>SXGT01225227.1_pt1 | contig 12210 bp, 10 predicted proteins | sample 3176221 | NCBI WGS metagenome assembly SXGT01 (sample SAMN11356862, study PRJNA531348) | freshwater metagenome | isolation source: freshwater sample F1-120 | place: China: Fuxian Lake, Yuxi | collected 2017-12-25
AGAGATGGCCAAGGTTGCCGCCCACACGAGTATTCCAATCGCCACGGGCGAGCGACTCACGTCGAAGTACGAATTCGCACATTTATTGCGCGTTGGTGGGGCATCGATTATTCAGTTAGCAACGGGTCGGTGCGGCGGAATTCTCGAAGGCAAAAAAATTGCTTCAATCGCCGAAACGTATCATGCGCAAATTGCTCCGCATCTTTATTGCGGGCCAATTGAAGGTGCTGCGAATATTCAGTTGAGCACTTGCACGCCGAACTTTTTGATTCTTGAAAGCATTCAAGACTGGGGTGGTTTCCATGCCAAGATTTTGAAGAAGCCGATTCAATTTGACAACGGCTACGTGATTCCATCCAAGGAGCCAGGTCTTGGTGTTGAACTCAATGAAGAAGTCGCGCTTGCGCACCCATATACAGGCACAGATCTGCATCTCAACGAGCGCCAAACCCCAGCCGACCTGACTTAACAAAAACTTAGAAGGTTATAAAACTTTTATAGTTCTGGTGTGATACCCGGTCGCACCGTCTGGGTCTGGGCGACTGACTTCTTGCGTTTGAGTTTCGCCAGTCTTGTTGGTTGCACGCACTTGAACTTGGTATTCACCGGGCTTGGCGTCAAATTCATATTTCCATTGGCGCCAAGTGTCGTCGCTGAAGTCAAGTGCCAGCGTTGCTTTTTGCCAATCACTCGAACCAATGCGAACTTCAACTTTTTCAATCCCGATTCGTTGTGCCCACGCCACGCCAGCAATTGCAATTCGACCTGCGCGCACGGTCTCGTCGCGGCGCGGTACGTCGATTCGTGATTGAGTTTTTATCGGTGCATCACGCGACCATCCGAGCGGAATCCAATATCCTTGTGCCTCACTCCAAGTTGTTAGATCTAGATTGGTCAACCATTTTGTTGCACTCACATATCCATAAAGGCCAGGGATAATCACACGGGCGGGGTAGCCGTGTTCAAGCGGTAGAGCAGTGCCGTTCATCCCGACGGCGATCATCGCATCGCGCTTGTCGAGCGCCGCCGCAACCGGAAACCCGCATGTCCAACCATCGGCACTCGTGCCAAATATTTGTTCTGCAAGTGGATCAACACCTGCTTCGGCAAGCAGATCAGCGAGGAGTACTCCTTGCCAAACTGCATTGCCAATATATGGTCCACCAACTTCGTTCGATACGCAGCAGATCGTGATCGTGCTTTCAACCATTGGTTGCGCAAGAAGGTCGTCATACGAAAGTTTGAGTGGTGTTTTGACCATGCCGCCAATTTGTAGTGACCAAGTTTTGATGTCGATTCGTGGCAACGACAGCGCAGTATCTATGCGATAGAAATCTTTATTTGGAGTAATAAATGGCGTCTCGGCAAATATTTGTGCGCCAGCCGGAATCTTTGTCGCAGCCAAACCGTTGCTCGCACCAATTTTTGGTAGCGAATCTGGCGCAGTTTGACGAACCTCTGAGATCTTTTTATTTTCGAGCCTGCTTGCGACCGCACCGAATATCGCAGAGATTAATACGGTCTTACTAGCGGTTGAGATAAACCGACGACGGTCCCACCCGAGTGGTGCGCGTGATTCACTCGGCGACGCAATTGGAAGATCGTTTCGGGTGATTATTCTTGTTAGTTTTGCGAGCAGTCGACATCCGACTGCAGCGCCCAACAATGACGGGATCAGAGCGAGTGCAGATTGTGACGGTCGTGCCGACGAAATTAATCCACCAAAAATGCCAAAACTTGCGATCATGCTGAAGCCAGCGCGCAGTTTTCGTCGCGCAACCAAGCCGATCACTAGTGCGAGCCAAAAGATGGTCAGCAGCATGCCGATTTTCAGCACAGTTTTATTGTTTGTGCCGAAAGTTTGTATCGCCAAGTTCTTTAACCACTTCGGTGTGTGATCAATGAATTCGCTGCCAACTGCGTCAAGTGGCGTTACTAAATTGAGCAATACTGCAGTCAAAGTGGCGACGCTCACGGCGAATAAAGACGAAATCAGACCCGCAACAGGTGCTGTCCAATTTGGTGCTGGGATACCTTGTTTTTGCGGGGCCGATGGGTCAGTCTCGGGTTGAAAAACCATGCTGCTAGGGGTTTTGTTCAAAATGTTTATACAGCGAAGCATAGTTAGTTGGCGATTGATTAGCCGAGGGATATCGTGCACGCAGTGAATAATTTCGCAGTCGTCGCCCATCATCAGGATCATCACGTGCATCAAGTGACACGACGGGCTCAATTGTAACGCTTCAGAATTAAGTTTCGAAGATCAGCCCGTCGGTTTATCCGGCGGGTTTTTTATTTGTACCCAAACCATTGAGGAGAAATCAGTGAGCATAGAAAAACTACAAGAAATAGATTTCGAGAAGCTAGGTGGATTAGTACCAGCAGTAATTCAAGATTCGAAGACTCGCCAAGTATTGATGCTTGGGTTCATGAACAATCAGGCTCTTGCGATGACGCGTGATACGGGTTGTGTTGTGTTCTTTAGTCGGTCACGAAATCGCATCTGGCTAAAAGGCGAATCATCTGGGCACAAACTAAATGTTGTATCAATCTCAACAGATTGTGATCGTGACACGCTGCTGATTTTGGTCGAGCCGATTGGGCCTGGCGTATGCCACAAAGGTTATGAGAGTTGCTTCTTTCGCACCTGGCAAGACAATCAATGGCAAATTAATTCAGAGAAAGTGTTTTCACCCGAAACCGTATACGGAGCAAAATCATGAGCGATAAAACCAATAATCAAGCAAAAAAACCGATTTTAAAACTCGGTATTCCGAAGGGCAGTTTAGAAGCAGCCACAATTGATCTATTTCGACGGGCCGGGTTTCAGATAACCGTGAATAGTCGTTCGTATTTTCCGGCTATTGATGACCCGAATATTGAGTGCATGTTGATTCGCGCCCAAGAGATGGCCCGCTATGTCGAAGACGGTGTACTTGACGCAGGATTGACTGGCCAAGACTGGATATCTGAGAGCGGAGCAAACGTCGAATCGGTTGCCGACTTGGTTTACGCCAAGCAAAGTTTTGGTCGTGTGCGGTGGGTCTTGGCAGTGCCCGAATCTTCGGCGGTGCAATCAGTAAAAGATCTTGAAGGCAAAGTGATTGCTACCGAACTAGTTCAAACAACTCTGCGTTATCTGCAAGCCAATAATGTGAATGCAAAAGTTGAGTTCAGTTGGGGGGCGACAGAGGTCAAGCCGCCGATTTTGGCTGATGCGATAGTTGAAGTTACTGAAACAGGTTCGTCACTGAGGGCAAACAATCTGCGCATAGTTGAAACTGTGATTGAGTCGACCACGCAGTTCATAGCCAACACAAAATCGTGGGCCGATCCGAATAAACGCGAACAAATGCTTGACATCAAGATGCTTTTAGAAGGTGCGATCAATGCAATGGGCAAAGTTGGCTTGATGCTCAACGTCGAAAGAAAAAATCTTGATGCGATTCTCGGTGTACTTCCGGCACTAAAGACACCAACGATCTCAAATCTTGCTGATGAAAACTGGTTAGCGCTGAACACAATTCTTGACGAGTCAACCGTGCGCACAATTATCCCGCGGTTAAAGGCAGCTGGGGCACACGGCATCGTTGAATATCCACTTAACAAGATTGTTGTTTGATGTTACGGATAATTGACATCGATCAAGCGGGCGAGTTGTTGTCTCGAAACAACTCACGACTTGACTCGGCAATTGAAACAGTGAAGCCGATAATTGACGATGTTCGTCTTCGGGGTGATGCTGCGTTATTCGAATACGCCAAAAAGTTTGATGATTTCGATGGCTCTAGTTTTGTAGTCAAAACAGGTGGCAAACTTTCGGCAGAGCTGTCGAACGCAGTTGAAGTTGCGGCAACGAATATTCGTGCTTTTTCTCAGTCGCAACTTCCGAGTAACAATTACTTCACGTCACCAGATGGTCGGTCAGTGGGTCAAGTGGTGCGAGCAATTGATTCGGTTGGCGTCTATGTGCCAGCAGGTAGTTATCCATTAATTTCAACATTGATGATGGCGGTTATCCCAGCGCAAGTTGCCGGGGTCAAGTCGATCACGGTTGTTTGTCCGAAGCCAAGCAGTGAGATGTTGGCGTTGGCTGCGTGGCTCGGGATTGAGTACATCATGCAAGTTGGTGGTGCACAGGCAATTGCGGCATTGGCATTTGGTACTGAGTCGATACCTCGGGTCGCGAGAATAGTGGGGCCGGGAAATGCCTATGTGGCCGCAGCAAAAAAACTCGTCTCAGCTGATACTGCGATTGATTTTGTGGCAGGGCCTTCGGAGATTGCGATCGTTGCACAAACGGGAAACCCGAAGTGGATTGCTGCCGACATGTTGGCGCAATGCGAGCATGATGTGAATGCTTCGGCGTTGCTGCTGACTTGCTCGCGTCAACTCGCCAGTGAAGTGCAACTTGAAGTGGCTGCGCAACTTGAAAATCTCTCGACACGCAATATTGCCGAGCAATCAATCAATGCAAATAGTGCCGCCGTTGTGTGCGAGTCAATAGATCAAGCATTTGAATTTGTCAATGCTCTTGCACCTGAACATTTATCGATTGAAGAGCAAGAGTGGCTTGACAAAGTTCAAAATGCTGGATCTATTTTTATCGGTGGCTACAGCACCGAGGCGGCTGGAGATTATGCCTCTGGGCCAAACCATATTTTGCCAACTTCGGGTCTTGCATCGCTGCGTGGCGGTTTGTCATCTGCTGATTTTGTAAAAGTTATTTCAGTGCAACAACTTTCGCCACAAGCACTCAAAAATTTGGCACCAAGCGTGACTACATTGGCTCGGGCAGAGGGGCTTGAAGCACACGCTAGATCTATTGAGGTTCGTTTGAATTCTCAAAGTCGAAGCGCAGTCGTGAGCGATTTAACCGGATTGCAACCAAATTTGGCTGTCAAGAATATGCGGCCATATTCGCCACCTTCGCAAGGTCGGGCAGACAAAATGCGTTTGGATTTCAACGAAAATACAGTTGGCTGTTCGCCCCAAGTTATTGATGCGATTCGCAAACTGACCGATTCAAACGTGATCAGCATGTATCCCGAATACTCTCAAGCACAAAACAAGATCGCAAAATTTTTTGGCGTTGGCACTGAGCAGATGGTTTTCACCAATGGCACAGATGAAGCAATCTCGTTATTGGTGGATACATTTATTGAGCCAGGCGGCGAGTTGATAGTTATGAGCCCGTCTTACGCGATGTATCGCTTTTATGGTGAGTTGGGACGCGCCAAAATTGTTGAAGTTGAGTATGACGCAAAACGACAGTTGGTATTTGAAGTTGAAAAACTTTTGGTGGCGATAAATCAAAATACTGCTGCAATATTTTTGGCTAATCCAAATAACCCCACTGGAACCGCTATTTCTCGGCATCAAATTATCAAAATTTTGACGGCTGCGCCTCATGCGGTCGTCTTGATTGATGAGGCATATGTTGAGTTTGCCGATGTTTCGGCTTTGGATCTGATTAATGAATTTCCAAATTTATTTGTCAGTCGAACTTTTTCAAAGGCATACGGAATGGCTGGAATCAGATTTGGATGTTTGTTCTCGGATGCAAAGAACATTGAGTGGGTTCAAAAAGCCCAGTCGCCATACAGCGTTAATGCGGTCGCTGTAGTGGCGGCATGTGCTGCGATCGAAGATAGTGCGTATTTGTCCAGGTACGTGACCGAAGTGCGAGAGTGTCGAAACTTTGTCGAAGCAGAGTTTGATCGTCTCAGTATCAAATATTTTAAGAGTAGTGGTAATTTTTTGTTATTTGATGTCGGCCATAGGGCAAAAGAGATTCGAGACCAACTTGCATTAAGTCGAGTGTTGATTCGTGATCGCAGTTATGAAATTTCGGGATGTCTGCGTGTGACGATCGGAACTAAAAAACAAATGACAGTGTTCATTCAAGAGTTGGAGAGGGTGTTATGAGAAAAGCCACAATCAAACGTGCAACCAAAGAGACAAGTATTTCTGTGCAACTGACCATCGAAGGTAAAGGACGATACGAGATCTCTACTGGAATCAGATTTTTTGACCACATGCTTGAACTGTTCGCAAAGCACGGTGGTTTTGATCTCAAGGTCACTGCCAAGGGTGATTTGGATATTGACCAGCATCACACTGTAGAAGATGTCGGAATCGCGATTGGCCAGGCTTTCGCCAAAGCGTTAGGTAAAAAAACTGGCATCAATCGTGCTGGCTATTTCGTCTTGCCGATGGATGAAACTTTGGCAGTAGTCGCAGTAGACCTGAGCGGAAGACCGGCGTTGATTTACAGCGACTTAGTTCGTGCTCGCCTCGTTGGAGACCTGCAAACAGAATTGATCCATGATTTCTTTGGTGGGTTTGTCAATAATGCTGGTGCAAACTTGCATGCCAAAATTCTTTATGGTCGATCGACGCATCACAAGGTTGAAGCAATTTTTAAGTGTTTTGCGCGAGCAATGCGTTACGCCTGCTCAACTGACATGCGACTTAAAGATCAGTTGCCAACTACAAAAGGTTTGTTGTGATTTGTGTCGTTGATTACGGTGCTGGCAACTTGCGTTCGGTTACGAATGTATTAGATGTAATCGGCGCTGAGTACAAGTTAGTAAATGACGAGGCAGCAATTTGTGCTGCCAACAAAATTGTGCTGCCAGGTGTCGGTCATTTTGGTCAACTCGCAACTGCTCTTGATCAACTAAAAATTCGCCATGCCCTGATTGACCAAATCAAAAACGGAGTTGCCTATTTAGGAATTTGTCTTGGGATGCAGGTTTTGTTTGCCGACAGCCACGAGGCACCAACAGCAAAGGGCTTGGGCATTTTGTCTGGAAGTGTTCGTAAGTTTGAATCGGCTGATCGCAGTGTGCACATGGGATGGAACACGCTTGAGGCAACTGCGCCCTCGCGACTGGTTAAGTCATTGCCAACAGATTTGCCTAGTGATGGTGAGCTTTTTGCATACTATGCACATAGTTATTTTTGCCCAGTTGTTAAGCAAACAGTACTGACTACAAGTTATGGCGATCGATTTTCGGCAGTTATCGAGGCTGAAAATATTTTCGGGGTGCAGTTTCATCCAGAGAAGTCAGGGGATTTTGGTCGACTCGTGATGCAGAATTTTGTTGGAATCTAAATGTTGGCCAAGCGAATCGTCGCGTGTCTTGATGTTGCTAACGGTCGTGTTGTTAAAGGTGTGAACTTTCTCGAGTTGCGTGATGCAGGCGACCCAGTCGAACTTGCTGCACGATATAACGCCGAAGGAATTGACGAACTTATATTTCTCGATGTTGCAGCGACAAATGAAAATCGCAACACAATGGTTGCTGTGATTGCAAGAACGGCTCGCGAAGTATTTATTCCACTTACAGTTGGTGGAGGAATTCGAACCGTTGACGACGCCCGAGACGTTTTGCTCGCTGGGGCTGACAAAGTCAGCGTTAACAGCGCAGCCGTTTGGCGACCTGAATTGATTTGCGAACTAAGCATGGAATTCGGATCGCAGGCTGTGGTTTTGGCGATAGATGCGCATCGTGACGATCAGATCTGGCGGGTGTTTACAAAGGGAGGTCGCCAAGCAGAGCAACTCAATGCAATTGAATGGGCGCAACAAGGCGAGCGTCTCGGCGCTGGTGAGATTTTGTTGACGTCAATGGATGCCGATGGGGTGCAAAATGGTTTTGATCAACTGCTAACTAAAGCAGTTCGCGATGCTGTGAATATTCCGGTGATTGCATCGGGGGGAGCGGGAAAAGTTGAACACTTCGCTGAAATTCTTCAGAACGCAGATGCTGCTCTTGCCGCCTCAGTATTTCATTTCGGAACTTTGAAAATTAGTGAAGTAAAAAATTGTGTTGAGCAGGCAAGGTTTGTGGTGAGAAGATGAGTGACTCGCGCAAGTCAATTGTCGTGCCGTGCATTGACATTCAGGACGGAAAAGTCGTGCAATTGGTGCAGGGTCGAACTAAAGCCCTCGAAGGGCCGGACCCATTTGAAATGCTTGAGCGGTTCGCAGGGTTTGACGAAATTCAGGTTATTGATCTCGACGCAGCCATGGGTAAAGGTGACAACGCAGCGATCATTGAAATGCTGGCAAGCCGAGCAAAGTGTCGAGTCGGTGGAGGCGTGCGCACACCTGAGCGTGCGGCGCAGTTAATTGATCTTGGAGCACATCGCGTAATTGTAGGAACGGCGGCGTTTACTCCTGCATATTCAACGATCGTTGAACGAGTCGAAGCGCAAAATATTCTGGTCGCACTTGATTCTCTTGCTGGCAAAGTCGTAGTGGATGGTTGGACGACCACTTTAAACACGACGGCGCAAGAATCATTGGCTCAATTTTCGCAATTGTGCAGCGGCTTTTTGTGCACATATGTTGACAAAGAAGGAATGATGCAGGGCACTGATTTAGATTGGTTCGCACAATTACGCGCCGCAACAAAACTTGAGATCACTGCTGCTGGAGGCATCACAACTCTCGATGATGTTCGTGCATTGATGGCGATGAAAATTGATGTAGCGATCGGCATGGCGATCTACACGGGTGGGCTATCACTCGCAGAGCTTTTGGTACTCAGTTCAAAATAAGTTTTGCGACATCAAGATCTAACGTGGAATTGTTGACATCACGATGTCGATAATTTTTTGTGGTGCTCCGCTAAGAATTGGATAGATCTTTCCACGAAGCGGCAGGCAAACATGTCTACGATTTCTTTCTATCGCACGACGAACATTGCGAGCAACACGCTCACGAGAAACCTCCGGCAATAATTGTAATTTTTGTAGTCGTTTAAACATTTTAAATGTTGCTTCAACTTGATATACACCGGCCAACATGTCTGTTGGAATCGGACCGATTTCAACTAACGTCATGCCTATTGGGGTGCCACGCAGTTCGTGGCGTAATACGCGATGGAAACCCGATAGCCCAGACTTCGAGGATGAATAGAGAGTCATACCAACAAATCCACCACTTGCAGCCAAAGAAGAGATATTGACAACGTGGCCAATTTGTCGTTGGCGCATACCAATCAGAACTTGACGAGTTAAATCAATTGGTGTGATTTGGTTAGTAACAATTACCTGGTGAACATCGTTGCTCGTTGCGTCTTGCAATAATCCAGTGTGGTCAACACCCGCGTTGTTTATAAGTACATCAATTGGTCCATGTTCTGATTCAATTTTCTCAATCAACGACGAAACTGCGTTTAAATCAGACAAATCACAACAAACGCAGGAACCATCAATTGGGTTCATGGCTAGTTCTAATCGTTTTATATCACGGGCAACACCAATTATTTTTGCCCCTGCACGAGATAGTTCAATAGCGATCGCTTCGCCGATTCCGCGTGAAGCGCCAGTGATGAGAATAGTTTTATTTTTTAGATCCATACTTTTGAATCTTAAACGGCTAGACATGTGTCATTATGCCCTCGTTGTAAATCTGTTTGTGAGTCTGCAGTTCGTTGCTGGTGTCTGATTGCTGCAACACTGTTACTGGTGAATTCTTCAATCCGAACGAGTGGAATTCGACCCAGTGAACTGATGGCGATAAAGCCGTTTCGTCTGTTGTGGATAAACAGTTTCTTGTTCATCTTGGTGCAGAGCACGCAGCGTTTTGCATTTGTCTGGCTGGCTCTCGAACTCGGTGCAAAATCTGACATAAGTGGGTTGCTTCTTTTTGTGATGGGTATTCCGGTGTTGCTGATTTCTCTGCCAGTTGGGGTGATGAGCGACCACATGAATCGACGCACGCTGCTGATGGTCAGTCAACTTGGTGCGTTGGCGATAACGACTGTGATTGCTGTGATGGTCACGACTAAACAGATGACGATTAACTGGGCGATAATCGGTTCGTTTATTGCTGGCATATTTATCGCCATTGGCTCGCCGGTTCGCTCGGCGATTGTGCCGTCTGTCGTGCCAAAGGACAAACTTGTTGGCGCGATTGCGGTCAATACAATCGGCAACAATCTTGGGCTAATGATTGGTCCTGCCGTGGCTGGCCCCGCGATTGCGATTTGGGGGATTGAAGGCGCATTTTGGATTCAGGCACTGTTAAATCTTTTTGGGTTTTTTGCCTTGATCAAGTTGCAACTTCCAGCGAGTCTGAATACACAGCGTCGGCGACTGCGCGAAGAAATATTTGGTGGGTTCACATTTATTCGCGGACACGCAGAAGTGCGAGCCTTTTATGTTCTGCTCTGTGGTTCGATCTTATTTATGATGGCGCCATGGATTGTTCTTGGTCCACAAATCGCAAAAGAACAAGCGGGCGCGACGGGTAGCCAGACGACATATATGTTTGCGATGCTTGGTGTTGGTCAGTTCGCTACATCTATTGGAATCTTGCGTTACAACCACAAAATGGTGCAAAAAGGAATGTGGTTCATGGGCGGTTTGTGTTGGGGCTCGTTAGTGCAAATCGTGCTCGGTCAGTCGAGTTCTATTTTGATGATGAGTGTGCTGTTGTTTGCGTGGGGGATGGGCGGTGGTTTTTATATGAACTTGAGTCAGACTCTGATTCAGAACAACACGCCACCGCAAGTCATGGGCCGAGTCATGGCGATTCATTCGCTTATATTTTCTGGTCTTGCGCCATTTGGTGCGTTAGCTGTTGGCATTATTGCCCGAAATATTGATTCTGCGCCAACAACTTTTTCAGTTGCCGGCTTGTTGATGCTGGTGATGGCGAGTTACTTTCTCGTTGTCAAGAAAAATCTACGCTCCATGTCGTAATTGCTCGACGCAATCGCATGATCACGAGAAAAATTTTTAGTTAGCCACGACGCGAATAAATTGCGGGCCAGTGTTAGCAAATGCGGCGCGAAGCGAGATGGATAATTGCTCGGGCGTTGTCACCTCACTGGCAGTCCAACCAAAACCGTGGGCGATTGCGACCGGATCATGCGAAGAAACATCAACACCCATTGGCGGCGCGGCGACATCGTCAAATGAATCGCGGATTTGTTCATAGCCGCTGTTGTCCCACAGCAGCAAGACGATTTTGCTGTTCAGATCTTTGGCGGCCGCCATTTCTGCCACGGTAAATAACCAACCGCCGTCTCCTACAATTGCTAAAACTGGTCTATTTGGCGCGGCCACACTTGCGCCAATCGCCATCGGTAACGCGCAACCGAGTGTGCCAAAACCATATGGCGCCAGCCATGAGCGTGGCTGTGTGGCCGGCAACCACCAGTGTGCGTTATAGGCCAATTGCGTTGAGTCAAGTGCGACGATTAGGTCGTTCGGTAAATTGTCTTCAATTGCCTTTAGCCATGGCACGAACTTGGAGTTGGTTTTTGCTCGTGCGTGTTCGCGCCAAATTCTGGCTCGAGTCTGACCAGTGTTTGATGTTCGCTTCGTGATTTTCGTTGTCAGTTCTCTCAGCGTTGTTGCTGTGTCACCGACGAGTGCAACGGTTGGTGACATGCGCCGAGAAATTTGTGCCGGGTCAATGTCGATGCGCACGACTTTGCCTGCGAAATTCAACGCGCGGCCTTTGTTGTAGAGGTCCGTATCCGAAAGTTCGGTGCCAACAACGACAACAACATCAGCCGACTCGCAATCGCGTTGCACTCGACCGAACACAAGACAATTGCCAGCGCATAACTCGTGAGTTGACGACATCACACCTTTGGCGTTGCCGGTTAGCAATACAGGTGCATCTAGAGATTGCGCGAATGCAGCAAGTTCTGAACCTGCGTTAGCACAACCACCGCCCGCTATGACGACTGGCTGTTGCGCTGAGTTGATTAGTTCGGTGGCCCGCAAGATTTCGCTCGGCGGTGCTGTCGGTTTTGCTGCGACAAGTTTCTTTCGCGTAAATCTCGAACACGGCTGCGCAAGCACATCCATTGGAATTGCAATATGTACAGGTCGCGGTCGTGATGAAGAAAAAATATTGAAGGCGCGCTCGATTAATGCAGGTAAATGTTCTGGTTCAGTAACGGTTTCACTGAAAGCACAAACCGATTCGGCGATTTTGGCTTGATCGGGCAAGTCATGTAATGGCCCGAAACATTTGCCGAGTGCATCGGTTGGTGTTGTCGACGCGAGCACGAGCATCGGTCGAGAATCGTGAAACGCTTGGGCGATTGGGGTCAAAGCATTGGTTACACCTGGTCCACTGATTAATACGCAGACACCGGGGCGACCCGTGATGATTGACCAACCGTCGGCCATGAACCCAGCGCCCTGTTCGTGACGTGGTGAAATCGCGCGCAC
>SXGT01746427.1_pt1 | contig 12210 bp, 11 predicted proteins | sample 3176221 | NCBI WGS metagenome assembly SXGT01 (sample SAMN11356862, study PRJNA531348) | freshwater metagenome | isolation source: freshwater sample F1-120 | place: China: Fuxian Lake, Yuxi | collected 2017-12-25
GAGGCGATAGTCGACCGAGACGACGACACGGCCGGCGTCCCGACAAAGAATACGGCATTCCTTGTCGTGGGTCTCCAGATCGCCGATCGTCCAGCCACCGCCGTGGTAGTAGACCAGCACGCCGAAGGGCCCCGGACCGACGGGGCGATAAATGCGAACCGGAATCGGGCCCGCCGGACCGGGCAGGGAATCGTCCCGGACCGCGCCGACTTCCGGACCGGCCCCCATGAGTTGGGCCAGCAGGCGATAGCCCAGACGCGCTTCGGTGGGCGTGAGCTGGTGCGTCTCGCGACGGCCCGGCTGGGCGTTCATCCCATCGACGAGCGCCTGCGCCTGCGGGTGGAGCTTCGGCACGGGAGGGTGGAGCCAGAATCCGGGGGGGAGGGGCTCAGCCGCCGAGCGGCATCACCAGCTTGTCGGCCGGCTCCTTGACGAAGCGATCCCACGCCTCGTCGGACTGCCCGCCCGCTGCCGTGATCGGGAGCGAGAAGACGTAGTAGACCGTGCCCGCGACCGTGGCCATGAAGAGCGTCGGTCGGCCGACCAGAAGATCGAAGAATTGACTGCCCACCTGCTCGAGACCCTGCTTGCTGGCAAGGGCTGGGGCCGGGGCTGACGCCAGCAAGGTGGCGCAGGCCAGGGTGGCGAGCGAGCGACGAGTGCGACGAGTCATGTTTCGATCCTCCGGCGCGGCAGTTGCGCAGGGGTGGAGTTCCTCATTTCGCGGTGGGTTGCAAGTCCTAGCAAGGCGAGCCGGGCGACGCGTTTGAAGTGCGGGCCCTCGGGGCTGCCCACCCCGGGCGCGCCAAGGCCGGGGCATGGAGGAGGCCCCGCTCGGCCAAGACCGCGCCGGGGCCTGCTCGGGCGGCGTTCTCCTGCCTTCAGCGGATGGTCACGGCGCTACGCGGGCCGGTGCCACCGGGCCAATGGCAGAGGGCCGGGCCTTCTGGCAGCGTCCGGGCATGGTGGTGGAAACGACGCGGCGAGTCGTACACACGACCTGCAACCGCGATTGCCCGGATGCCTGCGGCCTGCTGGCCGAGGTCGAGGGCGAGCGCATCGTCCGCCTGCGCGGTGACCTGGCGCATCCCGTCACGCGCGGCTTTCTCTGCTATCGCACGCAGCTCTTCCTCGAACGCCAGTATGCCCCCGAGCGCTTGACCCAGCCGCTGATTCGGCGCGGCGACCGGCTCGAGCCGGCCACGTTCGACGAGGCGCTCGACCTGTGCGCGCGCGAGCTGGTGCGCATCCGGGGCGAAAGCGGCCCGGCGGCGATCCTCCACTACCGCAGCGGGGGATCGCTTGGCCTGCTCAAGGGAGCGGTGGATCTCTTCTTCGAGCATTTCGGTCCGGTCACGACCAAGCGCGGCGACATCTGCTCGGGCGCTGGCGATGCCGCGCAGCTCGAGGATTTCGGTCACTCCGACAGCAACGATCTCGACGATCTGCTCGCCGCGCGGGCGGTCATCCTCTGGGGCAAGAATCCGCACACCTCGTCGCCGCATCTGCTCCCCCTGCTGCTCGAGCTGCGACGGCGCGGGGCACGGTTGGCGCTGGTCGATCCGGTGCGCCATCGGGCGGCCGAACTTTGTGAGCTCGTGGTGCAGCCCCGCCCGGGCGGCGATTTTGCGCTGGCGCTCGCGGTCTCGCGGATCCTGCTCGAGCGCGGCTGGCTCGCCCCGGACGCTTCAACCTTCTGCGAAAATCTCGACGCCTGGGAGGCCCTGGTCTGCTCTCGTTCGCTGGCCGAGATGGCGCGGGAGGCGGACGTGCCGTGCGCCACCATCGAAGCTCTGGCCGAACTCTACGGGACCAGCCGTCCGGCCAATATCCAGGTGGGCTGGGGCATGCAGCGGCGTCGCAACGGGGCCGCGATCGTGCGTGCGCTCGACGCGCTGGGGACGGTGTCGGGCAACGTCGGCGTCTCGGGCGGCGGCGTGAGCTACTACTACAAGCGGCGGGGTGCCTTCGATACGTCGGCCTTGAGCGCCGGCCGGCCGCCGCCGCGGACGATTCCCGAGCCGCTCCTCGGCCGCGGGATTCTGGCGGCAGAGGATCCGCCGATCCGCGCGGTGTGGGTCACGGCGGGCAATCCCGTGGTGATGCTGCCCGAGTCGGAAGTCACGGCACGTGCGCTCGCCTCGCGTGAGTTCGTGGTGGTGGTCGATTCCTTCCTGACTGACACGGCCAGGCTGGCGAACGTCGTGTTGCCGACCACGACCCTGCTCGAGGACGACGACCTCGTCGGGGCGTACGGCCATCACTACCTCGGTGCAGTCGTGCCGGTCGCGCCGCCGCCGGGCGCGGCCCTGACGGATCTCGAGATCGTGCAGCAGCTCGCCGCGCGGGTCGGGCTTGGCGCCGCGCTGAGCGGCGACGCCGCGGTCTGGAAACAGCGGCTCCTCGGGGACATCCCGCTGGCCGCTCTCACCGGCCGGGCGTTGCGCAGCCCGGTCGCACCGCGCGTCGTTTTCGCAGATCGACGCTTTGCCACGCCTTCGGGCCGGGCGCGGCTGGTCACCGCGTGGCCTGCTGCCGCGGCGGACCCGCCCGCGGGAAGTTTGCTGCTACAGGCGCTCTCGACCCCCGCCTCCCAGTCCTCCCAGTGGAGCCCGCGCGAACCGAACGAGGCGCTCGTGGCAGTGGTTCATCCCGATGTGGCGGGGGGGATTCCCGATGGCGCGCGCGCCCGCCTGCGCAACAGATTTGGCTCCCTCGAGGTCCGTCTCCGCCACGAGGCGTCGGCCCGGCGGGACACCGTGACCGTACCGAAGGGTGGCTCGCTGGGGCTCGGCCGCTGTGCCAACGCCCTGACCGGCGGTGTTTTGACCGATCTGGGCGAGGGGGCCGCTCTCTACGAAGAGCCCGTTTTCCTCGAAGCCTTCACGGATTCCTGACGCGACTTGTCCACAGCCGCAGACTTTTGTTTACAGGATGCGGTCTGGCGTCGTCCGGCAGGGCTGAGGATGAGGCTCCCGCGAGGCGGCCGCATCAACCCACGGGGTGGGCCGGAGACGGCCTCGCGGGAGCCTTGGCAGAACCGACAGAGTCGACCCGCCGCCACATCCCCAGGTGAAAAGTCGTATATTTTCATGCCGCGACGTTGTCAATCGGATTTGAAAGAAAATTTGGGAAAGATGGCTGGGGCGAGAGGGCCGCACCCCGAGGGGGCGGCGCGGGGGTGCGGTGCGGCGCTCAGGCCACGTCCCAGACCACGCCGGCGCCCGAGCCGCCGCCGAGCAGATCCAGCGGCCGTTTCTTGTCGATATGGCCGATCAGGCCATTGTAAATGTCGAGCCCGACGAGCTGCTGCAGGCGGCGCGGAAAGGCCCGCAGGCGCTCGGCGGGAATGCCAAGTTGCTGATTTTCCTGCTGGCGGATGAACCCGGCGCAGTAGTTCATGGCGAGCCCGATCCGCGCCGCAGAGGTCTGGTTGGCGCCGCCGCCGTGCCAGAGCGAGCCGTTCCAGACCAGCACGCTGCCCCGCGTCATTTCGGCGCAGCGCGTGCCTCGGGTCGAGCGCGACAGGTCGCCGGCCTCGGCCAGGCGGTGCGACGCCGGCACGAAGCGGGTGGCGCCATTCTCGGCGGTGAAATCGGTCAGGGCCCACATCGTGTTGCAGACGATCGGTGGGTGCGGGCGCGGCAGCGGGAGGAGCTGATCGTCGGCATGGAGCGGCTGAGGGATTTCGCCCGGCAGGATCCGGATCGACGAGAGCGACGACACCAGGCAACCGGGGTCGAGCACGCGTTCGACCAGAGGCAAAACTGCAGGGTGGACAGGGATTCCCTCGAAGACCGGATCATGCGCGAGCAGGTTGTAGACTCGCGTGGTCGCCCGGCCCTCGAAGTCGTTCGACGACGGCGCCGTCCCGAGTTCGCGTTCGAGACGGTCGAGTGCTGCGACGAGCGCATCGAGGAGCGCTGGTTCGATCACATTCTCGAGGATCGTGTAGCCCGCCTCGTCAATCTCGCGGGCGTGGGTGTCGATGTCCATGGATTCCTCCAGCCGGTGGGTCGTCCTGCCGCGGGTCGCCAAGCTGGTGCGCGTCGCCCCCGGTGAGTCGCCGTCTACCAGTTCCACTCGGCAGTCCGCGACGGCGGTGTGAGACCCCCCGGCCCGCGCTCTCTCCACCCCCGGATCGGCGGCCCTTGAGGGGGTGCTGTGTTGTGGCCCCGGGCCGAGCTGAGTAGAGCGGAGTCGTCTCGGCCTCCCAGGGTCACCTTGGTGCGGCCATCCCTCGAGGAGAAAGATCGATGATCCGCATTCACCACGCTGCCTACACGCGCTCGCTGCGCGTGATTCTGCTCTGCGAGGAGCTTGGCCTGCCTTACGAGATCGTGAAGCACGATTTCATGGCCCGCGAGCACAAGCGCCCCGAGTTCCTGGCGCTCAACCCGTTCGGGCGGCTGCCGGCGATCGAGGACGGCCCGGTCCACATGTTCGAGTCCGGAGCGATCCTGCAGTACCTGCTCGAGACCTACGGCAAGGGCCGACTCCAGCCGGCGCCGGGCTCGCCCGAGCGACCGGCCTTCCTGCAGTGGTTCCACTTCGCCGAGGCCACGGCGATGGGGCCGGTGAGCGATTTCATCCAGCACAGCTTTGTCAAACCCGAAGCCGAGCGGATTCCCGCGGTCGTGGCCGCCGCCGGTCGGGCCATGCAGGAATGGCTCGGCATTCTCGACCAGCATCTCGCGGGCCGCACCTGGCTGGTGGGCGACGCGTTCAGCGCGGCCGATGTGATGATGGCCTACTCGGTCAACAACACGAAGTTCATCGGCCAACTCGGCGACGGGCATCCCAACGTCACGGCCTGGCTCGACCGCGTGCAGGCACGGCCCTCGTGGGCTGCGACTGCCGCGGCCTGACGGACGGCTGGCCGGGCGGGCGCAGAGGCGAGCGACGGTTGGCTACCGGCACGGCTGTGGCGTCGGGCCGGGATTGGGCGGGTCCATCTCGCGTCGAGGGGTCGGAGCCATCGGGACACCCTCTGGCCGGTTCCCGACGAGAGAGGTCTCGACTCCTTGGCGCGGCGGGCGAGTGGTGCCACACTGGTCGCATGAAAAAGTTGGTTATTGGGATCATGACGCTCGCGCTCTGGGGGAGTGCTGGCGATGCGCTGGCGGGCGAGAACTATCGGACGACCGACAAGTATGGCGCCACGACCGGCCGGATCGAGACGCATGATGGTAGCGCCCGCGTCACGAACCCCTACGGCGCCACCCAGGGATATGCTCGCCCCAGCGGTTCGGGCAGCCAGCGCCTCACCGACAAGTACGGCGCGACCGAGGGCTACCTGCGCGAGGGGCCGTCGGGGTCGAAGCGGATCACCGACAAATATGGCGCCACCGAGGGCTACGCGCGTCCCGACGGACGCGGCGGCTATCGCATGACGGACAAGTACGGCGCGACCACGGGTTACATTCGCAAGCAGGACTAGCCGCGGGGCCTTCCTCGAGATCCGCAGGGGCGGAGCGACCAGCCGGATCGGGGAGGTCGGTCTCGTGCGTCACTCGAGTTCGAGTGATTGAAGAGGAATCGCGAGGAGACGAGAGCGCGACCCATGACGACGACAGAAGCGAGGTTCAAGCTGCGCAGTGGTGCGTCGTGGAGCGATCCCTTTCCGATGTATGCGGCTCTCCGCGAGCACGATCCGGTGCATCATGTCGAGCGCGGCGACTACTACGTCCTGACGCGCTTCGAGGACGTCTGGACGGCGGCGGGCGATGCGGCGACCTTCTCGTCGGCGAGTGGTCTCAGTGTCGCGTATGACGAACTCGCGGCCACCGGGCTCGACGCCGCCATGCCCATGGTGTTCCTCGATCCGCCGGAACACACCATTTTTCGCCGACTCGTCACGCAGGATCTCACCCCGCGCAAGGTCGCGACCATCGAGCCCGAGGTGCGGGCCTTCGTGGCCCGGCGCATCGAGTCGGCGCGTCGCGCGGGCTCCGTCGATATCGTGGAGCATCTCTGCAAGCCCCTGCCGAGCCTCGTCGTGGCCCACTACCTCGGCGTACCGCCCGAGGACCGCGGGCTTTTTGATGATTGGAGCGAGTCGATCGTCCAGGCCGCCGCCACGGGGAGTGTGACGAAAGACGCGGGCCGGCCCGTCGCCGAGCTGCTGGGCTATTTTGCCTCCTTGATCGAACGTCGGCGCAAGGATCCAGCGGACGACCTCGTCTCGGATCTGGCGCGGCTCGGCGATGACACGGTCACTCTCGCACGCATCCTCGGATTCGCCTTCACGATGGTCGCCGGCGGCAACGATACCGCGACGGGTATGCTGGCCGGTGCGGCCTGCCTGCTCACGGAGCGTCCGGATCAGCGCCGCCGCCTCCTCGACGATCCCCATCTCATCCCCAATGCGGTCGAGGAAATCTTGCGCGTCGTTTCCCCGGTCCAGAATCTCGCGCGCACGACCCGGCGCGATGTGCAGATCCGTGGCGTGACAATCCCCGCCGGTCGCAAGGTCCTGCTCTGCTACGCCGCAGCGAATCGCGATCCGCGCGAGTTCGGCCCGAGCGCCGACGAGTTCCAGGTCGATCGCAAGATCACGAAGATGCTGACCTTCAGCTACGGCACGCACTACTGCATCGGTGCCGCCGCAGCACGACTCCAGGGCCGCGTCGTCCTCGAGGAGCTGCTGCAGCGCTGCCCCGACTTCCGCGTCGACGTCGCCGCGGGCCGGTATGCGGATGGGCCCTACGTGCGCCGGCACGCGGCGCTGCCGTGGAGCCTGGATTGAGAGCTTGGCCCGGGTCGGTTCCGGTGGTGTCTGAACGTTGGCTTGCTATCGAAACGTGCATCGCTTCGGCTCTGCGCTGACCGCAGGGGGCTCCGGGGTATCCGACTCCTACCTCAGGGCCAGCTTGGCGGTCATATATCTTCGAGCTGGCCTCGTCGTACTTGATGGCTAGCACGATGGGACCGCTACCGAGGCGCGCGCGGTCGCGCGTGCCGCCCACGAGCAGCACGCCAAGGTTCGTCAGCACGTCGCCTCTCGCGAGCCCGTAGTGCGTGAACAGCTCGTCGTCGGACTTCTCCTTCACCAACGGATTCAAGCGGTCTGAGGCGCGGAGGCCCGCGCAGAAGCGCTGGTTCTTCGCGGCGTCGCGGTTTGCCCTCGGGACGCCCTGCGAGGTCATCTCTTCCCACGGGGGGGCCGGGTGCTCATCGGCGAGGCGCATCACGTCGTCGCCGACCATGGGGCGGCAGGTGTCGCCAACTCGGAGGAAGTAGCGGCCGTCGCTCGTCAAGGCCACGCCGACCTCGCGCAGGATCGTAAGCACGATGTACTCGCCGCCGTTCTCGTGCTGCTTCAGCTCCGGCACGACCTGAACGTTCACGGTCAGCTCGCCGCCGCGCTTGCCGATGCGGTCGAGTAACGCCGGGTCGACGCGCTGGCTTGCGGGTGGCACGTCCGTGTCGTCCTCGATGCCGATGAGCAATCTGCCTCCCGCTCCGTTCGCGAAGCCGACGCAGTTCTACGCGAGCGCGGAGAAGTCGGCGCTGGAGCCCGTGACCTTGCGGAGCGACTTGCGGTCGAGGTGCCGCGATTCGGGTGAGTGTCTCGTCAGGTCGTCCTCCGTGGGCGCTGCTTGGTGACCCGTTCCGTGAGCAGCCTCCTCGACTCACCCACAAGGTAAGTGCCCAGGGTCTTCTTGTGCGTGTGCGCCCTCATGCGCTCCCCCTGCCCTCAGGCATGAAGTAGTCCGCCGTAGACAGAGGGTCCGGGTGAAATGCCGGCCGCAGAGTCCTGATCTCGCCGGCCTCCCTCAGTTCGTTATCGATCCTGTTATTCGCAGCATTCACGCGATCGCACTGCGCCGAGTCGAGGTAGAAGCGATGCCTGTCGAGCCAGGCGATCACCGGGTGGTAGTTGTCCTTGTTGGAGGCCTCCAGCCTCGCGACTTGCTCCTCTGCCGTGCTTCGACAAATTCTCGGAAGGAGTACGGGGATGACATCCACCGTCTTGTCGTCTGAGACGACGACGGCGAGCCGGGGTGTCGTCGTTGCGCCGACATACCTGATGCCCGAGTTGTAACGAGCACCTCGAGACGGCGTGCAATCTTCTCGCGCCGGTCCATCGAGGATGACGCCGACCGCGTGGCAGAAACAGTGCGGATCAATAATGATCGTGCCGTCGATGTTGCTCACGCGGTGGTAGAGCCTTGGCGTCAATTTGGTAGGGACGATTTTTGTGCCTTGGCCGCTCAACCGCGCCGACTCGTTGCTGGCGTCGCGCGCAACGACGAGCATGCTCCCGTGACGCTGCTCGACGGCGGTGTCGCACAGTTTCGTGAAGCTATCGACGTCATCCGATGTCACTTCCGGAAATAGTCGCTTGAAGGTGTCGATCAGGCGCGTCCGCGGAAGCTTGTCCTGCGGTAGCGAAGGAGCACCATATTTACTGACGAGAAGTACCTCGTCGCCGCAGGACAGGCTCCAGTGGTAATGGTCGTGGAACTGGACCTCGAAGACGTTCTGCGCCGTCCACGGGTCGGTGCCTGGGGTAATGTTCCCAAGCCCGAGAATGCTCGCGCAGTTGGCGAGCAGCGCCGTCTCGGAGGACGCCATCTGCAGCACCTTGCGAGACCATCGAGGTTCGTGAAACGGGACCGGCTCGTCGAGCGCCAGTGCGACCTCGACAGCACCGCTCCCGAGGCTTGCCAGCAGCATCGGCCCCTTGCCCTCGGTGCCTTCGTACATAAGCGACGAGATCAGGTTGAACCTCTCGAAGAGGTCGGGGCCCCCGTAGCTTCTGTCACCGATCGCAATCCCTGGCGTGTACATGAAATCTGACGCCGCTCGTCTCACGACTTCTGCGGCCGAAGCCGACTTGGCGCCGAGGTGGCGGCCGGGATCTGGTCGCAGGAGCTCGTCATGCGCCTCTTTGAGCACCTGCTTCACCGACGCGTGAGTCATGCTCGGAGCAGCCGTGAAACGTCCGTTGGTCACGGGCTCTCGAAGAGGTCGGAATCGCTCGAAGATGGAGTTGGGGAGTTGCAGGACCGGGACGACATAGTACCCGCCGACCGGCGCCGGGGCGCCTGCGAATGAGCGCACGCCCTCATTCGCATCGTAGGAGACGAGAGCGGCCTCAACCGCCTGGCGAACCGAGTCGCGTCGCATGTTCTCCGGTTTATCCCTCATGCTTGGTTCATCGCCGTAGAACGTGTTCTGCAACGGATGCGTCTTGACGATCTCCTCAATCGCGACTGGCAGGTCGGCGAAGAGCGCAATCGGCCACTGGCCGTCTTCGGGCTCCACGCAGACGTCGTGCTGTACGTCAGCGCCTGGAATCTTGGTGCCGACCAGTAGGCACTTGGCTCCCGCATCATGGACCCCGAGCACCTTCATGGCCGAGTCCATGAGGTGCTCGAACTGAAACCGGAAATGGGGTTGGTAGCCCCACATGAAGAGCGTGATCGAGTGCCAGCTCACGACTTCGCCGCCGCCCCCGCCGCAAGAGGTTCAGCGGTCGTGGCACCATCGTTGGTCGTGTCTCGAGTCGCTGGCAGCAGCGCCTCCGCCTCCCGGAAGGACCCGGCGATCGTGTCGCACCACGCCAGGGTGCGCAGCTCGCCTCGCGTGCTGCGATCAGTCCAGTAGCAGCCGACGAGATCCTTCACGGGATCGCGCTGAACGTCGAGCACGATCGCTCCGTAGTGGATCGGGCTGCGGTCGCGCACGGACAGCTTGGGCTCGTTCCGGTAGACGGCCACCAGCCGGTACGTCCCGTCGTTGGCCTTGCTGAACTCCGCAGCGACGAGTTTCGACGACGACTCGAAGGTCAGCATCCGCAGGCTGAGGGTCGAGAATGACTGCCGGACGACAAGGTAAGCTGGGATCGGGCTGACGACTTCGTTGGTGGCCGGGTTCCGCCAGCCGCTGTGCAGCTCGGCGCGCCAGGTCCCTCGAATGTCGGGGCGAGACACGAACCAGCCTTGAAGGAAGCGGAGCCTCCACGCCCAGAGGTCGAAGGCCACGAGCAGCACCGCTAGGACGCTGACGACGGTCGAAAAAGGTCGGAACCACGTCGCGCTCACCGCGACGCCTCCGGCGGTGAGCATCGTGCCCCAAATGCCTGCGGCGAGAAGTAGGAGAGCCGACAGATGGACGCGGCTCAGCATGGTGGTACTCCCGTCATTTGAAGCCCGCCCGCTGCCAGGCGGCGAGAACGAAGTCGTTCACGGCCGCCCTCGTCCACTGCTGGCTCGGCCGAAACAGGTACTTCAGCTCATTGACCTCACCCCACTCGGAGCAAGTCTCATCGCCACGGGTGCTCTCGTAGAGGTGCGCGAGGATCGCCCGCAGGTTGTCCGCGTAGTCGTCGGCCGCGAACGCTGTGTTCGGCACGTTCCAGACGAGGCACTCGATCAGGTACGAGGGGATTGGCACGGCTACCGCGATATTCGCGCCGAGCATCTCGTAGCGCAGGCGCTTGACAACACGGACCAGCTTCTTGAAACGCGTATTCGTGGCGCCATTCTTGACCGTGCCGTTCTCTCGGTTCTGGTGGGGCCAGTTCACGATCTTGGTGCCGTCGTCAGGGCGAAGCTCGGTTCCTGAGACGTAGCGGGGGACAGCGCCCTCCGCCGTGTACCGGCGGTGTTCGAACGTCGGAACAACATCAGCGTCGACGCGATACGTATTCGCATGGAGGTGGAACGCCTTCTTCCCTCGCGAGACCAGATCGGCACCGAGGTAGGCCTTGAGCGCGCGCTCGACATCGTTCTTGAACTCCGCATAGGTGTAGGTGGCATCGATGAGGCCGAGGCTGGACGCCGTGTAGCCGCTCGGGGGCTCGGCGAAGCAGACGTCCGTGCATCGAACGCAAACGTCGACGTCGCTGTCTCTCTTGACGTTCGTGCCGTTCCTGTACGAACCCTGGGCGAAGATCTCGATGTTCCTTGTTGCGACCTCCGGGTAGCCGCGGATCGCATTTCGAACCACGCTCACGGCGTTCCCGCAGCGTTGATCCTCAGTCGCCGTCGGCGGCTTCGACCACTCGCGGAAGTCGGCCTCGAGCGGGTGTGCCATCACTCCACCAGCGCCTTGAACACCGCGTCTGACGCGTCCTTGTAGAACTCGATCTTGATCTTGGTCCACAGCTCGTCGGGCAGGTCGTTGAGCTGCCGGCGTGCGGCGACAGGCATGAGCAGCGTCTGCGCCTGCTTGTCGACAGCTAGCTCGGCGAGAGCGACGGCGTTCGGGATCATCTCGATCGATCCGCCGAGATTCAGTGCGCCGACGACCACCGTGCCGCCGCGCGTGTTGCGCCCGAGGAGAGCACCGCAGAGCGCGACCAAGACGGGCAGTCCGAGTCCTGCGCCGCTCTTGTCGGCGTCCATCGAGCGCATCTGGATCGAGAACTCGTGTTCGCGCGGATTGCGATCTCCGACCAGCTCCTTCGCGCGTGTGTAGAGGTTCTGTTCGCCTACCTTCACGCTCTCGCGGAAGGCCGGCGGCGTCGGCTGGTTGAGTACCTTCACACCAGCGCCGGGGCCGCTGGCGACCTCGATGCGGTAGAGCCCCGGTCCACCTCCGTCGGTACCGCCCGGGCTCACAGCCCAGACCTGCCCCGGAGGAAGCGGGTCGCCCTCGATGGCTTCGTCGCTGTGAAGCTCTGGTGTCGAGACGAACTGCTCCACGCCCTCGGGACCGAGGATGTAGCTGAAGTGCGTGTTGCGGAACTCGCTCTTGAAACAGCGCTTCTGCTGCTCCTTCACGCGACGCCGGGTCTCGAGCGCCGTGCGCACGATCCACTCGAGGTCCTCGTCCGGTACCGGCTGCTCGGGGTCTGGGAAGAGGAGCTTCACCAGGCCGCTCACCGTCTTGTTCACCGCCTCGATGTCTCGCCCGGAGAGTGCGCCGCCAAGGTGCACGCGCCCTTGCATGACTGAGACCCGGTTCCCCGAGCGCAACTTGCTCCAGCACTCACTGAGGAAGTCGCTGACGAGCCCGAAGTGGTTGGTGAAGTGGTCGTTCGGGTTCAGCTTGGGGAAGTCCCAGCCGGGAACGAATGCGTGGAGGCGGTCCATGAACGCCGTGTCGTTGCGCATCTCGGGCGGCAGCGGGCTGAGCAGGTGCCCGATCCTTTGCTGCTGCTCTACGTCGACGTCGAAGTTGCCGACCATCACGATGCAGCCGTCGGCGCGGATACTCTCCTTGCCGCGGCTGAACTGCCCCGAGGCCATGTAGCCC
>SXGT01477933.1_pt1 | contig 12209 bp, 11 predicted proteins | sample 3176221 | NCBI WGS metagenome assembly SXGT01 (sample SAMN11356862, study PRJNA531348) | freshwater metagenome | isolation source: freshwater sample F1-120 | place: China: Fuxian Lake, Yuxi | collected 2017-12-25
GCCGACCAACCCACGCCGAGCCTATTGCCCGACAGCACGTGAGCCGTTTCCTGCCGGCATTCTTCTTCATAACGTGACTCTGGCTACTCTCGAACGCCGCCCGTACGCGCCGTCGTCGGTATGCGGCCGTGAACGGCTACATTTCTTCTTGCTTGAAGGCCGCCCATAGGCGATCCTCGAGCGGGCTGCCGTGAACTAGGTCGTTGATTTCGAGTGCAGCGGTAAATTTCTTCCAATTGGACGGGATGAAAACGATGCGCCGCCGGCGCCGGCTAAGGATCGGCTCTTGCCGAACTTGAATCGCACCAAGAGTTATTCGGTAGTAGACGTTCTGACTTCGGGGGTGTTTTTTTTCCTCCGGCAACAATTCGTGGCGTTTGGCTTGCGTAATTGTCTTTACTTTCGCCCAGTGCCGAACCGACCACTTTTCCCGTCCGAAGTTCTTGGTCAAGTAGAAAGCAATCCATTGAATTTCGCGAACACCATCAGGAGCCGATTGGACTGGAATGCGATACCAATGCTCAGTTACCGCTCGTTCAAAGTCGGGTTGATTGTTCAACACGGCGACCAGTCCAAGTGCATCCTGATGCAGCTCAGTGTTCATGGGATATGTGTATAACGCGCGACTACGATGTCCGCAATGGGCAAACCAAGGAAACCGGCAGTCGATCAAGGCAGATCAGTGAGCCGGATCAACAAAGGAAATGTGGGGCGCAGCTGTCAGGTGAATTGATCGTCCGCACTCACCATTTGGCAAACTTGGAATGACGCCTGCTTTCCAACGATGAAAATTTCGTGATCTGGCCGTCAAACCACCTCAGGGTTCACGACCGAAATGCCCTCGGCGATGGCCAGGGTGCAAAGAGTTTGGTCGGCACAAACAAGTTCGATCGGAGCGCCGGATTCGTTGAGATTGATGGCCACGGTCAATTGAAGGGCATAGAGTGTGCGAAGGCATTTGGTCAAACCGATCCGACGAATCAGCCGGCCAGCGGACTGAAAGTGAGCGGCAGTTAAGCGGATGACTCGCAATCGTCGCGCCGCCACGTCGACCCGAAACCGGCGCGCCAAATTCTGAAAATCCGCATGGTCGAGTTCGCCGATGCGGACCTTCTTGGCGAACACCGAATGCAACTCAACCACCGACAAGCGGGAAATAACCTGACTGGAATTTGGCACATCTAGCAGCGCATCGACCTTCGCAGTCCCCGTCTCCGTGTGGTAATGCTTGCTGATGGCGCTTGTGTCGAAGAAATGTACGAGGATCTTATCGCTCATGCCGCTCAGCGGCGAAGTCGGCAGTCAGGTCTCCTGGAATACTCGCTAGCCCGGCGCGAACGTCACCCAGCGGCACTTCGGGCGAAGTGTTGGCCTCGCAATCGGCATGGTACTCGGAATCGAACAGCCGCTCGATTACTGATTCACCCGCCTCCGTTATGCGGATTTCGACGGTCTTGCCAACCCACGGCCCGAGCTCTGGCAATATCAGCGTGTCGGATTCGATGCGAGTCTTGATCCGAATGCGAGTCATTGCGTTATCCCTCGTTTCTCCACATCTAGATTCTACCAGTCCCAGGCGCGTTTTGGTAAGGCAATTGGCGGCCAACGTCATTCGTTTTTCCACTTCCGTTGCAATAAATCGCCCTGGTTCAAGGTTTTTCGCGAGGCTATCGGGTGGCCGTGACAGCAATTGTCGGCGCTGCCTTCAAAAAACCAGAGCTTATTGAGTGTCGGCTGAGGCCAGGGGTGGAATGCTGGCACGGACGTAGGTGTGCGCACATCGCCGTGACAGCATGTTGTTTAACGCTTGAACGCCAACGACTTGGAGCCGAAGAATTCGTTCGCGCTGAAAGGGCCGCCTGCCGCCGTAGGTCGAGGGGGGCCTCGTCAGGAGTTGAGCAGGCCTGCAACCGGTTCGCCTTCGTAAATGTGGTGCGGGCGGTCCAGCTCGTCCTTCCAGGCGGCGGTGGCGGGAATGCCCAGGGCATGATAGATGGTGGCGGCCAGATTCTCCGGCCTCTGCGGATTGTCGGCCGGGTACGCGCCGTTGCGATCCGACGCACCCACGACGACGCCTTGCCTGATCCCGCCGCCGGCCAGGAACACCGCCTGCACCGCTCCCCAGTGGTCTCGGCCAGGAACTCTGGCCTCGCCCGTGCCGGCGTTGACGCGAGGCGTACGCCCCATTTCGCCGCACATCACGATGAGCGTTTCGTCGAGCAAGCCGCGTGCGTCGAGATCGTCGATCAGGGCCGACAGGCCGCGGTCGGTCGGCGGCAGCAGGCAGTTGCGAAGGAGCGGGAAATTGTTCTCGTGCGTATCCCATGTCTCATTGTTGCCCAGGTTCACCTGAACCAGCGTCACTCCCGCTTCGATGAGTTGCCTGGCCATCAGCAGCGACCAGCCAAAGGCGTTGCGTCCGTAACGATCGAGGACGCGCGGATCGGCGCTCTCCACGTCGAATGCACGCTGGACGTGAGAATCCGTGAGCAGAGATAGCGCAGCCTGGCGATGGCGATCGAACGATTCCACGGACGCAGCACGATGCATCTCATGCCTTTGCTGATCCAGGATCCTTCGCAGCCCATCGCGATTCGTTAGCTGCGAACGCGTCAAGCCCTGTGGCAAACTGAGATTCGGCGCCTGAAATCGGAGGTTCGCGTTTCGCTCCCGCCCGCGGACAAAGTGAAACTCGAATTCCGGGTAGGCGCCATAGGACCTTGGGTTGAAGGGGGATGCTTCAATAAACCACGGATCGCGCCGGCTCCCCATCATGCCGCCGAACTGACCCGGAATCACCCGACCGGTTTGATGAATCAGGCGTTCGGGCAGGACAATCGCCGGGGGCAGATTGTTGGTACGCGGCGCCAGGGCGGCGCCCACCACTGACGCGATGGACGGCCAATCGCCCGGCTCCGGCCGGCTCGCGTTGAACCCCTGAGGCATCGGCGTGCGGCCCGACAGTATGGCCATATGCCCCTGCGAGTGTTCGTTATACGGCGTGGTCAGCGAACGAATCAAACTCCACTTGTCGCTGCGTTCGGCCAGCATCGGTAAATGTTCGCAGATGCGTATTCCAGGCGTTCGCGTGGCAATCGGCGCGAACTCCCCGCGAATGCCGACGGGGGCATCGGGTTTGGGATCGAAGCTATCATGCTGAGTCAGGCCGCCCGAGAGAAATACGAAGATGACTGATTTGGCACGCCCTGCGCCAGGCCTTGTCGATACCCGATCCGCAGCACGAAGCGCCGCTGCGTGATTCATGCCGAGGCCGAGCAAGCCAATAGCGCCTGCCTGTAGCGCCGTGCGACGCGACATCTGCGGATGGTGACAGTCGTTCGACAGGAACATGCGAATCTCTCCTGCGGGCCAAGTCACGGCTATGGGCGGGGAGCGTCCAACTATTCTATCTCATCGGTCGACCTGGTGTCCATTGTGGATGCTATTCGGCCAGCTTGAAGCTATCCATCACGATGGACTGATCCACCGAGCCGTAGGCGTTGTCGCCGCCGATGTGGCCGAAGAGGAAGATCGTTCCGTCCTTGGCCTGCACGCTGCGTGGATAATAGGCGGCGCCGGGTATGTTGAGTTTATGCCAGGATTTACCGACGTCGTCGGTCCAGTGAACGCCGCTCGTTGCTACATGTAGGATCGGGCCTTCCTTGGTGGCGAGCAACTCGGGTTGGCCACTGTGGGGAAGAATCGAGGGCCCGGCTTTTCCAGCTACCCAGGTCCTGTCGGATTTCTTCAAAACGCTCTGCCAGCGCTTGGCGTCGCTCGCCCGGCGAAACACGGCGAGAAGATCGCCATTGGCAAGCTCCGCGACATCGAACTCCTCGGTCCAGCCGTCGGGCTGATCTTTCGGCACCGCGGCGATCGGGCCGGTCCAGCTCTTGCCGTTATCGGCAGAAACGACCAGCATCGGTTGAATAACCTTGCTGAATTGCTCGCGAGTTTGGCTTCCGGCCGCGAACGGAGCGACACCCATTAGCGCAACGATACGCCCATCGCGTAGCACACGGATTCGCCTCGGCCAGGTCGTGTACTTGCTGGCATCGAGAATAGACTCGGGTTTGCTCCAGGTCTTCGTGCCATCGCTGGACCGCTGGAGGAAACCGGTCTGCGGAACGTCCGGATCATAGGGCAGGTAGAACCCAAACACGCCGCGAATCACGGTGCCGTCGGCCAAGGCCGTCTGCGCTTCTCCACTGACGCCATTCATGCACGACTTGAAGGGGTCAGCACTGACTTGCTTCCAGTTCATTCCGGCGTCGCTCGACCGGAGGTGGACGTTCTTGAGATCGAGCCCCGTCATGTCGTAACCCGGCGCTCCCTTGGGGGGCCAGTTGAGCTTGTCCTGAACTTCTTTCGGGGCCTGTGGGCGATCCTTGACGGGACCCGTCGCCTGCGTGAAGCAGGTCATCAGATCTCCGTCCGGCATGATCCACGCGCCGACCCAACTCGTGAACCCAGGCTTCTGCGGCGAGTGATAGATGGTCTTGCGAGTATGCCCGACGGCCTTGAAACTTCGGCCATCACCTGCGTCGGCCGTGGCGAGGCTCAGCAACGCAAAGATAAGCGAGGCGAGGAGAGGCATGGTTGGGTTCATGTGTCATTCTCCAAGATGAATTGCATTGCGATTGCGGGCTTTGCACACACGCCCCCGTAAGACGAAGGCCTGCCCTAGTAGGTTGAGGGGATCATGGTGTCGAGCCAATTGCGATAAAATCAGCTGCCGTCACGATAGGGAAACCCTTAAAGGTTCCCATCGGCAACAGGTGCCGACGATCTCCCGTGACGATGTGAGTCGCGCCGGCAACTTCGGCGCATTCCAGGACTTTGTCATCATCCGGGTCAGCGACAACTGCCTTGAGCACATCCGGAATCGACACCACACGAAGAAACGTCATGAGATCGGCGAGGGTTTCTACAACCTGTTCTGGAGTGAACGACAGCTTGCTTTCGAGTTTTTCCGCCAACTCTTCAAGTAATTCTCGGCACGTGGCCCCCGCCACCGTGCCGGCTCGCGCCATTTCCAGGCACTCAAAGGGCTTGCCCTGCCAGCCGACCGCCGAGAACAAAATGTTCGTGTCGAATACGGCTACGAGGGGCATGTCCGATCCTCGTGAATCAGATCATTGATGAATGCTTCCCGTTCATCCGCGCCCAGCGCGTCCCAATTCAAGCCGCGCGCCACGCACAATCGTCGCAGTTGCTCTTCCGCGAACTGCTGCCGCTGCGCGCGCTCCGCCGTGGCGTTCGCCGCCAACGAAAACAGCATTTCGCGCTTCTGTTCAGCCGGCATCTGGCGAACCAGGTCGAAAATCTGTTCTTTCGTCAATTCAATTACTGCCATGATTCTTCTCCAGAGCTGGCCCCTGCTTTTTTTCAATTCTCACATCTTGTTGAGTGCAATCTCCAAAGACTCCTTGACTTTCTTCTTCTGAATTTCAGGATCTTCGCGCTGAATATACTCAACCGCAGACAGGTCGTCGCCACGCTTTCTATTTTGTCGTGGTTCTAATGCCTCAATGAGTATTGCTTCCAAGGCGGGGATCAATTTCGCCGCATCGAATGAAACGGGAAGACTGCCGAGCGCTCCCTTATCTGAAACAGGTAGCAGACCAAACCAAGAGAAGCGATCCCACCTTGCGGCCATTCGGTCGCTTGTGTGCTCGTATAAACGACGGCCAAGGGGGCGGTCAGTCGTTCGGCCGATGTAAATCACTTCCCGGCCGTCATACAGCAAGTAAATCCCGAGCTGCTTATTGAAGTCTACAGGCGTCGCTCCAATTTGCTGCATCCCAAACAGCTTTGGCGTCGCGCTCCACTCGACTGCATTGCGGCGCCAAAACATCCCGAAGGAAGTGACGATTTCGTACTGTTCCTCGGATTCCTCCGACTCAGGGACGGTCGGTGTAAGCTGACCCGTCGCTGTGATTGTTTGCGCCGTTGCTGACTTGGCGAGCGTAATGATTCCCTTGGCTACGCGAACGTAAGGAGATTGCGCGCCGTCGTGCTTTATTGATGCGGCGATGTGCGCATTAACCGTTGCAGACGGCGTTGCACCCAAACTCTTCCTCAAGCCGTCAGCAATAATTCGCTCCGTGATTTCCTTGTAATGAAGCGGAGTCGCAGACGCGCCGAGGACCTTCTCGATTGCCTGGCGCCATGTCAATTCGCTTGCCATTGCCTCTCCGGGTATGAGCTCATACATGGATCAGGCCGCGCATTTGCACAGGCAAATCCAGTTGTCGATTGATCCATCGCGCCACGCCGGCCGGCCGATCGGGGACCGTACGCCGATTGAAAGCAGTCGAAAGGGTCCAGGTGTTGCATTGATTGATCCTACCCGCCGACTACTGCGCTCGCAATCTTCTTTTTGCCAATCAATCTGGCGGCGCTGCCTTCGGCGGGTGACCACGGGTTGCCACCGGTCAACGCTGCAATCGACTTGTCGAGCTTCACGCAATCTTCACAAAACTCACCGCGAACGCTCACATCCGGCTCCGAGAATACGACTGACGCAACGGTCGGTATTCTGCAGCCGAATTCACAGCCAAGGGGCGCCCGACGGGCGTCCTTACCGTCACCGTGGAGATAATCATGCCAAGAATTCTTGCACTCATCCTCTTGGGCATTGCGGTCCTCAGCGCGGGGGGGTGCACCAGCAGCGGCGTTGAAGACAAACGCTTGAGCGGCACCGGCGCGACCTTCATCTTCCCGATGATGAGCAAATGGACCAGCGAATACGAAAAGTCCAAGGGGGTCAAAGTCAATTATCAATCGACAGGTTCGGGCGCCGGCATCCAGCAAATGACCGCCAGAACCGTTGACTACGGTTGCACCGATGGCCCCATGAATGAAGAGCAACTGAACAAGGCCAAGGAAACCAACGGCGAGGTCGTCCACATTCCGCTCGCAATGGGGGGCGTCGTTCCTTCCTACAACCTTGCGAAAGTCCAGGGACAACTCAAGTTCACCGGACCTGTCCTTGCCGACATCTATCTCGGCAAAATCAAGAAATGGAACGATTCCGCCATCCAAAAGCTGAACCCCGACGAGTCCCTTCCCGATTTGGACATTCTGGTCGTCCATCGTTCCGATGGCAGCGGCACCACTTATATCTGGGTGGATTACCTCGCCAAGATCAGCGCCGATTGGAACAAAAAAGTCGGCGTAGCCACGTCCGTCAAATGGCCGGCCGGCACCGGCGCCAAGGGGAACGAAGGCGTCGCCGGCCTCGTCAAACGCACGCCTGGTAGCATCGGGTACATCGAGTTGATTTATGCCTTGCAGAACGACATCAAGTTCGGGACGGTGCAAAACAAGGAAGGCGCTTTCGTCACGGCCAGCCTGGCTTCGATCAGCGCCGCTGCCAACGCCTCGCTCACCACCATCCCCGACGATCTCCGCTATTCCATCACCGATGCGCCGGGCCTCGATTCTTATCCGATCGCCGGCACCTCCTGGGCGGTTTGTTACACGAACAATCCAGGCGGCAAGGGCAAGGACGTCCGCGACTTCCTCTACTGGTGCACCCACGAGGGCCAGCAGTTTTGCGAAGCCCTGCACTATTCACGCTTGCCGAAGGGGCTCGTCGAACGCGTCGAGAAGAGGCTTGAGCTGATCAAGTGACGTTCAAGGGACTCCACATGCCAGCCGCCACGAACCCACCACGGCCTCTGCTTGCGAATCCGCAAGCGTCCGTTTTTGCCTTATTGCGTAGCTGGCAGCTGGGTGATCGTGTTTTCAAATTGTTGTGCCAGGCCGCCGCGTTAACGGTCGTTGCCGTCTCGATGGCTCTGGTAGTCGTCCTGGCATGGCAGGCCTGGCAAGCCATCCGCGAGATTGGTGTCACGTTTTTCACCAGCGACGACTGGAATCCGGAGCCAACCTTTCGCAAGTTCGGCTCGCTTGCCTTCGTGTACGGCACTCTGGCGACGTCGGCGATCGCCATGCTGATAGCTGTCCCACTTGGCGTTGGAACGGCGGCCTTCCTTTCCGAGATTGCCCCCCCTTGGCTACGGCGCACAGGCTCCTTTTTTGTTGAAATGCTCGCGGCGATTCCCAGCGTTGTGTACGGCTTCTGGGGGCTCTTCGTGCTTGCTCCCGCGCTGCAATGGATCATCACGGCAATCGGCGGACCTAACCAGGGGGGCGTCGGCATTCTCCCCGCTGGCCTGATCCTGTCGATCATGATCGTCCCCTACGTCGCTGCCATTTCCTTCGACGTCTGTCAGGCTGTCCCCAACTCGCAGCGCGAAGGCGCCTACGCTCTGGGCGCGACTCGCTGGCAAACGATCTGGGGCGTCGTTCTCCCCTACGCACGGCCCGGCATCATCGGCGGCTGTTTCCTGGCGCTGGGCCGAGCCCTTGGTGAAACCATGGCGGTGACGATGCTGATCGGCAACAAGCCACTCTTTCCTTTCGGTCGCAACGAACAGGGCGATTGGAAATTCCCGTCGCCGTTCGCGATGGGGGACTCGATCCCGAGCGTCATCGCCAATCAATTCACGGAGGCTACCTACGACCTCTACCTGTCGGCCCTTGTCGAGCTTGCGCTGGTCCTCCTTCTGGTGAGCATGGGCGTCAACTCGTGTGCGCGTCTTCTCATCTGGCGTATGGGACGGGTATCCGGAGTCAGGAGCCAGGAGTCAGCCGTCAGGGATCAGGGGGCAGGGCTCAAGCGTCAGGAGTCGGAGGGCAGGGGGCAGGGATCAGAAGTCATGAGTCGGGAGACAGCAGTTTCCGGCGCCGGTCTCGTGACTAACGGCTCCTGGCTGTTCGTTCCAAGGTTCGCGAATCACTTGATGACCGGTGTTCTTGGACTGTGCCTTGCGATCACGGTCGGGTTCCTTTTGTTCATCCTTGGCTATCTCCTGGTTCGGGGCGTGGGAGCACTGAACTGGGCGTTTTTCACCAACCTGCCTGCCCCCGTCGGCGAGCCAGGTGGTGGGATGGCGAATGCTCTCTGTGGCAGCTTTGTGCTCGTGGGCCTGGCGTCGGCATTCGCGGTGCCGGTCGGAATCCTTGCCGCGGTCTTCCTCGCCGAATACCGCAGCGACCGCCTGGGGCCCATTGTTCGCTTCATCGGCGAATTGCTGGCCGGCGTGCCGTCGATCGTGATCGGTATCTTTGCTTACTACCTGATCGTCAAGCCGATGGGGCATTTTTCTGGCTGGGCCGGTGCGTTTGCGCTGGGGGTGATGATGATTCCGATTGTCATGCGAACGACCGAGGAAGCGTTGCGCCTGGTGCCGGCGTCGCTTCGCCACGCCAGCTATGCGCTGGGTGCGAGCCAATGGCAAACGGTATTGAAGGTCACCTTGCCGGCCGCCTTTCCCGCGATCATCACCGCAATCTTCTTGGCGATCGCCCGCGTGATCGGCGAGACGGCGCCTTTGATTCTGACGGCCTCGAATAACCGCCTCTGGCCTCGCTCGCCGAACGAGGCCACGCCTTCGGTGCCGTATTTTATCTTCAACTATGCCGTCAGTCCCTATGAGGACTGGCATCGTCAAGCCTGGGCCGCCGCTCTTGTCTTGCTTACCATCGTCATGCTCTTGAGCTTCGGCGTTCGCCTGATCGCAGGCCGGCGTGCGGTGTCCACGCGGCAAGCCGGTTAAGGATCGTTGTGACGAAGAGCTTCCCGATTGGAGAGTTTGTATACGAGCGGCGACCGTAAGGGAGCGTTGGCAAAGGCCGGTTCCCCCTCACGAACCGTCGTGAATTACACTGAACAAGAGGCCGCTACTCTCCACGCCCCATTCACCATCCTAAAACAATCACACCATGTGGCGATCACGAATCTTCTGGCGATTGTTCGGTGCTTATAGCATCCTTCTTACTGTGTCCTTTGGCACGCTGGGTTGGCTGTTTATTGGGCGCATGGAAAATCACCTCTTACAGGAAATCCAGCACGGCCTGGAGATCAAGACCATTCTTTTACGCGGCCTGGTGAACCACCTCAACGAAAAGGACCTTCAAGCGCAGATGGCCCGGGTTGCACACGAAACCAATGCACGCATCACCTTGATTCGCGCCGACGGAAAAGTACTGGCGGACTCCGCCGAACGACTGGACAAAGTCGAGAACCACCTGGATCGGACCGAGGTGCAAAAAGCCGAATCGTCCGAGATCGGCATCTCGACGCGCTACAGCGGCACTGTGCATCAGCCCATGATGTATGTTGCGCGCCGCAACGATCAGGGTCCGGTCCGCTATATACGCATCGCATTGCCTCTCGACGCGGTCGCCGCGGAGATTCGCTGGCTGCATCGCGTCGTGTGGACCGCCACCGGCATCACGCTCGTCGTCGCCTTGGTCCTGAGCATGATCATCGCCCGGCGCCTCAGCGCGCCGCTGGTGGCACTCGCCGGAGCAGCGGACGCCATCGCCCGCGGGGATTATGGCAAGAAAGTGTTGATATCGACTTCCGACGAAGTGGGCACGCTGGCAGAATCGTTCAACGCAATGAGCGAAGCGTGTGCTGCCCAGATCGCGCAGATGCATCAGGACCGCGAGCAATTGCGGGCGATCTTTCGCAGCATGGTCGAAGGGGTCTTGGTGCTTGATGCCGAGCAATCGATTCTCTTTGCCAACGAGGCGGCGAGTCAACTACTGGGAGTACCGCCGCAGTCGGCTCAAGGTAAAAAGATTTGGCAGGTTTTCCGCCATCGTCAGTTGACGGAAGCCGTGGGAATCATCTTCGCCGCGGACGAACCCTACCGGTGCGATCTGGAATGGACAGGCGTCGAGCGCCGGGCATTGGCGCTGCAAGGCGCACGCCTGCCCGGCGAGCCGCACCGCGGCGCAATCCTGGTTTTTCACGATATCACCCACCTGCGCATGCTCGAGACGGTTCGCCAGGATTTCGTGGCCAATGTTTCCCACGAATTGAAGACTCCATTGGCTGCGATTCAGGCGATGGTGGAAACCCTGCTGGACGGCGCGCTGAACGATCCCGAACACAACGTTCGGTTTCTGGAAAGAATCCGCGAGAGTGGCGAACGTCTGCATCGCCTGGTGCAAGATCTTTTGACGCTGGGGCGCATCGAATCGAGCCAAGCACCGCTTGAACTGGGGCCACTTTCCATGCAAGCCGCTGTGGCAGCTTGCATGCAGAGGCATGCAGAGAGGGCGAAAGCGAAGGGGTTGCAACTAATTGCCGCGGCTGCGCCTGAACCCGTGATGGGCGTTGCCGACGAAGAGGCCTTGGCAGAGATTCTTGATAACCTGGTGGACAACGCAATCAAGTACACGTCCGCAGGAGGTTCGATCACCTTGCGATTGCTGGTCGAGGAACGGCAGGCGGTTATTCAGGTTGCCGATACTGGCGTGGGCATCCCTGAAAAAGACCTGCCACGGGTTTTCGAGCGATTCTATCGTGTCGACAAGGCCCGAAGCCGCGAGCTGGGCGGCACCGGGTTGGGCTTGAGCATCGTCAAGCATCTGGTCCAGGCGCTGGGTGGAACTGTCACCGCCGACAGCCAGATTGGTCGGGGGAGCACCTTCACCATTCGAATTCCACGCGCTGCACCATAAGGACAATGCACAGGATTTGCATGGTATCTTCACGAAATCTACACAGTTGTTTTCTATCGTAACATTCATATCGAAGTCGAGTACGGAGGTTTCCCGTGAGTGCCGTCGGCTTTGCCAAAATCATGGTGGAGCGCCAGGAGACTGGGCGAACCCTCCCGGACGTGCAGGGCCATCACGTCAAGGTGGAGACACGCAACCTGTCATTCTGGTACGGCAAGACCCAGGCGCTCTACGACGTCTCCACATCGATCCCCGAACGCTGCGTCACCGCCCTGATCGGACCATCGGGCTGCGGCAAGTCCACGTTTCTGCGGACGCTCAACCGTATGAATGAGATGATCGACGGGACCCGGCACACGGGCGAAGTCTTTCTGACCGGACAGGAGATCCACGGCCGTGGCATCGATGTGGTTAATCTGCGCAAACGCGTCGGTATGGTGTTTCAGAAGTCGAACCCGTTCCCCAAAAGCGTGTTCGAGAACGTTGCCTTCGGTCCGCGTGTCGCGGGTGTTAGCAACCGCGGCTATCTCGCCGACATCGTCGAACGCTGCTTGCAGCAGTCAGCTCTGTGGGACGAATTGAAGGATCGACTGGGCGACTCGGCCCTCAATCTGTCGGGTGGTCAGCAGCAGCGCCTTTGCTTCGCGCGCGCCCTGGCATCC
>SXGT01735466.1_pt1 | contig 12209 bp, 7 predicted proteins | sample 3176221 | NCBI WGS metagenome assembly SXGT01 (sample SAMN11356862, study PRJNA531348) | freshwater metagenome | isolation source: freshwater sample F1-120 | place: China: Fuxian Lake, Yuxi | collected 2017-12-25
CCGGGCAGTCGACGTGCGCATAGTGGCGCTTGTCGGACTGATATTCCACGTGGGCGACGGAAATCGTAACAGTTTTGGTCGCATCCCGAACCGTGCCACCCTTGGCAATGTCGGAATACGCCTTGACCTCAGCCAGGCCCTTGGTGGCCTGCACTGACAGGATTGAGGCAGTCAAGGTGGTTTTACCGTGGTCGACGTGGCCGAGGGTGCCGACGTTTACGTGCGGTGTGGTGCGTTCGAATTGGGCTTTAGCCATGGGAGACGGTTGTTTGGGTGATAATGAAATTTGACCTCTGGATTAACGTCGTAGAAGCCTGAGCCGACGTGCTTTCTGACCCTGGAGCCCAGAAACGGATTCGAACCGTCGACCTCCCCCTTACCAAGGGGGTGCTCTACCAACTGAGCTATCTGGGCAGAATGAAGGAGTGCCAAAAAACGAAAAGAGCCAAGAAACGTGCAGCCCGGTTTTGGCACCGTCAACAGCAAATTCGACCGATTGCGTAAAATTCTACGGCCCGACGACAATCCGGTAGAAACCCGGAGCCAGACGCTCCCCAATCCGGAATTTCCAGGCGAGTATTTTCCGGAAGTGTGCGTCGACTTCTTCCAAGTGGGAACTCTCGGTGACCACCAGCGGGGAGGCAAGACCCGCCGCATCGACCGCCGCCATCAAGACCATTGGCTCCCACTCCCTGTTTCCCGTCGGTCCCAACGATGGCGGCAGCGGTTCGGCTAGGACCCGCTGACCCGTCGAAACCGCGACGACCTCAAGATATCCACCACGGTGTTGCAACGCCGTGACCACCCCGCCCGCCCGGCCAAATCCCACGAGGCCGGTGCCGGCATCGGCGAAGGCCAGCACGTCTCTGGCCCGGGCCTTTTCCGCCGGCAGAGTGTTCAGCAAGGCGACCGGAGGCAGGTTCCGACTGATGCCCAACTCCGCTTCGGCCGAGCCCAACCCCGCGGGTTCGTCGTCGAGGATGGACCGCCCCGGTTCGCGGCGCGGCGCCGCCAGCGTCGTGTTGAACTCGGTCGGCAAAAAGAGCGGTCGGAGGTCCCGCACCAACGCCTCGTCCTTGAGGACGACATCCGCCGTGGTCGGACGCGCCATCTGCACCGGGGGAGGACCCTCGACCACCTGACCCGACGGGGGAATCGGTTGCGGCGGACGAAAAAGCAGCGACAACAACCCAACTACGGTCAGCGCGACCGCCACCGCCACCCCCCAGCGGATTCTGCTTTCAATTGTTGCCATCGTGAGGTCAGCGACCGACGCGAACGGTTCGGTCGGTCGATTCTCCGACCGCAAAAAGCATCTTGAAACCGGCGCCATGCGCGGCGCTCGCGATCTCCACGAGCACCGCCATCGGCACATCGTCGCCCGCCCGCACCAGCAGCAGGGGGGACTCGGTCTTTGTCGCTTGAGCTTTCAACCAAGCGCCCAGTTCCGACATCTTGCGCAGTCCGTCAGTCGTGAAGATCTGGCCGGAGTTAATCACGCTGATGACATGCGTCGGCGGCCGGGCATTGGCGTTGGCCCCGGACACCTGCGGCAGGCGGAAATCCACGCCGAGCCCGGGAGCCAGCACAAACCGGGAGCCAAAAAGCGCAAAAAAAAGGACCAGCAGGCCGGCGTTGACCAGGAACAGCCCGTCAAAATTTCGCGGCGGAGGGCGCAGCCGGGCGGCGAGATCCAGTGGTCGGGTAATCATGAATCGGTCGGGGCTCCGGCCGCGGCCCCATCCCGGGGGCCCCTGCGGTATTCAGTCAGCAAGTACTTCATGATTTCATTGCCGGACCACTCCACATCCCGGACGATGGCCCGGACGCGTGCACTCAGGAAATGGTGGGCGAGGTGGGCGGGAATCGCGAGCATCAGGCTGCCCGCGGTGGCGAGCAACGCCTGCCACATGCCGCGGGAAAGGGCCGAGGCCATCGCGTAATTGCCACCATGCTCGAACGCGAGAAACGTCGCCATCAGGCCGAGCACCGTGCCGAGGATGCCCACCAGGGGAGCCACCTGCGCGATCGCCGCGATCGATCCCAGCCGGCGCTCCAGCGCCGGCAACTCCACCACGGCGGCTTCCTGCACATAAAAGCGCATTTCCTCGGCGGAATCGTCGGCATGGAGCAGCGCGGCCTTGACCACCGCGGCGACCGGCCCAGGGGTCTCTTCGCACACCGTCAGGGCCTCCACGAGCCGGCGTTTCCCGAGGATGTTCTTGATGCCTTCGATGAAGGCCTTGGCGCGAATCTGGCCGCGATGCAGGTAAAGCACCCGCTCGACAAACAGCATCAGGCACACCACCGCGAGCCCGACCAGGACCCAGATCATCGGTCCACCGCGGGCAAAAAGAGTAAGTTCAAGGCCAGGCATCATGAGTCAGATTTGGCGGCGGGCCGGCGGTCGCAAACTTGAAAGTGTCTGCCCTCCGTTCATGGCTTCGGGCCGGGCACGCCCAGCTGTTCCAACCGAGCCCGGGCCACCGCTTCCCCAAACCCCAGTCGTTTTTCCAACAGCAGCCGATACGCCTCCCGGGCATCGTCGAGCCGCCCCAGCTTCTCCAGCAACTCGCCCAGCTCGCGCAACGTGCGAGCCAGCCAGTAGGGTCGCTTGGCATCCGCCTCGAACGGCTTCAACTCCTCTTTCAGGAACGGATCGATGACATCGCGCCACCACACCACCACCGCCTCCTCCGCTTTGCCCCGCCGCGCGAGCAGGAGGCCGAGATTGTAACCCGCCTCGACCCGCACATCGCGCGGGGCATCCACGCGGTCGCGCAATTGTTCAAAGATCAACTGCGCGCTGTCCGCGTGGGACGGATCCGTCGCCGTGGACTGGGCGTTGTGGCACTCCGCGAGGGCCAGCTGCGCGAGCACCACGTCCGGCCTTCGTGGATACCGGTTGACCAGATCCTCATAGGCCCGCTGCGCCGCCGGAAAATCGTTTCGCTTCCGAAAGATATCCCCCTGCTTGAGCCGCGCCGCGAACAACAGATCGCCCTGGCCGGCCACGGTTGAACGCGACGCCAGCTCCACGAGTTCCTCGATTCGCTTGTTGGCCTCCTGCAGATTTTCCGGGCGACCGAGCCGCTCCGCCAGCGACGCCAGCCGGAACAGGGCGAACGGCACGTATTCGCTACTCTTGTACACCGGGTTGTCGGTCAGGCTGATGAGCCGGTTTCGCGCCTCATCGATCTTCTCGTGATCGGCATAATGTTCGGATTCGATCAGGTACGAGGAGGCCGCCGCATCGCTGGCGGGAAACTCGGCGCGCAATTTCTTCAGGGTTTCCAAGGCCGCGGTCTCCTTCCCTTGCGCAAACTCGGTGCGGGCCCGCAGCAGCACCGCCGTGCTCGCGATCTCCTGCTTGAGCCCGGTTTCAATCGCGAGGGGCGCACCCAGCAACCGGTCGACCAGCTCAATCGTGCGCGTCACGTCTCCCGCATCAAATGACAACCGCGCCTGGAGCCACGCCATCCGCGCCCGCAGCTCCGGTTTCAACGGGGCGCCGTCGCCGGTCCGGTCGGCCAGCAGGTTGTTGACGCGTTCGTAGGCTTCCTTGACCCCCGCTTCGCCCTGCAATTGCAGGGCCCGGGCCAGACTCCATTCCGCCTGCCAGCGGTTTTCGAGGTCGAACGCCGGATCCCGCCCGAAGGCATCGAGTACTTTCCCCGCTTCGCCGGAGGCCGACTTGATTTCCGCCAGCACGCACTGGAACATGAGGGCGCCGAGCCGGCCGGCCGTGAGTCCGGCGGGCCGCTCCCGCAACACCGCCGCATAGGCATCGGCCGCGCTGCGAAAATCGCTGCGATCACCCGCCGCGAGACCGGCCCGAAACCAAGCCTCCGCCTCCAGGACGCCCAATTCGGCCTGCACCCGCCGGGCGTTGCCGACCAAACCGACTTCGGCAACCGCGGGAACGATGCGCAACTCCGCCCGGGTCTTCCGCGCAAAGTCCGCGGCGAGCCGAAACCGCTGCTGCTCCCACGCCGACTGCATCAAAACGCCGTGCGCGTGCGCGCGCAGCGGCGACAACGGAAACTGCTTGAGCAGCGCGTTCGCGTCTTCCTCCACGACGCCAAATTCCTTTTCCGCCAACGCCAGCTGGGCGCGAAAATACAACAGGCTTTCCTTGATCGGGTGTTCCGGCCGGACGTCGATCAATTTTCCGAGGAGGGCCCGAAAATGACCCCGCTCCGGCTCCGCGCCGGATTCCGCCGCGAGAATTTGCAAAGCCTGCCGCTGGCGCAGCGGGTCCGAGCCGCTTTCGATCAGCTGACCAAGGGCATTCCGTCCGGTGCCATTCCGCGTCTTGTCGCCCACGATTCCCAGCACCAGCCGGAATTTGTCCCACCACTCCCGCTCGCGACGCGGCAGTCCGACCAGCACCCCCTGCAGGACGGACACCGCCTGCCCGGTTTGCCCCAGCGCATCCAGCGCCACGGCGTAGTTCTGGGCAAAGGGATAGCCGATCGGCGTGCCCTGGTGCTTCTCGTAATTCTCGCGGATGGTTTTCAGGTCGGCGTCGCGCACCGTGCCCATCCGGAGCCGCAACCGCTCCGCCGCCAGCTGAAACCGCGCCTTCGCCAGCTCCGTCCTCGCGCCGGCCTCCGCCTTCCGGTAAAGTTCGTTGGCCCGCGATATTTCCCGCACCTGCGCCAGATCGACCAGCTCACCTTGCAGGAACCAGAACCACGGCAGGTCATCCGCCGGCAGCTCGCTTTCGCGAATGGCCGCAAGTTCGGAGCGAGCCGCCTCGATCCGCCGCAAATGCACCGCCGTAAGACCCGCCCGCAAATGCCAGGCCGCACCGCGCGGTTCGGCGATTTCCGCCAGCACTTTTTCAGCCTCCTCGGCCCGGCCGGCGTCGAGCCACGCGGTCGCCAGCGCCAACGACAACCCACCGCGGTCCGACCCGGGCAGCTCCCGCGCCTGACGGTAAATTTCCGCGGCGATTCCCGGCATGCCGAGGTCCTGCGCGCGCTGCGCCGCCGCGAGCGACATCGCCGCGGTGCCGGCGGACGGCCCGGCGCCCGCGCGGACCAGCGGAGCGGGCGGGTTGAGGGCCCCCAACGCCAGCTGCGGGGCCGCCATCACGGCGCCGAGCGCGGTCGTCAGCAGGAGTTTTTGAAAAGGCGTCACCAAGTAATCAAGTTGCGCGCCGGCGCGGAAACAATCAACCGCGTTGTAAACAGTTCCGTCTCGCCCGGCGCGACGACTGCGACACACTGGTCCCAGTTCCGTTCCAACTCTGCCCTCCACCACCATGTCATCCGCCCTCATCGCACTCGGTGTTCTGCTCCTCCTCGCCGTCGTCCTCGGCCTCTGGGTCGCGGGGATCTACAACAAGCTCGTCGAGCTTCGCAACCGCTTCAAGAATGCGTTCGCGCAGATCGACGTGCAACTCAAGCGCCGCTACGACCTCATCCCCAACCTCGTCGAGACCGCGAAGGGGTATATGAAGCATGAGAGCACCACGCTCGAGGCGGTGATCAAGGCGCGCAACATCGCCGCCGCCGCCGCCCAGACCGCCGCCGCCAATCCCGCCGACGGGAACGCGGTCCGCGGCCTGCTTTCAGCCGAGGCCGGGCTCGGCAGCGCCCTGTCGCGTCTGATGGTCGTTTCCGAACAGTATCCTGACCTCAAGGCCAACCAAAACATGATGCAATTGACCGAGGAGCTGACGTCCACGGAGAACAAAGTCTCGTTCGCGCGGCAGGCCTACAACGACAGTGTCATGGTCTACAACACGACGCGGGAGACCTTCCCCAATGTGATTTTCGCCGGCACCTTCGGCTTCCAAGCCGCCGAGCTGTTCCAGGTCGACGACCCGTCCGAACGCCAGGCGCCCAAGGTGAACTTCACCTGAGCGCGCCACCGGCGAAAGCTCGTTGGCAGAAACGGTTCCTTCACCCCAAGGCCGTCAAAAGCCAGCCTCGCGCCAGACCGTCGAGACGAAACTGCGCGAAAGCCGGGCAAGCATGGATTCAGCGCCAGCCGTGATGACAATCCGGCCGCGGCGAATCTGCGTGGTAAGTTCCGCCGGGGTGGAAAACGCCTCGAATGTAATCCGATAGACACTGTCCTCGGGCACCACGTCGTTTCCAACCACTCGCGCCCGCACGTCGCCGCCAAAGGGCGTCGTGAGCATCGGGATCGAGAGGCTACGCGCCGCGTCTCTCTCGACCGAGCGAACCCGCAGGTTGACCATTAGTTCAGGGCAGCCATCCGGATAGAATCTGGCGCTTGCGCCAGCCACAACCAAGTGCGCGGACTGTTCGTCGAGGTAGCCTACGGCCTGCCAGATTTTTTTTCCAACCAGCGTCGCCACCTCTTCCTGCCGGCCGACCCAGTCGGGCGCTTGCAAATCGCAATCCACCAGTCGCCAGACACCGCGAAATGGCGCGATCGGCGAGAGTTGGGCCAGAGCCACTTCGGCCTCGTGCGCCACCGCCCTCGCGGTGACCAACGTCGCCTGCATCATGGGTAGGCGGGCGCGCATCGTTGGGTCGACCTCGGCCGCGGTAATCACCGCTTCGAGAAGCGCCACCCGCGTTTCCGCCCGCCGGCGGCGTTGCCGGAGCGCATCGGATTCAAGCCGAAGCAGCGGCTGGCCCGCATCGACCATCGCCCCATCGGGAACACCGAGCGCGATGAGCCGGGCCGCTTCCGCCGCAACCACGCGAAACTCCTGCTGCGGTCTGAGTTCGCCCTGCATGCGGATCCGCTTCGGCATGGGGACATACGCCAGAAACCCGACTCCGAGCACCCCGATCGCCAGCCACCGTAGACGCGGCGAACCTAGGATCTGTTTGCGCCGCGCAAACCACTCCTTGATTTCTGCGCCGATTGGAAGGAGGACGAACCAGACAATTTCCACCGCGAACAGAACAATGCCGAGCGCCTTGAAAAAGAAATAGTACACGAACACCGCGATTCCGAGGAAGATCACCAGGCGGTATATCCAAATGAAGATCGCAAGCGCAACCAGCCCGCGAGCCAGGGTGCGTCGGAAGTACTCGGGCGGCGGCTCCTGCAGCCGAAACAGCCATTCCCGCAACTGCCACCGCGCGAGCGCAAAGGCCCGGCCATGAAGATTCGGAATGTCGAGATAGTCAGACAGAAGATAATAGCCGTCAAACCGCATCACCGGACTCAGATTGATTACCAGCGACTTCACCCAGGTGATCGTCGCCACCATGAACGCCGCCGAACGCCAATAGCCATCGGGCAACACTCCCCACGCCAGCGTCGCCCACGCGGCCAGACAAAGCTCGGCCAGCATGCCGGCGGCGCCGATCAGCAGCCGCGGACGGCGCTCGCGCAGCGCCCACGATTCGTTCGTGTCGGTGTAGGCCACCGGGGTTAGAACAAGAAACGCGATGCCCATGCTGGGCACGCGGCAGCCGAAACGCTTGGCGGTAATGCCGTGGCCAAACTCATGCACCACTTTCACGCCGACGAGTACGAACGCGAGCCCGAGGATGCCGTCGAAGCTGCCCAGATCGGTCCAGGTCGACTTGAAAGCCTCCCATTGCCGCGAGACCAAAATAAATCCCAAAAGCGCCGCCAAGCCAGTCATCCGCCAAAACCAATGGGAAAACAGGAAGGCCAGACGACGGTTGGCCCAAATAAGCAACGGCTCCAGTCTTACGAGTGGTACGCGGAAGAATAAGTAGTTGTGAACCAGCCAGAGCCACCATTTTTGCCGGGCAGCCGCTTGATGCCGGGCCAGCGCCCCAGAATTGTCCAACCCGGAAAACTTTAGAAGTTGGTTCACCCCAAAAAACGTGACCACCGACTCGACATCCTTTGCACCAGGTTTCAGCGGCGTTTGCTCGCAAATCAGACGCGCGATCAGTTCCGGATCGTCGAACGACCAACGTTGGAGCACCTCGTAGGTCAGCCAATCGAGTCGGAAGAACCGGTTGCGCGCGGGGTCCTGCAGGGTCCAGCCCGGCTGCCCGTCATGCGCGCGCGGGCCGTCCGTCAACACCAATTCCTGTCTGAGCGGCGGCAGATTCACACGTTACATCCCCACCCATTCCCGCAGGGCCGCGAGCGGCCGACGCAGCATCCAATACCCCAGCGGCACGCGTCGACCGGACAGCCGTACGGTGCCCTTCAGGCCAACCCGATGTTCGGTTCCTTTCTCCAGCGTCGCACGCACGCGATAGGCATACAGGTCGTCCGGCCGGCGCAACGCGTCGTGGGAAACATAGCGCACGCGCCCGGCCACCGGTGCCATGGGACTCGCGTTGAGATACAGCCGCACCCCCGCTCCGTCCGGCAGCACGATGGCGTCGGCCACCGGCAGCCAGGCCTCGATTTCCTTGTCGTTCGGTTCGGCGATCCGCATGATCCGCTGCCCACCGATCACGGGCCGGCCAAGCCACTCGTTGGGATCGTCAACGAAGGCCACCCCCGCCCGCGGCGCATATACCTTGTTCCGCTCCAATTGCTCCCGCAGATACTCCACCTCGATTCGCTTCTCTTCGACCGTACCCTTCACGGCCGAGAGCGCACCACGCGCCTTCTGATCGAATAGCGCCTGCTGGCTGAATTGCCGCTCCTCAACGGTGGCGGTGCGAAACGCCTCGATGGCGACGTCAAGTCGGCTGGCCAGCGTCGCGTCGTCGTAGGAAAACAGCAACTGGTTCTCCCGCACCGCCTCGTTGGCTCCAACGTGAAAGGCTTTGATGATGCCGTCGAGCGGCGCGCGAACCACCAACGGATGCGCAGGCACCAGTTCACCCGGTGCCAGCACCGAAATGCGCACCGGGCACGCGAGCACGGCCAGCAGCACCGCGCTCCAAACCAGCGGCTTCCTGCGCACGACCCGTGGAATCCGCCGCAACGAGCGCCCGAATAACGCGGCAATCGTAGGTTGCGCGCAGCCTTGGGCGATGCAGGCCCACGTGGCAATCCACTCGACGAAAAGCCGCAACTCCAGTTCGCGCCACGGCAACTCCCGCCCAAAAAGCAATCCGCCGGTAGCCGATTCCCCTGCTCCGCTGCTTAAAGGGACCCATAGCCCGTGCTCCGGAAACCACTGCTCCCATTCCGCGGCCAGTTCATCCGGCAGATCCGCTCGGGTGACAGTGCGCGCCGGCGACGCGGCGAGGGCCGCACAGACCCGCGTCAACCAGCGCACATAGGGCGCATTCGCCTCCACTTCAACCAGGCCGGAAAGCGCCTCGACCCCGCGGTCGACATGCCACAGCGCGGATTGTTGAAACGGGGCCAGGAGATGCGAGTCGTTGACGGCGACAAACCGCAGTGCGACGACGCCTTCTGCTCCACGCGCGCGGCGGATTAACCCGACCAACGTTTCGAGCGGATGCGGAGCGGCGGCCGCTGCCTGCGGCTCAACCGGTTTTGACGAGTCAGTCACAAGATTTTAGAAAGCCAGTCAAATCACGTGGATGGAAACGAACAACGCGATTCTTCCTAATTCCATCGATCCGGCCACTGCGACCTCCTCACCGCGAAACCAGCTCGAGTCCGCGGGGCTTCGCGCCAAGGTAGGCAAGGCGGCGGATTTGCTCGTCAAATCCCAACTTTCCGGTCGGCCGCGCATTGCCCTGGCCAACACTGAAGCGGAAGTTCGCCTCAGCCTGCCGACCTTGTTGATCAACCGCGATAATCTTGATCCTCATCTCACCCGTGAATCCTTGCGGCGGCACCCCTTCGAATACTCCGGTCGACTTGTTAAACACGAGCCATTCGGGCAGGGATGTTCCATCCACCAGGGTCGCGTTAAAGAGGACATTGGCCCCAGTCATGGTATGCGCAAACGCGTCCGACGGAATTGTGAAGACGGCGCGCACATTGGCCTCCACAAACTGATCGGGCACCCCGCGGTAAACCATCAGGCTCGGGGTTTCGGAAGGGATGATAACTACCCTGAAGTTGACGTCCGGTGTCAGGAAAGAAGCCTGGTTGAACACTCCAACCGCTGCCGAAAACTCCTGCCCAGCCGGCGCCGAACTCCTGCCGATCGGTGATATGTTGATCGTAACAACTTCAATCGAGGGTCCAGCCACTGTGCCTGCTGTCACCGCGGTCGGAACCAGCACCAACTGATTGACCTCGGGGGATCGGGCGAGTTGGTTGACAACGGGGCGGATCGGCTCGGGCGGAATCGCAACTGGGAGTTGTTCATCGATAACGCCATTGATCGTAACCGAAAGGCTGGCGGTTGCGCTCTGTCCCGCCTGGTCGGAAATTCGGTACGTAAATGTGTCCGTCAATGTGCCGCCCGCATTCAGCGCTTCCACAGCCGGATTCGCGTTGTTGACCGTGTAAGTATAGCTGCCGTTTGCGCCCAACGTCAGCGTGCCGTAGCTGCCGGTTACAGTCGCGCTACCTCCGCTCGCAATCGCCGCGCCACCCGCAGCGGTGACGGTAATTGCGCCGCCGGTATCATTGGCGAGCACATTGCCCGACGGGTTTACTCCCGGGGTGGTGTTGCCCACGCCACCGGCTTCCCTGGCGCTCGCGGCATCGTTGGCTGCTGTTGGGGCAGCGGGGCTGGCAATCGACACGGCGAAATTCGTGCTCACACTCAGGCTGCCATCAGATGCAGTGACCCTGATGCTAAGCGTACCGACAGGCGTGCCGCTCGGCGGCGTGCCGCTCAATGTTCGCGTCACTGGACTAAAGCCCAGCCACGTAGGCAGCGCACTACCGTCAGCCAGGGTCGCTGAGTAGCTGAGCGTGCTGTTGTCGGTATCCGTGAATGCCGGGATGGTGTGGCTAAAAGCGGACCCAATCGTCGCCGCAGCGGTAGTGATCGTCGACGCGACCGGCGCATCGTTCGCGCCATTGATTGTAACCGTCAGTGTGGCCGTTGCCGTCTGCCCGGCCCGATCGGTAATCCGGTAAGAAAACGCATCCGTCAGCGTGCCGCCAGTATTCACAGCCTCGACGACCAAACTCGTGTTATCAACCGAATAGGTATAGCTGCCGTTGGCGGCCAAGGTCAGAGTTCCATGTGTGCCGGCCACGGTCACGCTGCCGCCACTCGCAATCGTCGCGCCACCGACCCCGGTCACGGCGATCCCGGCTCCACTATCATTGGCCAACACATTGCCCGATGGGTTTGTTCCCGCGGTAGCATTGCCCACGCCACCGGCTTCCGCAGCGCTCGCCACATCGTTTGCAGCTGCCGGCACACCCGGACTGGCAATCGTCAGCGCGAAGGTCGTACTCGCACTTAGGCTGCCATCGGTCGCAGTGATCCTGACGGCCAGTGCGCCAACCGCGATTCCACTCGGCGGCGTGCCACTAAATGTGCGCGACACTGGGTTGAAACTCAACCATCCGGGCAAAGCACCGCCATCCGCCAGCGTCGCCGAGTAAGTTAGGTTGGCGTTGTCGACGTCCGTGAAGACCGGCACCGTGACCGGGGTAAGAGGTGAGCCGATGACGGCTGAAACGCCGCCAACCGCCGCCGGCACCGCTGCGTCATTGGCGCCATTGATCGTCACAGAGAGTGTGGCCGCGACAGTCTGCCCGGCTTGGTCGGCGATACGGTAGGTAAACGTGTCGATCAATGTTCCACCGGTGTTTAGCGCATTGACCGCCGCGCTCGCGTTGTTCACCAAGTACGAATAGCTGCCATCGGCGCCCATCGTCAGGGTGCCGTGCGCCCCTGACACCGTCGTGTTGCTGCCACTCGCAATTGTCGCGCCAGCAACGCCTGTAACCGCGATCCTGGTTCCGCTGTCGTTCGCGAGCACGTTACCGGATGGGTTTACCCCTGCGATTTCGTTGTTACTCCCACCGGCCTCGGTGGCGCTCGCTGCATCGTTCACTGCCGCCGGCCCCGCCGGATTTGCCAGCGTCAGGCTGAAACTCGCGCTCGCACTCTGCATGCCGTCCGTCCCGGTGACCTTGATGTTCAACGCCCCCAGCGTCGTGCCCGCCGGCGGCGTGCCGCTGAACGTCCGCGTCGTCGCGTTGAAGCTCAACCACGCCGGCAGCGCACTGCCGTCCGCCAGCGTCGCCGCGTAGGTGAGACCCGTGTTGTCGACGTCCGTGAACGCCGGCACCGTAATCGGGGTGATCGCCCCGGCTATCGTCGCCGTCGCATTACCCACCACCGGCACCACCGGCGCGTCGTTCGCTCCGTTGACCGTCACCGTCACCGTCGCCGTCGTCGTCTGCCCCGACTGGTCGGTGATCCGATACGTGAACGTGTC
>SXGT01942343.1_pt1 | contig 12209 bp, 10 predicted proteins | sample 3176221 | NCBI WGS metagenome assembly SXGT01 (sample SAMN11356862, study PRJNA531348) | freshwater metagenome | isolation source: freshwater sample F1-120 | place: China: Fuxian Lake, Yuxi | collected 2017-12-25
CGTAGCCGACCTTACGGCACTCGCCATCATCGGCGAATGTGAAGCCTGCCAGTGCCTCGGTTCCCACGAGGGAGTCGTCAGGGACTGCCGCGCCGTCGTCGCCGAGATCCGGGTCATTGCCATCCTCGACCAACACGGCGAACGTGGCGTCAACGTCCGTGTTCGCGCCGGTGATGATGGCGAAGGTCAAGGCTTCATAGCCGAGCCGATCGATGATCGTCGAGACGATCGCGGTGTTGTTCGTCCGTGCCGCCGCAGGAGCGATGGCAGGGACGAAATGGAGTGAATTAGACTGATCTCGCATCATTGGATGCTGTCCTTATGTTTGAGGCGTCGCCGATCAGGACGTCGCGCAGCGGATCTTCCTGATCGCGGCCGGGCGGATGACCGCCGCACCGACGCGGCGAGTCGCGTGAATCCTTGTCACACCCTTGGTGGCCAGAAGATACGGGTTGACCAGCACGCTCAGAGCGACCCGATCGACGATGCGGTACGCCTGTTCGAAATCACCGAAGATGATCGGCTCGGCTCCGGTTCCGATATCCGGCATATCGACGGCCTCGACAACGGGACGACCCAAGATCGTCTCCGGCTGTCCTGCGACATACGACGGCTGCCACAGATAATTGCCGGACGTGCCGTCCTTCAACTTGCGGATCGCCGCGAGGGTGTTGCCGTTCATTACCCACGTTCCGCGATTACGGTACGCGGCGGGGAGCTTGTACATCGCCTCGATCAGCAAATCGGCGGGAGCGGCGCCGAGCGTTGAGGCGGCACCGGAGAAGGTGTAGGCGACGCTCGCATCGACAAGCATGCCCATCGGCTGGCCGACGCCCGTGCCGGAGATGAACGCGGCGCCTTCCTTCTTTCCGAAGTCCTCAGCAAGGGCGAGGCGCACTTCCGTCTCAGCCATGCCAGCACTGTCAGCGAGCAAGGCGTTGCTGATATCGACGTGAGTCGTCAGCTCATGAACGCTAACGTCAACCATGCCGAAAGCCGGCTCGCTTGCCGTCGACTCCTGAAGTTCGGCCGTCCACTGCGCAGCCGTCACGCCGGTGCGACGCGGATACTGCACGTTCGGTGCGCCCGTCGTGCGGACAGACGCGAGCGAACGGATGGGCGAGAACTCGACGAGGTTGCGGATCATCTCGCTGCTGATCTCGTCCGGGACCAGAAAGCCGCCCTGCGGATCGGACGACACCCTCAGCGTCCGGACCTCGTCTGCACGATCGCCGCGAGCAAGGTAGGCGACGAAGGCGCGCCGCTCATCCGAGTCGGTCGTGGTGGTTTCCGTCCGGGTCGCCGGGCGAGCGGCGCGGACTTCGACGTCGTCCAGGCGGGTGCGCAGTTCGTCGACAGTGGCGGTAAGGGCGGCGACGTCGGCACCGTTCGGCGCCTCGGTGTTCTCATCAGTAGGCATGGTTGATTCCTCGTTTGCGGCCGTATCGGCGCGGACGTGATGGACCTTCGCGCCGGGGACGCTTCCCACGGGGACGATGGACACTTCGTGCAGTACAGCCTCAGTGATGTGCCGCACTCCGCCGGCTCGCATCTCGTCCTTTACGGTCGAGAAGCCAACGGAAAGCGCGCTTAGATCACCTGCTAGAACGAGGCTGCGAACTTCTCTGGCTCGCTGCACGTCGAGATTAAGCCGGCCTCGGACCGTGAGTCCTTGGTCGGTGAATGCAATATCTGTCCAGCTGCCGATTATCTCTTGCGAGTGCGCATAGAGCATCGGCACGCGCTGGCCAGCGGCTGACGAGAAGGCGGTCGCCGCGAACGTCGTTCGGTACGAGTCGATCCGCCCCCACGTGACGGCGGTTCCTTCGATCGCGCCGGGGTCGGCATCCGACGCGGCAAAGCGGACCTCTACTGCGACGCTGGTTCGATCACTCATGGTCGACAACCTCCAGCGCGGCGACGCCAATGCGCTCGGTCATCAGCACGCCGTTGCGCCAATAGGCGACGACGGCCATGGGGCCGTTCTGTTCGGCCACGGTCATCCGCTCACCACCGGACCGGAGGCGGACGACGTCCCCGGCCTCGACTGCGGCGAGGCTGCTTGCCCAACTCGTTCTCATGTGTTGCCTTCGTCGTTCGAGGCGGCCGGGGGCGGCGCGGCATCGCCTGCCGGTCCCTGTCCGGCCTGACGCACCAGCTCGTCGCCATCGGCGACGGGCGGAAGGTCCTCGCGGGCCCTGATCTCGTTCGGAGTCAGCCACGACGTGCCGGCGGCGGTGCGATAAGCAGAGAAGCGGGAGGCAAGATCGCCCCGGAGCAGATCCGCGACCTCGAACTCGATATACATTCGGCCGCGTTCACTTGGCGTGAGAAGCACCCGTTCAAGTGCGGCCTTCCAGATCTCAAGGTGCGGAAGCAGTGCGTGCTGGACGTACTGCGTATTCAACTCTGTGATGTTGCGCCACACGGCGCGATCAAGTATGCCGACTAGGGTCTGAGGCACTTTGGCGGCGCCACAAATCGCGGTGGCTGCCAGCTTTTTGAGTTCTACTGTCTGCATGTCCACGCTGTTGAAGCTCAGCGGCGTGAATACGCTGCCGTCCTCCAGCAACGCCACCTTGCCGGCCTCGCCAGCACCGTGGGCGGCCGTCCAAATCTTCCCGATAGTCTCTAGCCGCTCCGGTGTCGTGCCCTTGGGCAGAGTCAAGATGCCGGACGGCCTGCCTCCACCGGAGAACAACCGGCCGGTGTACCGTTCGATCGCCAGTTCAACGGCGATCGACTCTCGGCAAAGATCGACAAGCGACAGCTTCCGATCGGGAGTGGAGCCGGGAAGCTTGACGTGCAAGCAGTCGCGGTAGGACAGGCGACGCTCGCCACCACCGGCGAGGCGCACCCGATAGCTCGGCTCAAGCGTCGTCTCGTCGACCTCGACCGTCACGGCGCCATGCGGCAGTCGATGCAACTCGCGCGGCCTTGTGCCGGCGCGGACGACTTGCGCGAAGGCCTCCCCGTGCAGAAGCACGTCCAGCACCATCGCGACGCGCGTCTCGACGCCAGCCGCCCACGGCGACCAGTCACCGGCGAGAAGCACAGCGGCGGGATGATCCGTCACCCTCTCGCGGCTGCCCTCTCGCCCCTTGCGGAAGACGTGGGCGGGGAGCGTGCCAAGCGACTCGCTCAACACACGGCAGCACGCGAGGAAGGTCGGGCTCCGCAGAGCGACGGACGGCGACACGGTGATGCCGCTGGCGGATGCCGGGACGGCGAGCCACGGCATCGACTCGAAGGTGATAGCGCGCACCTCCGGCTCCGGCTCCGGCGGGTCGGCGCGGCGTCGGAACCAGTTGCGCATGATGTCACCAAGCGGAGAAGCCCCGTCACCAGTCGGTGCGGGGCTGTGCAGGGGCGGATACTTGTGGGGTGTCTAGACGAGCGCCAGATCAGCGCGCATGTGCTTCAATCACACGTGTGGAGGTTGCCCAAAAGGGGGCCATTACCCACCCAAATGTCAAGTGTTACGTCAAACTCCTACTCTTCACTACAAACTTGCTGTGCTCATTGTCGAGCTTCGCAAGCAAATCTGCGCGAGCCCACCCCGCCACGACCGCATACTCAAGCAGACCACGGCGCACCAGATACTTCGACTTGCCCGACGCCATGCGGTGCCGCCGGTCGCAGTTTGTGCACGAGTCGCGGTCCACGAGCACGGCCACGATGCACGCCAACGTCGGATCGCCGTGCAGCACCTTCCGACGCGACAGTGCATCGGCCCATGGCTTGAAGCGCTTGGCGTGAGCGAACGCGACCCGCTCCGCCATCGGAGCGGCCTCGCCTCTCGATCCGCGCTCGACCCGGAAGCCCCTCACCATCAACTGGCCGCACAGCGCCGCGTAGACGGCCTCGATCTCCTGAGCGGCCTGTAGCATCTCGCCCGTGATCTCGCGGCTCGATAGCATCCTTTCGAAACTCGACGGCTGGTGCTTGATCCGGGTGAGCGGAGTCGGCCCGCTGTCGTCACCCCGGACCGGCCTGAGAAGCTTCTTGATCGCCTTGGCGCGGTCAGCGTCGACCTTGGCAGACGCGGCGCGACGGGCGGAGCGGTCGGACTCAATCGCGATTGTCATGTTGATCTCCATTTCACGAGAGACGTTTGTCAGGGGTGCCCTCAGTTTTGAGGACATCCGCCGACACATCGTCCCGCCGATGCTTGAGGTCTGCCGGCCTAAAGTGTCTCAGCTTCTGTAACACTTCAGTCCCGATCGATCTGGAGCCTCACCAGTGAGCGTTTAATCCTCGCCGGCTACCGACTACCTCCCGACGTCGAAACGCTCACCACGGGCCCGCCCTGCCCCGGCGCGGCGGCGATGCGGGAGAGCCCTCGGTGTTCTCATTCGGGGTCCGGCACCGGACGGCCCTCCCGGACCCACTCCCCGAACCGGTCATCACGGCGGAGGTCGCTGTCGCTGTCTCTCCCCAGCCGCATCCAGCGCTTGATGCGGGCGCGATCGAAGGCCTTGCGCAGTTCGCCGCTGGCCAGCGCGGGAGCCAGTGCGTCGAGAAGCGAACGGCTGGTGAGCGTGCCGGCCTTGTACGAGGCGGAGATTACCGGCCAGACAGACGCGGGAAGCCAGCGGTGATCCGGGCTGTCGTGCTCCTTGTTGAAGCCACTGGCGGCACGGATCTCCGGAGAGCCGAACCGAACGAGGTCACGGCACAGCTTCTCGCGGAACTGCGATTCATTGCCTGGAGGGATGGGTCTATCGAGAAGCTGGTTCTCGGTGTCTCGCGGATCGAACGGCCATGAGCCGGTTGGCAGCCCGGCGGGTGCTGCCGCCGTGGCAGCGGGCGCCGACGGTGCGGGGCGAGGTGGGAACGGCACAACGTTCTCGCGCTGATCCCCTACAAAAGGACGTTTTTTGTGATTTGATTCAGGGAAGGAAGATGGTGACCTCTCTCTTTGAATCGTCTCTTTTGAATCGTCTTTATGAAACCCGACATGGGTGTCGTCTTCAAACCCGACACTCACGTCGTGTTCAAACCCGACATCACCAGTGGTTTCGGCCCTTTTCGACCGGGTCTCCGCCTTTGCGCCCTTCGCTGATTTGATGATCTTGAAAGCGTCGTCGACCATCCCCGCAACTTTCGGATCGCAGAGCGCATAAATGTTCCGAGCCGATGACCACCGAGCGCGGACGGAAGCGAGGAAGCGACGATCCCTAAGGGTCTTCAGCGCGCGATCGACTTCCCGGAGGTTGAGGTGAAGTTCACTGGCGATCGTTTCACGTGAAGGGAATGTGATGCCGGATTCGTCGATGCGGTCGCAGAGGTAGATGCCGACGACGCGGGCAGCGGGCGGGAGGTCAGAGCAGAGCACGGCCTTCATCCACTTCCACTTGGTTTTGGGTGCGCCAATGGCCTTGCACGCCGGACTCACGATCAGGCCGCGCAAGGCGTCATCGACGGTTGTTTTTGGCTTGACGCCAGCGGTACGGGCTTCCATATTGGTCCTGCCTTCTGCGACTTACTGAACGAACACTTCATAGAAGCCCGCTGGCGCCAACCAGCGGGCTTTCGTTCGTCAAATGGTCCTTCAACTCGTCTTTGGGAAGATCTTGCCGGCCGGCCGCGATGGCGCAGTGCATCGCGTGCCCCTCGCGTGTCTCAGGAGCTGAGACAGTTGCCCCGGTCCCTCTCGGCGATCCGGGCCGTAACGATCTCGGCAAGGTCGGACTCGACCCATCGTGCGAGAGACGGCGTCAGCATGAGCGGCGGCGGGATGACGCCCTGCTTCGCCAGCCGGTAAAATGTGCTCTTAGATACACTCATCATCGCGGCGCCACGGGCGGCACAGACGAGCTTCGGGAAGGCGGACATAGACGAGGAGCCCCTGCACGCGCCAACGCCTTGCGGCAGTCGGCGAGGAACGATCGGCGCCAGTCACGCGACAGGCGCGGCGGATCATGCGATGAAGGGGCTCTGGCGAGGGCAGCTAGGGCAGCGCCGAGCACCGTTCACGTTTACGTGATCGGTCAGGCGGCGTCAAGCTCGTCAATCGCGTCAGCGGGGCAGCGTTCGAGGCACGTCGGCATTATTGGCGGTACTTTTGACAGAACGACGTATAACCTATTGAAATGTCACTGGACGTGATGGACACCCCATCCGCCAGTAAGCATTGATTTAATTGTAGGCGGAGTGAAGAGCACCCTAGCTCTCACCCCAGCTCGAGCGACGAATTCCCGCGCGCTTCGGCGAACGCGTGCGGCGACTCGCGGGATGGAATAAGGCGTCTTGCGACAACGCCGCGTTCCGGTTTCCCGCTGCCGCTCGAGCTTCTTGCGGTGCGGAAAGTCGCCTACCGTCCGGCTGCCTGGCCAAGCTCCCCCACGTGTTGGAGAGCCAGAATGTCGTCGGCGATCGCCCTGCCCTTCCGCGCCATCGCCAGTCGCGGCTCTGGCGCTCGGCGTCGACGCCGGTGAGCTGGAGGCGATCGAGATGAGCGACGACACATAGCAAGAGTTCAATTATGGCAATGCGGTGAAGCGCCCGCAGCGAGGGCCGCGCAGCGTCAACAGGGGGGAGGATGAGAAACGCCGCCGCGAGCTGGGAAGAATTCGACGTCGAACGCGCCTCCGTCGACGTGCCGGCGACGCAGGCGACGCTAGCCCGGGAGAGCCGAAGCGTCATCGCCTCGCGTCCGTCTGTCGTGCTCGCGTACGGGCCGGGCGAACGCGAGTACGTCCGCGTCTTCCCGGCCTCGGACGCAGCGGCGCCGATCGTCGCCCTGGTGCACGGCGGCGCCTACGTGCGCGGCCATCCGGACGACCGCTGCTTTCCGGCGCCCGCGTTCAACGCGGCGGGCTGGACCTTCGCATCGATCGGCTATCCGCTCGCGCCCGACGCATCGCTCGAGATGATGGTGGGCGCCGTCGCCTCCGCCGTGCGCATGCTCGCGGCGAGCGCCAGTGATTTCGGCGGCGATGCCGGGCGGTTGCATCTCGTCGGCCACTCGGCCGGCGCCAACCTTGCCGCGATGGCCGTCACGAACGATGAAATCCTCCGGCGCGTCCGCGGCCTGACGCTGATCAGCGGTCTCTACGACCTGGCACCCCATCTCGCGTATGGGACGGCGCCGCAGCTGAATCTGACCGAAGAACTCGTGCAGCGCTTCAGCCCGCTCCGGCTCGGCGCGGCGCCGCTGCCGACGCTCGTCGCCTGCGGCGAGCGCGATCCGAAAGGCTACCAGCGGCAGGCGCTTCTGCACTTCCTCTCGATGGACGCCAGCCAAGCGCACCTCGTCTACGCCGCAGACGAGGACCACTTCACCATCCTGCGACAGCTCGCGAAGGAGCAAAGCCCGATCTTCCGGGCGATCATCCGCCAGGTCGCGGCCCCGCACTGAGGGGGCCGCGCCCCTTGTTCGTGCACGGCGCCGCCCCCTGCCGCCATCACCTTGGGGGGGCGGTGTTCGTGCGGCTGGACGGCGCGCGCAGCCCGCGCGATACTGCAATCTGCGGTGGCTACCGCCGGGAGAGTGCAGGCGCATGTCAGGACGGCTGATCGGTCGTCGGAACGCGGTCGCAATTGCGGGATTGCTCGCGAGCGCCGCCGCGGCGATGGCGCAAGAGCCCATGTTGACGTTGATGGTCGCGCCATCGTCAGATACCGGCGCGTCGTCCAGCGACGGCATTACGCGCGACAACACGCCGAAGATCGGCGGCACCGCGCCCCCGAACGCCCGGATCGATGTCAGGATCGACGGCATCGTCGTGGCGCGCCCGACCGCCTCCTGGACCGGGGCGTGGCACGCTACGGTGCCTGAAATGCAGGACGCGGCGACCAACATCTTCGCCCGGGTGATCAACCCGACGGTCGGGGACTACGTGTCGATCCCGGTCGTCATCGACACACAGGCGCCACCGGTCCCGACCATTTCAGTCGCCGGCCCGACGGCCAAAGGCGCGAACGGCGCGATCATCACCTATGACCCTACCCCGACGCTTACCGGCCTGACCGAGGAGGGCGTCATCGTCGAGGTCCGATCGGGATCGCTGCTCGTCGGGACCACGACCGCGGAGGCCGGCGGCAAGTGGACGCTGACGACGTCCGCCCTCTCGGATGGCGAGCATCGGCTGGTCGCCCGCGCCACCGACAAGGCCGGCAACGCTCGTGCGTCTCGACTGGCCCTTAAGGTGACAAGCCCGCCGCCCGAAGCTCCGACGATCGTCCTGCAGTCCAAGTCCGACACGGGCGCTTCGACGACCGATGGGGTGACGAACGATGCGACACCGAACGTCAAGGGGACCGCGCCGCCGCGGGCGAAGGTTTCGGTGCTCGACGGCAAGCGCGTCGCGGCGACGACCACCGCCTCGAAGCTCGGCGCGTGGAAACTGACCTTGCCAAAGCTGCGGGACGGCAGCCACCAATTGTGGGCGCGCGTCGGCACGGCGATGTCCGCGACCATCACGGCGGTCGTCGACACGAAGGCGCCGAAGGTGCCGACGATCTTCGTCGACGACGGGCTCTACACCCCGACGCCGGCCCTGGCCGGAACGACGACTGCGAGGGCGACCGTCAGCGTCCAGGTGGGGGCCACCGTCATCGGCAGCACCGAAGCGGACGGCGATGGGCGATGGTCGTTCATCACCCCTGTCCTCACGCCCGGCAGCTATTGGTTCTCTGCGTTCGCGACGGACGTCGCCGGAAACAAGAGCCAGGCCTCGTCCGCGATCCAGGTCGTGACAGACGAGAGTACAGCCCGGCCCGTCACGATCGATCTTTCCGACGCGTCCGATACGAGCCGATCGGACGACAATATCACACGAAACCGCGAACCGACCTTCGTCGGCACGGCGTCACCGCTCGCCAAGGTGACGGTAAGGGACGGAGATCAGGTTCTCGGCACGACGATGGCGGACGGCAGCGGCGGGTGGTCGTTCAAGGCGCCCCCACTTTCCATCGCCGCGCACGCCCTGACGGCGAGCGCAGCCGGCCACAGCAGCAGCCCCCTCCAAATCTGGATCGGGCCCGGACCCGCCGTCATCGACCTTGCCAGCCTCACCGCCGCCCATGCCAACCGCTTCAACGGCGCATCGGAGGACGCCTTTGCCGGCTTCTCCGTCGCCACAGCCGGCGACGTCAACGCTGACGGGCGAGAGGACTTCCTCATCTCGGCGAGAAACGCGACGCCTGCGAGCGCGCGTGCCGTCGTCTATCTCATGTTCGGGCGCGGACCGAGCGGTTGGTCGGCGGTGACAGACCTGAGGCATCTCACCGGACTCGGCGTCGAGTTGATGGGTGCCGACAATCTGCAAGGGCTGCCGGCCTCGGGAGTCGGCGACGTCAACGCTGACGGTTTCGACGATGTTGCGGTGGCCGAAGGCGAGCAGGTCTACGTCGTTTTCGGTCGGGAGACGTTTCCAGCCGTTCTCGACCTCACGCAGGTCGACGAAGCGAACGGCGGCGCGGTACTGGAACTCTCAGATCACGTCGGGTGGGTGGCGCCTGCAGGCGATGTCAACGGCGATGGAATAGCCGACCTGATCGTCGACGCCTGCGGTGACGCTGCGGTCGTCTTCGGTCGCGTCGGCCTCGCGAGCCGTGAGAGCTGGGACACGTTGGACGGGAGCGACGGCTTCCGTTTCGGCATCGCCGACGATTCCCCCTGCAGCAACGGCAAAAGAGTCACGGGCGTCGGGGACGTCAACGGCGATGGCCTCGACGACGTCGCGATCGCTGCCGACGGTTTCAAAAGGACATCGGACGGTGAGCAGGACATCACCGGCGCGGTCTTCGTCGTGTACGGTCGTGAGGGCGAGTTTCCCGAGTTTTTTCAATCTTCGAGCGAGCCGACGACCTATGGCTTCCGCGTCCTCGGGTGGTTCGAGTCTCGGGTGCTCGGGAGTTGGGTGGCGGGCCCGGGAGACGTTGACGGGGATGGCCTTGGTGATCTGATCCTGTCACCCGGACCAGAGGCTGACGTTCGCGAGGCGTCGTGGGTGATCTACGGGAAGGATGACGGCTACGGGGGGACGCTCGATCTCAGGAGCCCGCCGGCCGGGCAAGTCCTCATCCTGGGCGGGGGCCACCTCGTTTCCGCCCTCGGCGATCTCGATGCCGACGACTTGGCGGACATCTCAGTGTCCGCGGCAGGACATTGGAGCATCGAGGGCACAACCTACATCCTCTACGGCCGCGATCTTCGACGCACCGGCGGCTTCGACCTGACGACCTTGGACGGGACGGAAGGCTTGCGGATCGTCGGAGCAGATCCCGGAGACAACCTCGGCTACTCGCTGAGCACCGTGACCGACAGCGACGGCGACGGCCGCGACGAACTTCTGCTCGGGGCACCCGATGCCGGCCCCTATGACCGGAGCGGCGCAGGTTCGGCCTATTTCGTCCGCGGACCGGGAGGCATCTAGGCAAGCGCGCAGTGCTCGCCCGGATCCGCCCCCTATCGGTCTCCGGCCCTCCTCATTAAATGCGGCTGTGGGCGCGCAGCGGGGATAGGTCGACTTCGTCATGCTCCTTGCGTCCCGGCAGTACGCTGTCAGCCTGCCCAGCGAGGCGATACCGGGCGGGGAGGTCCTCGCACCCGGCGGACTTCGACCGGACGCCAAACGGGCCTCTCTGGCCGGACCGGCCGGCCACCCACTTGGAAGTGTCCAGAGTCTGTGACAGTTTCGCGTTCCGGCGCCGGCACCGGCCGGTCGGCGCTTCGTCTTGCCGGCCGATGCGGCGCTCGAACAAGCATCGGCCGAGCAACACACGTGCAATCACCCGTCAGTATCCGCCCCGACGCAGACAAGGTCGCTCACCTCGCGGTCCCCGTCGGTGACGCGCCCTACCGGGCGCTGTGCACCGATTGCGGTGTGTCGCGCACGGCGGAGCCGGACCGTTGCGGGCGCGCCTGCCAGTTCATCAAGCCGGACTATGCGGGGCTCGAGGCGAAGGTGCACGGGCGCGCGCGGGACCCGAAGCGGCCTGACGAAGTCTTCTTCGGGCCCTTCCGGCGGATGCTGCGCGCCTCGCTCGTGCGGCCGCTCGCCGATGCCCAGTGGACGGGGATCGCGACGCGGATCGCCGAACGTCTGCTCGAGACCGGGGCGGTCGACGCGGTGCTCACCATGGCGCCGGATCCCGAGGACCGCTGGCGACCGGTGCCGGTCCTCGTCACCCGGCCGGAAGGCATGGCGGCCTGCCGCGGCATGCGGATGGGCTATGCACCGCTGCTCGCGCTCGTCGAACCGGCACGGGCGCTCGGCGTCCGCCGGCTGGCGGTCGTCGGCATCCCCTGCCAGGTCTATGCCTTGCGCGCCCTCGAGGACGAACTTAGGCTCGATCGGCTCTACGTCATCGGCACCCCGTGCTCCGACAACACCACGACGGAGCGCTTCCACGACTTCCTGGCGCTACTCTCGGACGATCCGGACACCATCACCTACCTCGAGTTCCGCGCCGACTACCACGTCGAGCTGCGCTTCTCCGACGGCCGCGTGAAGGAAATCCCTTTTCTGCAGCTGCCCATTTCGAAGCTTCCGTCCGACTTCTTCCCGCTGACGTGCCGCACATGCGTGGACTACACGAACGCCCTCGCCGACATCACCGTCGGCTACATGGCCGGCCAGGGGGAACAGTGGCTGCTGGTGCGCAACGAGCGCGGCGAGGAATTGCTCGGCCTGCTCGGTGACGAGGTCCGCACTGCCGAGCCTGGCAGTGCCGGCAAGCGGCAGGGCGCCGTGAAGGGCTTCCTGGCGAACGTCGAACGCGCCGCCGGCGGCCTGCCGCTGCGCACCATGCCCGACTGGCTGCGCCCGGTGGTCGGCTGGCTGATGCCGCGGATCGGCCCGCGGGGCCTCGAGTTCGCCCGCGCGAGGGTGGAGATGAAGGCGATCGAGACGGTGCTCCACCTCCGGCGCGCCATGCCCCGGCGGCTCCGCAACATGGTGCCCGCCCACGTCTGGGCACTGGCGGAACCCTACGGCCTGCGACCGACCGACAGCGAACTGCCAACGCGGCCCGCCAGCGAGCCGACCGCCGAAGGCTCCGGCCCCGCGTGACCTCGCCATCGCCACCGATGCTCCTTCGGGCGCTGGTGGCGCTCGTCGCGCTGATCGCCATCGCCGCGGCGCTGTGGCGCCTCGATGCCGCCCGTGCCGGCGTCACGCTCACCGCGATCGACGTCGACGGCACGCCGGCGACGGTCTTCCGCCCCGCCTCCGGGCCGCCTGGGCCGGTGGTCGTCA
>SXGT01036141.1_pt1 | contig 12204 bp, 6 predicted proteins | sample 3176221 | NCBI WGS metagenome assembly SXGT01 (sample SAMN11356862, study PRJNA531348) | freshwater metagenome | isolation source: freshwater sample F1-120 | place: China: Fuxian Lake, Yuxi | collected 2017-12-25
CGGCGGGTGGAACCGCGCCGTACACGTTCGCGGTGACGGGCGGGGCGCTGCCTGGGGGATTGACGCTGAGCGCGGCAGGAGCGATCACGGGAACACCACCGTCGGCGTCGGCGGCGTCATTCACGGTAACGGTAACCGACGCGGCATCGATTACCAGATCGAAGGCGTTCACCATCACTCCAGTTGCAGCGCTGGCGATTGCAACCGCCGCGCTGCCGAATCCGGCCGTCGGAGTGGCATATTCGCAAACTCTGGCGGCGACGGGCGGGACGGCGCCGTTCACCTGGTCGGTGAGCGCGGGGGCGCTGCCTGCGGGATTGACGCTGAGCGCGGCGGGCATCTTGAGCGGGACGGCAACAACGAACACGGCCGCGACGTTTACGGTGATGGTGACGGATGCGCTCAGCGCCACGGCAACGAAGCAGTTCACGCTCACGCCGCTTGGAATCACGACGGCATCGCTCGCGAATCCCTCGGTTGGCGTCGCGTATAGTCAGGCTGTGCTCGCGGCCGGAGGATCCGGTTCGTACACGTTCTCGTTGGTGCAAGGTTCATCCCTTCCCGCAGGACTGTCATTGAGCGCTCTCGGCGTGATTACGGGAACATCGACCGTGACGGGCGCCGTTACATTCAGCGTTCAGGTTGCCGATGGCGCGGGTGTCGTTGTCGCGAAGCAGTTCACACTCTCGCCGCTGGCGATTACCACCGCCACGCTCTTGAACGGCTCCGTTGGAGCGGTTTACTCGCAGACCGTCGTGGCGACTGGTGGCACAACGCCTTATGTCTTCACGGTATCGTCGAGCACTCTCCCGGCCGGCCTCTCGCTATCCCCGTCTGGCGAGATTACGGGCACGCCAACAGCCACGGGAGCCTCGACATTCACGGTGCAGGTCGCCGAGGCCACCGGAGCGACCGCATCGAAAGCTTACACAGTCTCGCCCATGGGAATCACGACGGTCACTCTGCAAAACGGAGTGGTGGGCAGTCCTTACTCTCAGAATCTCGTTGCGACGGGAGGCACTCCAGCCTATAGCTTCGCCGTAATCTCCGGTTCGCTGCCGGCCGGTTTGTCGCTCTCCTCCGCGGGTGCGTTGACCGGAACGCCGACCGGAACCGCCGCAGCCACCTTTACTGTTCAAGCGACCGACGCGGTTACAGCCAAGAGTACGCGTTCTTACAGTGTGTCGGCGCTCGCCGTGACCACTGCCACGCTCCCGAACGGATCGGTAGGCGTCGCCTACTCGCAGACGCTCTCGGCCGACGGGGGTACGGCGCCGTTCACCTGGTCGGTGAGCGCAGGCACGCTGCCGACGGGTCTGAGCCTAAGTGCGGCCGGCGTGTTGAGCGGGGCGCCGTCCGCCGCTGGAGCCGTCACTCTTACGGTGCAAGTGACGGATAACGCGGGACTTTCGGCGATCAAACCGTTCACGATTTCACCGCTGAGCCTAACGACTGCGGCGCTCCCCGCCGGTACTGTGATCGTGCCGTACTCGCAGACCCTGACCGCAACTGGTGGAACCGCTCCCTACACCTGGACCGGAACACAGTTGCCTTCGGGGCTGACGATTTCGAGCGCGGGCGAGCTGAGCGGTACCCCAGCGAGCGACGCGACTTTCAACAGCACCTTCGAGGTAACGGACGCCGCCGGCGTGAAGGCGTCCCGTACCATCGCGATCCTGATCAGGCCGCAACTGATCATCACAACGACATCGCCGCTCCCGAGCGGAACCGTGGGCAGCGCATATTCACAGACCCTGACTGCAACCGGTGCGTTGGCCCCTTATACATGGTCGGCCCCGTCTGCCGGCGGCTTCACGGTTTCCGCTGCGGGTGTGGTGTCCGGAGCGCCTTCCTCCGCCGGCGCCTTTACCCTCAACGTGACGGTTACCGACAGTACCGGTGTGACCGCGACAAAGTCGCTTGGGATCACGGCGAATCCTCCGCCACTAGTCCTCTCCACGACTTCTCCGCTTCCCGCGGCGAAGGTTGGCACGCCATATTCGCAAAGCTTCCAGGCGACAGGCGGCACGCCCCCTTATACATGGACCTCGCTCACCGTTCCGGCGGGCTTGACGCTTTCGAGCGGGGGGTCTCTTTCCGGCACGCCGGTCGTCTTCGGCAGCGTGACTATGAACGTGACCGTGACCGACAGCGCGAACGTTTCGGCCTCCGGCTCTTTCAGTATCACGGTGAATCCGGCGGCGCTCGAAATCACAACCGGCTCGCCGCTGCCGGAAGGAACCATCGGAACGCCGTACTCGCAGACGTTCGCCGCCACCGGCGGGAGTGGTGGTAACGTCTGGTCCGTTACGTCGGGCGCGCTGCCGGCGGGAGTCACGCTTAGCCCGACCGGGGTCCTGGCGGGTAATCCGACGGCGTCCGGAAACTTCACCTTCGCGGCGCAGGTTGCGGATGGCGGCGGTACGACGACGAAGCAGTTCCAGTTGAAGATCAACGCGCTGCCACTGGTGATTACCACTTCGTCGCCGCTTGCCGCCGCTACGGTCGGCACAGCTTACAGTCAGACCATGACAGCGACCGGAGGATCCCCGCCGATTGCGTGGTCGGCCACGGCCGTACCCGCCGGATTGGCTATGTCTCCGGCCGGCGTCCTTTCCGGGACGCCCACTACGCCTGGTCTCGTCAACATCGAGGTGACCGCCACTGACGCCGCCAGGGTTCTGGTGACCAAGTCGCTTGCCTTGACCGTAAACCCGGCTCCGATTTCGATCACCACAGTTTCCCCCCTGCCCTCGGGTACCGCCGGGGCGGCGTACAGTGCGACCTTTGCAGCCACTGGCGGCACGCCTCCTTACACTTGGACGGTGGCTTCGGGAACGCTGCCGGGCGGGCTCACCCTTAGCGCCTCGGGCGGCTTGAGCGGCACGCTGCAAACTGCAGGATCGTTCCAGTTTACGCTCCAGGCCGCGGATGCAAATGGTGCGGCCACGAAGACATTCACTGTCGTTAGCAACCCGGCGCCGGTTTCGATCACGACCCAGTCGCCGATATCGAACGCGGTGGTAGGCACGCCGTACTCGCAGACATTCGGCGCCACAGGCGGAGCGCCGGGATATACGTGGGCGCTTACCGCCGGGGCTCTGCCGGCGGGAATCACGCTTGCCCCGGCCGGCATTATCTCAGGGACTCCGACCGCGGGCGGTTCGTTTGCGTTCACGCTGACCGTGACCGACTCGCAAAATGGAACCGCGGCCCGGCAGTTTACGTTCCCGGTTAGCTCCGCGCCGCTCGTGATTTCCACCACGACGATGCCCAATGGAACCGTCGGCGCGCCGTATTCGCAGACCATGGCCGCGACAGGCGGCATTCCTCCTTACGGGTGGACCGTCGTGGGCGGCACGCTGCCGGCCGGCGTCACTTTGAGCGAGGCGGGCATCTTGACCGGAACACCCACCGCGTCAGGGACATTCGCGCTTACGATCCGGGTAACCGACAGCGCGCAGGTTGTTACGAACAGCCAGTTCGCTATTTCAATCGCGAACGCGGCGCTCACGAACACAACACCCTCGCCGCTTCCAGACGCGGCACAGAACAAGTCCTATCTCTACACCCTGCGAGTCTCGGGTGGAACAGCTCCCTTCACCTGGGCCATCACGAGCGGCGCTTTGCCGTCGGGAATCACTCTCAATGGTGCAACAGGCGATTTGAGCGGGACTCCGTCGGCCGCCGGTGCCTTTACCTTCACCGCCCAGGTCACGGATGCGGCGCAGCTAACGGCAAGCGAGTCCATTGACCTAAGGGTCATCGCCGCGGCAGCTAACGAGTTGCTGGTTTCAGAATCGGGCCTCAATTTCACGGCGGTAACGGGCGGCGAGGCTCCACCGGCGCAATCGGTCTCCATCATATCGAGCGGCGCGACCGCTCTACCCTTCCAGGTGACGGTGGAGGGCCCGTCGTTTATCACTGTGGTTCCCGCGAGTGGAGTTACTCCAGGCCGCGCATTGGTCACAGTCAACACGACTGCACAGCAACCCGGGAATTTCTCGGGCAGACTGCTCGTCTCTTCTTCTCCGGGAACGCGCCAGATCGCCGTGCCGGTGACGATCACGATCAACGCAGCTCAGCCCAAGCTCGAGTTCAGCCCCGAGTTCTTGCGCTTTGAGTCTTCCAATATTCCGGGGCTTTCGGCGGCTCTATCCCTTCGCAACGCCGGCGGCGGCTCGCTTGCCTACTCCTTGCAAACGACCGTTCCTTGGCTCAGCGTTCAGCCGGGAAGCGGATCGATCACGGCAAACGCCAACACGTCCGTGCTGTTGACGGCGAATCCGGCCTTGGCCCAGCAAGGCTCGAACAGCGGTGCGATCCAGATCGTGACTGGCGCCACCACGGTGTCGGTTCCGGTCAATCTGGTTGTCTCCAGGACGCCATCGCTGTCGCTCACTCCATCCGGGATCCGGTTCACCGCACGTCAGGGTAGCGGCGTTTCGGGCGGCGCGCAGAGCTTCCAGATCGTCAACCAGGGAGACACCGCAGTGAGCTTCACCGTCGATCAAGTGGGTGGCGAAGACTGGCTTTCGCTCGCTCCAAGGAGCGGTTCTACCGGCCCAGGATCGCCCGGCGTGATTTCCCTGACAGCAAATCCCGGTACCCTTACGCCAGGGAGTTACTATTCGCTGATCCGGATATCGGCGGCGGGTGCGTCTAATTCGCCGCAGAATTTTGTCGCGGTTTTTGAGGTGCAAGAGCCGTCTATTCCGCCGGTGCCCAACCCCTCGCCGGCGGGAGCCGTCTTCGTGAGCATCCTCGGCGGCGCGCAACCGCCTCCGCAAACGGCGCAAGTGTTCACCAGCAGCGCGACGGCGATCCCGTTCCAGGCATCCGCCTCAACTGCCGACGGACGCAACTGGCTATCCGTGACCCCCTCGAGCGGGACAACATCTTCGGCGAATACCGGCGTGGTCACGCTTTCGGTGAACGCGGCCGGCCTGCCGCAAGGTGTCTATACCGGGGGCATTAATCTCTCGTTGAACTCGACCGAAGTCCGAACCATTAACGTGTCGTTCATCGTGGCGCCGGCGCCTGCGGCTGCCGCCACGGTGGCGAGTGCTGCGGCAGACCGGAAACTCGCCGGCGGCTGCACGGCGTCGAAACTCGTCGCCACGCATACTGGACTTGCCGGAAACTTCTCGGCCGCCGCAGGATGGCCCACACCGCTGGTTGTAAAACTCGCTGACGATTGCGGTAATCTGATCCCGAGCGGCCAGGTGATCGCCACCTTCTCTAACGGCGATCCGCCGCAGGCGATGTCTCTGTTCGATTCGAAGGGAGCGCTTTACTCGACAACCTGGACGCCGAGCAAGCTTGCCTCGCAAATGTTGATCGCGGCGCGCTTCAGCGCTCCTGGTTTCACGCCGGCGGCGGTCGATTTGAGCGGCTCCGTTCGCGCCAACAAAGTCCCGTCGTTGGCCAGAAACGGCACCCTGCACAACGCGAATCCAAAAACCGGAGCGCCCCTCGCGCCGGGCACTGTCGTGCAGATATTCGGTAGCGAATTGGCATCTTTAACCACGATTCCAGGGCTCCCGTTGCCAACGGATGTGAATGGCACCAGTGTCATTATCGGAGGCGTCGAAGCCCCTCTGTTCTTTGTGAGCCCGGGCCAGATCAACGCCCAGATCCCGACGGAACTTGAAGCGGGGCGGCCGTACCAAGTTGTAGTAAACGCGAACGGCGCGTTGACCTCGCCCGATACCATCGTGCTGACTCCGGTGCAGCCCGGCGTTGTGGCCTTCTCCGATGGCAGGATCATTGCCCAGCACGCGGACTTCTCCCTGGTCTCCGCAGCGAATCCGGCGCGGCCGGGCGAACCCGTCGTCATCTATCTCGTGGGTATGGGACTCACGGACGTTCCAGTTGCGACTGGCGCGCGCGCTCCTTCAGGCCCGTTGGCGAAGGCGCAGGTTCAGCCTGAAGTCACGGCGGATGGGCAGCCCGTCGAAATTTTCTTTGCCGGTCTAACGCCGGGAGGCGTAGGCCTCTACCAGATCAACTTCCGCATCCCGCGCGACGCTCGCACAGGAGATCTGAACGTGACGGTGAAGCAGGGAGAGGCGGTTAGTAACACCGCGAGTATCCCGGTAAAGCCGGAATAGGTCCGGTCCGCCGGTCGAACTCGATTTTCAGGTCAAGTGGGTATCACGTGACTCAGCCGGATGTCTCCTCCTCACCGTCGATGATGGCCACGTCCGCTTGTTCGCGGCGGTCGGGCACTGGAGCGCCGAGTGGGTCGCCTGCCATGTGGAGCGCCCAGGGAGGAGGTGGCTCGCGGACTCTGCCTGCGCATGGATCATGGCATCCATTACGAAGCCTCTGAACTTCCTGCCGGAACAGTATTGGTCCGGAGGACAGCAGCGCAACAATGCGGTGGCGTCAAATCTCGATTCCAATGTGCCCAATCCTTTCCAACTGACGAATTTTCCCGAATTGCGAAGCAACGCGGGCTTGTTCCAGAATCTCAGTGCGCTCGGATTCTTCACCGGCGGCATTATCCGCAAGAATCAGTTGCTGCGGGCGTTCCCGCATATGACAGGGTTGTCGAGCGCCGAAGCGAATCTCGGCGATGCAAGGAATCATTCGCTCGAGTTCAGCGTCACCCGACGCTTCGCCAACTCTTTTACGATCAACTCCGGCTATACCTGGTTGTCGGCCGAGGAGGCTGACATCTTTCTCAGCGAGTACGACCCCATGCCGAGTTCGCGGAAGACGATCGAAGGTACTCCGCATCGCTTCTTCGCCTCTTCGCTGCTGGAAATGCCGTTTGGCCGCGGACGCCGCTGGCTGAAGAGCGGTCCGCTGAGCTACATAGTGGGCGGTGTTCAGTTTGGGGTTACCTACGAGTATCAGACCGGCCGTCTGCTCGACTTTCCGAACCTGTTCTACAACGGGAACCTGGCCGACATTGGCACGGGGACACGGAACTTCGAGCGCTGGTTCAATACCGACAACTTCGAGCGCGTGGCGGCACGCACGCCGACGTCTTACCACCAACGGGTCTTTCCCACCCGAGTCGACGGCGTGCGCGGCCAGAGCATGAACGAGTGGAATCTGAATGCGATGAAGACCATTCCCTTCAGCGAGTCAGTCCGGCTTGAGCTGCGGCTCGACGCCATCAACGCATTCAACCGCACGATCTTCACGCCACCGGACACCAATCCCTTGTCGTCGAACTTCGGCCGGATTACGGGACAGACGGAAACGCCGAACCGCTACATTCAGATTCAGGCGCGTTTTCAGTTCTAAGTGTGAAAGCGACAGCGGAAGTGAAGCCCTTGCACCTGGGTATCGTCGCGCCGCTACTGTTTCTGGGAGCGTCGATGGCGACAGCCGGGGATCTGGCGCGAATCGGTCTGCGAAAGCAATTACCCTGAAATCCGAAGTTGCAATCATTTCAAAGACTATCCGACGTATTTTGAATGGTTTACGCTGTGGAAAGCCAACTTCGGCGAAGTTGGCTTTCCAGCCTGCAAGCCGCTGAAAATAATTGGTTTAAGTGTCACACTTCGGATTTCAGGATTACTGGTTGACGACTATGTCATTGCTGAGAAGCGAAACGTGATTCGCGTGTTGGGGCAACCGAAAAAAGTCGGGATCGTGATGGGCCCCAGCGTGCCGACCGATTTTGATCCTGTGAAGAGATTCGCCGAGGGTCTTCCTAAGACGGGTGGCTACGACGAGTTTGGCCGGCGCACTTCGGTTGTTTGGAATGAGCGAGACCGGAAGTTCCAGATGATCTATCGGGCCTGCGGCGAAAGTTACACGGGCTACGCCGAGTCTGAAGATGGGATTCGGTGGACGAAGCCCCTTGTTTCTTCCGATGACAGTAATAACCCTGAAATCCGAAGTTGCAATCATTTCAAAGACTATCCGACGTATTTTGAATGGTTTACGCTGTGGAAAGCCAACTTCGGCGAAGTTGGCTTTCCAGCCTGCAAGGCGCTGAAAATAATGGGTTTAAGTGTTAAACTTCGGATTTCAGGATAACCTGATCACATACCGCGGAGCGAATCATGGCACGTTCTACGAAGCCTCGTTCATGATCGACCCATTGTGCCGTGGGGGCATCCGGAAAAATACAAGGCTGCCTTTAATCCTGGAAACGCCAAGTGCGCCATTGGGCACTCCGCGGACGGTGTCCATTGGAGGAGTTACAACGACGGAAAGTCTGTGACCGGCAGAGCCGCGGACACGTTTAATCAGATCCTTTGGGATCCGATCGCAAAGCGATACATGTTAATCACGCGAACGGACCTCGGCGCCGAAGGGGGCCTGCAAGAATCTCGCGCAACGCGGGTCATGGTTCACGAGAAGGGAAACGATCTGCTGGCCTTTCCGGATGCTTGGAAGACGCTGGCAAACGTCAACGTCGATCACCCTCAGAATCGGAAATCGCCGGTTGGAGTGCCCTTGCTACAGATGGAGTCCATGAACGTCTGGATCTATGAAAACGTGTACTTCGGGTTGATGCACGTCTTGACTGCCGGGGAACTGACTGGAGCCGGAGGAAAGGTCAGCGTCAAGGACCCGGATAAGCGCCCCGAGGCGGACGTAATCGATTACTACATCGGATCGAGCCGGGATGGAGTGAACTATGACAAGAGCTGGCTCTCCGCTGGTACGCCGTTTGTTGAACGCGGTCCGGACGGCAGTTTTGATAAGGGAATGCTCCAGCCGACGACGGAGATTATCACTCGTGGCGACGAGCACTTCATTTTCTACACGGGTCAGTACAACCAGCACCATAGCCCCGCGTCGGCCAAGAGGATGACCGGAAGGATCGGCTTGGCAAGACTGCCCTTGGATCGGTTCATTGGCCAGCGGGCAGGCGATACGATTGGCACGGTCTCCACCAGGGCGTTCGAACTGGAAGGCGATCGATTCGAAGTCAACATCGACGCGAGGAATGGCTGGCCGCAGGTCGAACTGCTCGATGAGTTGGGCAACGTCATCCCGGGGTACTCAGCAAAACACAAGGGCGCAGACGAGCTGCGCCTGGCGCCGGCATGGAAAACAGGCAGTTTGTCAAAGCTGCAAGGCACAACGGTCAAGCTCAGGTTCACACTTCAGAATGCGACGCTTTATGCCTTTGGTTTCTATTGGAAGCCACCGCTCTCGCATGCCATCTCTCAGTAAGTCCTAAACGAGGTACAGGCCAAGATGTCGAAGATCCAACGCCGTGTGTTCATGATGGGAGCCGCGACTGCCGCGGCGGCGACAGGCCAGGTGAGCCCGAACGAGAAACTGGTAGTCGCCGTAATGGGATTGCGTGGCCGTGGCGGTCATCTGCTGCGCGGCTTTGCCGGGATGCCGCAGTTTGATGTGGCGGCCATCAGCGACGTGGACACGCGCCTGCTGGACGACAAGTCGATCGACGTGCTGGTGGTGGGCACGCCGGACCATGGGCGCGGCCCGTTTGTACAGCTTTTGAATTTGAAGGATGAACGTGCCGAAGGGAATCAAACAGGGTTGGCAAGCCGGTGTTATAATGCCGAAGCGTAATCAGAAGAGGATCTTAAAAATGATAGTCATGCGCAATGCCTTTCCGATTCGCGCTGCGGCCGCGGTAGTTTCTTGCGCAGCAATCGCCGTTTCCAACCAGGTTACCCAGCCGGAAGCGTTAATGGAGATAACTGCCAATCGCTTCATCGACTCGCTGACACCGGCCCAACGGGCGGGAGCCGTTTTCGATCTGAACGGTCCGGAGCGCAAGAAGTGGCACTATTTCCCGGAGAGCGGTTTCAAGAAAGAGTATGGGCATGATCGCCGGGGCATCATGTTCAAGGAGATGGATCCCAAGCAGCGCCACCTTGCCTACGCGCTGATGTCATCCGGTCTGAGCCAGGTGGGCTTTATCAAGGCGACGACCGTTATGAGCGTCGAGGAAATCGTCCGCGTGATTGAAGCCGACACGACGGGCCATCGCGACGCGGAACGGTATCACTTCACCATCTTCGGCAAACCTGCTCCGAACGGAGACTGGGCCTGGCGTGTGGAGGGTCACCATGTGGCGCTGAATTTCACCATCCACGACAGCAAGGTGATCTCCTCCAGCCCCACGTTCTTTGGCGCGAATCCGCACGAAGTGCCCATCGGTGAGCACAAAGGAATGCGGGTGCTGGACCGGGAGGAGGACCTCGCCCGCGCTCTGGTGAACTCGCTCAATCCGGCGCAGCGCAAGAAAGCCATCTTCGATCAGGCGGCGCCGGAAGACATTGTGACGATGGCTACCTTGCGGGCCAAGATCGACGGTTCGCCGAAGGGGATTGCCGCGTCACAACTGATGGCCCCGCAGCGGGAAGCGCTGATGGAAGTGATCGCCGAATACGCCAACAATCTGGCTCCGGCACTCGCGGACAAACGCCTGAAGCAGGCGCGCCAGACGCCGGCCGACAAGCTCTTCTTCGGCTGGGCCGGCAAAACCGAGCGGCCCGTGTTGCGGCCGATTGTGATCGGCAAGCCGACTGTGGGCAATCGCGATGAGCAGGGCCGATACTACCGTATACAAGCGCCGGAGTTCCTGATCGAATACGACAACACGCAGGCGTACTCCAATCACAGCCACTCCGTCTGGCGGGACTGGAAGGGAGACTTCGGACTCGATGTGCTGGCCATGCATCACCAGTTGTTCGACCATCGTGCGACGTTGGCGAGGCGGTGATGCAACGGCGCGGATTTCTGCAAGGGGCCGCCGGCTCGGCCTTCGCCCAAGGCGCTGCTCTGCCCATTCGGGCGGCGCTGCTGATCGAGCCCGCCGGGGATCACTTGGACCATTACTACCGCACGGGCCTTTGTGCCGGCGTGAGCGAGTTCGCGGTCGCTGACGAGACCGGCGAAAGTTTCGGCGCCGTGCGCAAGGCGCTCGGAGAACGATCGATCGGCACGTATCGGGATCCCGTCAAGATGATGACGGAGTTTCATCCACAGCTGGTGGTCGTGTCGATGGAGCCGGCACGCATGCCGGCGGCCATAGAAGTTGCGCTGAAGCACGGGGCGCACGTCGTGGCGGAGAAGCCGGCCTGCGCCAGGCTCGAACAGTTCGAGAAACTGGCCAACCTGGCAAGAAGCAACGAAAAGCAACTAATGCTGGCGATGGCGACGCGCCTCCATCCCGCCGTCATTCGGGCGCGGGAGTTGATCCAGGCCGGTTGGATCGGCCGCCCGTACGGTGCGGACATGCTCTGGATCGCCGATCAGACGCGGCTCAAGAATTCAGCCTATCACCGCACGTGGAAGGCATCGCGAATCAGGGGCGGCGGCGGTAAGTTGATTTTTCACGGTATCCATTACCTGGACGTGATCCGCTATCTTACCGGCGACCGGATCTCGAATGTCTTTGGGTTCTGCCGCAACGTCGGCGGGCAGCCGATTGAAGTCGAAGACGCCGCGGTCGTCTCGATGGTGTTTGCCGGCGGGATGGTGGGCACGCTGAACACCGGGTATTACCTCGATCGAGGCTACGCCCATTTGGTGGCTCTCTGGGGTGCGGACGGCTGGTTCCGCTTCACGCCATGGGAGCCGGAGATTCTGACGTGGTATTCCACAGCAGGCGCCGCTCCGCGGGGTGTCCAGCGGCAGGTGGGAGGACCTGTGGCGACGTACGATCTGATGCTGCAGGCGGCGGTGGACTTTGCCGCCGGGCGGCGCGAACCCTTCATGACGACAGCAGACTCCCTTGCCGCTCTGCGTACTGTGTTCGCGGCGTACCGGGCCGCTGAAACCGGGCAGTCGCAGAGAGTCGGATAAGCGGGTCTGCTGTGTCGTCGACCGGCAGGACGACTCCCTTAAGACATATACTTCAACCCGAATTGCATCTGGCGCATGGTACGGCCGTCGCTGACCCAGGCCGAAGACAGCTGCGCTGAGGACATTCGTATTAGGGTGTGTTAACACTAATGAGAGATCCGTGATATCCTATGAGTAATGGAGATCACAGAAGCCCAGTTCGCACGAGTCGAGGAAATTCTGCCGCGCCAACGTGGCAACGTCAGCATGACGAGTCTAACAATATTGAACGCGATTCTGTAGGTGGCGGAACAGGGTTGCAAGTGGCGTGGACTACCGCCGCGCTTTGGTAACTGGCATACGATTTATACCCGCATGAGCCGTTGGTCGAAGAGCGGCGTGCTGGATAAGGTCTTCGAGAAACTACAGCGGGAACAACTGGTGCGGATCAAAATCGAGGCCCTC
>SXGT01078527.1_pt1 | contig 12204 bp, 7 predicted proteins | sample 3176221 | NCBI WGS metagenome assembly SXGT01 (sample SAMN11356862, study PRJNA531348) | freshwater metagenome | isolation source: freshwater sample F1-120 | place: China: Fuxian Lake, Yuxi | collected 2017-12-25
CCGAGAACCGCGTCACCGGCAGCTTCATCCTCATCGACGAGGCGACCCACCACACCGTCGCCGCGGGCGTGATTGCCTGAACCCGCCGGGGCTGGACGCGGTTCAATCCAGCACAGAGGAAAACATCATGGACATCAATATCTTGAACGAACCCGCCGCTTCCCCCATGCAAGACTTCTTGCGCCGCTTCCCCGCCAAATACCTGGCCCTGGCGCTGGGCATCGTGGCCGTGGCCATGGCATTCCCGGATCTCGCCCTGATGCTGGCCGTGAAGACGGCCCATGCCGTATGGTTCGTGCTGCACACCGTCATCGGCGTCCTGGAACTCAGCATTGAGCATCTCGTGGAAATGGCTTTTCATGTCTCGCGGCACACCGCGCAACTCATCACCGCCTGGATACTGCTATTCATGTTCCTGTCGTTGGCGATTTGGCTGGCACGAAAATACCTGCCCCGCTCCCAACCTTCCGCCCCGAACCCAGGGCAGGATTCGGATCGCGACAACCGACCCTGAACCACGGACGAAGCCAACCCACCCCAGGAAGCGATGATGATGCGACACAAGCTCGAACAGCCCTGGCACGCCCTGTCCCCGGAACCCGCGGCGGCATCGCTTGAGGTCGATCCCGCCCGGGGACTCGGCGCGGAGGAAGCGGCCCGGCGGCTCGCCGAATACGGCCCGAACCGGCTGACCCCCAAGCGCGGCAAAGGCCCGCTCGCCCTACTCCTCGCGCAGTTCCATGACCCGCTCATCTATATCCTGCTGGCCTCGGCGGCAATCACCGGCTTCCTGAAAAGCTGGACCGATTCCAGCGTCATCCTCGGGGTGGTGCTGCTCAACGCCGTCATCGGCTTCATCCAGGAAATGAACGCGCTGCGCGCTATCGACGCGCTGTCCCGCGGGCTCTCCCTCAGCGCGGCGGTGCTGCGCGATGGGACACGGCAGGTGATACCGGGCGAGGCGCTGGTGCCCGGCGATCTGGTGTTCCTGCAATCGGGCGACAAGGTGCCCGCCGATCTGCGGCTGCTGCGCCTCAGGGATTTGCAAATCGACGAATCGGCCCTCACCGGCGAATCGGTAGCGGTGGAAAAGCGGCCCGAGGCCGTGAACGCCGATACCCTGCTGGCCGACCGAACCTGCATGGCCTATTCCTCCACCCTGGCGACCTACGGCACCGGCCTCGGCGTGGTGGTGGAAACCGGCGACCGCACCGAGATCGGCCGCATCAACCGGCTACTGGCCGAGACCTCTGAACTGGAAACCCCGCTGACCCGCAAGATCGGCCGCTTCAGCCGGGTGCTGATGTGGTTCATCGTCGGCTTGGCGGCGGCGGCCTTCCTGGCCGGCTGGCTGCGCGGCGACAATCCGGTGGACACCTTCATCGCCTCGGTGGCCTTGGCGGTCGCGGCGATACCGGAAGGCTTGCCGGTGGCGGTCACCATCACCCTCGCCATCGGCGTCCGGCGCATGGCCCGGCGCAACGCCATCATCAGGAAGCTTCCGGCGGTGGAAACCCTGGGCGGCACCGATATCGTCTGCTCCGACAAGACCGGCACCCTGACCCAGAACCAGATGACCGTGCAGGCGGTTTGGACCGGCGGGCAGCGGTATGAGGTCACGGGCAGCGGCTATGTGCCCAAAGGCGAATTCCTCGTCGCGGACGGGCGCGAGGCCGCGCCCGCCGAACACCCCGCCTTGCTGGAATGCCTCAAGGCTGGCCTCTTGTGCAACGACGCCCGGCTGGTCGAAGAAGATGGGCATTGGCGCATCGAAGGCGATCCCACCGAAGGCGCTCTGCTGGTGTCGGCCCGCAAGGCCGGCTTGCGCCACGAATCCACCGCCGTGGCCCACCCGCGCCTGGACGCCATCCCCTTTGAATCGGCGCATCAGTTCATGGCGACCCTGCACCACAACCTGGCCGAGGACGCCCATCACGTCTACCTCAAAGGCTCGGTGGAAAGCCTCCTGCCGCGCTGCGCGGAAGCTTTCGACGCGCAACTGAACCCCGCACCGCTGGACCCCGACGCCATCCATGCCGCCGTGCGCGAACTGGCCGGACGCGGCCTCCGGGTGCTGGCCTGCGCCCGCGGCGAGCGGCCCCGCGACGACCGCGACGTGGACCATATCGAAGTCGGCGAGGGGCTGGTGTTCCTGGGGCTGCAAGGCATGATCGACCCGCCCCGGCCCGAGGCCATCCGCGCCGTCGCCACCTGCCGGGCGGCCGGGATGAAGGTCAAGATGATCACCGGCGACCACCTCATCACCGCCGTGGCCATCGCCCGCCAGATCGGCCTGGAAGGGCCGGGCGCGCCGGTGGCCGCGCTGGACGGCAAGCAACTCGCCGCGATTCCCGAGGAGGAACTGCCCGCGGTCGCCGAAGCCACCGCCGTGTTCGCCCGCGTCGCGCCCGAGCAGAAGCTCGGGCTGGTGCGGGCGCTCCAATCGCGAAGACAGATCGTCGCCATGACCGGCGACTGCGTGAACGACGCACCCGCCCTCAAGCAGGCCGACATCGGCGTGGCGATGGGCATCACCGGCACCGAGGTTTCCAAGGAAGCCGCGGCGATGGTGCTGACCGACGACAATTTCGCCTCCATCGCCGCCGCCGTGGAGGAAGGCCGGGGCGTGTACGACAACCTGGTGAAATTTCTGATCTGGACCCTGCCCACCAACATCGGCCAGGGCTTGGTGATCCTCATCGCGGTGGCGCTGGACATGACCCTGCCGATCCTGCCGGGCCAAATCCTGTGGATCAACATGACCACGGCGGTATTCTTGGGGCTGACCCTGGCCTTCGAGGCCAAGGAGCCGGACCTGATGCGGCGCCCGCCCCGCGATCCCGACGAGCCCATCCTCACCGGGCATATGCTGTTCCGCATCGTGTTCGTGGGGCTGCTGTTGACGGCGGGATCCTTCGCCCTGTTCGAGTTCGAGCTGTCGCACGACGGCGAGCCCATCGAGAAGGCCCGCACCGCCGCCGTCAACGTGTTCGCGGTGGGCCAGACCTTCTACCTGCTGAACTGCCGCTCGCTGACCCATTCCATGTTGCGGGTCGGGCTGTTCTCGAACCTTTGGCTGTGGGGCGGCATCGCCGTGATGATCCTGGCCCAGGCGGCGTTCACCTATCTGCCCGCCCTGAACTGGCTGTTCCACACCGCGCCCCTGGGCGGCGAGGAATGGCTGCTGACCGTATGCGCCGGTTTCGCGATTTACATCCTGGTGGGCTACGAGAAGTTCATGCGGGAGATGCGGGCGCAATCGCGGCGGCTGAAGGCGCGGGGGGATGGCGTGTAGGGCGCGCTGAGGCGCGAAGCCCATCCTACGGCTCTGATATTGAAAACCGCAAGCACGGACATGGACAAGCACCACTCCCATCCCAGCCCGCAAGCCCGCCTCCGCCATCTCATCTGGCTGGAACGCCAAGACCTCTGGACCGTGGTCGCCTTCGCCATGGGCGCGGGATTGATGGCCTTGGCGACGCCCATCGCCGTGCAATCCCTGGTCAACACCATCGCCTTCGGGGCGCTGCTGCAACCCTTGGTAGTGCTGGTCTTGATCCTGTTCGCCAGCCTCGCCTTCAACAACCTGCTGATCGCCTTCCAGTTCTACGTGGTGGAGATGATGCAGCGGCGCATCTTCGTCCGCTTGCTGGGCAACATCGCCGACCGCTTGCAGCGGGTGGCGCGGGAAGCCTTCGACGGCCGCAACGCGCCGGAACTGGTGAACCGCTTCTTCGACGTGCTGACCGTGCAAAAAACCGCCGCCGTGCTGCTACTGGACGGGCTGGCCTACGGGCTGCAAGCGGTGATCGGGATGCTGCTGCTGGCCTTCTACCACCCTATCCTGCTGGCTTTCGATCTATTGCTAATCCTGGCGGTGCTGTTCGTGTTCTTCGTGCTGGGGCGGCGCGGGGTCGGCACTTCCATCGAAGAATCCAAGGCCAAGTACGCCGTCGCCGCCTGGCTGGAGGAAATCGCCCGCAATCCCATGCTCTTCAAATGGGCGGGCAGCCCCGGCTTCGTCGCCGCGATGTCGGACCAGCTGGCGCGCGACTACCTGGCCGCCCGCGCCGACCATTTCGGCGTGGTGATGCGCCAGCACATCGGCGTCTTGTTCCTGCACACCCTGGCCAACACCACGCTGCTAGGGCTGGGCGGCTGGATGGTGATCGAGCGGCAATTGACCCTGGGCCAACTCATCGCCGCCGAGCTGGTGGTGAACGCCATGATCGGGGGCCTGAGCCGGCTAGGCAAATCGCTGGAAAGCTATTACGACCTCGCCGCCGCGATGGACAAGCTGGGCTATCTCCTGGACCTGCCGCGGGAACGAACCGGCGGCGAAATATTGAGCCACGCGGGTGGCCCGGCGGCGCTGAGCCTGCATCGGCTATCGTTCCGCTATGGCGAATCGCGGGAAATCCTGCGCGGACTCGAAGCCGAAGCCCGCCCCGGCGAGCGCATCGCCCTGGTTGGCCCCAGCGGCTCGGGCCGGGGCACCCTGCTGGAACTGCTGTTCGGCCTGCGTCCGCCTAGTTCCGGGACGATCCAGGTGGACGGCTTCGATATCCGCGACCTGGAACTCGACAGCGTCCGCCAGGAAATCGCCCTGGTCAAAGGCATGGAAATCCTAGAAGGCACGGTGCTGGACAACATCCGCATGGGCCGTCCGGACATCGGTATCGGGGATATCCGCGACACGCTGACGGCTTTGCGCATGAACGACGACATCATGGCCCTGCCGGACGGCCTGAACACGCCACTGAACCATCTGGGCTTGCCGCTGTCCCCGGAAAAGGCCCGGCGCTTGCTGCTGGCCCGCGCCGTGGTCGGCCAGCCGCGCTTGCTGTTGATCCACGAGATGCTGGACACGCTCGATGCTTCGGTAAGGGAGGCGGTCATCGGCTGGGTGCTGCGCGAGGACGCGCCCTGGACCGCCATCGTCGCCACCCAGAGCGAGGCGGTGATGGCTTGCTGCGACCGGGTTTGGCGGCTGGAGGCGGGGGAATTGCGGGCGTTTTCGTAGGCCGGGCCTAAACCTTCCGATCCCGGCGGCGTTGGGCATGGAAATACATGCCCAACCGACATGACTGAACAACGACAGCTTGAGCAACCATGCGCCCTGAAAACCACGAATCCGGTCTGGCCCTCCCGGCCCTGGCTCTCACCGCAACCGCTCCGCTGGCCCGGCGGCTGGCCCGCTCGCTGGCCGGCCTGTTCTTGGTGCTGCTGATCCTGCTCGGCTTCACGCCCTGGCAGCAGAACGTCGGCGGACTGGGCCGGGTGGTGGCCTACGCCCCCTTGGAGCGGCAGCAGACCGTGCAAGCCCCGGTGGAAGGCCGGGTGGCGCAGTGGTGGGTCAGGGAAGGCTCCAGGGTGAAGGCGGGCGAGCGGCTGGCGGAAATCACCGACAACGACCCGGAACTCCCGCGCCGCCTGGAAGCGGAGCTGAACACCCTGCTGGGCCGCATCGCCACCATCGAAGGCCGAACGGTGGCGGTCGAAATCCAGCTCCGCATGGCCGCGCAATCCCGCGACATGGCGGTCAGCGCGGCGGAATCGCGGGTGGCGATGGCCGAGGAGCGTTTGCGCGCCGCCCGCCAGGCCCTGGACGCCGCCGTCGCCGCTGAAAGCACCAGCGCCCTCAACTTCGACCGGCAGCAAGCCTTGCAAACCAAGGGGCTGGCCTCGACCCGCGCCTACGAGCTGGCCCGGCTGGAAATCGCCCAGCGCAAAGCCGAGGCGGAGCGCTCCAGGGCGGGGCTGGCCGCCGCGGCCAGCGAACTGGACGCGGTGCGCGCCGACCGCCGCAAGATCGCCGCCGACGCCGCGTCCAGCGTGGAGAAAGCCAGGGCGGACCTCAACAAAAGCCGCGAGGAACTGGCCTATGCCCAGGCCGAGAAGTTCAAGCTGGAAACCCGGCTGGCCCGCCAGCGCACCCAGGTCGTCACGGCGCCCCGCGACGGCACGGTGCTGCGGCTGGCGGTCAGCACCCAGGCCGAGATGGTGAAGGCGGGCGACGCGCTGGCCGTCTTGGTTCCCGACACCCGGGAGCGGGCGGTGGAATTGTGGGTGGACGGCAACGACGCCCCGCTCATCACGCCGGGGCGCAAGGTGCGGCTGCAATTCGAGGGCTATCCGGCGGTGCAATTCTCCGGCTGGCCGGAGGTGGCGGTGGGCACCTTTGGCGGCGTGGTCAGCCTGATCGATTCCACCGACAACGGCCAGGGCCAGTTCCGCCTGCTGATCCTGCCGGACGCCGAAGACCAAGCCTGGCCTAGCGAGCGCTTCCTGCGCCAAGGCGTGCGGGCCAATGGCTGGGTACTGCTCAACCAAGTGCGGCTGGGCTACGAACTGTGGCGGATATTCAACGGCTTCCCGCCGTCCTATCTGCCCAGCCATCCGCCTTTTGATAAGAACCAGGCCAAGCCGGACAAATCCGGCGATTACGGCCAGGAGGAGAAGAAATGAAGCGCGCCGCGCTAGGGTTGGCCCTGGGCTGGGCCGGCGCGGCCTTGGCCGCCGATCCCTCCCGTTTCAAGCTGCCCGAGCCGCCTTTGTCGGCCGAAGCCCCGGCCCAGGTCTTGACCCTGGACGCCGTGACCGAAGCCGCCTTGCTGAGCTTCCCCGGACTAGTCGCCGCCCAGCAGCGCATCGCGGCGGCCGAGGGCGAGCAACTCGCCGCCGAGGGCAGCTTCGACACCACGCTGAAAATGCAATCGCGCTGGTCGGTGGCGGGGCTGTACGAGAACCGCAACTACGATGTGTCCATCGAGCAGCCCACCGGACTGTGGGGCGCGACCTTCTTCGGCGGCTGGCGGCGCGGCACCGGCGATTACCCGGTGTACGAAGGCAAGAGCGTCACCGCCAGCGACGGTGAATTCCGCGGCGGCATCAACGTGCCGCTGTGGCGCAACGGACCCATCGACCGCCGCCGCGCCAGCCTGGCCCAAGCCGAGCTGAGCCAGCTCATCGCCGGGCACGATTACGACGCGGCCTTGCTGGATCTGCGGCGGGTGGTGGCGCAACGCTATTGGGACTGGATGTTCGCGGGACAGCGCAGGTCCGTGGCCCGCGAACTGCTGGCCGTGGCCGAGCGGCGCGACAGCGGCATCCGCGAGCGCGCCGCCGCCGGGGATATCGCGCTCATCGAAGCCACCGACAACCGGCGGACCATCCTGGAGCGGCGCGAACGGCTGATCGCCGCCGAGCGCATGCTCGAACAAGCCGCCATCCAGCTTTCGCTGTATTGGCGCGACCTCGACGGCGAGCCGCGCGTGCCCGCGCCCGAGCAATTGCCGGGCGGCTTTCCAGAACCCGTGCCGCCCGCGCGGATCGACCTGAAAGCCGCCATGGAAGAAGCCTATCAGCGCAGGCCGGAACTGCAAAAGCTCGAAAGGCAGCGCAAACAGGCCGAAATCGAGCGGGAATGGGCGCGGAACCAGCAAGCGCCCGGCGTGGATATCTCCCTGGCGGGCGCGCAGGATTTGGGGATCGGCAGCCCCAAGCTGGTCAACCGGGAGGAAGTCTACGCGGGCGTGACCCTAGACCTGCCCTTGCAGCGGCGGGTCGCCAAGGGCCGGACCCGGATCGCCGAAGCCAACACCCAGCGTATCGCCGCCGACTACCGCCTGGCCGCCGACCGCATCGCGGCGGAAGTGAAGGACGCCCTGTCCGCCCTGAGGGCCGCCCAGCAGCGCATCGCCGTGGTCCGCCAGCAGCGGGAAACCGCCCGCCAACTGGAGGAAGGCGAGCGCGCCCGGTTCGAGTTGGGCGATAGCACCCTGCTCATGGTGGATATGCGGGAACTCGCCAGCGGCGACGCCGCCATCGCCGAGGCCGAGGCGCTGAACGCCTTTTTCAGGGCCACGGCGGATTATCGGGCGGCCCTGGGCGTGATGGATCCACCGGAAACCGGGCGCGGCCCGCGGCGGAAACCGCCGGGTTGAGTTCTCGCGAGGAGATGTAAGGATTTGGCCGCGAGCAACTTCCCCATTCGACTGGAAACAATAGCCCTGGAGCGCAAGGCTCGCACTCCGGTCGTTGCCCCGCCGCTTACCCTTCGATACCTCGGAGCGAACGGCGGGGCAACGGCAATTCTCGCCTAAGTCCTGGTAATAGCGGGTTTCCTTCTCCCAGCGGATGTGGGACGGTTCTTGCCCGGATTGTTTTCGGCCATGGCTGGATAGGGAAGCGCGCGACGGCGATATTCGTAGCGTGTAGCAAGTTGCTACACGGCTTTATGAACGACATGTTATCTTACACGGATTAAACCCATGGCTTACACGAATGGACACAGAAAAATCAACCAAGATCATCGCCGTCACCAATCACAAGGGAGGGTGCGGCAAGACCACTACCGTAGTTAACCTGGCCGCGGAATTCGCGAGGCTTGGTTTGTCCGTCCTGGTTGTGGACCTAGACCCGCAAGCCAACGCCAGCCTTCATATCGGCAAGAAGCATCCGAGCGAGATACCTGTAACCTGCGCCGAACTGCTGCTGGCCGAAGTCGAAAAGCTGCCGCTTTCCATCCACGAAGAGACGAACATCGATGGCGTCTCCTTGATTTATGGCTCTCTAGCATTGGGCAAGACGGAAGACGACCTAAGGGACGAAACGCCGCGCCCATCGGAAGAATTGCGGGTCAAGCTAAGGCCGCTCGAAGGAATGTACGACATCATCCTCATCGACTGTCCGCCCAGCTTGAAGCTCCTGACCAGCAACGCGCTATCCACCGCTACGCATCTAATCATCCCCATCGAGTCCGGCTCCCAATATGGAATGTACGGCGTCACCGACCTCATGCGGCATGTCGCGAAGATTCGGAAGATCAACCCGAACCTAGCATTGCTCGGGGCGCTGCTTATAAAACACGATGAGCGTCAAACGGTATGCAAGTTGATCGAAAACGCGGCGCGCGAGCAAATCGGCAAACTGCTTCCGGTCAAGATTTCCACCAGCACCAAGGTCAACCAAGCGGCCATAGCCCAAGCCAGCCTGCACGCGTTGGACCGAAGCTCCAAGGTAGCGCGGGAGTTCCGGCAGCTCGCGACGGCGCTCGCCGAAGACCTAGGGTTGCTGCCGGCCAGGGCGGAATAAAGCCATGGCCAAGAACATCAAGGACATGCTCGCCCAAAAACTGGCGGAAAACAGCAAGCGCCATTCCGAAGCGGGCCAAGAACCTTTCTTCGACGCGGGCCGCCAGCACGTCAAGCTTCCGGTGGATCAAATCGACCCGAATCCCTATCAACCCAGACGGGCATTCCCACGAACGGAACTCGAATCGCTGGCCTCGTCCATTTCGGAAGCCGGCCTACTGCAACCCATCAGCGTAAGGGCCATGGGCGAGCGTTACCAGATCATCGCCGGAGAACGGCGTTGGCGTGCCCACAAATTGCTCGGACGCGCGAATATCGAGGCGCTGGTCATCCCCGTGGAAGACGGCGACATGGCTATCCTAGCCCTGGCCGAGAACATCGATAGGGAAGACCTAAGCGACTACGAAATCGGCAAGGCGCTAAGGCAAGTGGAGAGCAACTTTCCGACCAAGAAGAAGCTGGCCGAGGCCCTGGGAATGAACCGGGAGGACATGTATCGCTATTTCACCTTCGAGGCGCTACCGGAAAGCATCCTCGCGCGGCTAGACGATAATCCGCGCCTGCTATCCCGCGCGGCCGCCGCCGATATCAAGCGCGTCCTTCAACAAGCGGACAAGCCGGAACTGGCCGGTGAACTTCTCGATGAAGCTTGGAACAAGCTCGAAGCCGGGGAGCTTGAGCAAACCAAGCTGGCGGGATATATCGTTAAGGAATCGCGTACCCGAAACACGCCGGGTGGCGACGGCCACGAGCAACCCGAGGCCCGCGAGATCAAGTGCAAAGGCAAGATCGTAGGCCATTATTCGGCGGATGAAAAAACGCTGGTTTTCAAAATCAAGGCCAAGGCGCTAAGTGGGGACCAGCGGAAACGGCTCATCCAGTTTATCGAGGAACTGGCGGCGGATGATGTGTAGCAAGTTGCTACAAAAGCCGGACGATCCAGGCCGCCGAACGATTCTATTCCCTGGCGGCCCGAATCCGCTCGGAGATTGGACGTGCCCACCCGTCAAAAATCAAGGAAACCGATTAAATTCCCTCGCCCCTTGGGGAGAGGGCTAGGGTGAGGGAGCCAGACCTCGATCGGCGTTTCCTTAACGCGACCGAACCTTTGCTTTCATGGCTTGGGAAGCCACCGCAATAAAGTGGCGAACAAAAAATCGGGCTCCACCGGTTTGGGCACGAAGTCGTTCATCCCCGCGGCCAGGCAAGCCTCCCGGTCCTCGGCGAAAGCGTTGGCGGTCATCGCCAGGATGGGTGTTCTCGCATGTCCCGGCAGTTCGCGGATTTTCAGGCAGGCTTCGATTCCGTCCATCTCCGGCATCTGCAAGTCCGTTAGGATCAGGGCATAGTGTATTTGGGACGCCAGTTCCAGCGCTTCCCGCCCATCCTTGGCCAGGTCCACCGACAGTCCCGCGCTTTCCAGGAACATCAGTTCCACTTCCCGATTGATCTCGTCGTCCTCGGCCAAGAGCACGCGCGTCCCGCGGTAATTCCTCCGCAGGATATCCTCCGCCGTGCCCGCGGAGGATGCCGTTCCCGCGAAATAAGGCGCCTCGGCGATTTCCTGCTTGCGGAGCGGAACTTCGAGCCAGAAAACACTGCCCAGGCCCGGTCGGCTTTGCACGCCTACCGCGCCTCCCATCAATTCAACCAACCTCTGGGTGATGGCCAAGCCCAGGCCGGTGCCGCCATGCTTGCGAGTGGTGGAATCGTCGGCTTGCACGAAGGCGTCGAAAATCGTGGCTTGCTTTTCCGGGGCGATGCCGATCCCGGTGTCGGAGACCTCGAACCGGACCCGGCAATCCCGGCCGGTTTCCCCGGCCAATGCGCAACCGAGCGCGATCTGGCCCTGCTGGGTGAACTTCAGGGCATTGCCCAAGTAGTTGGTCAGCGCCTGGCCCAGGCGGGTGGGATCCCCCCTCAGCGCGATTGGAACCCCGCCGAGATCGACCCGTACTTCCAAGCCCTTGCCTTGGGCTTGGCCGACTATGGGCCCAAGAACGGTACGGATAAGCTCGACCAGGTTGAAATCGGTTTCCTCCAGGCTCAGCTTCCCCGCCTCGATCTTGGAAAAATCGAGGATATCGTTGAGTATTCCCAGCAGCAGCCTGCCAGAGGCGCCGATCTTGCCCAGCCGGTCGAACTGCATGGGATCGGTCGCGTTCCGCGCCATCAGGTCGGCCAACCCCAGGATGCCGTTCAGCGGCGTCCTGATCTCGCGGCTCATATTGGCCAGGAACCGGCTCTTAGCCCGGTTGGCGGCCTCGGCGGCGTCCTTGGCCAAGGCCAGGGAGGACTCGGCGCGGCGGCGGAGGAGGATGCCCCAGAGGTCGGCGCCGATCAAATGCAACTGCCGCAGGTCGGATTCGTCGTAGTCGGTGGGCTTGTTGCCCACCCCGATCAACATCCTGACCTTACCGTCCTCCATGACCGGAACCCCCAAGTGCCGGACTAGGTGGGCGTGGCCATCCGGGTAGCCCTTGCGTTCGGGGAGTCCTTGGTAGTCGTTGTGGATCACCGGCCGCCGCAGCCGGACGGTGTCGGCCCAAACCCCGGCCCGCGAGACTGGATAATGGTTGTCGAAAACGGCGTTGCAACGTTCCAGGGTGCTCTTCGACCAGGCGCAAAGCTCGATGGTCTCTTGATCCTCGTGGACGAAGTGCAGGTAGCCGATGGCGCTGCCGGTGAGCCGCGCCGCTTCGTCTATGCCGAGTTGGAGCAATTCCCCTTCCGTGAGCTTGCCGGCTTGGCTGCTGAGGGCGAGCATGGCGGCAAGCCGTTGGTCATTCATATTGAGGCGGGTATAGGCCTCCTCCAACTCCCGTAGCATCTGGACCCGGTCGGTGATGTCCACGCAGGAGCCTATGTAGCCGACGAACTTGCCCTCGTGGTCGTAGCGCGGCCGGCCATTGTCGAGTATCCAGCGGTATTCGCCATCGTGGCGCCGGAGCCGGTATTCCATCGAGAACGGTTGCCGGGCGTCGAACGAGCCCACATAGATGTCCAAGCAGCGCTGGAAGTCGTCCGGGTGGACGCCCTCCGCCCAGCCGTCGCCGATTTCCTGTTCCAGCGCGCGGCCCGTGAAATCCAGCCAGACCTGGTTGAAGAA
>SXGT01195462.1_pt1 | contig 12204 bp, 9 predicted proteins | sample 3176221 | NCBI WGS metagenome assembly SXGT01 (sample SAMN11356862, study PRJNA531348) | freshwater metagenome | isolation source: freshwater sample F1-120 | place: China: Fuxian Lake, Yuxi | collected 2017-12-25
AAATGCCTCAGTCAGCCTCTTTTGCATTCTTAATAAATGCCAGGGTAATATGCCATGTTCATTTAACTTGTCAAAAAAGTAAAAAGATCCAGCTCTTTCTTTGCCTTCTGGAAGTAATAAGAGTAAACTATCACTGGGCATTTCCCATTTTCTATCGGGTAAATGGGGGGCTATTAATTTCTTGAACAGTTGCTTATAACCATTTATTTCTATTTCCTCGTTTTTAAAATAAATAGTATCGTCCTTATTTACTAAATATAGTGTATGATACTTAAAAACAGCATCCTGATATTGGACCGGTAAGGAATCGTAAGGTGGCAGTCCGTATTTTTCAAAATCAATGTAATGGCGCGATGCTTCAAAAGGTGAAGCGTAACGTCTTTTATCAGGATCTACAGCATGTTCGGTTAGGTACGCTTCTTCCATTTGGTAAAAAATACTCATGGGCGCGGGTAATGCATAAATAGCCAGATTATTTAGCATTCTATGCGCATAGAACCCCCAAAATAACAGTGAAATGGTTGCAGGCATTTTTAGGTAAATTGGTCTTTTTTCTCGAGAAATGCTTTCGATTTCGATTTTTCAACATTTAACCGCATTTTATTTTTTAGAATTCTGTCCAAATAAAAAATAATCCTTAATTTACCCTATATTCTTTTTTTATAAATAACGGGTATGAATCAGATTTCAATGTATTCTCTTTTATTGTGGGGTCTATTTTATTTGTCTGGATGTACTACCTATTTGAATAATAGCCTACTTTTCACACCTTTGGATGTAGTTGAAGAAGGTTTATTTACCTCAGGTATAGAAGGTCCTTCTTATCATGAAAATGGTAATATATATCTGGTGAATTTTCAAAAGGAAGGAACCATTGGTGTTCTTTTTCCGGATCATAAAGTTAAAGAATGGGTAATGTTACCCAACGGAAGTATTGGAAATGGTATTCGTGTGCATTCGGATGGTGATTTATTAGTGGCTGACTATATGGGTCATAATGTATTGAAAATTAATGTAATAAATAAAAAAATACAGGTTTTAGCCCATGAAAGAGAGATGAATCAACCCAATGATTTAGCCTTTCATTCTGCAGGATTTATTTATGCAAGTGATCCAGACTGGAAAAAGAGTAGCGGACAATTATGGCTTATCAGGTCGGATGGAACCACTTTTTGTCTTGAAAAAAATATGGGAACCACAAACGGAATTGAAGTTAGCCCCAATGGTAAGTATCTTTATGTCAATGAGAGTGTTCAGCGGAAAATATGGAGATATAATCTGGATAAACAAGGTTTTGTTTCCAATAAGAGGTTGTTTTATCAATTTGATGATTTTGGATTAGATGGGATGCGTTGCGACATTAAAGGTAATCTATACGTTACCCGACATGGAAAGGGAACCGTTGTTTGCCTTAATCAAAAAGGTAAACGGGTAACAGAAATTCAATTAAAAGGAACGAAGCCATCTAATATCACTTTTGGCGGAAAAGATGGGAAAACGGCATACATTACCCTACAGGATCGGGGTTTGCTCGAATCTTTTTTAGTTCCTTTTGCTGGTCAGGACTGGTTCAGATTTCAAAAAAAATAGCCTATATGAAAGCGTTAACAAAAAAATGGTTTTTACTGGTCACTATGTTTTCATTAACATATACCATATTTGCTCAGGAAATTGATTTGATGCTCAAAGGGGGCACAGTGGTAGATCCTAAAAATAAATTAAATAAACAATTAGATATTGCCATAGATGATGGTATCATCGTTCAGGTTGGTCCCAATTTACCGACGAATCATGTTTTTCAAGTAGTTGATGTAACCGGCCTGTATGTCGTTCCTGGCATTATTGATATGCATGGTCACCATTTCTACGGGACAGAACCCGACTCCTATTTAAGCAATGGATCCAGTGCATTGGCTCCTGATGGATTTACTTTCAGATCCGGTGTGACGACTGTAGTGGATGTAGGTGGTTCCGGCTGGCGTAATTTTAAAACATTTAAAAAGCAAACAATAGAAACCTCACAAACCAGAGTCCTCTCTTTTTTAAATATCGTTGGCTCAGGTATGAAGGGTGGACCCATTGAACAAAATCTGCTCGATATGGATGCCAGACTTACCGCTATGGAAGCGCTTGCATTTCCGGAATTTGTGGTGGGCGTAAAAGTGGCACATTATGCTGGGCCGGAATGGACCCCGGTAGATCAGGCAGTTCAAGCAGGTAAACTGGCTAATATTCCCGTTATGATCGATTTCGGGGGAGTGGAACCTGAATTATCTTTAGAAACCTTATTCAACGAAAAATTAAGGCCAGGCGATATTTTTACCCATTGTTACGCTAAAGTAAAGGGTAGAATTCCTTTAGTAGATGAAAAAAGGAAATTAAGACCTTTTGTTTTACCCGCTCAGAAAAAAGGGATTATTTTCGATGTTGGACATGGTGGTGGAAGTTTTGTCTGGGATCAGGCAATTCCAGCCATTGAACAAGGATTTAAACCTAATACAATTAGTACAGATCTGCATACAGGAAGTATGAATGGAGGTATGAAAGACCAGCTTAATGTAATGTCTAAATTACTCAATGCCGGACTTTCCCTGGACGAGGTTATTGAAGCCTCTACCTGGAAACCAGCCCAGGTGATTAACAGACCTGCACTTGGACACCTTACCGTTGGCGCAGGTGCAGATATTGCTGTCCTAAAAATGGAAAATGGAAGCTTTGGTTACTCCGATGTATTAGGTTGGAAAATAAAAGGGGACAAAAAACTGGTTTGTGAATTAACCCTCAGAGATGGAAAGGCAGTTTGGGATTTAAATGGTATTTCTAAACCTTTATGGGAAAAATAGGGGAAAATATGAAATGGTTACATATCCTTATCTTTTTTCTCACTTTGTCCTCATGTGATAAAAAGCCTTTAAAAATACCTTTTTCTGTTGCTGAAGGGGTTCAAGTAAAGCATTTTCTCTCTATTGGACCTAATTGCGTTCGTATCGTTCAAGATCCAGTTACCAAACAGATTGTCTATACTACTTTTAATGGATCTGTTTATGAGATCGATAAAAATAGATTTGGTAAACCTTTTTCAAAACTGCGATTTACGTTAGATGATCATGGTGTTAGTGAGCTTCAAGGCATAGCTTTCCTCGGAGATACTATGTTTTTGGTTGGAAACATCAAGGTAAACAAGGGTAAAGGAACCAGGGGAATTGGTATGCGGGCTATTCGGTCAGGGAAAAATAAATATGAATGGACTCCCTTTTTTATAACAGAAGAAATGGGAGGAAATAAAACAATTTTCAATCATGGATTTAACGCCACAGAAATAAGCCCCGATGAAAAATATGTTTACGTCAATAGTGGTGCAAGAACCGATCATGGTGAATTACAGGATAATGATGGCCTTTATCCTTACCAAAGAGATGTGCCTTTAACTTCCTGTATTTTAAGATTCCCTTCCGATGCTTTTGCTCTCACTTTGCGAAATGACAGAGACTGGTTGTTAGCACAAGGTTTTCTCTTTGCTGAGGGTCTTCGAAATGCTTATGATATGGCTTTTACAAAGGATAATCGTCTTTTTGCTGTAGTGAATTCAAGCGATTATGATCATCCGGAGGATATGTTTGAAATAAAAATGGGGCAACATTATGGATTTCCATGGGTGATGGGTCAGTTAGATAATCCGCAGCAATTTTTAAATTGGATTCCTGATGCTACTTTAGATCCCTTTATTCCTGAAACGAGCCATGCTTATCAACAAAAATATTTTTCCGTAGATTCTTCTTTCCCTAAAAAACCTATGTTTCTACATATATCAAAACCTGTACTCAATGAGGGACCTCGTCTAAACCATTATAGAGACATAAAAACGGGAAAAGTCATGGATGCCGATACTACCGGTCACCTTGTTGGTACTTTTACACCTCATTCCTGCCCTTTAGGTCTTTTGTTTGACACAAAAGGTAATTTAGGGGGAAAATACAAATACAGTGGATTTACCCTTTCCTGGACAGATGGTGAAAACTTTGAGTTAATGTCCAGAATTTCACAAGAAGGGGAAGAATTGGTTCATTTAGAAATGGTTTATGATCCAATGCTTGAAAACTATAAAATGAAAACAACGAGCCTGGTGGATAATTTTTTATCGCCAACAGATGCTGTACTTATTGATAATAATATATTTGTAATTGAATATGGGCATAGAGCCAATATATGGCAAGTAACCCTTCCTTCAGCTGCTAACTAACCCCTTCAAACATGAAAATTTTTTTTCAGATTTCATTGATTTTATCTTTTTTACTCTTCATTGGAGTTCTAGTTTTAACTGTTTCGGGAAATGGAACTGAGGCTGGTATCCCTTTGAGTATTGCCTTTTTTTTACTCGCATTAGGTATCCGTCTTCATCCTTTTTTAAAAGGATTCACTTTTACGGTTCTCATTTTTAGCGCCGTTTCTCTAGCCATGTTTTATCCTGGGTATTTTGTTCAGATGGGCACTTTTAAACCTAAAGTTCTCATCATACCTTTATTGCAGATTATTATGTTTGGTATGGGAACAACTATGTCCCTCCAGGATTTTCTGGGAGTTCTTAAAATGCCGAAAGCTGTCGTGGTGGGCCTGGTCTGCCAGTTTACTATTATGCCCTTTCTTGGATTCGGGCTGGCTAAAATATTTAATTTTCCTCCTGAAATAGCTGCTGGAGTTATCCTTATAGGTTGTGCACCCAGCGGACTGGCTTCCAATGTGATGTCTTATATTGCCAATGCCAATGTGCCTTTATCTGTTACCCTTACAGCTATTGCAACTATCGCAGCTCCTTTTATAACTCCTTTTTTAATGCAACAGCTCGCAGGTCAATATATTCCTATTGATTTATGGAAGATGATGCTGGATATTGCCAATATGGTTATTTTACCCATTGGAGCAGGCTTAATATTCAATTATTTTTTTCATGGTAAAGCAAAATGGCTGGATTTAGCGATGCCTGTTATTTCCATGGCTGGAATTGCTATTATTGTAACAGTTATTACCGCAAATGGTCGTGATGGATTACTTCAAATAGGTTTTAGTCTTATTCTTGCTGCAATCCTTCATAATTTACTCGGCTATTTTTTAGGCTATCTGGGGGGTAAATTAGCAGGTTTGAATCAAAGGGATTGTAGAACCGTTGCTATAGAAGTTGGTATGCAAAATGGGGGGTTGGCTTCTGGAATTGCACTTACCATGAATAAAATTGCTACCGTTGGTCTGGCACCAGCAGTTTTCGGTCCCTGGATGAATATTTCAGGTTCTTCTTTGGCTACCTGGTGGCGTAGTATCCCTCTAAAAGAGGATGAAAATAAATAAGAAAAATATTAAACGATGGAAACAAACAGACGATTAGCGTTTAAAAAGTTAGGAGCCGGTCTGGCAACTCTATTTGGCTTTACCTTATCAGCAAAAGCAAATGAAAAGCCAGTTAATTCCCCCACAAAAGAGGTAGTAGGAGATATAATAACAGACGAACAGGGAATTCCTCTGTTTTCAAGTGCCGTGAAACATGGCAATCTCTTGTTTATAGCGGGTAAAGGCGCACATTTTGAGGGAGATATAAAGGCACACACTAAACACGTTTTGGATGAGTTGGAAAAGGAATTAGTCAAAAATGGCTCTTCCATGCAGAAAGTTTTAAAAGTTTCTGTTTTTCTGCACGATTTAAATGATTATGCAGCTATGAATGAAGTTTTTAGAGGTAGGTTCGGTGAAAAACCGCCCGTAAGAACCACTGTCGCTGCTTATGGTGGAATTCCTGGTGATTCTTTAGTTGAAATGGATTGTATTGCTGCCATAGATTAATCCTAAATATGAAAATGATGCTTACAAGAAGAAATTTAATTAAAAATCTTTCCGCAATTCCTTTTTTAGGAGGGCTTTTAAATTTTAATAAAATAACAGCCTCTTCAACAGCTTTAGATGCTTATCCGCGTGATTTTTTCAAGGAATTAGGTGTACGTACCTTCATCAATGCCGCGGGGACTTATACTGCATTGACAAGTAGTTTGATGACTGAAGAAGTTAAAAATGCCTATCTGTATGCGAGTACCCAATTTGTAAATTTAAATGAATTACACGACAGAATTGGAGAACGTCTGGCTCAATTACTTCGATGTGAAGCTGCTATGGTTACTTCAGGGGCAGCATCAGCTATAACTTTAGGCACTGCTGGTGTCTTAACAGGACTGGATGCTGCTAAAATTGATAAAATACCGGGAGATTTAACCGGAATGAAATCAGAGGTGATTATACAAAAATCTCACCGGGTTGGTTATGACCATGCCATCAGAAACACAGGAATTAAATTGATAGAGGTGGAGACCCTGGCCCAATTTGAAAAGGCAGTTTCAGAAAAAACAGCTATGTTTTGGTTCCTCAATTACGCCAATCCAGCTGGCCAGATTAAGGATAAGGAATTTGTAGCGCTAGGTAAAAAATATAATATTCCAACTTTCAATGATTGTGCTGCCGATGTACCCCCAGTGGATAATCTATGGAAATACACAGAGATGGGATTTGATTTAGTTGCGTTTTCCGGAGGTAAAGGACTTCGGGGTCCACAAAGTGCTGGATTACTTTTGGGTAGGAAAGAGCTCATTCAGGCAGCTCGTGCCAATGCAGTGCCCAATGGAAATACGATAGGAAGGGGTATGAAAGTGAATAAAGAAGAGATGCTTTCTCTGTTAGTTGCTGTTGAAAATTATCTGGCCAAAGACTTTGATTCAGAGTGGAAAATGTGGGAAGCTCAAATTAATCATATTCATCAGGAAGTTTCAGTTATTCCTGGTGTAAAAACAGAAATTCATATTCCTGAAATTGCAAATCATGTGCCATCAATCAGATTATATCTGGATACTCAAAAATTGAAATATTCACCTGATAGTCTTCGTCTTGCACTTAGAAATGGTCACCCTTCCATTGAAACGGTAGGTGGAAGTGAATCGCTGGACATGACTTCCTGGATGTTAAATCCAGGGGAAGAAAGAATTGTTGCCCGCAGAATAAAAGAAATTTTATTAACTTAGTATTTATTTTAAAAATGGATTAAAAATGAAATATTGGATTTGTTTGTTTGTCAGCATTTTAACTCATTTTAGTATGGAGGCACAGGAAAATTATAATCCAGAGGAAAAATTGAAAGCTTTAGGTATTTCCCTGCAAGCACCTTCAAGTCCTGTGGCAAATTATGTCAATGTAGTACGTGTGGGAAACTTGTTATTTCTCTCTGGAAAAGGTCCGCAATTATCTGACGGCACTTATATAAAGGGTAAAGTAGGGGAAAATCTATCTATACAGCAGGGCTATGATGCTGCTCGCTGGACAGGTATCAATCAGTTGGCTGTCCTTAAAGCAGAATTAGGAGATTTGAAAAAGGTCAAAAGAATTGTAAAGGTCTTAGGAATGGTCAATTCACCCGCTAATTTTACCGATCACCCAAAAGTAATTAATGGGTATTCAGATCTTATGGTCGCTGTTTTTGGTGAAAAAGGAAAACATGCTCGATCTGCAGTAGGAATGGGTTCATTACCCAATGATATGGCAGTTGAAGTGGAAATGATTGTAGAAGTAGAAAACCCTTAATTTTGTCAGTAGTTGTTCCAAATTGGCGCGATTTATATAGCCTTTACGCCAATGCTTTAACGGAAAATATTATTCCTTTCTGGGAGAAAAATAGCCTCGATAAAGTGGATGGAGGTTATTTTACCTGCCTCCTTCGCGATGGTATTGTTTTTGATACCGATAAATTTATCTGGCTTCAGGCTAGAGAAGTTTGGATGTTTTCTAAAATGTATAACGAATGGGAACCCAAAACATCTTGGTTAAATACTGCTTTACATGGAGCAGAATTTCTTGAAAAATATGGTAGAAATGAGGAGGGAGACTGGTACTTTTCTTTAAGAAAAGATGGTAAACCCCTCGTAAGTGCTTATAACATATTTTCAGATTGTTTTGCCGTTATGGCTTTTGCTCAGTTGGCCAAAGCTACAGGAATTGAAAGATTTTCTAACATTGCGGTAAAAACATTTGAAAGAATTTTAGATAGACAACACAATCCTAAAGGAAAATTTTCGAAAGTTATTTCTGAAAATAGAGCGCTCAAAAATTTTGCGTTACCTATGATTCTATGTAACCTTTCACTGGAATTAGAGCAGTTGTCTGATAAATTTGATATTGAATCTCTCATTGATGTATGTGTGAAAGAAGTCATGGTCGATTTTTATAAAGAGGAATTTGATATTACTCTTGAAAATGTTGGTCCTCTCGGTTCCTTTTCTGATACTTTTGAGGGAAGATGTGTAAATCCGGGACATGTGATAGAGAGCATGTGGTTTATCATGGATATCGCTGAAAGGAGGCAGGATAAGAATTTGATGCAACGGGCTGTTGACAGAACCATACGCACCTTATCTTATGGCTGGGATAAAAAATACGGGGGTATTTTTTATTTTATGGATGTTAAAAATTATCCTCCCCAACAATTAGAGTGGGATCAAAAACTATGGTGGGTGCATGTGGAAACCTTGATTGCTTTACTTAAGGGGTACCAGCATACAAGAGATTCCAAATGTTTAGAATGGTTTAATAAAGTGCATGAATATACTTGGACTCATTTCCCCGATGCAGAATACGGGGAATGGTTTGGCTACCTAAACAGGCAGGGAGAAGTCCTCCTGCCCCTGAAAGGAGGGAAATGGAAAGGTTGTTTCCATGTTCCCAGAGCTTTATTTCAATGTAGTAAAATATTAGCAAAGTTATCGGAAAAAGATTGAACGCCTTAAAATTAACGAAGGAGCATGATTTCTCCTTTAATTATTTTAATATCTCCTTGTATTAATTTTACTCTTGCGGCAAATACGAATACGGCTGGATCTAAAGGTTTTCCTAAATAAGTACCATCCCATCCTATTCCTTTTGTTTGCGGTTTAAATTCTTTTGCTTCAAAAACTAAAGTACCCCATCTGTCAAATATTCCCATCCATTCAATGTTTTCAACAGATTTATCGGCATAAATTTCAAAAATATCATTGATACCATCACCATTTGGAGAAAAGGCAGTAGGAGCATAGATTCTTCCTCGTTCATCTACATAAACAAGTTGAATATCTGATTTTTCACAGCCATTAATATCAGTAAGGGTAGCTTTATAAGTGGTTGTTTTGACAGGATTTACAGTAGGTTGTAAACAAGTTTTACAATTAAAGGGTTTTTGATCTGCCTCCCAGCGTATATTTTTTATCCAGTCATTAGGAATATTCTTAGTAATGGGTAATTGAACACTATCACCTAAAAAGATTCTTTTGTCCTCACCTAAAGAAATTTTTAATCCGTCGGGAGGTGATTTTATCAAAAGTACAGTATCAATGATACACCCAATATCATCTGTTATCCTTAACACATGTTCACCGCCCTTTAATTTTTCAAAATTCCTGTTGGTAGATTCAATGCCATCGAGAACAACTTTATAGGGTGGAAAGCCTCCTTGAATAGATTCAATAAGAATTGAACCCGTATTTGGATCGGTGCATAAAGGAGCAATAATTTTTGCTACAGCTGATATTTTCTCTCCTGTTGGAGGTAAAATTTTAGTTGAATCTAAAGAGATGCAAAAATTTGTATTATTCGTTACGCTTAAAAGGTAAGTTCCTGTTTTACTGACCTCAGGCCTTAAGGTGTTTGCATCTTTTACAATATTACCGTTAGGTGTAGTCCAGGAAATGGTATTTGAATAAGTTAGGTTTTCAATATTACCATTTAATTTAAGATTAACATTATCACAAAGGAAATTAAGATTAATACCAGCATCAATGACCGGATAATTTATTTCATCAATAATTTTTGTTTTACCTGAAATAGAACATCCTGTTTTGTTTTCAGTCACTGTAAGGGTATAATTGCCTGATAAATTTGTTGTTATTTCTGCGGATGTTTTGGGTTTATTGAAACCGTCGGGTGTATTCCAACTAAAGCGGTACAGGTCAGTATTCAATGAAGGATTAATCGTTATGACAGTATCTTTACAATTCAAAATATTTTCTTCCTTCAAATTAAGAGCTGGTAGTGCTAATATTTCTAAATTAAGAACATAGTTAATTCGGGGACATGGATCTGTCAACTCAGGAAATTGAAATATTTCGTATTTTCCTACAGCTAAATTCGAAGGAATAATGCCATCTCTTATGGTATCGATTCCTTCATTCAACCTATTTTTAATTACCCATTTTAAACGGTTGTTATTTTTATTCGCGAATAAATTATTCAGTGGTCTCACAGTTGAATCAGCATAGCAAAAGGATAAATCAATCGCATTTGTTTCCAGGCAAAAATTCGCGTCTCTAATAATTTTAAATTGGATGATGGAATCACATCCTAGAAATGACTCATTTTTTAATACAATCCTATAAGTACCAGTATCTGTATAGGTTGTATTTCTAAAAAAGAAAGATTCATTGGGTTTTAATATGGTGTCAAATTTTAAAATGGCTTCCTTATAAATATTAATCTCTATTATTGCCGTACTGTCGCAACCATTTTGAGTAATATTTGGGAATACTTTTTCATAAGTTCCAGATTTATCTATCCGCATATCTAACCAGATAATTTCTTCGCCATAACATAACACTGCCTTTTCAATGACTTGCTTTAAGGGTTCTGTTTTAATGTTAATAGTTAGTAAACTATCGCAACCTTTAAAGGAACTTAAAGGAAATAACTGAGTGTAATCCCCGGATTCTGAATATTTTGTTTCATTAATTTGAATCGTATCTCCTAAACATACAATTTTTGACAAAAGGCCTGTATCTGGTTCATTAACCTCTAGTACCAGGGTCCAGGTTGAATCACATCCATTTTGGTTAGCTCTGCGTTCTGTTTTAGTGTAAACCCCACTTTCATAAAAGGTATAATTCTTAATCTTAACAGTATCTCCTGTGCAGATCGATTTTCTTAGCGTATCCTTAAGGACAGTATAATTTTTTAGTGTTAATACAACAAGACTATCACATCCATTTTTCGAAAAGCCACTGAAGCGTTTTATATAGGTTCCCGGTGTTTTTATCGATGTTTCAAAAAAGGGAAATTCATCATTTGGACATATATATCTTTCCAGATAAAAAGAGGCATCTCCATTAATTTTAATATTTAATTCTACAATGGAATCACAACCTGACGCACTTCTACCTTTTAATTCCTGAATATACTTCCCTTCATTGAAATAAGAATATCCATTATATTTCAAGGTATCCCCTTGACAAATAATTGTATCTTTTCTCGATTTATTTACAAATGCATCACTTATGGTAAGGTTAATAGTAGAGTCACAACCTGTGGTGGATTGGTTTTTTAATACTACCTGGTAATTTCCAGCTTTTGTGAAAGTTCTACCCCACGATTTTAGGGTATCAGAAGGACATAATGGTAGCGTAATTTGGCTCGTTCTGGGTTCCACAAAAGTAATTTTTACATTCACTAGGGTATCACAGTCTGGATTTCCAGAACCCTTTTTTGAGATAGCATAAGTGCCGTCTTTAAAAAACTTTTCCCCGTAAAGCAGAAGGGTATCCCCTGCACAACGAGTATAGATTTCATTTTTTAGAGGTTGACTTTTTGTTATTAACTGGAGATTAACTGTAGAGTCACAACCATTAACGCTTTTTTGTTGCAGGGTAATAGGTTAAGTACCGGTTACTTTATAGGATTTATTTTCAATGGTAATGGAATCATTCCAGCAAATTTCACTTTTTAGGTTTTTTATGGATCCTGCGAGTTCTATTAATTGGATGGATAAAGTACTGTCACACTTTGTAACAGAAGCTTTTGGGAATTTCTGAGAATAAGTTCCGGGAGCTGTGTAATTAAAACCATTTAAAGTGAAACTTTTGCCTTTGCAAAAAGTGGCATTTAAAGTTCCACTTGCCAGAGGAGTTACCGATAAAATAATTTTAATCGTACTATCACATCCATTAATGTTAGTGCTTTTTAATTGCTGGAAGTAAGTACCTGAAAGCGTGAAAACCTGGTTATTTAAGGATAATATTTCACCCTCACATAATGTTTTTTGTATGACTGTTGTATCACTTTTTCTCCAGGTCAGATTAAAGGTAATCGTACTATCACAACCCAGTGTATTTTTTAATTTAACGGAATAAATGCCTGGATTCGAATAGGTATTTCCCCACT
>SXGT01272731.1_pt1 | contig 12204 bp, 11 predicted proteins | sample 3176221 | NCBI WGS metagenome assembly SXGT01 (sample SAMN11356862, study PRJNA531348) | freshwater metagenome | isolation source: freshwater sample F1-120 | place: China: Fuxian Lake, Yuxi | collected 2017-12-25
AGCGCCCGCATCGCGGCTATCGCCTGCGTGGCCTCACCCCAGCCACGAAGTTTGCTGGCGCCATTGCCCGCTAAGGAGGACCGACTCATGCGCCTCAACCTGTCAACACCAATCCGGTACTGGACACGCTAGGCCGCACTCCGACCGATGCCCAACGGCCTGCCGCTCGGAGAGTCGACGCGCGCCGCGACGAGAACCAGGGCGTAGACCGGAACCATGAAGCGGCTGCTGATGAGCCCTGTCCCGCCGTAGGCAAACACACTGATGGCAACAAAAGCATATAGCGTTCCGAATTTGGCGTCGTCGCCGCTGCTTCCCGCCTTCGGCCACAACCGGTTTGAGAACAACACCATCCATGCTGGCGCCATGATCAGTAGCGTGAGGATTGAGTGCAGTTGGTACAGAGATAGCGAGCCGGCCTCGAACACGCTCCGGGTGTTGAGCAGCTGGATCAGGGGTTCGAGAATGGTCTGGATGATGCGAATCAGAATCGCGAACAGTGACAGGCCAAAGATGCTACCCCGGATGTACTCGAGCTGCGTGCCGACGAAGCCGCCAGTCGGCGCGGCTCCGCCTCGGAAACTGCTCACCGCTTCCGGTGTGAATACCGCCATTAGCCCGAACAGCGGGAACAGCGCCCCGAACGCGAGCAACGCTCCCAGTGCCATGGGCAGGGGATTCCGTCGGACCTTCGTGATCAGGTACGCGGGAATGACCAGGTACGCGAATTGAAATCGAAACAGGATCAAGAAACCGAACCACAGAAGCGCCTTCACGTTCTGGCGTCCAAGGAAATGGTACACGAACGCGGTGAAGCCCAGCAGCGTCGGGATCTCCTTGAGCGAACCAACCGCGTAATAGCAGCAGACGAAAGTCAGGATCGGGCAAATGGTATTGAATTCCGCGCGCTGATCCCGGTTCAGGAAAGTGATCAACTTGCGGGTGTAGATGAGGAGAAACAGGAAGCAGACAGCGTTGAACACGGCGACGGCGTGCCAACTGTGGTCGAACACCCACCACACCATGCTCGGTCCAAACGAGTTCTTGGCGCCGGCTGCCTGGAGCACCGCCGCCAGGCTCTCCCCGCGCGCGATCTGTAGGTAGAACAGGGTGTCCGGAATGATGATTCGCGTGACGCCCTTGGTGTCCTGCCACGATCCCTCGTTCAACGCCTCGCCGAAGAGATAGAGATGCCCAAACGAGTAGGCGAGGACAACAGCAGTGCAGAAGGCCAAGAGCAGGCTGCTGCGGCGAACACGAAGCATGGGCCGGGCTCAGCCGTTCATGGCGGCAGGCGGGGTCTTGATATTGATGATCTCACCCCGATATCCGTGCGCACTCAAATTCGCCGCGACCTCATTGGCAATATGCCAGGCGAAATTTAGAATCGGCTGATTCTGGTCGGGCTCCTTGAACAGATCCGCCTCGGGGAGTATGGGGATTCTCGTGCCCGGCACGTAGTGACCGACCTTGATCGAACCCTTGATCTCGTAGACCGCAGAGACGTGCCTCTCATTCAGGCCCAGCAGCTTGATCAAGATCGCGGCCCGGCCGGGGAAGGCTTTCGCCCGCAGTTGGCCGTGCTGCGAGACGTGCTGCTCGAGGCGGGCCCTGGTCTCGGCGATCCATGACGCCATGTGTGCCGTCATCTGCGCGAACTGTGCCTTGAAACCACTCTCGTCGAGGGGCCTGGTGTGGGGGGCACCCTGCGACAGGAACACGCGGACGTTGCCGCCGTAGCGAGTCGTGAACTGGTAGTCGGTGACGGTCAAGCCGAGCTTGGCCGCGATGTACTCGAACGAGGTCAGGCTGTAGGTGCGCGGATGCTCGTGATAAAAGGTGTCGAACTGCCCGGTCTTTAAAATCGCCCCAAGATAGTGGTTCTCAATGACCAGTACGGTCGTTGGACTGAGCAACATCTTCAGGCAATCGTTCACTTCCTGCAGGTGTTCGATGTGGGCAAAGACGTTTGTGAACGTGATGAAATCGAGTGTCGGCCGCTTGGCGACCACCTGGCGGCACGCCTCGGGGCAGAGGAAATCGTTGACGGTCTCGTGGGAGGACTCACGCGCCGCCGCGGTTGGCTCGATCCCGATGGTTGCGCAGCCCTTGCTGCGAAAGCAGTCCAACAGGCTGCCATCGTTGCAGCCGATGTCGAGCACCGACTTTCCTGCCAGCGATCCAAACTTCTGTTCGCAGCTGGCAACGAGGTCGGCCATTCCCGCCAGCACACTGCCTGTCATCCGGGCCCGGTAATGGTAGTCCTTGGAGAACAAGTTCTCCTTCGGAACCTGAAACCGCTGGTGGGCGGTCGCACAGCGCTCGCAATAGAGAATCTCGATGGGGTACTCGAGACAAACTCGAGTGTCTCCAAATTTGACCAGGTCGTCGCATAGCGGGTGGTTTCCGAGCTGGAGAACGGACGGGATGTCGTCGTTACCACAGACCTCGCAGGTGGTGATCTCAACCATGGAACGTGTTCCTTATTCAGAGCCGGCAGCAGGCCGACGTCTCAGTGATTCCGGCCGGCAGACGACCCGGACAACGATCTCAGCGTCGGGTCGAAATTGAACGTGTCAGTGGTCAGTTCGGGTGCGCCCTCCAAAAACCGACGACCAATTCTCAGATTGATGGTGCCGTGCAAGTGCTCCAGGTGACAACGCGACAGATTAATTCGGTAGAGGTGCCAGAACTCGTCCTGCAGGGCATTCTCAACGGGCCCGTCAAACTCTGGTGCCTCCAACCGATCGGCCATCTCGACCACGACGTCAAGAATCTCGCTTTCAGTGTTCTCGATGACCGAAACATTGAGATCATCGAACCTGGGCTTGGACGAGTTGAACCCGCGGTCGATCAACTGAAACATTTCTGACAGCGTCAAGAACCGCTGATGGGTGTTCGACCAGTGGCGTTTCGGGATGGCCAGTGTCTTCTCGTTCCAGGTTTGAATCTGTGAAATCGGCACGACGTTGGTATAGACCACCGGGCGACGAAAGAGGACCCCGGGAACATTGTCCCAACCGCTGCTGGTCGAGACCGCAAAGTAACACTTGGCGCCCAGATACAGGTCCATGAAGTCGCTACGCCACTGACTGTTAGCATAGTCAATGATTCGGTCAGAACCCGACTCGAGTCTGTGCTGGACCGACTTACCCATCCGCAGCACGTAGAAGCCGCGCCTGACCAACTCGTGCGCCGCGGGAAGATAGCGCCGGATCTCGGCGTTGCGATAGTTGGTGAAGGTCTTGCCCTTGTGGAACGCGGCGTCCCGAACGTTGAGGCAGACGAATCGGGCCTCGGGCGGCACGCCCATCGCGGCGAGGCAGCGGAGGCCCATTGCCTCTTCTTCCGCCGTGAAGACCAAGTGCGGCGGCAGGCGGCCCAGTAAGTTATTCACGTCGCGATCATAGTAGGTGGGGACGATCTGGTGAATCTGTCCGAACGGCAGGCTCCGGTTCAATCGGTAGACCGGCGCCAGCAACACGCGCGGGAGAATGTTCAAATGGGTCCGCCACATCCGTTCGAGTTGACTGTTGGACACGACGGGGGTTAGGTTGAACCACAGGTCAACATGACGCCTGGTAGGTCGGCCGATGCCCAGGTCCCGCTCGCACAGGTAGAGTTCAACGTTGCCGGCGTAGTGACCAAAGTACTCGCTGTGCAAGCAATCGATCCGGATGATGATGAATGGCCGCAGTAGCCGGATCGCCGCGACGATGGGCACGGCCCACAGTTGACCGACCAAAAGCAGAAGGCGATTCGCGGTGGGTCTCAAGCTGAGGATACGGGGTGTTGTCACTCACGCAATCCGTCTGCGACAGACCTCTCTGGCCGCTTGGTGAAATCCGAAATCAGCCAAGAACCGCTCGAACCCGTTGAACGCCAGGGCGGGTCGATTCAGCCCCAACGCGAGGGATACGTACAGCCGGGTCAGGGCGCGCCTCACATCGGTGACAAACAGGCGCGGGTCAGCCAGAAGACGCTTCATCAGCCTGACCGGAAAAGTGGCTTGAGTCGCCGGGGTGGACGCGCGCTCGCCAGCCCGAACTGCGGCCGGCAACTCGTGCCAAAGCGGTGGCAACGCAGGAGCTCGCTGGATCTTCGAGTGAAAGTGGCGCAGGAACTGTTGGATCGGAGTCGACTCGAGCACATCGATTGATAATGACCGCTCGACGGCATCAAACGCCAGATCCGTGTATCCAAAGGCGAGCGCACAAAATGCCAGCTTCTCCAGCCGTCGCTGGCGAACGGAGGCCGACGAATTGGCAATCTGCTCCGGTCGGACGAAATACAGCGCCTCACCCTGAAGCGGCATTCCTGGGCCTCTGAATCCCTTCGGGATTCGTTTGTACCCGAATGCCATCGGCGCGAGGTTTGCCAACAAGAACCCATGCGCGCGCAGAAACCCGTCGACGTTGCCGAAGAGCGGTGCCCGTTGGTACAACTCGGCAAAACTGACTTCGGTCGAGACCGCCACGGTAGTATTCGCCAGCATGTCGCGACTACCCTCAAGTATCGACAATTCAGCGCCCTGTGTGTCGAGTGAGAGAAAGTCCACTGGCGGGATCTTGCCGTCGGCAAATAGGCCGTCGATGGCCTCGGACGTCAATGCCACTTCCTGTTGTGGTTCGAAAGTCTTTTCAAACAGATAGTCTGAATGGGCGAGCCGCTTCTCTTCGTAGAAGTGGCCGAAGGACGGATTAAAACGGAACATGGAACTCGTAAAGCGACAGAAATTCAGAAAAAATGTTGCCTGGCGCCGCCCTTCGCCAAGACAATAGGGGAACACTCGGGATGGTGTCTTCCAGGCTTGCTCGATTGCGGCAATGCAGGTCTCGTCCGCATCGTAGATGACGTTGTAGACCTGGTCCGCAAATCTCGGGAGTTCTGGGAAGGCGACCGTTCCGGCTCGACCGCCCACGTGGTGAGCAAAGAACACGCGGCCCGTCCGGTCGCCAAACGAGCGCTGCACGTCGGCCTGCGTCAATACGGCCCCTTGAATGTGTCGGCGCGATCGATGTGTCCCAGACTGCCGTGGTCCTTCCCCAGCATCGCCATGGCGGCCTTGGCGATGGTATTGGCGGACGGATAGAAGGCCTTTTCCAGCGAATGCGACACTGGCGCCGGGCAGTCAGCCAGCGCGATTCTCCGCACCGGAGCCTTGAGGTCGTGAAACCCCTTCTCCGCGACGAGGCCGGCCACTTCGCTCGCCACGCCGCACAGTTCCCAGCTGGTGTCGGCGGCGATCAAGCGGCCGGTCTTCTTGACCGAGGCCAGAATGGTCGCTTCGTCGAGCGGCCGAATCGAGCGCAGGTCAACCACCTCGGCCGACACGCCGTTCTTCTCCAGTTCCTCGGCGGCGTGCAGGGCTTCGAACGACATGTACGACGTCGCCACGATCGTAATGTCCGTGCCGCGTCGGATCACGTTCGCTTTGCCCAGCGGGACCGGCATGGCATCTTCGGGCACCTCGCCTGTAGTGTCATACAACGCGCGGTGCTCGAGGATCACAACCGGCCCGGAATGCCGCAGGGCACTGAGCATTAACCCCTTGGCGTCCGCTGGGAACGCCGGCATGACGACCGTCAGCCCTGGGAAATGCGCGAGCGGAGCCTGTATGCTCTGTGAGTGGGTCGAGCCTTGGCCCCAGCCACGACCGATGACGGCACGGACGACGATCGGTGCGCTCCCACCCTGGCCGCCGTACATGTAGCGCCACTTCGCCGACAACTGCAGCAGCATGTCGAACGAGAGAAACATGAAATCGACTCGCGGGTGCACGATGACAGGCCGCTTGCCGACAGCGGCGGCGCCAATCAACACGCCGGTCAAGGCGTTCTCCATCGCCGGGGCATCGAAGACCCGTTCCGGGCCGAAACGCTTGTGCGCCTCAACCGTCGAACCAAAAATACCTGAGGGATAGTCGACCGCTATGCCCGTGATGAAGATGCCGGGGTCCTGTTCCATCGCTTGGACTAGGCCCTCCGAAAGCGCTTGGGAATACTTGAGCTGTCGCATGATCCTCTTCTTTAGTAGACGTCGTCGAACAGGGTAGACGGGTCAGGCCACGGGCTATTCTTGGCCTCAATGATCGCGTCTCGGACGTCTTGGTCGATGGTGGCCAGCCACGCCTCAAGATCCTGGGCTGTGGCGGCACCGGCGGCGACCAACGATGCGCCGGATCGCTTCACCGGGCACTTCTCCATCCACGCCTCGAGCTCGACCTTGGTGCGATAGGTCCGGTTGACCTCGTAATCGAACAACGGGCCGACGTGTTCGCGCCAGCGATAGGTCATGCACTCGAGGAACACGGGGCCATGACCGGCGCGAATCTGCGCGATCGCCGCCTTTGTCGCCTGGTAGACCGCGTGGACATCATTGCCGTCGATTTGCTCAGCGCGGATCTTGAAGGTCCGCACACGGTCACACAGATCAGTGCCGGCCGCCTGCCTCACCGACATTGGGCTCTCGGTGGCGTACAGGTTGTTCTCACAAACGAACAGCACCGGCAGGTTCTGGACCGATGCGAAATTAAAGGTCTCCCACACGCTTCCTTCGTCGCATGCGCCCTCGCCGAAGAAGCCCACGGCAACGTGCGGCAGCCGGTCCATCCTGAAGGCCAAAGCACTACCGGCCGCCAGCGCCCCAGAGTGACCGAGGATGGGCGACGACCCCACGAAGCCGACCGACCGATCGGTGAGGTGAACCGAGCCGCCTCGTCCGCGTGAACAACCGGTCTCCCGGCCAAGCAACTCGGCCACCAACCCGATCAGGCTGCCGCCCTTGGCGAGATAGTGCGTATGGCTACGGTGATGGGTGTAGACGACATCGTCCCTCGTCAGCGCTTCACACACACCGACCGCAACCGCTTCCTGGCCGATGCCGAAATGAGTAGGGGTTCGCATGCTGCCAGTTCGATACTCGTCGGCTAGAATCTCTTCGACCCTGCGGATGCGCAGGAGTTCCTTGTAGAAACGGATCGACTGGTCTGTGGGTGCGGTCATCAGTATTGGCTCACGGTGCGTAGGGGCGCAACAGGGCAAGACGGATCAATCGCCGGCAATCGTCCATTCCGGATCGAGTTCGAGAATTGTCCAATAGTAGTCGCCATTATATCCCGCCTCCCGGAGCAACTCGATCCAGGAAGCCGGTGTTCCGTGCGTCTTTGCGGTCAGTACCCAGTCGAGGAACAACCGCTCCTCCGCGGCAGTCCGGTAGGCATCGACCTGAACGTAGCCCCGGCTCGGCGCGACACGGTTCATTTCCTGCAGAGCCTTGAGGCAGCCCTCGCGGTCGAGGTTGTGGATGGTATTGATGGACAGGGCGGCCGCGAAACTGTCGTCAGGAAACGGCAGGTGAACCGCATTGCCTACGTGCAACCGGCCAACCACTTCGGGCTCGCAATGGAGTACCGCGTACTCGGAAACATCGAGCCCGAACACTTCCAAGCCGGGGCACTGAGCCATCAGGTCCTTGACCAGGAAACCCTTGGCGCAGCCGATGTCCAGCACCCGGTCACCAGGTTTGAGGTCAAAATGACGGACGATGTCTTCGGCAATCGGTTTCCAGCGACCGTCATAACAGAACCCGCCGTAGCCCTGCTCGCGCGTGCCGTCAAAGTACTCTCGGCTAAACTTCAAGGCCAGCTCGCGGTTCTCGGCCTTTGCCCCGACGCGAGCGGCGACGTTGCGTCTGGCCTTCGGATAGCGGGCCAGCAAATTGACTTCAGCCACGGGCCTCCCCTCCATCCTGTTCGAGCCGGCACGTCACTTCGACCCCCTCGGCGAGTCCCACGAACCGAAACGAGGGAAACGCCTTGATCAGCGGGGTCACATCATAATGACGGTGCGTGACGGAGGTGGCGCGGGGAGTATCCACAATTGGAATCACGTCGCGAAAATGGCTGGCCACCAGACGCGCCACCTGCTTGAACGAAGTGGAGATACCCGTCGCCACGTTCAACGAACCGACGCTGCGCCACATCAGGCATTCGAGCGCCAGCCTGGCGACATCATCGACATGGACGTGATCACGGGTTTCCTCACCGCGGCCAAACACCGTGATCCGGCCCTCGCTGCGAGCCATGCGGCGGAAACGGTTCGGACCGTATGAGTTGTGCGGGTCCTCTGCGCCATAGACACCCGTGACGCGCAGGATGCCCAGCGGGATCCGCGCAAGGCCGGCCGCCATGATTTCGCGCGCCAGGTGCATCGCGCCGTAGAGGTCCGCCGGGGCGGGGAGCGTCTGCTCGGTCACGCGAGTCACGGTCGGGCCGTAGACGGCGTCGGAGCTGACATACATCAAGTGCGCGGCGCCGGTCTGCTCCAGGGCGCTGCAGACGCTGCGCATCATCGCCAGGTTGGCCATCAGTGTTGCACTGTCGCGGCCTTTGTCTGGCGTCAGCGCCGCGAGCATTATCACGGCGTCGGTGGGCCGCAACCGATCGACCAACGCGGCAGCGGCATCAGCGGCGGTCAGGTCGATAGCCGCCGAGCCAATGGCGATGGCATTCAGGCCTGACGCTTCAATGGCCCTGCGCAGGGCAGCCGCGATGAAACCGCGCGCGCCGAGGAGGACGATCCGCTCAGGTGGCTGGGCCGCTGAGTTGAGGTGGCGGATCACTTGCCTGGCTCCTCGGGTGCCGCGCCCAACGTTACGTAGCGGAGCCCGGCCGCCGCGCAATCACCCGGGGGGAGTATTCGATAGGGGTCGATCACCAGCCGGCCGCGGAGGCGGTCGGCAATTTCGTCGGGAGGCACCTGAGAAAACTGGCCCCAGGGCGTCATGATCACCAGCGCATCCGCGCCCTCGCACGCCTCCACCGCCGAGGCCGCGCCGTGGCACCTCGGGTGGGCGGTGGCCGTCGGTGGCACGACCGGGTCGAAGACCCGGACGCGAAAGGGTGTCAGGCTTCCGAGCAGCGCGATCGAGGGCGAGTTCTTCGTCGAATGCGTGTCTTGCTTGTAGGCCAGGCCCAGCACGGCGATCACGGGGTCGCTGCACTTCGCAAGCAATTCTCGGTATAGCGTTCGCAGGGCCCAGTCCCGTCGGTGTCGGCTATTGGCGAGCCAGGCCTCAACGACGCTGACATCGGCGCCGCTCTCGCCGGCAAGGTTGATCACGGTTGCCAAGTCGCGCTCGAGGTTGCCACCGGCAATGCCCAAGCCGGGCGCCAGGTAGGAGTACTGGCCGATCCGGCGATCTAGCTTGAGCGCCGGAACGATCTCCGACCAATCGGCGCCAACGTTCTCGCAAATCTCAGCCAGTGTATTCGCCGTTGAAACCGATGCCACGAGACAGAAATTGATTGAAATCTTGGCCAGTTCGGCGCTTTCAAAGCGCATCGCAAGGATTGGGCAGTTGTTGGCCGACAGTACGGCGGCAAAGGCCTCTGGCAACGGATCGGATGGTTGCGAGCAGCCGACGATGTACCGCTCAGGGTGCAACGCCCGTTCCACAGCCCGACCGAAGATCAGGGTTTCCACCTGATAGAACAGGTGCCGGCCAGTCTGGGCGTGTGCCCGCGTGAAGCCCGGCGGCACCTGGGATAGCACCACTATCACGGTCTGCGGTCGGGTGGCCGCGAAGACGACTTCGAGCAACTGATTGATGGTCGTCAAATCGCTCGAGCCCTGGTCATCGGTCGCGACGTCAGGGGCGACGTAAACCACGTCACAAACCCCCAGTGCCGCGGAATCGCAGGTGAAAGTCAGCCTGGCTTGGTTCGACCGGAGGAGGTCGTCCAGCAGCGGCTCAGAAACCGGCAACACGCCCTTCCGGAGCGCGGCCACGCGAGCAGCCTCAGGGTCAAAGCACACCACCTGAAAGCCCCGCTCTGCGGTGGCCACGCCGGAGACCAGACCGAGATGGGTCATCCCAGCAAAACCGACGATTAGCTGGCTCACGTCGTCGTCTTCTTGGCCGCAACCATGGCGTGTACCCGGCCGAGTCCCTCTCGCCACCCACTGAATCGGAATCCGGGAAAAGCTTGGAGGACAGCGCGGTTGTCGAACGGACGGTAGCCGTCATGCGGCATCGGCCCACTGCGTGCCATCGAGCGAATCGGCACGAGCGGGCTGAAGGCGGCTGCGGCACACTCGGCCAGTTCCCGAAACGATGCGACTTCTCCCGAGGCGGCATTAGCGACACCGAAGCTGCCATGTTCAGCAATCCGCCGCACCAGTTGCGCAACGTCGTCCACATCGACATGGTCGCGCCGCTCTTCTCCCTCGCCGAACAGGCAGATCTCCTGGCCGGCGGCAGCCAGTCTGCGAAATCGATTCGGGCCGTAGCCGTTGTGCGGGTCGTCAACGCCGTAGACCAGGGTCGAACGGACGAGGGCGAGCGGACCCGGATGGGCTTGGCGGAGGGCGACTTCGCGGGCGAGGTGCATGATTCCGTGCAGCGAAGCCGGCTCGGCGCACGAACGCTCCGTCAGCGGAGCGGTAGAGTCTTTGTAGACGGCGTCGGAACTGAGATAGATCACATGAGCGACCGGTTGTCGTTCGAGGGCCGTGCATACCGCCTCGGCCATGACGAGGTTCTCGCGCAGCATCGCAAGATTCTTTACGGGCGCCTTGGCCGAAGCCACAAACAACGTGTCGTCCGCGCGTAACTGCTTGGCGAGCCGTTGGGCCGCATCGGCGGCGAGCAAGTCAAGCGAGGGCCGGCCAAGGGTAAGCGTGGCAACTTGCTCCGCCTGCAACACGCGCACGACCGCGCCCGCGATGAATCCGCCAGAGCCTAGGATTACGGCGCGGGCGGGTCTTCGGGGTTCGACGTGACTATGCTGCAGCATTAGTCGGATTCCCCCACGTGCGGCTGCCAGGCAGTAGCGGCCGCGCATAGCCCGCTCAAGACGTCATTGATCCAGATGTCGTTGTCGATGTTGCTCTCACCACGCGCGCAGAGCGCCTTGAAGTGCCGATATTCCAGCTCCCACGTCGGGTCGGACTGCAGCAGAGTGACCGACTCTTCATCAGGACGCCCGCTCGGGAACTTTCGGTCGCGAACCGTGAACGTGCTTGGCCCCCATTTGCACAGCGAATGAATGTGGGCGCTGCCCCCTTCGGCGAAAACGTCGGCGTAGAAATGGTTGCGCCAGGTCAGCAGCGTCATCTCCAGGTTGAGCAGTGGCACGCCAGGACTGGCGAACGTCACGTGATCGGGGGCGAGATTCTCAAAACGATTTGCCGACTGCAGCTGGAACGGCGCCGCGGGCCGGCCGAGCCAGAACAACGCGGTATCGAGCAAATGTGAACCGAGGTCAGGCAGGACCCCGGCACCCTGGTCACGCCAGACCGAATCGCGCACTAGCCGCGCCGTGCCATTACCGTAGAACATCCGCAAGCTATAAATCCGGCCCAATCGCCCCGAATCGAGGAGCGCCTTCATCCGGATGAAGTGCGGCTCGAAACGGTGGTTGTAGGCCGTGTAGCAGGTGGTCCGGTTCTGTTCGGCAAGTGCCTGCAGGCTGATCAACGATGCCGTGTCCTCGGCAAACAGTGGCTTCTCCACCAGCAGGTGCTTCCGATTCTCAAGCAGGTAGGTGACGATCTCGATCTTGGGCTCGTCCGGGATGCACAGCAGTGCCGCGTCGTAGTCCGCCAACGGCACATCTTCGATGCCACGATACTGGGCTTCGGGGCTGACCGGATCCGCTGTGGCTACCACTTCGTCTCCGGCCACCGCCCTGCGCTTCCGTCCCTGCACGCCGAGACCGACGACGACAACACGCATGTCTGCAGCTCTATTCTTCGTAGCGAGTGTGCTTCTCGACCTGGCTGATTTTCTCGAGCATCAGGTCGGGCGTCACCGGGACATTGCCATCATGGGCGCACTCGATTCCGGCCGCCAGGCTTCCGAGAATTGAGGCGATGACGTCGTTGCCGGTCGCCACCAGCGCCAGTGTGGCGTAGGCGAGGAGGGCGTCTCCCGCGCCCACCGCGTCGACGACGCGATCGGCGAGGCTGTCGATGACAAAGAACGCCCGATAGTCGACCGGCGAGTTCGAACGGTAAGTGATCATCCCGCGCTCGCCCATCTTGAGGATCAGCGTCTTGCAGTTGGCGCGCTTATGCAGCTCCAGCGCCAGCGGCCGCACCACCGAATCCTGGTCGCCGAGCGCGAAGCGCGCTTCGCGCTCGGCGACCAGGATTCGGTGGTGCGGCCGCTGGCGCTGGAGCTGCATAAGCGCGCCAACTG
>SXGT01425974.1_pt1 | contig 12204 bp, 5 predicted proteins | sample 3176221 | NCBI WGS metagenome assembly SXGT01 (sample SAMN11356862, study PRJNA531348) | freshwater metagenome | isolation source: freshwater sample F1-120 | place: China: Fuxian Lake, Yuxi | collected 2017-12-25
GCTCTCCGGAAATCCATACTCGCCGAACCCCTTGATCTGGGCGTAGAGCTGCTCGGAAAACTTCTGGGAAATCCCGTTTCTGGCAAAACCCTTGGCCAGGCGCTCCTCGTGCTTGTGCAGGCCTCCGTGCTTCTTCCAGGCGGCCATGTCGCGGCGCAGCTGATCGGCCTCTCCCCCGGTGTAGCCCGCGCCGACGATGGCGATTTGCATCACCTGCTCCTGGAAGAGCGGCACCCCCAGGGTACGCTCGAGGATGGGCCCGATGAGCGGGTGCGGAGGATCCGCGGGCTCCTCGCCGCTCCTCCGGCGGAGGTAAGGGTGCACCATCCCTCCCTGGATGGGACCGGGCCGCACCAGGGCCACCTCCACCACCAGATCGTAGAAGCAGCGGGGGAGGAGCCTGGGGAGCATGGCCATCTGAGCCCGGCTCTCGATCTGGAAGACGCCCACCGTGTCGGCCTTGCAGAGGGCGTCGTACACGAGCGGATCCTCGGCCGGGATCCTCGCCAGGCGATCCATCGCCGTCTTGGCTCCGGCGAAGATCGGGGCGTCCTTGACGAGATCGAGGGCCTTGTGGATGGCGGTGAGCATCCCCAGCGCCAGGACGTCGATCTTGAAGAAGCCGAGGGCGTCCAGATCGTCCTTGTCCCAGGGGATGATGGTGCGCTCTTCCATGGAGGCCGGCTCGATGGGCGCGACCTGCTCGAGGGGCGTCCCGGAGAGCACGAAGCCGCCCACGTGGATGGAGAGGTGCCTGGGATAGCCCCGTAGAGCGCGGGCCATGGCGAGCACCTGGATCACGCGTTCGTCGGCGGGATCGAAGCCGGCCTGGACCAGGCGCTCGGACGGGAGCCCGTGGACGCCGTCCCACGAGAGGAGCGAGCAGAGGCGATCGATCTGCTCCAGAGAGAGCCCGAACACCTTGCCGACCTCGCGCAGCGCCGATTTTCCACGGTACGTGATGATCTCGCTCACCATCGCGGCGCGGTCGCGGCCCCAGGTCTCGTAGATCTCCTGGATGATCTCTTCCCGCCGCTCGTGCTCGAAGGCCCCGTCGATGTCCGGCGGCTCCTTGCGCTCGGCCGAGAGGAAGCGCTCGAAGAGCAGGGACGAGCGCGCAGGATCGATCGCGGTGATGCCGAGACAGAAGCACACCGCGCTGTTGGCCGCCGATCCTCGGCCCTGGCAGAGAATGTCGCGGCGCCTGGCCATGTCGACGATCTGGCGGACGCTGAGAAAATAAGGAGCGACCTCCAGCCTCTCGATGAGGGCGAGCTCCTTCTCGATCTGCTCGAGCACGACCGGGGGGACCTTGCCCTCGTAGCGAGCGCGGGCCCCCTCGTGGGTGAGGCGGCGCAGCGCGATGTCGGGCGTCTCCCCTGCGTCGAGGCAGGAGTCCGAGGGGAAGCGGTAGTCGAGCTCCGAGAGCGAGAAGGTGCAGGCGTCGGCGATCGCCCGGCTCCGGCCGAGCCACCCGGGGTGCGCCGAGAAGAGCTTCTGCATCTCCTCCTCGGGCTTGAGGTGCGCCTCGGCGTTGGGCAGGAGCGCGCGCCCCGCCTGCTCCAGGGTGGTCTTGTCCCGGATGCACTGGAGCACGTCGAGGATGGGCTTGTCCTCGCGGCGCGCGAAGAGCACCCGGTTGGTGGCGACCACCGGCATGGCGAAGGTGCGCTCGATGTCGGCCACCCTCACCATCCGCTCCCGATCGAGGCCATCCTTTCGCAGGACGGCCGCGACGCTCGCCCTGGGGCCGAAGGCCTCGACCAGCACCTCGGCGAGCTCCTTGTCGGGCTCGAGCAGCGTGGCGAAGAGCCCCGCGGCGTTCTCGCAGAGGAACGAGAGCGGCACCTCCGTGGCGGCGCGGTCGTCCCTGGGACGGAGCGCGTGAGTCCGGCTCAGGATACGGCACAGATTCTTGTACCCTACACGGTTCTGTACGTGCAGCGCGATCGAGACCCTGGGGGTGCGCCCCGGCGAGGCGAGGGAGCGAGGGGAGGACAGGCGGGAGAGCGAGGGGACCATGATCTCGACGCCCACGACCAGGCGAAGGGAGAGCTTCTTCGCGGCCTCGTTGGCGCGCACGATGCCGTAGAGGCCGTGCAGATCGCAGACGCCCAGGGTGTCGTAGCCGAGCGCAGCGGCCCGCTCCACGAGCGCCTCCGGTGACGAGGCCCCCGAGAGGAAGCTGAAGTTGGAGCGCGCCACCAGCTCCACCGACGTGCTCCGCCTGGCCGTGACGGCCTGGCGCAGCTCGCGCAGCGCCTCCAGCACATCCTCCTGCCTGGACGGCGCGCGAGGAGCGGGCTCCTCGGTGGAGAGGGAGATGCGAGAGGGTTTGAAAGGGATGCGAGTACCCACTCCCTCAAGATAATACTGAACATACGTTCAGTCAAGAGGGACCGCTCTTCTTGCCGATGCGCCGCTCCAGCGAGCCGAGAGGCGACCTGTTGCCTGCGCTACGCCAGGGCGATACCCAGCTGCTTTCGCAGCTTGGCGGCTCGATCCGAGAGCAGAAAGCTCAAGAGATCGTCCATCTTGTCGGCGACCCCGGCGCCCTCCTTGGCCTCCATGGAGAAGACGCTGTGCGCGGCGTGGAGGTCGTTGGCGAGCAGCAGGCCGGCACGGGCGCAGGTGCGGTCCACCGCGCTGGACCAGCGCTGGAGGTTGGTGCGTCCCCCCTCCTCGACGAAGCGGAGGAACTGACCACGGAGGCGATCGATCTGGGGGGGCTCGAGGATGGGCTCGATGGCCTTGGCGATCGGGACGACCAGCTCCTTCACGTGGGCGTTCATGGGCAGACCCGGGTTGCCGATCGAGAGGGCCGCCAGGAAGATCTCCTCGAGGCTGCGGGCGTCGGAGAAGAGCAGCTTCATGAAGTGCTCCTCCCGGTAGTGGCCCAGGTGACGCCCGGCCAGGAAGGCGAGCTCCGCGGCGGAGCGCCCCGAGAGGGCCTTGTGCCCCAGCCTGGAGGCGGGCGGGATGTTGGGGACCATCTCGACGGCGCCGTCCCACCCGGGGGTGACGTAGAGGGCCGGGGCGGCCATGCCCAGCAGGGCCGCGGCCCAGTTGAAGCAGCGCACCGCCTGGAGCGTGGATTTTTCAGGGTCCTGCTTCTGGGCAGGATCGAGCCTGGTCAGGACCTTGTCGCGGCGCATCGCCGAGATGCGCCCCACGAGCACCGCGGAGACCACCACGGAGAAGATCTCGCCGACCAGAGGCTCCTCCTCGGGATGGAAGAGCAGCCTGGTCCAGGCCTCACGCGTGACCGCGGCCTTGGGGCGCACCAGGCCGACCGTGCGGTGTTGCTCGAAGAAGGCCTCCTCGGAGGGATCGGCCGCCCCCAGGTACTGGAGCACCTGGGCGACGCAGAAGCGCCCGTCCACGTTGCCGCCGCGCTCGTACAGCCGGTAGAGCGCGTGGAGGCTCCCGTCGTCGCGAGGATCGTGACGGACCCGACGAGCCAGCTCCGCGGGATCCTCGTCGGGCAGGGCCCGGCCCAGGGGAACCACGTCCGAGAGATCGACGTCCACGCTGATCTGGGCCCTCGCGTCGTCGAGCTCCCGCTCGAGATCCTTGACGCGCGCCTCGAGGAAGGCGACGCGGCGCTGGAGCGCCAGGGTGCGGGCGTCGGTCGCGGGGACGAGGGGCTGGATGCTCGCAGGTGCGGGTGAGTCATCGAAGGAGAGATCCTTGATGACGACGCGGTTATGAGACTCGTACGCGGCCTGGAGCGCAGACTCGAGCTTGCGCAGCCGCATCCGATCGAGGCCCAGGCTGTCGGCCATCTTGTCGAGCTGCTTTCGCTCCTCGACCGTGATGACACCGTCCCCGATGACCTCGGCGAAGAGCTCCTCGTACATCGACTCGAGCTTGCCCAGCCGCACGTTGCCCGAGATCTCGCCCGCCTCGAAGCCCGCCTGGTGCTCGAAGCTCACGTTCGCGTCCGTCATGGTCCTCCTTCGCCCGCAGCCGCGGGCCTCGGGGCGCGAGTCTCGCCCCTGGAAGCCTGGTTCTCAAGCCCCTCAGTATCGTGGAGCTTCCCATCGACCGCCGGAGTCCGTACCTTCGGACACGCGCGATGGCCCAGATCGACGATCTCATCGCAAGGTGGAAGGCCCATCCCGACGCCGCCAACACGCTCGCCCTGGCCGACGCGCTGCGGGCCTCGGTACGGCCGGAGGTGGCGCGCTCCGTCAGCGATTTCGTGCAGAAGAACCTGGCCGACGACGTGGGCGTGCTCACGGCCGCCGGGCGCATGTGCCTGGCGCATGGGCTCCTCCCCGACGCCCAGCAGCACCTGGTCGCCGCGGGCAAGCTCGCCCCCAGGAGCGCCCTCCTCTATCGCCTGCTGGGCGAGGCGCTCCTCCGCCGGGGCGACGCGGAGCGGGCCGAGAAGATCTTCGAACGCGGCACCAGGCTCGGCGCCGATCCCGAACTCAGGAAATGGCACCTCCGCGCTCGCAGCTACCGCGCTCTCCAGGTGAGCGAGGGCGCGAAGGCCGTGGCCAACGACCTGGCCACCCACCACCCGCTGGAGCACGAGGCCGGGAGCGACGAGACCGGGCAGTATCTTCCGATCGACGACATCGACACCAGCGTCAAGAGCGCGAAGGACGACATCCAGCCCGCGATCGACGCGCTGAGAGCTCGACGCGCCGCGCTCCCCGCGGTGACGCCCGCGCCGCGCAAGGTGCACCCTCCGGGACCTCCCCCTCCGGGACCTCCCCCTCCGGGACCTCCCCCTCCGACCCCTCCTCCCGCGAGCCACGAGGAGAAGCCTCAACCCAGGGACAACGGAGCCTCGTCCTGGCCGCTCGCCCGAGCGATCGCTCCCCTGCCCGCCTCCGTGGCTCCGTCCGGAGGGGCGCCCCCAGCCCAGCCCCCCCCTACCCTACACACCGAATCCCCCCCCCCCCGGGTCCCTGAGGCCCGCGACGTGCTCGACGCGCTCGCCATCGCGGGGGTGTTCGAACCCGAGGCTTCCGTTCGCGTCCTCCCTCCCTGGGTGAACCCGGCCCCGGAGAGGCCACGCAGGAGCTGGATGCCGCTCGTCGCGCTCCTGGTCCTCCTCGTCGGAGCGAGCCTGGGCACCTTCTTCTACGTGCGCGACCGCCGCACCAAAGAGCACGCCCTTGCCGAGGGGCTCCTCGCCCGGGTCGACGAGGATCTGCGCACAGGGGATCCGGCGATCCTCGGCCCCTCCGAGCAGGCCCTCGCCAGGGCCTTCGAGCTCGAGTCGCGCTCGCCCCACGCCGCCCTCGCCTGGCTCCACGAGCGAGTCGCGGTCGGCCTGGTGCGCGGCGGAGAGAACGTCGCCTTCGAGGACGCGATGAAGCGCGCCAGGGATGTGGGCGTCAAGGACAGCGACATCGCCTTTGCCCACGTGGCCTCGTTCCTCTTCCAGGGCGACACCGCGGGCGCCGCCAGCGCCGTGCACAGGTGGGACAGGGAGGCGTCCCAGGACGCGTATTACCAGCTCCTCTCGGGCGCGGCGCTCGAGAGAGCGGGCGACCCTCGGGCCACGGAGCGCTACGTCGCGGCGACCCGGCTCGATCCCGGGCTCGTCATGGCCGAGGTGGCCCTGGCCAGGCACATCGCCGTCGACGACCATCCTCTGAAGGCCATGGAGCTCGCTCGCCTCTTCCAGTCCAAGTACCCCCAGCGGATCGAGGCGAGCGCCCTGGTGGCGCTGGCCTGGGCACGAAATCCGCGCCGCGCCCAGGAGACCCCAGGCGAGGTGAAGATCACCCTTGAGCGCGCCGGCGAGCTCCCCAGGGGCCTGCGCTTCGTGCCCCACGCACTCCAGGCGCTCCGCGCCCTGGGGGCGCGGGCGCCCGACGAGGCGCGCATGGAGATCGAGCGCGGCCTCGCGGTCGCTGACAGCCCGGGCATCGCGTCCTGGCTTGGCGCGATTGCCCTCGGGAACGAGGACGAGGCCCAGGCGCGCAAGGCCGCCCTCCTGGCGGTGTCGTTCTCCGGGATCCATCCGCCGGCCCGCGTGCTGGCAGCCCGCGTCGCCCTCCTGGGCGATCGCCTCGACGATGCGCAGAAGGCCACCGATAACCTCGACCCTGGCCTGGCCGACGTCGCCCTCGTGCGAGCGACCGTGGCCTACGAGCGCCTCGACTCCGACGCCCTCGATCGCGCCCTCGATGCGCTCGCTCCCGAGAGCAAGGAGCTTCCCTTCATGCGGCCCATCCTTTCGGCGAAGGCGCTGCTCGTCGGGAGCGAGCAGCCGAGCTCCGGCAAGATCGCCCAGATGGCCCTGACCGACGCCCCCTGGGCCGACGTGCTGGCGATGGACGCCGCCCTCGACACAGGCACCCTCTCGGCCGCCGACAAGATCGCCCAGGCGTGGGGCGCTGACGACAGGCGCCCGCACCACGCCGTCCGCCTGGCGCGCCACGCTCGCTACCGAGGCAAGCTGGACGAGGCCGAAGCCTGGAGCAAGGCCGCCCTCGGAGGGACGATCACGGCGAGGAGTCTCATCGAGCGGGTCTTCGTGCTCGTCGCGCGGCGGGAGCACAAGGCGATCGAGCCGCTCCTCTTGCAGTACCCGAACGTCCTGGGCAAGCTCACCCGGTGGGCGAGCGCCTATGGCCTGGCCTCCAGCGGAAAGACGGACATGGCCCGAGCAAGGATCGCGACCGAGAATCCCCCGCCGGAGCTCACCCCACTCCCCCCGCGCTTCCTCGCCGGAGCGACCTACGCCGCGGTCCGTGATCACAACGCGGGCTTCAAGTACATCAAGGCGCTCGCCGGGGCAGGCTTCGCCAACCCCGACGTGGCCGCGGCCTCCCTCGCCATCGGCGCAGGAGAGGTCAGGCCAAGATCCAGGTAACCACGGCGGCTCGACTGGAAGAGCGAAGGCTTTTCGTGTATCCTGCGAGCTCATGCGCCCTCGTACCGCCTTCATCGCCGTTGCTCTGTCGCTGCTCCCCATCGTCGCCTGGCCGTCCCACGGCCTGGCAGACGAGCCTCGCCCTGCAGCCGCGACGCCGAGCTGGGAGAAGGTCCGGGAGGACGAGGGCATCACGGTCTTCCGACAGGAGGTCCCTGACAGCCCGATCATCGCGTTCAAGGGGATCGGCGTTGTCAGCGCTCCGCTCGCGCGCGTCATCTCGGTCGTGACCGACACGCCCCGCACCGTCGAGTGGATGGACAGCGCCGCCCACGCGAGGATCGTCCGCAAGGTCTCGCCGCTCGAGCAGATCATTTACACGCACATCAAGAGCCCGCCCCTCATCTCGGATCGCGATTTCGTGACCGACGCGAAGGGCCATTTCGACGCGACGAACAAGCGCTTCATCGTGAACATCCACTCGATCGTCGACGCGGGCGCCCCGCCCACGTCCCATGTGCGCGGCGAGATCCTCCACAGCTCCTTCGTCCTCACCTCGATCGACGGGGGCCGCAAGACCCTGGTCGTCACCGAGATCCACGCCGATCCCAAGGGCTCGGTCCCGAAATGGGTCGTCAACCTGTTCCAGAAGAACTGGCCCTACAACACCATAAAGAACCTGCGAACCCAGGCCGCCAAGCCCGACATCAGGGAGTCGCCCGAGCTACTCGCGCTGATGGCCAAGGAAGGCCTGTGACCGCGGCCTTGTGACCGCGGCCTCGAAGGCCCCTCTCCTGACCTTTACTTTGCCCCCTTGCGGAAGATGCCCCCGTCGATCTTGACGCCCCGCGCGCCGAGTTCGGCCACCACCCTGGGGACATTGCCGGTGGGCGAGAAGCTCGAGTCCCCCTCGTTGAAGGTGAAGGTGTCCTTGGTGCTCAAGCCCTTGGGATCGACGCCCAGCTCGGCGATACGCACGACGCGTCGGCGGCCCTCCTGGGAAGCCCCGAGCTCGACGACCGCGTCGAAGGCGTCGGCGACCACCTCACGAGCGCCTTCGGGCGAGAGGCCTGGACGCTGGAGCATGAGCTGGGAGGTGAGCCGCCCCAGCCCCTGACGGAGGGAGACGGCCGGGAGCGCGGCGAGCACGCTCTCGCAGCCCTCGCCGATGGCATCGATCGTGGCGCCCACCGTGCGACCGGCGAGGCGGGTGACGACCAGGCGCTCGGGACGGGTGCGCACGGCGGCGCGCACGGCGACGTCGTCGGCGTCCCCTCCCCGCCGGAACGACGCGAGGAGCGCCCTGGGGACGACGATCTCCTCGTCGTCCTCGACGACGGCGATGCGCTCGGTCGTGGTGTTGGAGACACACGCCGAGACCAGCGCGGCCAGCAGCGAGGGACCATCGGTCGCCGAGGCGCCGACCACGAGGACGTTGAAGCGACCGAGGACCAGCGCCTCGAGGAAGACCGCCATCGGCCGGGAGAGCACGTTCTGCCTCGCGAGCTGCTCGAGCGAACTCTCGAGCGGGCGCCCCTTTCGCACCGTGAGCACCGTGGATTTCGCGACCGGAGGCAGGACGGCATAGACGTGCACCCCGCCAGGCAAGGTCCTCTCCACGAGGGTCTCGCCAGAGCGGATCGGCTCTCCGCTCTGCTCCGCGAGGCGCTGCACGACACGGAAGAGCCCATCCTCGGAGGAGAAGGGCACCTCGGCCTGCTCGGACGCTCCGCCCCGCACGATCACCACACGGTCGAAGCGCTGCGCGTGAACCTGTGAGACATCCTCGACGTCGAGCAGAGGACCGAGCACTCCCAACCCGGTGAGCTCGATGTGCAGCTCACGGGCGAGGACCTCGGGATCGACGCCTTGGGGGAGGGCCCCCTCCGCCTGGAGCGCCTTCGCCTGATCGCGCGCAGCGGCCTCCAGGCGCTTGGACAGCGCGTCCGGGACCTTTACGCCGCTCCGGAGCGGAGCGAGATCGACGGCCTCGGCAACGCGGGCCGCGAGGGCACGCAGCGCAGCGCCTCGCCCGGGGATCGCCACGGTGGCGGGCTTCTTGGGCGGCTCGCGCAGGACGGACTCGCGCGCACCAGGCTCGCGCCCATCGCGGGGAGCCTCGCGAGGGAGCTCGGGGGGCACCGTGGCTTGCCGGGCGGCAGGAGAGACGTCGCGCACCGCAGGCTCCCGGGGCCCCGCGGGCTCCCGGGGCTGGATGCGGGGAGGTCCGGCCGGAGGCGGCTCGCGAACCACCTCGCGAACCACCGGGGGCACGGACGGCTTCTGCACTCGAGCCACCGGCTGAGGTGGGCCCTCCGCGCGCAGGCCGCGCTCGGCGGTGGGGTTCACGGCGGGCATCGGACCGGGCGTGACGATGGGCGCCAAGCCAGGGAGTGGGGGGGGGCCGCCCGGACCGAACTCGGAGGGCAGCGGCGGAGGCCCCCCGGCCCGGAGGATCTGAGGCGGAGAGGATGCGTTGAGCGGCGCCGTCTGCTGACGCGGAGGTATCGCCCCCTGAGACCCCAGGGGCCTCATCGGCTTGAGGATCTCGCTGTCGTCCTCACCGTCGACGGGCTGGACCGCAGGAGGTTCGGCCCGCCCCGCCACCGGACGCGCCCCGGCGGGATGCATCGATGCCTTGAGCGTCACCGCAGGCCCGTTGGCCGCTGGGCGCGGCATGGCCTGGACAGGTATGGGAGGGACAATGGGCTGGGGCGGTTGGGGAGGGGGCTCGTGCTCGCGCTCGCGCTCCCGAGCCAGGGTGCTCTCGTCGACCCCACCGTTCTGGCCCGGAGAGGGGGGCTCGCCCTCGATCGCTCCCGGGGCATCGAGGCGAATGACGAAATCGCCGATGTAGATCTTGTCACCCTCGCGGACGATGGTCGCCTGCGCGATCTTCCTGCCGTTGACGTAGGTGCCGTTGGTGCTCTTCAGGTCGGTGACGATGAACCGTCCGTCGCGAAAGAGCAGGCGAGCGTGGTGCTTCGAGACGTTCCCCTTGGGGAGCGTCAAGTCGTTGCCCTGGACGCGCCCCACGTTGATCTCGGCCTTGTCGAAGGTTTCTCGGCGCTCCGGCCCGCCCTTCTCGCTGATGATGATCGCGAACATGCGCCTCGTCCGTGCGGGAGCGGATCGCGTGCCAAGAGCACGTCTATCGGCGAGTAGGACAGCCCTACTCCGGCGGCCCTCGCGCGGTCCCTCTATTGTCCATGGCACGAACGATTCATGTCAACGTCGTCGCACGAAAAGTCACAGATGAGCGGCCTGCCCCGGAAACGAGAAAGCGCGCTGTTCCGGTGGAACGGCGCGCTTTCAGGGTGGAGCTTCGAGATACGCTTCATGAAGCTCTCGAGGGACAAGCGTCAGTCGCGACGACCCACTCGCTCCTGAACCTCGCAGGTCACGACGTCCAGGAGCTCGCTGGCGAGCGCGACCACGTCACGCTCCTCGTATCCGCTCGCACGCAGCTCGCGGAAGATTGATTTGGCAAGAATTGCAAAGGCTCGGGGATCACGCGGAAGATCGGCGGGCTGGATGGGAAGCGCCATGTTCGGCCAGGCATTTCAATTCCCATGCCAGCTCATTCCGGCCCAGAACAGCGCGAATTCACCCCTGGCGCCCCCTGCCCCGCGTAGGGCTCTACCCAACGACCTCCTCCGTACGCGTACCTGATTTCGCGCAGGAGCGTGCTTGTCGGGCAAGGCCACGGCGCAAGGAGGGAGCGGTCCGACGGGTCGTGGTAAAGCGTTCCGGCCATGCCGTCTCCGGACATCGACTCTCCTACGTCAGCGCCCGACGACGCGCCCAAGCCCCCCCTCGAGGGCGACCCCACCCGGGATGGGCTGGCCCCCGGGGCCAAGAAGAGCGGCCTCGGCCGCTGGATGGCCCAGGGCACCCGCTCGCGCAGGCTGCTCCTTGGCCTCCTCGTCTACGTGCTCTGCGTGGCCGTGTTCGCCGCGGTCGCCGGGAAGCCCAGGCTGACGGAGCACACCGCGTTCAACCACTACGCCCACCTCGCGGACGCGTGGCTCCACGGCCGGCAGGACCTCCGGACCGGACCCCCTGGCTACGCTCAGGGAAACGACTTCGCGGAGTACAAGGGCAAGACGTACATCAGCTTTCCGCCCTTCCCCGCCTTGCTCATGCTCCCCTTCGTCGCCCTGGCAGGGAGCCCCGAGAACTTCAGGGACGGCCAGTTCCTGGTGTGGCTCGCCGGCCTCGGGCCCTCCCTGCTCTTCCTCGTACTCGAGAAGTTGAGGCGCTCCGGGCGGTCCGGGAGGACGGAGGCCGAGGACCTCGCCCTCGCGCTCCTCTTCGCCTTCGGGACCGTCTATTTCTTCACGGCGGTGGAGGGCACGGTCTGGTTCGCCGCGCACGTGGTCGGGGTAGGCCTGGCCGGGGGATACCTGCTCTGCGCACTCGAAGCGGAGCGCCCTCTCCTCGCCGGGCTCCTCCTCGCCTGCTCGTGGATGACGCGCCCGTCCACGGTCCTCCTCGGCCTGATCTTCGCGATGGAGGCCTTTCGTGTATCCTGCAAGGATGGCCTCCCGGAGGGCCTCCGGCTCTCTCACCTCCGAGCCGCGCTCGACCTCCGGGCACTCCTGAGGCGGCTCCTCCCCTTCGCGCTCCCCCTGGTGGCCGTGATGGTCGTCTCTTCGGCGATGAACTACGCCCGCTTCGGGAACCCGAGCCCCACCGCCTTCGGCCACGAGCACCTCTCGGTCGTGTGGAAGGGGAGGATCCAGAGCTGGGGGCTCTTCGGCTACCACTACCTGCCCAAGAACCTGGGCGTGATGCTGACGATCCTGCCCTGGCGCCCCCCGGAGGGGGCGGTCTGCTTCGAGGGCCCCACGGGGGCGTGGGAGGCGTTCCTGGGCTTCTTCCGGGGGCTCGTCCGCAGGTCGCCCTCGTGCACGCCCTTCAAGATCAACGAGCATGGCCTGGCGCTCTGGTTCACCACGCCCCTCTATTTCTGGCTATTTTACCCGCGCAAGAAGACCTATGACTACACCCTCTTCGCCGCGGCGGCCCTCCTGCCCTGCGCGCTGGATCTTCTCTACCAAAACAGCGGATGGCGCCAGTTCGGCTACCGCTTCTCCAACGACTACGCCGTGCTCCTGTTCGTGCTGCTGGCGCTCACGGATCGCCCCTTCGGCCACCTCTTCAAGGCCGCGGCGCTCTGGAGCGTCGCGTGGAACCTCTTTGGCGCGGCCACCTTCGATCGCGGAGAGCACGAGCGCTTCTACTGGCGCGAAGGTTCCCAGAGCGTGCTCTACCAGCCCGATTGATGCGCTCTGTGCGCACACCTCAAGCAAAGAGCCCCCGTGGTGCTCCACGAGGGCTTCCTTCTGGTCGGGGCGAGA
>SXGT01462106.1_pt1 | contig 12204 bp, 14 predicted proteins | sample 3176221 | NCBI WGS metagenome assembly SXGT01 (sample SAMN11356862, study PRJNA531348) | freshwater metagenome | isolation source: freshwater sample F1-120 | place: China: Fuxian Lake, Yuxi | collected 2017-12-25
CACCGGCCGCGCCGGGGCGACGGGCAGCGCCTATACGCTGGTGGGGCCGGACGATCAGGAGAACCTCGAGAATATCGAGAAGCTGACCGGCCAGTCGATCCAGCGGCTCGGCGACCTTCCCGACGCGCCCGCGTGCGAGGAGCGGAGCCGCCCCGCGCGTCGCGGCCGCGGGCGCGACCGCGACGAGCGAGCCGCGCGGGCGGAGACGCCGCGTGCCGAAACTCCGTCCGAAGCGCCGCGCGCCGAGGAACCGCGCCGCGAGCGTCGCCCCCGCCGCGAGGAGAGCCGTCGCGACGAGCCCCGTCGCGAAGCGGGCCGCCGCGACGAGTGGCGCGGCGGACGTCGCGACTCCTATCGCGATCGCGACACCGGTCGTGACGAAGGTCCCGACGTCGGCTGGAACGGCCCGGTGCCCGACTTCCTGTCGGTGGCGCTGACGCAATAGCCCCGCATGGCGGCGCCCGAATCGCCCTGCATCCTCGTCTGCACGATGGATGCGAAGAGCGGACTGTGCCTCGGCTGCCACCGCACGCTGAACGAGATCGCCGGCTGGAGCGCGGCCAGCGACGACGAGAAGCGGGCGATCCTGGCACGCGTCGCGGAGCGGGCAGGGGCGCGCGACTGATCGCTGCCGTCCGTCCGGCCTGAGCGAAGTCGAAGACCACGCGGTGGCCGTGCTTCGACTGCGCTCAGCACGAACGGAGCGGAGGGGCTAAATCAGCGCTGCGTGCGAAAGGCGGCTCTGTGAGCCTCAGCCCGCCATCAACCCGTCGTCGATCGCCCGCGCGCGCACCCAGGCCGGGCGCTCCCACAGCCGCGCCAGATAGGCCGTGAACGCCGGCCGCTTGTCGAGCATCCCGAACTGGGTGAACCAGCCGACCGCGCTCCCGACATAGACGTCCGCGGCGGTGAAGCGGTCGCCGGTGACGTAGGGCGTGTCCTTCAGCGCATAGTCGAGCGTGTCGACCGCCTCGGCGAAGCTGCCGTAGCCGATCATGCCGCGCTTCTCGGGCGGCACGTCGGCGCCCAGCGCCTTGTCCATCATCGCGGCCTCGAGCGGGCCGGAGGTGAAGAACATCCAGCGGTAGTAGGACGCGCGCTCGTCGTCGTTGGGGGCCAAGCCGGCGGATGGAAAGGCGTCGGCGAGATAGGCGCAGACCGCGGGCGCCTCACTGACGATGCGGCCGTCGTGGTCGATCGTCGGCACCTTGCCGAGCGGGTTGGCGGCGAGGAGCGCGGGCGGCTTGTCCTGCCAGTCGACCAGCACGGTGTCGTAGGGCTCGCCCACTTCCTCCAGCATCCAGCACGCGATGCGGCCGCGCGACATCGGGTTGGTGTAGAAGGTCAGCGCCATCGGTCGATCCCCCTCACAGGCCCTTGAGCAGGGCGAGCTGCCGCGTCCAGGCGCGCTCGGCCTGGGTCTTGTCATAGGCCGGGCTGTCGGGCGGGCACCAGCCGTGGTTGGCGGGATAGACCTCGATCTCGGCGGGCAGCTTCGCCGCCGCGAAGGCGGCGCGCAGCGCATCCTTGTCCCCCGGCGCGCGCGCGTCGTCGTTCTGCGCGATCGCGATCAGCGCGCGGCCCTTCAGCTGCGGCACCAGCTTGTCGGGGCTCTGGGCTGCGTCGCCGACCAGCCCGGCGCCGTGGAACGAGGCGATGGCGCGCACCCGCGCCGGGAGCGCGACCGCGGTGAGGAAGGTCATCGGCCCGCCCATGCAATAGCCGGTCGAGGCCAGCGGCCGCCTGGTGTCGACTTCCTTCTGCTTGTCCAGCCATCCCGCGAAGGCGAGCGCGTCGCGCGTCGTCGCCTCGGGGGTGAGCGTCTTGCGCCACTCCATCGCCTTCGCCCTCGCGTCGGGCAGCGCGGTGAAGGGCGTCTTGGTCGAGCGGTGGAACTGGTTGACCGCGAGCACGGCATAGCCCGATTCGGCGAGCCGCGTCGCCATCCCCTCGAACGCCGGGCGCAGCCCCATGATGTCGGGCCACACCAGCACCGCGGGGTGCTTCCCCGCCTTGGGCGCGGCGTAGAAGGCCTGCGCGGGGCCGTCGGCGGTCTCGATCGTCACCTGCCGGCCAGTGACCGCCTTCGCGTCCGCGGGGCTCGGCAGCAGCGCCGCCATGCTCGCCGCGCTCGCTCCGAGCGCGAAGTCGCGCCGCGAGAGGCGGGCGTTGTCGGCATCGGTATCGGCATCGCACATGGCAGGCTCTCCTTTTGCCGGAGAGGGTAGTGCGGGGAGGGGCGAAAGGACAAGGTCGCCTGTGCGCCCCGTCGCCCCCGCGAAGGTGGGAGCCCATTTCCCAGGCTATCGGCTTAGAAGGGTGCCTCGCCGTCGGACCGCGCTGGTGAGAAGTGGCCGCCGTGGAGGGGGAAAGTGCAGGAGATGGGTCCCCGCCTTCGCGAGGACGACGATCAGGAGGGTCGCGTCACCGCCCCGTTGCCGTCACGCCTTCTCCAGGGTGCATTGCAGCGGATGCGGGTTCTGGCGCGCGAAGTCGGTGACCTGGGTCACCTTGGTCTCGGCGACCTCGTAGGAGAAGACGCCGCAGACGCCGACGCCCTTCTGGTGAACGTGCAGCATCACCCGCGTCGCTTCCTCGGTGCTCATGCGGAAGAACCGCTGCAGGCAAAGGACGACGAACTCCATTGGGGTGTAGTCGTCGTTGAGCATCAGGACGCGATAGGGCGTCGGCTTCTTGGTCTTGGCGCGAGTGCGCGTCGCGATGCCGACGCCGGTGCCGTCACCCGCATCGCCCTCGTCGTCGCGGCGCTCGGCCAGGGTGATGGTTCGCTCGATCATGGGCAGAGGCAAAATATGGCAGCGCGGGGCCGGAGGGCAAGGGTGTCCGGCGACGAAAAAGGGCGGCCCGCGTCGTCGCGAGCCGCCCCCTTCACGCGAAACGCGCCGATGTTACGCGGCGACCTTCAGCTTCTCGGCCGCCAACGCGAAGCGGTTCTGCAGCGGCTGGGCGATCTCGCCCGCCAGCTTCAGCTGCGCCTCGGTGGTGCGCGAGGTCTGCGCGACCAGCGCGTCGAACGACGAGCGGACGTAGTCGGCCTGGAGCTTCATCAGCTCGGTCGGCGACTTGACCGACGCCATCGCCTTCAGCGTCTCCGACGTGTGGTCGTACGACTTCTTGGCGAAGGCGGCGGCCTCCTGGCCCATCGCCTCGATGCCCTTGGCGGCGATGCGGCCCGACTCGACCAGCGCCTCGACATTGCCCTTCTGGAAGGCGGCATAGTCCTCGAGACCCTGCTTGCCCTTCTCCATCGCCGACTTGGTCTGGTCGCCGAACTTCGCGAAGGTCTCCTTGGCGCTGGTCTCGACCTTCTCGGCCACGTTCTTGATCGTCTCGTTCATGACTGCGTCCTCGATGATGGCGGGGGCCGGCGACACGGCGGTCTCGACCACGGCGGGCGCCGCGGGGGCCGGCGGGGTCGCGTCCGGCACGGGAACGGGAGAGGGCACGCTCGCGCGTGCGGGCCGCGGCTTGCGCGGGGCAGGGGACTTCGCCTTGACGTCGGTCGGCGCGGCCATGCTCACAGCTCCTCTCTATGCTGCGCTGCACAATATGCGTTTGCGCAGCATTGTTCAAGAGGAATTTTTGTGCACTGCACAAAAACGCGGATCAGCCCGCCTTCACCTCGCGGAACGGAACGGTGCGATCGACCTCGGGCTCCTTGGGAAGGCCAAGCACGCGCTCGCCGATGATGTTGCGCTGGACCTGGTCGGTGCCGCCGCCGATCGAGGTGAAATAGGCGTTGAAGGTAAGAAAGTTGGCGTCCTCCGCACGGGGATGCTCCGGCCCCTCCAGCAGGCTCTCGGGCCCCAGCAGCAGCGTGCGCACGCGCGCTTCCTCGTGCAGGATCCGGCTCATCGCGAGCTTGCCGAGCGACATGATCGGGGAGGAATTGCCCTGCGCCAGCTCGGCCTTGGCGCGCTGCGTGTTGAGGCGGTTGAGCTGCCGCCATGCGATCGCCTGCGCCACCCGCTGCCGCACCAACGGCTCGCCGAGGCGGCCGGCCTCGCGCGCGAGGCCGAGGAGCGACAGCTCGCCCTTCGGCCCGCCCGCGCCCGATCGCGGCCCGCGCGCATTGTCCCCCATCACGGAGCGTTCGTAGGCGAGCGCGGTCTGGAGCACGCCCCATCCGCCGTTGAGCGGGCCAAGCAGGTTCTCCTCCGGCACGAAGGCACCGTCGATGAACACCTCGTTGAAATGCGCCTCGTCGGTGATCTGGCGCAGCGGGCGGACGGTGACGCCCTCCTGCTTCATCGGCAGGAAGAAGAAGCTGATGCCGCGATGCTTGGGCACGTCCCAGTCGGTGCGCGCGATCAGCATGCCGTAATCGGCGATCGCCGCGCCCGAGGTCCACACCTTCTGCCCGGTGACGCGCCAGCCGCCCTCGACGCGGTCGGCCCGCGTCCGCACCGCGGCGAGGTCGCTGCCCGCGCCGGGCTCGGAATAGAGCAGGCACATGCCGACCTCGCCGGCGAGCAGCTGCGGCACGATGACGCGCGCGAAGGCGGGAGTGGCGTGCGCAAGCGCAGTGTTGGCCCACAAATTGGTGCGGTCCTGCCCCGCGCCGGGCGCGCCGCGGCGGGCGAAGGCGGCCTCGACCAGTCGCGCCTGGCGGTCGTCGAGCCCGCGGCCGTACCATTCCTCGGGCCAGCGCGGCACCGCCCAGCCGGCGTCGCGCACCTGGGCGAGCCACGCCGCGCGCGGGTCGCGGCCGAAGCTCTCGTGGTGCGCGGGCACGCCGTGCCAATGCGCGTCGAGCCACGCCTCGACCTCGGCGATGAGCTGTTCGTCGGTCATGCCGTTCGTCATGCCTGTGTCTCCAGCGCGGCGAGGTAGCGGTCGCGCCAGGTGTCGGCGTCGCCGAACAGCTGCGCGCCCGATCGCGCGCGGCGCGTGTAGAGGTGCGCGGGATGGTCCCAGGTGAAGGCGATCCCGCCATGCATCTGGATGCCGTCGGCGCAGACCCGCACCGCCGCGTCGGCGCAGGCGAAGGCGGCGAGCGCGACCGCGGCGTCGCGGGTGGCGGCGTCCTCGTCGAGCTGGCGCGCGGCGTCGCGCGCGGCGCTGGTGGCGCTCTCGCTTTCGAGGAGGAGGTCGGCGGCCATGTGCTTGATCGCCTGGAAGCTGCCGATCGCGCGGCCGAACTGGTGCCGCTGGCGCGCGTAGTCGACCGTCCGCGCCAGCATCGCGCGCGCGGCGGGTGCGGTCGAAGGTGGGGAGCGGGGTCGCGACCGCGCCCTCGACCGCGAACACGCCCTCGTCGCCCGCGATCAGGATCACGTCGGCGATGGCGGCATCGGGCACGAAGCGCGCGGTGCCGCTCGCGCGCCCGCCCGCGATCCGCACATCGCCGTGACCCGTCCAGTCGTGCGCGCCGGCGAAGGCGACGGCGACGATCCGCCCGCCCGCGACGTCGGCGAGCAGCGGTTCGCCGCTGCCCGCGAGCAGCGCTGCGGCGGTCGCGCTCGACAGCAGCGGGGCGGGCAGCAGCGCCGCGCCCGCCTCCTCCATCACGAGCTCCAGCTCGGTCGCGCCGAGCCCCAGCCCGCCGTCCGCCTCCGCCACCGCGATCGCGGGGACGCCGAGGTCGCACAAGGCGCGCCACAGGTCCGGATCGTGCCCGTCGGCCGTGTCCATGATGCGGCGCACGTCGGCCTCGGTGCAGCGGTCGGCGAGGAGGCGGCGGACCGGTTCGACCAGCGCCTCGCGCTCGGCGGCGGCGAGGGTCATGCCGCCTGCTTCGTCCGCGTGCCCGCACGCCGCGCCCCGCGCGCGATCTCGCGCTTCAGGTCGGCGACGTAGCGGACGAAGTCGACCTGGATCGTGTGCCGGGTCGATTCGTAATAGTCACCCAGCTCCGCCGCCTCGTCCTCCGCCGTGATGCGCCGCATCTCGTCGGGCGGGGGCGGGGCATAGGCACCGGACAGATACGCCGCGGCGAGCTTCGACTGCTGCTCGGCGAAGTTGACGAGCGTCGGCAGCGCCTGCGCCAGCCCCATGAAGAACAGGTCGTCGACGCCGGGCACCATCATCCGCTTGAACAGCGGGAAGCGGTTGTCGGCGCCCGGCTGCAACGCCGGATCGGCGAAGAAGGGGAAGCTGATGCGGTAGCCGGTGGCGTAGACGATCGCGTCGACCGGCTCGACGCTGTCGTCCTCGAAGCGGACGCGGTCGCCCTCCAGCGCCTTGATGTTGGGCTTGAACGCGACGTCGCCGCAGCTCGCGCGGGTCAGGAACTCGCCCGACACCGACGGGTGCGCGTCGAGCGGCGCGTGGTCGGGGGTGGGGAGGCCGTAATCCTCCATCCGTCCCACCATCTTGCGCACCGCGCGCCGCGCCAGCGCCTTGCCGAGCTTGCGCGGCATCCACGCCGGGGCGGAGGATTTGTCGAGCGGCTTGCCCCCGACCATCTTGGGCAGCACCCACACCCCGCGCCGCGCCGCGACCCACAGCTTCGCCGCGACGTGCCGCTGCGACAGCTCGCTGGCGATATCCATCGCCGAGTTGCCCATGCCCACCACGACCACGCGCTTGCCGCGCAGATCGACCGGATCGTACGGCGTGCGATAATCGTGCGCGTGGAAGTGCGGGCCGTCGAACTGCCCGGGATAGTCCGGGATCTTCGGGTCCCAATGGTGCCCGTTGCACACGAACAGCACGTCGTAGCCGCGCGTCTCCCCACCCGACAGCGTCACCGTCCAGCCGCCGCCGGGGCGGCGCTCGGCGCGGGTCACCTCGGTGTCGAAGGTGATGTGCCGGCGCAGGTCGAAATGGTCGACATAGTCGCGGAAATACTGGAGCAGCTGCGCGTGGCTGGGGAAGTCGGGCCAAGTCGCGGGGACGGGATAATCCTCGAACGCCAGCCGCCATTTCGACGTGTCGATGTGCAGCGACTGGTAGCAGGCGGAGCGGCCGTTGGGGTTCTGGTAGTACCAGTTGCCGCCGATGTCGTCGGACATCTCGAAACAGTCGAAGGCGATGCCGGCGTCCTTCAGCCGCTTCGCGGTGGTGAAGCCCGAACAGCCCGCGCCGATGATGCACGCCCGCATGATATCTCTCCCGCCCCAGCGATTCCCGCGTCTTGCCGCGCGGCCATAACGAAAGTTATGATGCCCTGCACGGACCCGCGAATCAACCGGGACGAACGAGAGGACCGGCATGGAACGGTTCGCGGGGAGGGTGGCGATCGTCACCGGGGCGGCGTCGGGGATCGGCGCGGCGACGGCGCGACTGCTGGCGCGCGAGGGCGCGCGGGTCGTGGTGGCGGACCTCGACAGCGACCGCGCCTGGGAAGTTGCGGCCGAGATCGGCGGCACCGCGCAGGCGATCGACGTCGCCGACCGGCTCGCGGTCGAGCGGCTGGTGGCGGAGACCGTCGCGGCGCACGGCCGGCTTGATATCCTCGTCAACAATGCCGGCATCGGCAGCTTCGCGCGCACTCCCGACCTCGACCCCGCGGAATGGGACCGGGTGATCGCGATCGACCTTCACGCCGTCTTCTACGCCTGCCGCGCCGCGATCCCGAACATGACGGCCGGCGCCGCGATCGTGAACACCGCCTCGATCTCCGGCCTCGCCGGCGACTATGGCTTCGCGGCGTACAGCGCGGCGAAGGCGGCGGTCATCAACCTCACCCGCACGCTGGCGCTCGACCATGCGCGCGAGGGCATCCGCGTCAACGCGCTCTGCCCCGGCCTCATCGCCACCCCGCTGACCGCGGGCGCGGCGGCGCTGCCGGGGCTGGAGCCGGTGTGGCACGACACCATCCCGATGGGCCGCCCCGGCACGCCCGAGGAGATGGCGAACGCGATCGCCTTCCTCGCCTCCGACGCGGCGAGCTACGTCACCGGCACCGCGCTGATCGCCGACGGCGGGCAGACCGCCTGGACCGGGCAGCCCAACCTCTTTCGCTATTTGCCAGGAGCCTGAACCATGGTCACGATGACGGTCGTCTACCCGTATGATGCCGACAAGCCCTTCGACGAGGCCTATTATGCCGACAAGCACATGGCGCTGATCCGCGAGGTGTGGGGCGACGCGGTGACCGACGTGACGGTCCATCACGCGCTCGCCGGCCTCGCGGGCGACCCGCCCTTCTCCACCGTGGCGCAGGTCGACTTCGCCTCGATGGAGGCGTTCCAGCAGGCGATGGCGCACCCGCGCGCCGCCGAGGTGCAGGCCGACGTCGCCAATTTCTCCGGCGTCACGCCCTCGGTGCAACTGAGCCGGAAGGTCGCGTGAGCCCAAGCTGGCAGCCCGATCCCGACAGCGGCATCCGCCTGCGCGAGGTGGAGGCGAACGGCCTGACCTTCGAGGTCGCCGAGGCCGGGGAGGGCGACCATCTCGTCCTCTGCCTCCACGGCTTCCCCGAACTGAACTACAGCTGGCGGCACCAGATGCCGCTGCTCGCCGCGATGGGCTATCGCGTCTGGGCGCCCAACCAGCGCGGCTATGGCGCGACCTCGCGGCCGTCGCGGGTGGAGGATTATGGCGCCGACCGGATCGTCGCCGACGCCGCGGCGCTGTTCGACGCCAGCGGCGCCAAGAAGCTGACCTTGGTGGCGCACGACTGGGGCGGGGCGATCGCGTGGCTGTTCGCGATCAACCGCGCCCGGCCGATCGAGCGACTGGTGGTGATGAACCTGCCGCACCCCAAATGCTTCGCGGCGGCGCTGCAGCATTGGCCGCAGAAGAAGCGCAGCTGGTACATCGCCTTCTTCCAGCTGCCGTGGCTGCCCGAACGCTGGCTGCTCGCCAACCATGCCGCGGGCATCCGCCGCGCGTTCAAGGGGATGGCGGTCGACAAGTCGCGCTTCCCCGACGACGTGCTCGACGTCTACGCCCGCGCCGCGCAGCGGCCCGGCGCGATGACCGCGATGGTGAACTGGTATCGCGCCGCGGCGCGGAACCGCGCTGGGCTGGCGCTCCAGAACCGCGGCCGGGTCGAGGTACCGACGCTGATCGTCTGGGGCGAGGAGGACAGCGCGCTGGGGCTTGAGACGCTCGACGGCACCGACCGCTACGTCCCCGACCTGACGATCCGCCGCCTTCCCGGCGTCTCGCACTGGGTGCAGCAGGAGGCGCCCGAGCGGGTCAATGCGATCCTGGAGGAGTGGCTGCCGCGGGCGGGGGAATGATCCTCGCGCTCGCCGCCCGCCTCCGTTTCGGCTGAGCTTGTCGAAGCCCGTGCTCGGAACACACCCTTCGACAAGCTCAGGGCGAACGGAGCGGCGGGCGGAGCGGACAGAAAAAGGGGGGCGGCGCCTGGCCGGCACCGCCCCCTCGTTCGACGTCCGCGATGGTACGCTACGCTCGCGGCCGCCCGTCGCTCAGAAGTGGGCGACCACGCCCAGCGTCGGGCGGAAGCTGTTGACCCAGCCGAAGCTCGACACCTCGCCGCGCAGGCGCAGGCCCGAATTGCCGGTCAGCCCGCCGAGACCGATGTCCTTCGGCCCGACCTCGAAGCCGACGCCGTAGGTGACATCGTGATAGTCGCGGTTCGGGTTGGCGCGCTTGTCGAAATTGACCCACTGGTAGCCGACCTTGCCGTAGAACAGGCCGCTCTCGCCCGCGCGCAGGCCGAAGCGGCCGGCCGCGCCATACTGCCAGTCGATGTCGCCCGACACGCCCTTGGCGACGTTGCCCTCGGCGCCGACGAAGAAGGCGCCGAGCGGCACGTTGGCGCCGACGATGCCCTCGACCAGCGAGCCGTTGAGCTTGTTCTGGCGCGTGCCGCCCGCGATCCCGGCCTTGTTCGGCTCCGAATCGAACTGCTCCCAGCCGCCGCGCACCGCGATATAGGGCTCGAACCCGAACGCCTTGGTCCCGTCGGGCGCGCGCGCGCCGGTATCGGCGGTCGTGTCCACGCTCGCGTCGGTCGTGGAGGTGGTGGCGTAGGTGTCCGACGTGGTGGTCGTGGTGGCGTCCTGCGCCAGCGCCGGGGTGGCGGACACGACGGCAGCGGCAACGGCCGCCAGGGAAAGCGTACGCATAAGGGTATTCCTCTTGTGGTCTCTCATCGGCCGGGGGCCTTGTCGTGGCGTACCGGTCCGGTGGCGGGGTGAACCCGGGGCCTGCGCCGAAGTTGCAGCGCGGCAGAGCAAAAAAGCGCGGAAATCCGCCACTGTGGCGCGAAGGACACGGTTCCTGTCGCGCCGATGAACGGCTCTGACAGATTGCTGCCTTATATTATCGTCGGCGCCACGAAGGCGCCTTAATCCTTCCGGCGACGCCGCGTGGGAACATGAAAGTCTGGCGGCTTGTTCGCCACGAAGGCGCAAAATCTTTCGATATCAGGATGATCGCGCAGCGGAACGAGCGAGCCTGCGCGCGCCAGTTCGGCATTGGAGAAGGCCGCGTGGAGCGCGCGGTGGCAGATTGGGTGGACCGGCACCGTCTCGGTCCCGCCCTCGCTACGCGGCACGACATGGTGCCATTCGGTCCGCGTGCCGAGCGGTCGGGCGCAGAGCGCGCACGCCGCGGGCGCCTCCTCGCGCGCCGCCAGCACCGCCGCGGCGGCCAGCCCCGCCTTGCGCTTCACCCGTCCCATCGCGCCCGAGATGGGGAGCCGCGCCGCCGCGCCAAGCGCGGGCACGAGAAAGGCCGCCGGTCTCGCGACCGGCGGCCTTCCGTTGGTCGTCCTCGGACGCGTCAGGCGAAGCGGACGTTCGCCTTCACGGTCTGGCGGCGGCGCATCGCCCCGCCGACCGCACCGAAGCCCAGGATCATCAGCGCCCAGGTCGCGGGCTCGGGCACCGCCGAGACGCTGAAGTTGAACCCGGTCGAGTCGTTGAAATACAGACCGCCGTTGCCGAGGCCGAAGCCGACCACGTCGAACTGCGCCAGGGTCAGCACCGTCGAGTAGGAGAACGTCGGGTTCTGCGCGTTGATCGAGCCGAGCGGAGTGATGGTCCAGGGAAGCGTGTTGTTCCCGGCGAACAGGAAGCTGATGTCCACGCCCGTGGGCGAGATGTCCTGCACATTGAAGCTGCCTGTGACGCGGTAGCGGCCTGCGGTGGGCGTCAGGAACGCCGCGATGGTCAGGTCGCTGTCGTCGTCCGGGTGCGCGAGCAGCCGATCGGACGGGACGTTGACCGTACCGTACTGGAAGTCGGGCGACCCGCCCTTGGCGAAGCCAGGTACGTCATGGTCGGGGGCGAGTTGAAGACAGGTCGAGCCGTCGATGAAGCAATTGCTGTTGGCGAAGAACAGCGCGGCGGGGTCGTTGGGTCCCGACAGCTCGCCGTAGTAGAAGTTGCCGGCGCCCTGGGTGCCGTCGAAGCTGGTGAAGGCGTCGTAGGTCTGGGCCTGCGCGGCGGCAGCGAACGCCAGCGCGACGACGCCCGACAGAATGGTCGCGATCTTCATGGATTCCCCCTCGAACCGGAAAAAGCGGTCGAAGGGAGAGATACAGCAACGAAAGGAAAGATAAACGGGAGATTAATGCAAATCAACGTCCCAGCGCGGGACTCTATCCCCCCGCCAGCGCGCGGTCGCGCAGCCCGCGCCAGATGCTCAGGGCCTGCACCGTCTCCGCGACGTCGTGGACTCGCATCAGCTGCACCCCCGCCGCCGCGCCCGCGAGCGCCAGCGCGACCGAGCCGCCCAGCCGCCGCGCCACCGGCGCCTCGTTGTCGAGCGCGCCGATCAGGCGCTTGCGGCTCGCCCCCAGCATCACCGGGGAGCCGAGGCCTTGGAAGGCGGAGAGGGCGTTCAGCAGCGCGAGATTGTCGGCCAACGACTTGCCGAAGCCGATGCCGGGATCGACCATGATCCGCTCGCGCGCGACCCCGGCCGCGACCACCGCCTCGACCCGCGCCTCGAGCCAGTCGAGCACCTCCACCACCACGTCGTGATAGCCGGTGCCGCCGTGCGGCCCCTTCGCCGGGTCGGGCGAGTGCATCAGGACGACGGGCGCGCCGCTGCGCGCGACGACCTCGAGCGCGCGGGTGTCCCACAGCAGCGCGGAAACGTCGTTGACGATCCCCGCCCCGGCGGCGAGCGCGGCCTCCATCACCGGCGCCTTGCGGGTGTCGATCGAGACGAGCGTGCCCGCGCTCGCCAGCCGCTCGACCACCGGCGCGACGCGGCGCGCCTCGTCCTCCTCCCACACCACCGGCGCGCCGGGGCGGGTCGATTCGCCGCCGACGTCGACCAGCGCCGCGCCCGCCGCCGCCATCGCCACCC
>SXGT01743656.1_pt1 | contig 12204 bp, 12 predicted proteins | sample 3176221 | NCBI WGS metagenome assembly SXGT01 (sample SAMN11356862, study PRJNA531348) | freshwater metagenome | isolation source: freshwater sample F1-120 | place: China: Fuxian Lake, Yuxi | collected 2017-12-25
GGGCTGGAAGATCGACCCGTGGGTCGTCCATGCGGAGTCCGGTCGTGCGGTGCTCGGGTTGCGCAAGAGTTTCTCCGGCGCGACCCAACTCGAGTCGGTGCTGCGCGAACTCGGTGGCGATCTGGTCGAGGTCGACGTCGCGCTGGAGCGGTCGCGGGGCGTGCTGGCGTCGAGCGACGGTTTGCGGCTTTCCCTCGACGCGACCGAGCTGGCGGTCCGGGTTACCGAGGATCCGGTGCTCTCGTCTCGCCTCGCCGCGGCCGGCCTCGACGTCGCCGCCAGCGACGCCGAACTAACCACCCAACTCGCCAAGTCGCTGCGCGTCGACGTACGGGCATCACTCGGTGGTGCTGATCGAGCCGTCGAACTCCGTGCGGGCGAGTCGGCGGTGTTGGATGTCGATGAGGAGACGACCCATTGGGGGCGCCTGGTCGCCATTGCGGTCGCACTCGCGCTCGGGGTGCTCGGTCTGGGGTTGGTGATGCTCGGGACTCGCCAGCGACGGCACTGACCCACGAGGTCCCGCGAGGGTGTCCCAAGCTGCCGCTATGGTTTGGGCATGACCCGAACGACTGTTCGTAAGACCAAGGCCGCGGGGCGCTGCGAGGCGTGCGGTGCCGAGACCCCGAAGTGGGTCGGGCGCTGCCCGGAGTGCGGCGAGTGGGGCAGTGTCCTCGAGGTCGAGGTGGCACCGAAGGCATCGGGGGCGGGCGGGCTTCGGTCTGGAACCACCGAACTCGCCCGACCGGTCTCGATCGGCGATGTCGACCCCCTGGGCGCGGCCAAGCGATCGACCGGTATCGACGAACTCGATCGCGTGCTCGGGGGCGGGTTGGTCGTCGGATCCGTCACGCTGCTCGGTGGTGAGCCGGGAATGGGGAAGAGCACCCTCACGCTCCAGGCGCTCGGAGCGATGGCCCGCGGCGGTGCCCGCGTGTTGCTCGTGTCCGCCGAAGAGTCGGCAGAGCAAGTTCGCTTGCGAGCCGAACGGCTCGGCGCGCTCGACCCGCGTCTGCAGGTCGTGGCCGAGTGTTCGTTGCCCTACGTGTTGGCGCTCGCCGATGAACTGCGTCCTGACGTACTGGTCATCGACTCGATCCAGACCGTCTACGACCCCGATGCTGCGGGCGTACCGGGTTCGATGTCGCAAGTCCGCGATTGCGCGCAGGCGTTGGTGCGCAGCGCGAAGGAACGCGGCGTCGCAACGATCTTGGTCGGGCACGTGACCAAAGAAGGCACCCTGGCCGGCCCGCGCGTCCTGGAGCACGTCGTCGACACCGTGCTGCAGTTCGAGGGCGATCGCCATCATGCGTTGCGCATGTTGCGCGCCTTGAAGCATCGATTCGGCCCTACCGACGAACTCGGTTTGTTCGAGATGACCGGCACCGGACTCGCCGAAGTCCGCGACGCCTCGGCGATGCTGCTCACCGATCGTTGTGCCGGCAACCCAGGATCGGTGGTTGCGCCGGTGCTCGACGGCTCGCGGCCGTTGCTCGTCGAGGTGCAAGCGCTGGTTGCCGCGACCGTGTTCGCGATGCCGCGTCGATCCGCGCAGGCGTTCGACAACGCGAGGCTCGCGATGCTCACCGCCGTGCTGCAAAGTCGGGCGTCGATCGATTTGTCGCAGCATGACGTGTACTCGTCGGTCGCCGGGGGAGTCCGCATCGACGAAACCGGTGTTGACTTGGCCGTCGCCCTCGCAAGCGTGTCAGCGCTGTGTGACACGGCGTTTCCGTCCGATGCGGTCGCGCTCGGCGAGGTCGGGTTGGGCGGCGAGTTGCGCTCGGTCGCGCAAGCGCAGCGCCGACTCGCCGAGGCCGCGCGGCTCGGTTTCCGTCACGCGATCGTCCCGATGTCGACGCCCGATGTCGACGGTATCAACCTGGTTCGGTTCTCGACCGTGGCCGCGGCAATCGCTGCGATTTTTCCGGATTCGGCACGTTCGAAAGGTTCGTCGGATGCGCGGGCTCAAGTTCGGCATCGGCCTGACGACAACCACGAAGGTCGCCGCTAGGGTGCGCGCGACCTGACGCCGCCCGGTCGCTCACGCGACCGACGACAGAGGAAACCCGGTGGAACGCAGTCGTACCGAAGCGCTGTACTCGTCCTTGGCGCTCGTCGCGCCGGGTACGCCGCTGCGCGAAGGAATCGACCGAATCCTCCAGTCGAACATGGGCGCGCTGATTGTCATCGGCGACGGCCCCGACGTGCTGTCGATCTGTTCTGGCGGGTTCTTGCTCGACGCGGGTTTCACTCCCCAGCGCCTCTCCGAGCTCGCCAAGATGGACGGCGCGATCATCCTTGCGGCCGACGGCAGTCGCATCGCTCGCGCCAACGTGCACCTCGTACCCGACTCGTCGATCCCGACCTCGGAGACCGGCACCCGACACCGCACTGCGGAGCGGGTCGCTCGCCAAGTTGCCCGTCCGGTGATCACCGTCTCGGAAGAGATGTCGATGGTGTCGGTCCACTTCCAGGGACTCAAAAAGACGCTCGAACCGATCCCGCGGGTGCTCGCGCGTGCCGACCAGGCGTTGCAAATCCTCGGTCGCTACAAGGGTCGCCTCGACCAAGCATCGGCCGACCTGTCCGCCCTCGAGGTCGAAGACCTCGTGACCGCGCGCGACGTCGCCGAGGTGATGCAACGAGCCGAGACGGTGCGCCGCATCGCCGCCGAAATCCGTGGCTTCGTCGTGGAGTTGGGTACCGACGGTCGACTCGTCGAACTCCAGCTCGAAGAACTGACCGCGGGCGTCATCGACGACCTTCGCCTCGTCTGCCACGACTATTTCATCGAGTCGGCCGACTGGGAGCTCGACGCGGTGCTCGACGGGCTCGCCGCGAACCTCGACGACGAACTGCTCGACCTGCGCGGGGTCTTGCGCGTGTTGCACCTTCCGGCCGACACCGAGCTCGACAGCTCGTTGTCGCCGAGGGGCTACCGGCTGCTGGCGAAGATCCCGCGGCTCCCCGAGTCGGTCGCTGACAAGATCGTGGCCCGCTTCGGCGCGCTCACGAAGTTGATGCGAGCATCGATTGCCGACCTTGTCGAGGTCGAGGGCGTCGGCGAAGTGCGAGCCCGAGCGATCAAAGACGGACTTTCCCGTCTCGCCGAGAGCAGCATCCTCGACCGCTACAGCTGATCGATCCCGACGATCGGCGCGCCTACTTGGCTGATTCGTACTCGGTTGGGCGCCGTCCCGCGTACGATCCCGCGGATGGGAGTACTCCGTGAAGGTCCGTACGACGTCGAGATCGAGCACCGGACGTTGGTGATCGACGGCTTCGACGTGGGAGTCGTGCACGCCCGGCCCGAGGGAATGCCGAAGGCCGGGGTGGTGATCCATCCAGACATCTTTGGGAATCGACCGCTGTTCGACGACATCGCGCGTCGCCTCGCCACCCACGGCCTCGCGGTTGCATGTGTGGAGCCCTTCGCTCGGATACCCGAAGTCGACCGGATCGCCGCGACCGACCCGCTGGCTCGCTTCGCATGGGTGTCGAAGCTCGACGACGACGCGCAACTCGGCGACCTGGCGGCCGCGGCCGATCTGCTCGTGGTCGAAGATGATGTCAGCCGGGTCGGTGTGCTCGGGTTCTGTATGGGCGGCTTCTACGCACTGAAGGCTGCCGCGACCGATCGCTTCGACGTCGCCGTGGCGTTCTACGGGATGATCAGCGTGCCCGACGCCTGGCAGGGCCCGGGTCAAGGGTCGCCGTTGGCAACCGCGGCCGACGTGTGCCCGACGCTCGCAATCTTCGGGTCCGTCGATCAGTGGACGCCGCCGGCCGATATCGACTCGCTGCGTGCGGCGTGGGCCGGTCGTAGCGACTGCGAAATCGTGGTGGTCGAAGGCGCCGACCACGGCTTCGTACACGACCCCGACCGTCCCGCCCATCGGGCCGCCGATGCCGCCGCGATGTGGGACAAGGCGTTGGGCCGCTTGCTCGGCTGACCCCCTGCTCGCCCGTTCTCGTCACGCGAGCGCCTGTTGGGTTGCACCCGGGTGACGGGTTGCGTTTGGGCCGCAGCGGCGAGTTTCCGCTGGCGCGAGCGAGCGCGACCAGTATTACGGCGTGGCGCGGATCTCGAGTTGTTCGCGGTCGAGGATTCGGTATCGGGTACGACCTTCGACGTCGAGCCAGCCGAGTTTGATGAACGTGGCGATGGCCTTGTTGACCCGCTCGCGCGACGCGCCGACCATGCCCGCGAGTTCTTCTTGGGTGAGTGGCATGCGGAAGTCATCCTCACCGGCGCTGATCTGGAGCAGTCGCTTTGCCGTGCGGCCGGTCACGTCGAGAAACATCGCGTCGGCGAGCGACTCATCGGTGGCGCGCAAACGACGGGTGAGAATTTTGACGAGGGCCCACAACACCTCTGGGCTCTGCTGCAGCACGCGCTTGACGTCGTCGTACTGGATCGTGACGAGATGCACGGTGCCGAGAGCGCGGGCATCGGCCGATCGGACACCGTTGTCGAACAGCGGCAACTCGCCGAACATCGCTCCGGGTCCGAGGACGGCCACGACCGATTCGCGCTCGTCGCTGGCCCGAATCGAGATGGCGACCCGACCCGAAAAGACGATGTAGAGCTCGTTCGCGATCTGGCCCTGACTGCAGATGTACTCGTTGCGCTTGAACTTCGTCAGTTCGGTGCGTCCGCGCAACTGGTCGAGCAGATCGGGGGGCATCTGGCCGAACAGGTCGGTCTGGTCGAGCACCCGGCCTCTGGTCATTGAACCGCGTCCCTTCTGTCCTCCGCTCCATTGGTGGGGCGGGGATCGTCAACTCTCCCATCTTGCATCGGCCTGCGGTGGCGCCGGGCAAGGGGCAAGGGGCTGTGGCGTCAAGTTTTGCCGATCCGAGGTCGACATTTCGGACACTTACCCCGATCGGCGAGGGATCGGGACAAGCGTTGGACGGGTTCGGTGTTCGTCGAGATCACGAGGATGTTCATGGTCGTGCTCGGCACGGCGGCGGGCTTCTGGTTGGCGCGCGACGTGGGACCGGGGACGGAGGGTGTCGCCGGCATGCTGGGATGCCTGTGCGGCTATGTGTCTGGCGGGATGCTGGGCCGCACGGTCGAGCGAGCGGCCGGGGTGGTCGAGCGGCGGGTCGACGACGTTCCGGCGGCGCAGATCGTGGCGGGCGCGCTCGGTGCGGTCGGCGGTGGTGTCGGGGGCGCGCTGGCGGCGGTGCCGCTGGTTGTGCTCGCGCCCGTGCGACTCGGCGTCGCGGTCGGTGGGTTGATGATGTGGATCTTCGGTGGTCTCGGGTACCGGATCGTCGCGTCCAAGAGCATCGCCGCACTGGAGATGTTGGGTCTGTCGACGCGCCCGTTGGTGCGCGCCGCGGCGTTCGATGCTCGTGACGGATTACTCGTCGACGCCTCGGTGCTGATGGACGGCCAGTTGCTGCCGTTGGCGCGAGCAGGGTTGATCGGCGGCGACCTGATGGTCGCTCGGTTCGTGCTCGACGAAGTGCAAGGGTTCGCGGACTCGCCCGACGAAGCGAAGTCGCGGCGAGCGCATCGTGGTTTGGAGGCGTTGCAGACGCTGCGTCGCGACGGACCGCTTCGGGTGTACGTGCTCGACGACGAAATTCCTGAACACGATGCGGTCGACACCAAGCTGGCTGCGCTCGCTCGCCGACTGCAATTGCGGTTGTTGACGAACGATGGCGCGCTTGCTCGAATCGCCGATGTGCAGGGGGTGCCGACGTGCAACCTTCGTCGGCTGGCGGCCGACCTCGCGCCGGTGATCGTGCCCGGTGACTTCGTGCGCTGCGTGTTGACGCGCCGGGGCCGCGAGCGCGGCCAAGGGGTCGGGCATCTCGACGACGGATCGATGGTGGTCGTGAACGGTGGCGACACCTTGGTCGGTGGCCCCGAGGTCGCGCTCCGCGTGACGTCGGTCGTCCCGACCAGCGTTGGCCGCATGGTGTTCGCCACCGTCGAAGCCACGCCGTAGCTCGACATCGTCGCTGCGCGGGCCCGATCGCGCGCGATGCTGAACTCGTGTCGGTCTGGGTCATCGTTGTCGCAGCGGGAGGTGGGACTCGCTTCGGAAGCGCGAAGCAGTTCGAATTGCTCGGCGATTCGACCGTCATCGATCGCTCGGTCGCGACCGCGCAGCGGTGCGCTGACGGAGTTGTCGTGGTGCTGCCGCCAGCCGATGTCCGCTGGCAGGCCCCCGAGGGGCTTCTCACCGTTGCGGGGGGCGCCACGCGCAGCGGTTCGGTGCGCGCCGGACTGGCGCGGGTCCCCTCGGACGCGGAGGTGATCATCGTGCACGACGCGGCTCGCCCCTTGGCAACCCCCGCGCTCTACGAAGCGACGATTGCCGCGGTGCGCGCGGGCGCGCACGCGGCGATTCCCGGTTCGCCGGTCACTGACACGATCAAGCGAGTCGGCGGATCGACGGTCATCGCCACCGTCGATCGTCGCGATCTCGTCGCGGTCCAGACCCCCCAGGCATTTGCCGGCGCAGCGCTGCGCGCCGCGCACGCGCAACCCGATGCTGAAGGCACTGACGACGCCGCGCTCATCGAAGCCAATGGCGGCACCGTCGTCGTGGTGGCGGGTGAGCCGCGCAACCTCAAGCTCACCGTGGCCGATGACCTCATCGTCGCGCGGGCCCTGCTCGACCTTGGAGATCAACCATGACCGTACGAGTCGGAATTGGCTATGACATCCACCCGTTTGTCGGCGACGATCCCGAACGTCGACTCGTGCTCGGTGGGGTGACGATCGAAGGCCACGCGGGCCTCGCGGGTCATTCCGATGCGGACGCGGTCGCGCACGCCGTGTGCGACGCGCTCTTGGGCGCGACAGGTTCGCCCGACCTCGGCTCGCTGTATCCCGCGAGCGAAGGTCGGTGGAAGAACGCGAGATCGATGGACATGCTCGCGGATGTCGTGCAGCGCGTTCGCGCCGCAGGCTGGCAGGTTGGCAACGTCGACGTCGTGATCAACGCCGAGGCGCCCCGGCTCGCGCCCCACCTCGATCTCATGCGAGCGAACCTCGAAGCACTCCTCGGACTCGGCACCACGAACCTCAAGCCCAAGCGCGGCGAAGGCATCGGCGCAATCGGGCGGGCCGAAGGCATTGCCGTCTACGCGGTGGCGCTCCTCGAGCGCTGAATCGTCGGACCAGGCTGGAGCCGAGGCCGGTAGCCTCCCGCCATGCTGCGGATCTACGACACTGCCGCGCGCTCGGCGCGTGAGTTCGTTCCTCGGACCGAGGGCCACGTGTCGATCTACGTCTGTGGTGTAACGCCCTACGACTCGCCCCACCTCGGACACGGCCGGACCGCTGTCACCTTCGACGTGATCCGGAGGTATCTCGCGTGGCGCGGCTTCGACGTTCACTTCGTCACCAACGTCACCGACATCGAAGACAAGATCATCGCCCGCGCAGCCGCGCGCGGCACGACCGAGTCGGAGTTGGCCCGGCAATACGAAGACGACTACTGGGAACAGCTCGATCGCCTGGGCGTGCTCCGCCCCGATGACCTGCCGCGCGCGACTGAGTACATCGAGCAAATGCACCGCCTTATCGTCGAGTTGATCGAACACGGCCGGGCCTATGTGATCGAAGGTTCAGGCGTGTACTTCCAGGTCGAAACACTTTCGAGCTACGGCAAGTTGTCGCGACGCACCTTGGAGCAGCTCCTGGAGAGTGCGGGAGCGCGCGTCGACGTCGACGAAGACAAACGCAGCCCCGTCGACTTCGCACTCTGGAAGGCAGCCAAGCCCGGTGAACCCGCGTGGGACTCGCCGTGGGGTCGGGGCCGGCCAGGATGGCACATCGAGTGTTCTGCGATGTCGCTCGAGATCCTCGGCGAGGGATTCGATCTGCACGGAGGAGGGAGCGACCTCGTGTTTCCGCACCACGAAAACGAGATCGCTCAGGCCGAAGGAGCCGGCCACGCATTCGCGAACTACTGGTTGCACGGCGGCATGGTGATGGTCGGCCGCGAGAAGATGAGCAAGTCACTCGGGAACTTCCGGCTGCTTGCCGATGCGATTGACGCACACGGGCCTCGGGCATTTCGGTGGTTGGTCGCCCAACACCACTATCGCCGTGAACTCGAGATCAACGACGACGCGCTTGCGGCGGCAAGAGCCACGATCGACGGTTACGACGCACTCGCGCGTCGACTCCGAGCCGCGGGTGCCCCAACGGTCGACGCGGCGGACACCACTGCGTTCGCAACGACAATGGATGACGACTTCGACACACCGAACGCCGTTGCCGTCGTAGCCGGTTGGCGTCGAGAGGCCAATACCGCGCTCGACGACGGCCGTCTCGACGAAGCCGCAGTCGCCTTCGCCAAGGTGGTCGACGCGTTGCGCGCGCTTGGTATCGATATCGATGACGGGTCGAGTGCCGGCGACGACGGCGCTGAGATCGACGCGCGGGTTCGCCAACGCGACGACGCTCGAGCCGCCCGCGATTTTGCGACTGCCGATCGAATTCGCGAGGAGTTGACGGCCCAAGGCATCGTGCTCGAGGACACCCCGACCGGCACGATCTGGCATCGCTCGTGAACCGCAAGGCGGGCGGTCCGCCGCCGCGACGCACGCCCCGCCGCCAACCGGCGAAGGAACCGCGCGAGTTCTCCGGTCCGAGAGACCCCGGACCGAGGGGGCTCGGCGGCGAACAAGTCGAGGGCCGAAATGCCGTGCGTGAACTGCTCGCGGTCGGACGCCGACGCGTCAAGACGGTGTACCTCTCGACATCGATCGAAGCCGCCGATGTGATCGCCGAGATTCGTGATCTGGCGGGCCCGATCGTGCGGGCGGTCCCGCCCGAAAAACTCGCCATGATCGCGAGGAGCGAGAGCCACCAGGGTGTCGTCGCGCTCACCACGCCGCTTCCGACGATCGATGTCGACGACTTGCTGCGAGTACCCGATGCGTTCATCGTGGCGCTCGATGGCGTCACCGATCCCGGGAACCTCGGCGCGGTGCTGCGGTCCGCGGCGGCGTTCGGCGCGACCGGCGCGGTGTTCCCGCGTCATCGCAGCGCGCGCATCACGCCCGCCGTAACGAAGGCTGCCGCGGGTGCGATCGAACATCTCCCGATCGCGACCGTCAGTGGTATCGCGAGCGCGCTCGAACGCGCGACGCGACACGGGGTCTGGACCGTTGGTCTCGCGGCAGATGGGAGTACCGACATCGATGAACTCACCGTCGCGGACGCGCCGGTGCTGGTTGTGGTCGGAAGCGAGGGACGTGGTCTGTCGCGCCTGGTCGAGCAGCGGTGCGACGTGGTCGCGCGCATTCCGATCGCTGCAACGACGGAGTCGTTGAACGCGTCCGTGGCGGCAGCGGTTGCGTGCCACGAGATCGCTCGTCGGCGACGGATTGCGAGCCGATAATCTCGAATCCGTTCGACACGCCGGGTTAGCTCATCTGGTAGAGCAACGCACTTGTAATGCGTAGGTGGTGGGTTCGAGTCCCACACCCGGCTCTCGAAATCCACGTTTGTACCCCTCGCGTCTGCTTTGATCGCACCTCGATGCCGCACACGGACACCAACGAGGAGTTCCTCGAGACGACGCTCACCGAACGAGAGCGCGAGATACTCGACTTCGAGTGCATGTGGTGGACGTTGCCCGGCCCGAAGGAATCGCAGATTCGCGTTCGCTTCGGCACGTCCGCGACGACCTATCGGCGCTTGTTGAGCGCGCTCATCGACCGGCGCGACGCCTACGCGTACGACCCGCTCACCGTGACTCGACTTCGGCGCCAGCGTGATGAGCGCCGGCGGGCGAAGATCGAAGGCCCTCGGGTGCAGCGCACCCCGTGAAGTCCCGTCCGTGAAGATGACCCATTTGCGGCATTGTGCGCTACCGCTGCGCATGGCCGGGGCGAATGCGACAGAATGAGGCCATGGCCGAGCCGCGAGGACCTCGATCGAATCGACCCGGTGCCCGTCGTCCGAGTGATGCCGCGGGCAATGGAGGGGTGGCGGCCGAGGCCGCGACCAGCACGATGAAGGGCATTGTCCTCATCCTGGTCGCCATCGGTTTCGGCATTGTGCTGCTGAACGTCGTCGACGATGGTGACGATTCGCCCGCATCGTCGGGTGGAGACAAGAAGACGACGACGACCGCTGAAACCGACGAGAACAGCACCACGACGTCCGAAGCCCAGACCACGCTCACGCCCCACAACGAGATCAAGATCCAGGTGTTGAACGGACGGGGCGTCAAAGGCGCGGCGGGCGCGATGACCGATGAGCTGAAGGGCAAGGGGTACTCGGACGCTGCCGAACCGTCCGACGCCGATGCGCGCGAGGGCGACGCCGTCGCGTGCGTTGCTGGGCTCGAGCGCGAGGCCGTCGAACTCGCAACGCTGGTCGGCAACGCTGAAGTGCTCGCGGCGTTCCCGGACCCCGCGCCAGCCACCATGGCGGCCGATGTTGAGTGTCTCGTGATCCTCGGCTCTCCGAAGGCTGCCGCCTGATTGCTCGACCGGCCGCAGCGCTCGCGGCCGTGATCGTCACGCTTGCGAGTTGCGCTGCACGTGGCGAGGCGCCGGTGCTCGAAACCGATGGCGCGTCGGTGGTCGCGAGTCTCGACACGCCGACGCCGATGGTTGGCCTCGGCGAGCAGGTGTTCGTCGGCGAGCGGACGACCGGACGGATCTTCGAAGTGATCGAAGGACGTCAGGTCACTCGTCTTTCGTTGGGCTCGGTCGATGGTCAGCGCGGGCTGTTGGGCCTCGCGCTCGTCAACGAGCGCCTGTTCGCCGCGTATGTCGACGTCGACGATCGCATCGTCGTCGCCGAGGTCGACACTGGCCGCCTGATCTACCTGGGCCCGAAGTCGGCCGAGCTCGCCAACGGCGGCCATCTCGCGGTGGCGCCAGACGGGTCATTGGTCCTCGGCATCGGCGATCTGCAGTCGCCCGATCTCGTCGACGACACCGACACGCCGAACGGCAAGCTGTTGGCACTCGACGTCGACGGTCCCCCGAATCAGCGGCCGAAGGTGTTGAGCGCCGGGTGGAACAACCCCTTCGCGTTCGCGTTCGACGCGGATGGTCGCTTGTGGGTTGCCGACAATGCACCCAGCTCGAGCTCCGAGCGCATTGCACGCGGCGACGTCGGAGCGCGCCCAACCGATGTCATCGAGCTCGACGGCGAGTACGCGCCGTCGGCGTTGTTGGCGTTGACACCACCCGGACACGACACCGAGGTGTTGCTCATGTGCAGCTACCTCGATGAAACCGTCTACGTCGTCGAGATCGACGTGAACGGACAGCTCAGCATCAACGACGGGCCGCTCGATGTGACGTGTTCAGCGGGTTTGGCAACCGCCAACGGGGAGCTGTACAGCGCTCACGAGAACAAGGTCCTCCGATGGAGCCTCAGGGGTGGATGAGCCGATCGCGTAGCGGTCCAGTCGCGGCCGCGATTGCTGTGAGCGCCATCCCGATCGCCCCTTCGAGAACCGCTCGATCGGCCGATGCGTTGATGCACGCGGCGGCGAACTCAGGCTGGTGGTTCACCGCTCCGGCGGTTTCGATTCCGATCGTCGGGTGGATGCTCGGCATCGCGAGTGAGATGTTGCCCATGTCGGTGCTGAACGTCATCTCGATGTCGTCGTACCGTCGACCGAGCGGTTCGGTCGCCTGCCGGTAGAGGTCGACGAGGCCGTCGTGGTGATTCATGTGCGTGTAAACCGGGCAGTCGTCTTCGATTTCGAGCCGCGCACCCGTGGCGATCGCCCCGGCGTGAAAACACTGTTCGATGCGCGGGCGCACCTCGTGGAGCTCGTCGATCGTTCGGGCTCGCACCATCCAATCGCCTTCGGTGTGGGCGGGGACAATGTTCGCAGCGTCGCCGCCGTGCAACACGATGCCGTGCACTTGGTCGGTCGGACGAAGATGCTGGCGTAACAATCCGATCGCGGTCTGCGCGACGACGAGCGCGTCGGCCGCGTTGATGCCGAGTTGCGGCGCCGCCGCCGCGTGCGACTCCTTGCCGGTGTAGCGAACGCGAAAATGCGAAACTGCGCTGACACGCGGTCGTAGCCCGTCGATCGGCGCAGGGTGCACCATCATCGACGCGTGCACGCCGTCGAACGCGCCGCGCTCCAACATGAATACCTTGCCGCCGCCGCCCTCTTCCGCCGGCGTGCCGTGAATCGACAAGGTGATCCCGAGTTCGTCGACGAGTGGTGCGATCGCCAA
>SXGT01094144.1_pt1 | contig 12203 bp, 8 predicted proteins | sample 3176221 | NCBI WGS metagenome assembly SXGT01 (sample SAMN11356862, study PRJNA531348) | freshwater metagenome | isolation source: freshwater sample F1-120 | place: China: Fuxian Lake, Yuxi | collected 2017-12-25
CAAGCGAAGGTGTGGCTGCTCGCGGGGAGTACGTCCCGGCGCTCGACGCGCTCATCGCCGCGGCCGAGGACGATCAGCAGTTGGGGCGCACCGCGGTGCGCGAGTTCATGCTGAATGTGTTCGAGGTGATCGGCCCACACAACGACACAGCCGGCGACTACCGCCGGCGGTTGCAGGCGCTGCTGTATTAACGTGCGAAGCCGCGAGCGGCTTCATTTCTTCTTGTAGAACGTCGCCGTCGGCGTCACTTTCTCCGCGTGCCACACATCGGTTTTCGCCTTCAGAACGTTGTCGAACGGCGTGCCCGTGCGCGTCAGCGCGAAGTCGAACGGCCCGTACTTCGCCTCCCACTCGACCAGCACCGCGGCCGGGTCGGGGCCGCGCTCGGCGTCGGAGAACGCCTTGAGCCAGGGGCCGCCGAACAGTTCGCACCGGTCGTCCACGAACACCTTGTACCCGGGCGCGTGGTAGATCACGAAGCCGCCGTCGATGTACCCGGCGTTGAACAGCTTGTTCCGCGGGTCGCCCGGCTTCGGCTCGTGCTCCTTCAATGTGTCCTTCACGTCCATCGGCCAGTGCGCCGGGTCGTGTGTGGCCCAGCCGCGGCCGATCAGCGGAACGTGCGCGTCCTTCCACTGAAACCCCAGCGCGAGCAGCACCGCCGCGGCCGGGAGCCACACGCTCGCCCACCACGGTCGCGTTTCGGCACTGCCGGGCTGGTACAGGTCCGGCCGGCGCGCGGCCATCCACAGCGCCCAGCGCGTGTGCTTCAGCATCGCGGTGAGCGCGACCACGGAGACGACCGCGAACAGTGAGGCGTGCCGGCACCGGCTCACGGTCAGCGCGAACCACACCAGCGGCAGCAGCCACGACACGCGCACCGCGGTGCGCTTCGTTCCGTACAGCACGAACAGGTACAGGAGCGCGAGCGCGAAGACCGGCCAGGCGTACACCGCGGCCGGGTCGAGGGGTCGGTGTTCGATGATGATCTCGCGCAGCTCCGGCGCGCCCATGATGACGCCCCACGTCTTCGGCATGTCCGTTCCGTAGGGGCTGGCGAGCGTCGCCAGTGCGCAGCCGGCGAGGACGAGCGCGAGCTTACCCGCGTCGCGCCACGACTTCACCGGCGACGGGCGACCGAGCTTCCAGAAGAGCACCCAGCAGGCGAAGGCGATACCGATGGTGCCGATCCCGCCCAGCACGCCGCCGTGGATGTTCGTCCACACCGAGCACAGCGGGATCAGCCAGAAGAGGCGGTTGAGCTTCGGGCGCGCGACATCGGCCTCAACGAGCAAGTTGAGCACGGCGGCCATCGCCGCGAGCGTGAACAGGTGCGGGCGGACGTGGAAGTGCGAGCCGGCCGCGGCCAGCGCCAGCACGACCACCGCGCCCGCGATCATCGGGTGCAGCCCGGTGCGCAACAGCCGCGCCGCCAGCCACGCGAACACTGCCGCGATCAGCGTGACCGCGCCGAGGAGCTGCGCGTCGAACCCGCCGACGCGGTGCGCGAGTGCCATGCCCACTTCGCCGAGCCACTGGTACGGCACCCACCACTGCCCGGCGAACGTGAACGTGTACGGATCGGAGCGGACGAACCCGTCCTTCAGGACGAGTTCTCCGGTCGTCGTGTGCCAGAACGTGCCGGGGTCTTTGAAGAACGCAGTCCGGCCCGCCGAGAGCAGCAGCAGCCAGACGAGTACGAACGCGACCGCGCCGGGCGCGAGCCACCGCGGGAGTTTCATGCCGACACCGCGACGGGCGAGCGGGGGGCGTAAGCCCCCTGTTCAATGCAAGAACGTTTCATGTGGAGAGCGTACAGCGCCAGCACCGCCGGCGACACCCACACGAACCAGAACGACCCGGTCTGGAACAGGTTCATCAGCAGGCAACCGAGGTTGACGAGCACGAGGCCGACCACGGTAAAGCGCGGCGAGCCGGGCGCGTCGCCCACGTCGAGCCGCCACACGGCGAGGGACTTGAGCACCATCGCAAACACCGCGGGCAGCAGCAGCACCATGTCGAACGGCCACGCGCCGTAGGGGGCGGTCACGAACGACACGAGCAGCAGCAGCGGCAGTTGCTCGGTCCAGTTCCAGTGCGCGCCTTTGTGCCAGCGGAACCACGCGAACCACCCCAGCCCGAACGCGACCGACACGAACTGCAAGCGGAACAGTTCCGGGCCGAAGGCGATGCGGAGCAGCGTGCCGAGAGTCGGCGAGGCCCACTGCGCCGGCGGGCGGATGCCCATCGCGTCCGCGTACTGGTGCCAGACGTGCGGGTTGAAGGCCAGCGGCAACAGCGCGCACGCGAGGCCGGTCAGCGCGCCGCCGACGAGCACCCGCCAGCGCCCGCGGGCGACGGCGTCCACCGCGATCCCGGCCCACAGCAGATATGCGAGGTGCGGCTTGATCGCGACGAGCACGGTCGCGGCCCCGGCCGCGTACTCCCATCGCCGGTCGCGGTCCCAGCGCCGGGCGCATTCGAGGACCAGCACGACACCGAGCAGCAGGAACGGGCCGATCTGCCCGCTGTGCAGCGCGAACGCGGTCGGCATGAAGGCGAACGCCAGCGCCCACCCGACCCAGCGCCGCTCGCGCGCGCCGCCGAGCAGCAGCCACAGCCGATCCGCACAGAACCCAGCCACGGCCAGGTTCACAAGCAGCCACAACAGTTGCGCTTCGCGCGCCGGAAACAGGCCGAGCGGCAGCACCGCGGGGAGCGCCCACGGCGGGTTCCACATCATGATGGCTTCGTTGGTGTCGCGGCCCGCCGCTTGTTGGAGCGGCAACAGGCGCGACTCGTCGAACGGGTTCTGACCGGCCAGGGTGAGCTTCGCGGCGGCCCAGTATTCGACGAAGTCGTCCGGCGGCCACACGGTCGGATCGGCCAGCAGTTGGCGCACCTGCCCGGCCAGCAGGACGCCGGTCACGGCCAGCACCGCGAGCATCAGCACGTTGCGCGAAGTCATGCGACAGCATAGAACGCGAACCGTTCGTGTGCCGTTGACGCGGGTGGGGAAAATGTGAACGCGGTGAGTGTTACAAGCGGCCCGTTAGCGACCGGCCGGCACGTCGTCCTATGGTTGAGTCCACCTGACCGGAGCCATTTCATGCCGTTTGCGAAGTTGCTCAACTTGCCGTTTCTGGTGTTCGGGTCTGCGGCGCTCGCGTTCGGCGGCTGGATCGCCTACGAAGCGACCAAGCCCATCGGTCCAAAGACGAGCGCGGCACGCGCAACGGGGCACGATCCGTTCGAGCGGAGCGGCCCGCCGGTTGAAGCGGTACTGGGTATGGTTCACCACGGCATCGCGCGCCCGCACGTCGAGCGCCACCTCACGGGGTTAACGCCGGCGGAGTTGGAAACAAGCGATGTCTCTTCAGGCGCGACCCCGATGCGGTCCCGTTACCGGGTCGCGCTGGAACGACCGGTCCCGCACCTGATGCCGCGCGTTCTCCCACACATGTTCAAGCCCGGCCCGTACCTACTCACGCTGGAGTTCGACGGCAGCAAGCCCGGCCACCCGCTCGTCCGCGCCGAACTGACGCCCGAATAACTGCTACCGCTTCGCGCGGCTCGCGTCCGCGACCGTCATCGCCCCGTAGCCCTCGCGCCACTGCGCCTGAATCTCGATCTCGCCCGCGAACTCGTCGGCACCGAGCGTCGCTTTCCAGTCCTTCGCCAGTTTCCCCTTTCCGTCCACGTACACCTTCACGAGGTACTTCCCCGGCGGCAGTGCGGGCTTCCCCTTCGCCCACGTCTTCGCGCGGTCCGAACCCGCGTCCGCGAGCAGCGTCACCGTGTGCTGCCACAACTTCCCCTTGCCGAACACCACGCGGTCGGAGGTCGCGACCGGCTGCTTCTCCCAGTCGCGCGCTGCGGCGTCCCAGGCGTAGACATACACGGTCAGCAGCTTGTCCCCCCAGGCGTCGGGCGTCTTCTCGATTTTCAGCCACGCTTCCGTTCCGAACTGCTTCGGGCCGGAGTCCTTCGCCGGCAGGTCGGCGACCTTCGCATACTTGCCGGCCTTGATCGCGGCCACGTCCTCGACGAACGCGCGAATCGCCTTGTAGCCCTGATCGCCGGTCACCACCTTGATCCCGCCGCCGTGCTTCACTTCGCCCAGCGGCTTCGTCAGCAGCAAACTCTTCTCCGGATTGTCGAGGTCGATGAGCTTGCTGGCGAGCAGATAGTCCAGCGTCGCTTCCGGGCCGCCCTTGCGGAACCACGCGACCCGCTCGCCGTGCTCCTTCACGAGCTTGTCGTTCTGCGGCGTGCCCTCGGTGTGGCAGTTCATGCACCGGAAGCGGAGCGACCAGACGTTCTTCTCGAACGACTCCAGCACCCGGTCTTTGCGCGCTTGCCGCACCACCTCGACGGGCTTGGTCGCGAGCACGGGCGGCTTCTCCGGCTTCGGCGCGTTCCGGAACGCGGGGTCGGCGGCGCACGCCTTGATCCACGCGGCGAACGCCTCGTACTCGGCCTTCTGGCGCTTCGCACTGATGAGGCCTGCGGCCTTCGGGTCGGCCGCGCCGCGATTGATGAGCGAGAGTATCTTCGAGTCCTCCGGCTTCTCCAGATCGATCAAACCCTGATCGCGCAGCGCGAGGAACGTCTCCTTCGCGGACGGCAGGATGTAGTTCTTGAGATCGACCGCGGCGAGGTGACAGCGGACGCAACTCGACGGGTCCGGCGACTTGAAGATGGGCGCGATACGATCCTCGAACACCTTCGCGGGATCGTCCGCGCCGCGACCGGCGGTTGCGAACGCGGCGAGACAAACGAGCGCGACGAGCGAGCGCATGAAACGACTCCTAACTCGGGTGAGTTGAGCGGAACGTAAACTACTTCACCGCGGTCGGCAACTGCGCGGCGGTGTCCTTGAGCCAGCGCGCCAGTTGCCCGTCGAGCTTCGCGGCCAGGTCCGGTTTGTCCGCCGCGAGGTTCTTCTTCTCGCCGATGTCGTTCGTCAGGTCGTACAGTTCGAGTGCGTGGTCTTCGTAGCGGCGGATCAGCTTGTGCGGCCCGGCGCGGACGGCCCCTCCGGGCTTGTTGCCCTTGTGCCACGCGAAGTGCGGGTAGTGGAAGTACAGCGCGTCGCGTTCCAGCTTCTTGCCTTGCAGCAGCGGGCGCAACGACACACCGTCGAGTACTTCACCGCGGCCCAGCTTCACGCCGGTCGCGTCGAGGATCGTCGCCGGCAGGTCGGTGCTGGTGACGGGCGCGTCGCTGGTGGTGCCCTTCGCGGCCACGCCCGGCCAGCGCACGATTAGCGGCACGCGCAGCCCGCCCTCGTACAGGTCACCCTTGCCCGAACGCAGCGGCCGGTTGTCGGTCGCCCCGTCCCACCCGCCGTTGTCACTGGTGAACACGACGAGCGTGTTCTCCGCGATCCCCAGCCGGTCGAGTTCATCGAGCACCTTGCCGACCGCGCGGTCGGTGGCTTCGATCTGCGCCGCGTAGGTCGCGTTCTTGAGGCCCGGCCCTTCCTTGCCCTTGTACTTCGCGATCAGGTCGTCCGGGGCCTCGAACGGGTAATGCACGTTGTACGTCCAGAGGCACACGAACATCGGCTTCTTCTTGTTCGCCTGCATGAAGGCGAGCGCTTCGTCCGCGAGCCGGTCGGTCAGGTACTCGCCCTTCTTGCGCGGCTTGATGTTGGGGATGCGGTACGGGTCGAAGTACGTCGGCGGCCCGCCGAAGCCGCACCCGCCGATGTTCGTGTCGAACCCCTGGTGTTCGGGCCAGAAGTCGGGGCCGCCCGTGGCCGGGTTCTTGTCCTTAGGGTCGCGTTCGCCGGACAGGTGCCACTTGCCGAAGAAGCCGGTCGCGTAGCCGACATCCTTGAGGCGCTCGGCAATCGTGACGGCCTTGAGCGACAAGACGTGTTCGGCCGCGGGTGGTTGAAGCTTCCGCGCCGCGGGCCAGAACGCCGGGCCGTCTTTGCCGTGCTGGGTGATACGGAGCCGCGCCGGGGCAAGCCCGGTGATGAGCGCGGCCCGCGTCGGCGAGCACACCGGCGACGCGGCGTACGCGCTCGTGAACCGCACGCCCTGCTTGGCGAGCGCGTCGAGCCGCGGCGTGTTCAGCTTGTCGTTGCCCTGACAGCGCAGGTCCATCCAGCCCAGATCGTCGACCACGACGTACAGCACGTGCGGCGGCGCGGCGCGCCCGACCGCGGGGGCTAGCGCAACCGCGACGAGCGCGAGCACGAGGCGAAGCAAGCCGGCACTCGGGTACATGATCGCCTCGTCGTGTGTGGTGGTGTTGGGTCTTCGTAGACCGGGGCGCGAGGCGGACAAGCTGATTTCTTTGGCTTTCTGGCGCGCGAACTGTTGGAATGGCGACTCGGACTTCCGACGACGGAGGGTTTCAGCGTGATGTATATCGGTACGCGCGTGTTGTGGTCGGGGGCGGTGCTGGCGTTCGCGCTTGTCGCTTCGGCCGACGCGCCGAAGGCGGTCGACCTGTCGGACCTGCGCGACGCGATCACGACCGCGGGCAAGCGCGGCGAGAACGTGGACGACATCAAGCGCGCGCTCGACGCGCTCGAGAAGGCGCTCGCCAAAGGTGGTGCGGCACCGAAGGAGGCAGCGCGGGCCGAACTCGCAGCGGTGCGCCGGGCGGTCGAGGCCGCGGCCCGCAAGGGCGAGAAGGTGGACGGCATCGCAAAGGAACTCGACGACGTCGAGAAGGCACTGACGGGCCGCGTGTTCGTGCGCATGGACAAGGCGCAGGTTAGTGCCTTCGCTACGGAAGTGCTGAGAGGAACCGACCACCTGGCCCAGCGCGCCTATCGTCAGGTGCCGGTCATCGAGTTGGCCGACCGCGCGGTGGACGGGTTGTATCTGGCTGCGGGCGAGGCCGTTCCCGACGAGGTGAAGCAGGAGCGAGCGCGGCGGCCGAAGGGCGTCGCCGTGGACCCGCGGCCGTTGCTGGAAGCCGCGCGCGACGCGCTCGGCAAGCGCGACGATCTGGCCGATTCGCGCGACGTGCTCGCGGCGCTCAAGCACGCCTGCGGTGCCTTCGACGAACCGACCACCGCGCTGACGCCCGAAGCGATGACTCGGATGCGCTCGCAACAGTACCAGAACGGGCTGGGTGAAGTCGGCGTTCAGTTGCGCCGGGTCACGGACCGCATCGAGGTCGTGACGCCGTTCAAGGACGGCCCCGCGTACAAAGCCGGGCTGCGCGCGGGCGACATCATCACGCAGTTCAAGTTGTTCGAGGACGCTCAAGGGAAGCCGCTCGTCGCGCCAACCGCTCTCACGCCCGCAACGCTGAAGGCCGAGAACACCGACGGCGTGTTGTGGGGGCGTGTGGGCGCGCGCGTGGAGCTCACGGTCGCGCGCCCCGGTGCGAAGCCCGTGCCCCTCGCGCTCACACTCGCGCGCGTCAAGCGCGAGGGCTTGGTCGGCCACCGGCGGCTGGCCGATGACACCTGGGACTACCTTCTCGACGAGAAACTCGGCGTCTACTACGTCCGCGTACTCGACTTCCACCGCGCGGATTTGGCGAATGAACTCAACCTGTTGCTCACCAAGTTCGAGGCCCAGAAGATCAAGAGTTTGGTGCTCGACCTGCGGTTCGCCGGCAGTGGGCTGATCGACACCGCGGTCTGGGTCGCGGACGTGTTCGTTGATAACCCGCTCATCGTCGAACTGCGCGGGCGCACGAGCGGCGCGGAGAAGAAGATGGGACGGCGCACCGGGAGCCGGCTGCTGTTCCCGGTGGTGTGCCTGACGAGTGGCACGAGCGGCACCTGCCCGGAGCTGGTCGCGGCGTGCCTGCAAGACCACAAGCGCGCGGTGATCGTGGGCGAGCGCACCGGCGGGCGGGCCAGCGTGCAGAACTATTTCGCGCTGGAGCGCGGCACACTCCGCATCACCACCGCGCACGCCTACCGTCCCAGTGGCAAGCCCCTCGACCGCGACACGGCCCCGGCCGACCGCCCGGACGAGTGGGGCGTGACCCCCGACCCCGGCTTCGCGGTCGAGCTAACGAAACCGGAGCGCGACGACCTGCGCGACGACCTCGAAACTCGCTGCACCATCACCCACCGCGACACCCCGAAGAGGGACGCGAAGGAGTTCAAAGACCGCCAATTGGCGAAGGCGCTCGAACACCTCCGGGAAAAGGCGAAACAAGAGTAGGCGGGCGTCAACACCGCACGACGTTCGCGCGGTGTGTTCACCCAATGTGGAATCCTCTGGCAGTTGAATAGGAATCGCGGCTTTGCACGACGAATCGGATCCAGGCCAATAGCGCCAAGCGATTGCGGCTCGGATTGGCTGCAACAGAACTGTTGAGACGCCCGAAACTGCCGATCCGTGCCGAAAAGTGCCCGCTTCCGTCGGGCGCTCTCGCTCCGTTCTCGATTCGTTGGGCAAAGCCAGGGCCGTTTGCGGCTCCAGAACAAGGTGACCGCTCAACACCCGCCTACACCAACTTACCCAAGATCCCTTCCTGCGTAGCCCTGCCTCTCCTTCAGGTCCGGCTTGATTCGTCCGGCCCCTTGCCTATAGTCCCCGGCCTTCAAGTACTACACTTGCGCCGGAGAAGCCGCGTGCGGAGCGGGCGGGTTACAACTTGGTTCGCGATCTTCGCGACGCTTCTGGCCGCGCCGGACGCGCTCGCGCAGCCGATCCGCCGCGTCGCGGCACTGGACGTGCCGTTCGGCGGCGCGCCCGCGCTGCCGACCGACGGGATGCTCGCCCCTATGTCGCCGGTGCCGCCGCGAACCGCGTACCAGCCGCCGCGCCGCGACCCCGACGGGGTGCCGTACGAGCCGGACTTCACGCTGCCCGACGGCAGTTCGATCCCGGTGCCGCAGTCGAAGACCCGCGAGATCCGGCTCGGCCGCCGGTACGGGACCGCGAACAACCTGGACAGCGTTGCGCTGCCCGACGGCTCGCGCCGGTTCCTGCTCACCGGCGGGTGGGTGGTGAACGTGGCCGCGCGCGACGGCACAGACGCCACCGAGTTCGCGGCCGACGACATCGTCATTTGGACACGCGGGCTCGCCATCGACAACGTCCGCAACGGGTTCAACACGACCGGCGACGGGAAGACCGAAGTCGAAGTGTACATGTCCGGCAACGTGATCATCCGCACGACGCAAGGCAAGGGCGCGACGCCCACCAGCCAAACGCTGCGGGCCGAAGAAGTGTACTACGACGTGGAGCGCAACCGCGCGATCGCGGTCCGGGCCGATCTGGAAATGTCGATCCCCAACTCGCCGGACCCCCTTCACCTGAAGGGCGAAGAAGTGCGGCGGCTCGACGTCGAGAACTGGGAGATGTTGCGGGCCACGATGAACGCGAGCAAACTGCCCAGCGACCCCGGCCTGCGGCTCGACGCCGAACGGTTCACGCTCAGTCAGAGGAAGGTGGTCCGCCGGAACATCTTCGGCATCCCGATCCGCGACCTGGAAACGGGCGCGACCGTCGAGACGACGGAGCAACTCGTTACCGGCAAGCAGGTGGTGACGCGACTGGCCGGGGTGCCGGTGTTCTACCTGCCCACGCTGCGGACCGACGCGAGCGACCCGCTCGGCCCACTTCAAGGGCTGAGTGCCGGTCAGAACCGCCAATTCGGGGCCCAACTGTTCACCACCTGGGACTTCTACGAACTGCTCGCGCTGCGCCCGCCGTCGGGCCACCGGTGGACGCTGAATCTGGACTACCTGAGTAAGCGCGGCCCGGCCGCGGGAACGGACTACTCGTACCGCGTGCCCGGCGCGGAGCCTAGCGACCCGAACCTCGGCAACGGGCTGTTGAAGTTGTACGGCATTTCGGACGGCGGCAACGATTTGCTCGGCGCGGACCGCGACCGGTTCCGCAAGAACCCGTCGTTCCGCGGCCGCGCCCAGTGGTTGCACCAGCAAGAGGTGGCCGAAGGATTGTACTTCCAAGGGCAACTCGCCTACCTGAGCGACAAGAACTTTCTGGAGCAGTACTACAAGCAGGAGTTCGATTTCGGGCCGAACCAGGAGACGTTCGCGTACCTCGCGTGGCAGCGGCGCAACTTCGGCACGTCGACTCTGGTGGAAGGGCGGGTCAACCGCGAGTGGGTGAGCGAGACGAACTCGCTCCCGCGCGGCGACGCTCACCTGCTGGGGCAGACGTTCTTCAACGACCGGTTCGTGTACGGGATGCGCGCCAGCGCCGGATTCTACCAGTCGCGGCCGAGCGAGATCCCGCCGTTCGCGCTGTTGCCCACGGACCGGCGCACCGAGACTGGCCGGTTCAACTTGTGGCAAGAGCTGAGCGTCCCGTTCGAGTTGGGGCCGGTGAAGCTCGCGCCCTACGGCGTGCTCGACCTGGCCGAATACACCAACGACCTGAACGGCAACGAGGTCGGCCGCGCGTACGGGGCCGGCGGCGCGCGGGCCAGCGTCCCGTTCTCCCGGCTGTACGGCGACGTGACCAGCGAGCTATTGAACCTGCGCGGCCTATATCACAAGGCGACCCTCGGCGCGAACTACCGCTACGCTCGGTCCAACGTGCCGTACACGCACCTGCCGCTGCTCGATCGGCTGAACGACGACGCCATCGACCAGGGTTGGCGCAACATCACCCCGATGCAAAATCTGTTCGTGCCGGGACTCGACGGCCCGCGCCTCGCCGCCGCACCGGGGTACAGCCCGTTCAACCCGCAACTGTACGCGATCCGCCGCGTGGTCGAGAACCGCACCGACACGCTCGACGACGTGAACGTGCTCCAGATGGACTTGCGCCAGCGGTTCCAGACCAAGCGCGGCCATCCCGGGATGGAGCACACGGTCGATTTCCTCACCTTCGACGTGTCCGCGTCGTACTTCCCGAACGCGAAGCGCGACAACTGCGGCCACCCGTTCGCGTTCCTCGAATACGCCACGACGTGGAACATCGGCGACCGCACCTCGCTCGTGTCCAACGGCTGGTTCGAGCCGTACGAGGGCGGCTCGAGGTACTGGAACGCCGGGGTGTACCTGAACCGCACCGACCGTACCAGCCTGTACCTGGGCTACCGCCAGACGGACCCGCTCAACAGCAAGGCGGTGAACATGAACCTGGGCTACCAGCTCAGCCACCGGTACTACGTCAGCGCCGGCGTGAGCTACGACTTCGGCCTCAGCCAGGCGCTGTCCAACTCGCTGACGCTGACGCGGACGGGGCCGGACCTGACGGTGTCTCTGGGATTCACCTACACCGCGTTCGTGAACGCCTTCGGATTCCAGTTCCTGGTGGTGCCGAACCTGGCCGCGGCGGGCGGGCGGGTGGGCTCACCGGTCGGCACGACCCGGAGGTGACCGTGACCGCGGACGACGCGCCCGCGCGGAACAAGCCGCGCCGCTGGCGCGACAAATTCAACGAAGCGTTCCGCGGCGTGAAGAAGGGCGTGCGCGGGCAGTCCAGCTTCTCGGTTCACTTCTTCTTCGCGGTGGTCGCACTGATGGCCGCGGTCGCGCTGGAGTGCAACCACTACGAATGGTGTCTGGTGATCGGGTGCGTGGGACTGGTGCTGACGGCGGAACTGTTCAACAGCGCGCTCGAGATGCTCTTTCGCGGGCTGGAACCGGAGGCGCGGGACCGCGTGTATCACAGCCTGGACATTGCGGCGGGCGCGGTTCTGGTCGCCGGGCTGACCGCCGCAACGATCGGCGGCATCATCTTCGGCCGCAAGCTGCTCCTGCTGTTCCACCTGATCCCGGCGTGACCGCTTCTCTGGAGCCGGCCTCAGTGAGCCCGGGAGCTGCACGGCGCGTGTAGTTCCGGCCCCACCGAGACCTGCTCCAGAAAAGAAAGAGCCGACCCGAACGGGCCGGCTCTGGTACGTTGTCCCCGTCACCCGTCACTCCTTCTTCTTCACCTTCTCGAACTCCAGCGTGGTGCCGTCGGCGTCGCTGATGGTGAGCTTCTCGCCCTTGATCACACACTTCTGCTCGTGCCGCTTCGACCCGCCCAGTTCCTTCGTGAAGTTCCACACCACCTTGTCACCGGTTTCGAGCGTGTAGGTGCCCACGAAGTCGCCGATCGGCGTGTTGTAGGTCATCTTACCGTCCTTCGTGAACGACACCTTCAGCGTACCGGCCGGGATCTCGTTCCCTTTCACGGTGCCGGCCAGCGACGACCACTTCGTGTCCTCGATCTTGCCCTTGTTGTTGGACACGTTCTTGTCGTCCTTCTTGGCGACCTTGACGCGATCGAAGTCGAGCGTGGTGC
>SXGT01863587.1_pt1 | contig 12203 bp, 9 predicted proteins | sample 3176221 | NCBI WGS metagenome assembly SXGT01 (sample SAMN11356862, study PRJNA531348) | freshwater metagenome | isolation source: freshwater sample F1-120 | place: China: Fuxian Lake, Yuxi | collected 2017-12-25
GAGCCACGACGAGCCACGACGAGCCACGACGAGCCACGACGAGCCACGACGAGCCACGACGAGCCACGACGAGCCACGACGAGCCACGACGAGCCACGACCAGGGAAGGGCAGCGCAGACCGCCAAAATCAGCCGCAAAAACGCCAAAGGCCTAGGGCGCGATGCGCCCCAGGCCTCTGATGTTCGGTCGACAGTGCACAGTTCACGGCTTGTTCCCTTCAGAGAACCCATCCTCGCCTCGGGTTGCGCACCGACTGTCACCAGTCCGTTCGCCTCCGCTCATCGTGTTGCTCTGGCTTCAACGGTGACTCCGTCGCGCTGGCGCCTTATTGGTTTGGCGCGCCCGTCATGGCCTTCCGTCCCTCGCGGGCTTGGCCTTCACGGTCCTGACACGACGGAACGACACCTGCTTGCGTAGGTCCCGTCCCGCTCTTGCTCCTCTCGCTCACGTTCAGCGTATGACCCGAGCGACTCTGTCAGCTCCCCGTCCGCTCCCGTTGCCGGCAGCGATCCGCGTCTGACCGTCCTCTCGTGGGATTTCCTTCCCTTCGACGTACCAAGCAAAGAGCAGCGACTTCTACCGGAGCGTCCAACCCCGGTTCTGCTGCGTCCCCAGGTTTTTGCAACCTCTCGACGCTTTTTTCCGCTCTATGCCCTGCAGCCTTGTTTCATGCCGCTCACGTCCATGGGATTCCGCCTCCAGAGCTTTCCCCTGCCAGGTAGCGGGTCGCACCTCTCGGCTGACCTCCCGCACTTCGTTGTTCATCCCCAGCCGGCACACTTCACCGGAGTGAAGGCGTCGCTGGTGGCCGCAACCTTGTGGGTGCTCGCATCCTGCCAGTCCGTTCCGTGCCCGTCGGTGTTACCCGGCGAGCACAGCCGCTGCTCTCCTGACGTTTTGACCCTCCGGGGTTTTCTCCCCGCCGGTCCTCGACTGGCCTCCTCGTCCCACGCTCGCGCGCTGGGAAGCTCTGCCTGACTCGGCTCCGCGCCTTCGCCGTCGCCACGCGCCGGTGTCGCCACCTGCTCGCTGCGTCGTCGCTCTTGCGTACCGCGCCGGCTCTGCCTTCACGTCGTTACCGCCGTGATCGGGGTTCGTCCGCGCTCTCCTGGGCTTTGGGTCTTCGCTCGACCGTTTGGCCGCTTTGGCTCGCGCCGCCACGTCCTGGTCGTCTCGCCCCTGCCCTCCAGAGCTGCTCGCTCCAGTCCAACCTTGGAATCCAAGAACTGTGCCTGGTTTTGAAAGAACCACGGGTCGGCTTGCCTCTTTCGAGCGCTGCCTCCCCCCTGGGTTTTTCGTCCTCATGACCTGCGCCGAGACGCCTGTCTGTCGGACCCCCGCTGGCTGTGCACGGAAGAGCGCGAAGCCCTCCCTGCCGACCGGACGAAAGAGTTTGCCGACTTTTTTTCTGGCGTCAAGCGTCAGCCGCAACTTTTTTCGAGTAGCGCAAACTTTTTCCAACCCACTGGAATTCCGCCGCCCGTCGCCGAGGCGAGGCGCCGACGCCGCGCATGCGCAGGCCGAGCGCCCTGATGCCCCTGCTGCGAGTCTCAACCGACCGACGGCGCCGGCCGCCCGCTGCCCGCCCCGTCGCCGCGCCGCAGTGGGGCCGCCTCAGGGCTTGCGCTCGACGTCCGCCTCGTCGGCGCCCTCGTCGCCGGTGGTGCCTGGCTGCAGATCGAGCGCAGGGTTGTAGTAGCGACCGTCAGGAGAGACCGCGAGCGCGCCGAGCTTGGCGGCCTCCTCGCGGCGAGCATTCTGGCGGCCTGTAATCGACAGCAGCTTCTTGACCAGCGACCACTGCGGCTTCGGCTCGACCGCGGCGGGAGCGGGCATGGGCAATGGCGTCCGCGATGGCGTCAACGAAGGGGGACGTTGCCGACGCTTGGCCGGCACGGCGTCCTCTTCAATCGGCGGCGGCGGCCGGATCGCGCCGGCGTGGAGCGAAGGCGACGATCCCGGCGGTGGCGCTGCTCCGCGCGTCTGGGCTCCGAACGCCTTGTCTTCACGCAGCGTCCCCATCAGCCGTTGGGCGGCGACAAAGGCGTACTCCGTCGCGTCGTCAGGCCCATCGGCGAGCCCGATCACCGATCGCAGCACATGCTGGAGGGACTGCGCGCTCCGCGACCGCGCCTCAAGCCAGAGAATGGCCATGCCTGGTTCTGGACCCGTGAGGTCGACGACGCGAGTCACCAGGGCCCGCAGCTCCACCCGCGCCTCGCAGCCCTCCGGCTGTAGCCGCACCACAAGCACACGGCCGGAGGACCGCAGCCGTCGACACATCAAGAACGCGCCCGTGGCAGTGATGTCGGCGACCAAGAGCTGCTCTGGCTCTTCATTCGCAGACAGCACACAAGACCCGCGTAGCGTAGGGCCAAGGCCCATGACGCCTCCCATCACGCGCGGCCGACCGCACGCCGCAGTTTTAAGTCTGTTCGGCGCCTGGGGACTTCCGGTACGCTACGCACTCTCGGAGCCTCCCGCAAGTGCGGCCGCTGCGTGCCACCACGACGGGGCCCGTGGCGGCGCGCCTGACGACTGGAGCGTCGGCACCGCCGCAGGCTCGGGGCGACCTCCAGGTGTCCGCAGTGGTGACGACCTTTGTGGTCGTGTCGCTGTACTTGCGTGAAGCGAGGCGACGCCCCACGATGAAGAGCGCCGCGTTGCCAAGCCTTGGGCAGGCGGTGCCATCGATCTCAAGCCCCGCCACGACGTCGCGAGGACCGCATGCCCTGTCTGAGTCGTTCTGCCACCACCTCCAGCCTCAGGGCCGTCGCCCTCATCGCGGCCGCGTCCGGCTGGGCGCTTGGCTGCGGCGCTTCGCCCAGCGCGACGGCGCCCGCCGCCGACATCACGCTGTTCGAGATCAGCGGCGACGGTGGCGGCGGCGCCCCAACGGACGGCACCTCGGCCGATGCGGCGGCGACCGGAGATACAGCGGCCGGAGATTCGGCGGCGAGCGACGCGGTTGCCGGAGACACCGTGCCAAGTGACTCAGGCGCCGCGGACGCCAGCGCCGACACCGCAGCGACCACAGACGCAGCGCCAGCCGACACGCCCGCGGCGGACGGTGGAAGCCAAGCCGACACCGCGCCCGACTCCGGCGGCAAGCCCGACGCCTCCAACAACGACGCCGCCGCTGACGCCAGCGTCTGCAAGCCCGACTGCAAGGACCTGGAGTGTGGCGACGACGGCTGCGGCGGCGTGTGCGGCAAGTGTCCGGCCGCGGCACCAGACTGCGTCGCTGGCCTCTGCTCGGCGGCCTGCGTCGGCAGCTGCACGGGCAAGATCTGCGGCGACAACGGCTGCGGCGCCTCATGCGGCAGCTGCGGCGCCTCGACCTACTGCAAGGCGGGCACCAGCTGCGCCGCGGGCACCGAGTGCGCCGCCATGGCCGGCTGCAGCGTCGCGTGCGGCAGCGATGACAAGTGCCTCGACGGCTGCTTCGAGTTCGCCAGCATCGAGGGCCTGCTCGACCTCTCGGATTGGCAGAGCTGCTTGCTGACCAACTGCTTCGCCGCCAAGAACGCGCTCACCTGCATCGCGAACAAGTGCCTGACCGAATACGTGACGTGCTACGCCGGCAAACCAGGCGTCGGCACCTGCAAGGAGCTCTCGACCTGCTCCGGTCCTTGCGGTGGCGATCTCTCCTGCATCGGCCTGTGTCAGGCCAAGTCCACCCTCACGGCCAGCGGCGCTTACCTCAAGTACCTCGCCTGCATCGCCGAGGTCTGCCCAAAGGGCTCCGACGCCAACTGCGCCGCTACCGCGCTCGGGCCCAGCGGCGGCTGCAAGGTCGACTACGACGCCTGTATCAACAACTGACGCGTCGCGGCCCGGCCCTCCCGTTCGGCGCGCCGAAGCGGCTCCGGGCCCTGCGATTGCCTCGTTAGCCCCCCTTACGGTTGGCCGAGGGGCCGGGGACGAACGGCTGCGCCGGCGGCGGCGGCGTGGTGCAGCGCAGCACGACGGCGATCTTGCGGCTGGCGCCGACCATGCCGACCTCGTCGCCGAGGCCCTTGACCCGGGTGCAGCGACCCGCCATCGCCAGCTCAATCGGCGGCAAGGCGCCCCCTTGACCCTTAGCGCACGCGCCGCGCGCCGCCGTCTCGAGGTCGAGGAGCTTGCGCTGCTTGGGCCCGCCGCGCTCGTCGGCGATGAAGGAGGCGAAGGGGTGGACGACGGACGCCTTGGCGTCGTCGTGGGCCTTCCACTGGACCTGCACAGCGCGGCCAAGCTGTACGGCGTGGTCGAGCGGCGCGGCGCCGTAGATCAGCTGCTGTGGCCGAAAGCCGGGCCGACGGCACTGCAGGTCGCCGACCGCCTTCGGGAGTCGGATCGACACCAACGCCGGCCCGCCGCTCGCCGCTGGCTTGACGTCGATGATGACGTCGCCCTGGATGTCCATGGCCGCCATGCGGTTGGCCTCTGGCGAGGCGGACGCGGTCGAGGCGGCGAACCAGGCCACGGCCACCGCCATGGCGCAGAGGCGCGCCCGGTGGGCCGCGAGGCGCAGCGCCGCTGAAGGCGCAAATCGGCCGCAGGCGACGCGGGAACGCTGCGGCGATGTCCCGTCGATGGCAGGCGAGCCATCGCCAGCGATCAGCGCCTGAAGGAGCGGAGGCACGGCCCGTCGGCTGGCAAGGGCGGCGTCGAGAAGTTGGGTCCAACGCATGGGGCTCCTGATGGGAGAGGCCGAGAAAGAGGGACACCATCCCCGGCTGGTGGGCGCCATGCCCCGAAGAGACGGAGGGCTAGCCACGCGGCCCTTCATTACCGCTGGCGTCTCGCGTGGGCGGCGCAGATCCAGGCGCTGAGGTCGGCGCAGGCGTTGGGTTTGGGGTCGGTACCAGACCCGGGGCCGAGTCCGAGGGGGGCGTAGGCGCCGGGGATGGGCCAGCGCTCGGCGCGACTGGCGGCGTGATTGCGGCCGGCGGCTTGGTGAGAAAGCGTCGCTTGATCTGATCCTTGGCCGTTCCTTGTGCGAATGCCATCGCCCCGCAAAGGAAGAGCATGAAGCGCTGCTGCTCGCGCTCGACGCGGACGAAGCCGCTGTCCCACTGCGCCGACTCGGCGAGGACGCTGTCGTGGCCGCTGCCCACGGCATACTCCGCGCCGACGTTGAACGAGCGCTGGTCGCCGAGATAGCCGACGCTCAAGGTCGCCCCCACCATGCTCACCTGCGGTGACACCCGCCGCGCGCTCTGCGCCGGGACCGGCGGTGCGCTCGAGCGGTTGGTGAAGGCGCCGGCGCGGATCGGCACCCGCGGGTCGACCAGCCACTCGAGGCCGAGGGCGGCGTTCCAGCTCATGCGATGCTCGATGGCGCGGATCACGTTGGCTGGACCCTCGCTGAAGGCATCGACCTGAAAGCGATCGTAGCGCAGGGCCGCGCTCCATTCGCCGGTCGCGGCCAGAAGCAAGCTCGGCGTGGGCCGCCAGCCGACGCCCGCCGCCACCGCCCAGGGCGTCGCCGACTGCACGCCGACCAACGGACCGCCGACGGCGACGCGATCGGCGGGCGTGCGACGCAAGATGTCGCCGGACTAGGCCGACTTCACCGACTCGTGGCCCTCGCCGCGCAGCGCGACGCTGCGCGTGTGCAGGGTCAGGCCCGCCGAGAGGGTCGGCGTCGGTGTCCACATGACGCCGAGCCGGGCCAGCACCGCCCAGTCGCTGAGGCTCACCGACGCGTAGTCGTCGTAGAACACGGCCTGACGAATGGCGCCCGTCTGGCTGTCGTGCTCGTCGCGCTGCTCATCGGCGGCGAGGTCAAAGGTCTGGCTGCGCCGGGCGGCGAAGACGCTGACGCCGATGGCGAGCGTGTCGGCGAGGCGCAGCGCGTAGCTGGGGCCGAGGTAGAGGACTTGGTCCTGGGCCCGCCAAGACACCTTGAGCGTCGAGGTCCGCTGCAACACGCCGTCGTCGGTGACGCCGCCCCGCGATCCGGCGTAGAGCTTGTTTTCGTTGGTGACGAGGAAGGTCGAGTAGGCGAGGCGGTGGCGGCCGCCGGCGAAGGCGTGGCTGAGGACCGAGCTCGTCGGCGTAGCAAAGAAGCTGTCGGAGCGCAGGTCGGCGCTGCCGAGCGTCGGCGACCGCAGCCCGTCGCGCAGCGTCTGTGTGTCCGTGCCGTAATACTGCAACGCTCCAGAGAACTGGGCACCTTTGAGGAAGCCGAGCCCCGCCGGGTTGTAATTAGGTCGCCTCAGGCCCGGTGACGAAGCCAACGACGGCGCCGCCCATCGCCATGGCGCTCTGGCCGAAGCGCAGGTCGTGGCGCCGCAGCCCATCTGCGTTGGCCGTGGCGCCGTGGCCGAACAGGCAGAGCCACAAGAGCATGAGCCCGACCGGACGGACGCTTCGGACCCAGGCGACGCCGCCTCGGGGTTGCGGTGCGTCCGCGGCGCGGCGGGAGCCGTGGCTGATGGCCCGGGCGGTGGCGACTATCGACGGGGCTGGCGTCTGCGCGTCGATGCGGCTGCCTCGTCGAGGTGGTGACGTTCCGGCTGAGGCAACCGTTCGCACGGCGCTCTTGCCAGCGGCGCCGCGCTCTCGCCCACACATGCCGTAGCGCCCTGGCTGAGCCACGCCGCCCAAAGGCGGAAGACCCGACTGAGAGGTTGGCAGCGCGCCAACACCCGGTCAACCGCGAACTTGGGTCGGCGGAGACGTCGCAGCGACGACGAGACCCCGCGTTGGTTTTTCTCGTCCTATCATTGGCATGGCTGTGGCCGCGCTCGGCGGGCCACTGCGGCCGCGTTCAATTGCCGCGCCGCTGGCGTCGGTGACCACGCACGAGCAAGAGGCACGCCACCAGCGCTGCCATCGGCTGCCACATGGGCTTGGCTCCGGCGGCTGAGGAGGCGCTGCACCCGCCGCTGCTGCGCGGGGCTGGCGTTGTGGCGCCTGGGCCAGCGTCGCCGGCGTCGAGGCCGCCGGCCGTGTCGGCGTCGACGTCCTTGGCGGCCGCGTCGGCGCTACCGGCGTCGCTGCCAGCGCCGTTGCCAGCGTCGTTGCCAGCGCCGTTGCCAGCGTCGCTCTCGGCGTCGTTGGACGCGAAGCCACCATCGGCACCGAGCGCGGCGTCAGCGCTGGAGTTGGCGTCGCTCGCGCCGACATCGCTGGTTGCAGCGTCGGTGGCGGGCTTGCCGGCGTCGCTCGGCTGTACGTCCGCCGGTCCGGCGTCGACCGCCCCGGCATCTGTGGCTCCGGCGTCTGCGGGGCCGGCGTCTGCCGCGCTGGTGTCTGCCGCGCTGGTGTCTGCCGAGCCTCCGTCCTCTCCACCGGCGGACTCGATCTGAAACTCCAGCAAGATCATGTTGGTATGCAACAAGCGGTAGCCGCCTGGCCCTGGCGCTTGGCCGGCGGGCTTGAAGCGGAGGGCCTTCTTGCAGGAGAGCGGCGAGAAGTCGAAGTCGCCGGCGACCGCCGCCCCTGGCGCGTCTTGGACCTTGAAATCGGCGGGCTGGGGCTCCGACGGGTTGCAGTTGAGCGGCCCGCCTGGCGCGGCGCAGCAAGTCTGGCACTTCACCGCGAAGTCCCACGCCGCACCGACCGCGAGGCTCGTGGTGGCAGCGCACCCCGCGCCGATGAGCTCGGCGTCGCATTGGAGCATGCAGGTGGCTTGCGCTGGCTTTGCGATCGCCGCCGAGGCGAGGGCCAACGCGGCGAGGGCGAGGCGCAGGGCCGGGGCAGAAGAGGCACGGGTGGCGACCATCGGAGACTCCGGCTGCGGGGTGGTGCGGCTTCTCGCCGCGAGGATGGGACCAGTCTGGCCTCCTCGCGCGATCGGCCGCAAGGGGTGTGACATTGTCCGAAGCGCAGCGTGACCGCCGTCCCTGCGCGGGCCTCGCCGAGGCGCCTAGCCGGCAAGTGGCGGCCCAAGCGCCGTTCGCGGCGCCCGCCGGCGCGGCTCTCGCGGCTACGACGCGCGTTGTCAGCCAGGGCGCCGACAAGTAGCGTGCTCGCCTGGGCCCTGCGCCAGGAGCCGGCCTTGCCTCACCGCGATCGTCTCACCTACGACCCCCGACCCGCCTCCAGGCGAGCTTTGGCGCCGGCGCCAGACGCCGCTGGCCCGTTCGTCGCTTTCCGGCCTCGCCTCGTGCGCGTCCTCGCCGCGCTCGCGCAGGCCGCGATCGCCCTCGCTGTCGCCGCGGCCTGCGCCCCGCCGCCACAAGGCGCAACTCCGCTCGGGCTGCCGACGAACACCCTGGACAGCGGCCCGACCACGGACGCCGACGGCGCCGACGGCGACCGAGGGGTCGACGCCGCCACCGACGCCGGCCAGGGCGCAGTCGTCGACACGGCGGGTGCCGGCGCCGACGCCGGAGACAGCGCCGGCGGCTTGGACGCCGGGCCGCTCGATGGCGCCGCGCTCTACGGCAAGCTCTGCTCCTACTGCCACGGCCCCAAGGGGGCGGGCGGCTTGCAGGCGCCGCGCCTCGATCGCTGGCACCTGCCGCGGTCCCAGCTTGTGGCGCGCATCGCCGGCACCATGCCGCCGCAGAACCCCGCCAGCTGCGACGCGACCTGCGCCGAGGCCATCGTCCAGTGGCTCGAAGCGGACATCTGGCCCGCCTGCGCGCTGCCCCCGCGGCGCCTGCGCCAGCTCTCCCGGCGTGAGTGGGCACGCACCGTCGCCGACCTGCTGCCCGGGCTTGGCGGCGGGGCGTGCGCCGGGCTTGCCGACTGCAGCGCCACGAGCCAGAGCTGCGCCGCCAGCGTCTGCGTCGATGATGCCTGCGGGCTCCACACCTTCACGCTGGCCGACGCCACCAATGCCTACGGCAAGGTCCATGTCGCGAGCGCCGCCAACGGCTGGGCGCCGACGGTCGCCGCCGGCGGTTGGGCGATGGCGTGGGACGCCGGCCTCAAGTCCTGGGTCGTCAAGGTGCCCATGAACCCGGGCAGCTGGGCCTACAAGTTCGTCGTCGACGACAAGACCTGGCTCAGCGACGCCGCCAACCCCAACAAGATCGGCGACGGCTTCGGCGGTGACAACTCGGTCGTCACCATCAGCTGCGCTGCGGGCAGCGCCGGGGCGGCCGGAGCGCTGGTGGCGGCGATGGCGGCGGACTTTCCCCCCGACGCGCGGCCAAGCCACTACGCCTTCGACCAGCACGCCGCGGCCGGTATGGTCAACGCCCTCCACGTCGAGCAGCAGCTGGAGGCGGGCCGGGTCTTGGCAAACGCCGCCGCCGCCAAGGTTGCAGCCGCCTGGGGTTGCCTGCCCGGCGCAGCCGCCAGCGCCTGCAGCCAGAAGCTGGTCGAGGAGTTCGGACTGCGCGCCCTGCGCCGGCCGCTCAGCGGCGCCGAGGTCGGGCGCTACAAGGGCCTCGTCGAGGCGCAGCCCGACGCTGTCGCCGGGGCGCGGGCGCTCATTCGGGCGCTGCTGGCGTCGCCGCACCACTGGTACCGGTCCGAGCTCGGCGTCGCCACCGGCCAGGGCGAATACGCGCTCGGTCCCTACGAGGTGGCGAGCCAGCTCTCGTACACGCTGACAGGGACCATGCCCGACAAGGCGCTGTTTGCGGCCGCCGCCAGCGGCGCGTTGGCGACCACCACCGGCCTGCTCGCCGAAGCGGACCGCCTGCTGGCGTCGGCGTCGGCGCGGGCGCACCTCGGCGACTTCGCGCTCATGTGGCTCGGCGCCGAGCGCGTGCGCGACGAGCCGAAGTCACCGACGCTCTTTCCGGCCTTCGACGACGCCCTGCGCCGGGCGCTCGTCGCCGAGGTCGCCGCCTTCTACGCCGATCTCGTGCTCGACAGCGGCGGCAAGGTCGGGGACCTCATGACGGCGTCCACGCAGTGGGTCGACGCCTCGCTGGCCGCGCACTACGGGCTGCCAGCGCCCTCGGGCGGCGGCAAGGGACTGCAGCAGGTGAAAGGCGACGGCAAGCGCGCCGGCGTGCTCGGCCTCGGCGCTGTGCTCTCGGCGACCGCGCACTCCGACCAGACCTCGCCCATTCGCCGCGGCCTCTTTGTCCGCACCCGCCTGCTGTGCCACGAGCTGCCGCCGCCGCCCCCCGACGCCGGCGGCGTGCCAGAGATCGACCCCGGCGCCACCACCAAGGAGCGCTTCGCCCAGCACACCGCCGATCCCGTCTGCGCCAGCTGCCACAAGGTCATCGACCCCGTCGGCTTTGGTTTCGAGGCCTTCGACGCCGTCGGCCGCTGGCGCCAGCTCGACAACGGCAAGCCCGTCGACGCCAGCGGCGACATGGTCGACGTCGAGGCCATCGGCGCCGGCACCTCGGCGCCCTTTGCGGACCTGCCCACGCTCGGCAAGTCGCTGGCGACCAGCGCGGCGGCCCGCGAATGCCACGGCCGCTGGTGGTGGCGCTTCGCCCTCGGCCAGGGCGAGGGCGTGGCGGACCGCTGCGAGCTGAAGGCGCTGGCGCAGCAGGTGGAGGGCGACGGCGGCGACCTGGGCGCGCTGCTGCGGCGCGTCGTGGCGCTGCCCTCGTTTCGGCTGCGCGCGCCGACCTCGCCAGCGAGCGCGCCATGACCGCGATGCGCCCGACTTCCGCTCGCAATCGGCAGCTGACCCGCCGCGACTGGCTGCGCATCGCCGCCGGCGCTGGGCTCGCCGGGCCCGTCGCCACGCTGCTCGGCGAGCGGCGGGCCGACGCCGCGCCAATGGCCCCCAAGCGCGTCGTCTTCTTCTACTTTCCAGACGGCGTCCCCGGCCAGAGCCAGGCCGGCGAGCCGAGCGCCTGGCACCCGACGGGCTCGACCAAGTCGTTCACGCTGCCGCCCCTGCTGACGGCGCTGCAGCCCTGGGCCTCCAAGTGCGTGTTCTTTCGCAACCTCTCGCTCGGCGGCGTCGACAGCGGCAGCCACCCCGGCGGCGCCAAGAAGCTGCTGACCGGCGTCGACGGCGGCGGCGGCCAGAGCGTGGACCAGTACTTGGCCCAGACCATCGGCAAGGCGGCGCCCTTCCACCACCTCTACCTGGGCGCGCAGGCCACGGCCAACAACGCCTCCGCCGACAAATTCATCAGCTACTGGGCGCCTGGCCAGACTGCCACCCCGATCGACGACCCCAGCAAGGCCTTCGCGCTGCTCTTCGGCAAGCCGGCCGGCGGCGCGGCGGGTCAGGGCGGCGGCGCCAAGGTCGATCCCCTGGACCTCGCCGTCGTCGACAACGCGCTGCTGGAGGTCAAGGCCCTGCAGCAGCAGCTCGGCCCGGTCGACAAACAGCGCCTCGACGCCCACCTCGCCGCCCTCGAGGAGGTCGAGACTCGCCTCAAGAAGCCGCCCATCGTCAACCCGAGCGGCAGCGCCTGCGCCAAGCCCACGCTCGACACCGCGGCGTTCGGCCAGAATCAGCTCAACGACCCGAGCAAATTCCCTGCGATCTTGACGGCCCAGATCGATCTCGCCGTGCTGGCCCTGAGCTGCGACCTGACGCGCGTCGTCACGATGCAGTGCTCGTCGCACACCAGCGAGCTGATCATGAGCCGCTTCGCCGGTACCAAGATGTACCAGCCCAATTTCGACATGCGCAGCCACCAAGCCAGCCACTACGGCGCCAAGCACGATGTCGGCAAGGCCGAGTACCAGCACTTCGTCTGGCAGCGCGCCTGGTTCCTTGAGCAATACGCCGCCCTCTTGGCCAAGCTGGCCGCCGTCCCGGAGGGCGAGGGCACCATGCTCGACCACACGCTCGTGCTGCTCTGCACCGAGGTCTGCGACGGCAATACGCACCTGCACGACGACATGCCGCTCATCCTCGCCGGCGGCAACGCCGTGATCCCTGGTGGCCGCCTCCTAGACCTCGGCTGGCGCCGGCACGGCGACCTGTTGGCTGGCATTTGCCACGCCCTCGGCCAAAAAGTGGCGGGCTATGGGCAAGAGAGCAGCGGCCCGCTGCCCGGGCTGCTCGTCGGCGGCTGAGGGCCGGGATCCACGCCGCGTCCCGCGCCAGCCGGGCAGGGTGGCGCGCTCTGTCTCGCCCAGGGGCCCGGGCGTTGGGTGGACCCGGGGGCGCCGGCAAACCCAAAAGGTGAAGGCGGAGGGGCAGCAGGCGAACGGCAAGGGGCAGACGCAGAGTCAGGCGCAGAGGCGGAGGGGCAGCAGGCGAACGGCAAGGGGCAGACGCAGAGTCAGGCGCAGAGGCGGAGGGGCAGCAGGCGAACGGCAAGGGGCAGACGCAGAGTCAGGCGCAGAGGCCGAGCCACAGACAGACGCAGAGACAGAC
>SXGT01947572.1_pt1 | contig 12203 bp, 8 predicted proteins | sample 3176221 | NCBI WGS metagenome assembly SXGT01 (sample SAMN11356862, study PRJNA531348) | freshwater metagenome | isolation source: freshwater sample F1-120 | place: China: Fuxian Lake, Yuxi | collected 2017-12-25
GATTTTCCATTGGTCACCTTTCCAGGTGCTCAAGCTGGAGTTTTCGCCAACAGGTTGAACTTTGCCATCTTTCCAGGTGGTGGTTTTGCTTGGGCTGATCAGGGTGTCTTTGTCAGGACCCATGCTGTAACCTTTCCACTCCAGTTGACCTGTGCGAATGTTATAGGCAGCCAGGAAGCCGCGCACACCGAATTCACCGCCGGAAATACCGGTCAACACTTTGTCTTTGACCACCAGAGGTGCGTTGGTATTGGTCATACCCAATTTTGGGTCGCCGTTTTGTACGCTCCATACGCGTTTGCCGGTTTTAGCATCCAGTGCAGTCAGAACGGTGTCTGATTGTTGCAGGAAGATTTTGCCGTCGCCGTAAGCCAGACCGCGGTTAACGGTATCGCAGCACATCACAGGGATGGTGACATCAGCATCCATGGTGGGGGTGAATTCCCAAATGACTGCTTTAGTTTTTTGGTCGATTGCGTAAACGGTGTTAGGGAATGGCGTGTGAACATACAATACGCCGTTAACAACCAAAGGACCGCCCTCGTGACCACGCAGAACACCGGTAGAAAAAGACCAAGCCGGTTGCAGGTTTTTTACGTTTTGACTATTGATTTGCGATAACTTGCTATAGCGAGTTCCGGCATAATCACCACCCCAGGACGCCCAGTTGGCGGGGTCTTGAGTCAGTTTTTCCAAATCGCTATTGGCAGTTGATACTACTGGTGCAGCAAGTAAAGTAGCTATTGCTGAAGAAAGCAGCCAGTTATTTACAGGCTTCATAAGTTTCCTCCCGGTAATCTGCTGTGATGCAGAGTACGATTTTTATGTTGTTAAGACTAATATTAGTTTTAAAGCTCTAAAGTGGATGGTTACCTTACAAACCGGCTTCGAAAGCTTTCTAGTGAAGCAGGTCAACCAAACCAGTTGTGTAAATTGAAGGATTTTTTCCTAAAAGTCAACCTGAAAAACTCCTCTCTCCCTGGGCTCAGGCAATTATTGCAAGTCTGATAATGGCTTACCCGAGCAAGAATTTCATTTTGTTTTGCAATAATTCCGACTGCAGGTTGGAATAAGCGGCTGCTTTGCTCTAGTTTTTGTCACTACCCAGGCAGAAGTTGGTTTATCTTCACCATACTTTTCATTCAAAGCAACTCCGTTGATAACGTCTAATTTATCTAGCGTTCAGAGTCAATTTTGGCTGTTGGCCTGCCTATTCATTCCTTGGCAAAGCAAACCCCCAAACCACCCAGGCCACAATATCCCTGAGGGTTTTTGGCCAGATATTGCTGGTGGTATTCCTCTGCATAGTAAAAGCATGGGTCGCAGCGAATCTCCGAGGTGATTGCCCCTATACCTGCAGTACGTAACTGGTTTTGATAGTGTTCGAGACTTTCCATGGCTGCGGTAAGTTGCGAAGCCGAAAAAGTATCAATGCTAGATCGATATTGCGTCCCCACATCATTACCTTGTCGCATGCCCTGTGTAGGATTGTGCGATTCCCAAAACAGCGCGAGTAAGTCGGGATAGCCGATGGTATTGGGGTCGAATATCACCCGTACTACTTCGTTGTGGCCCGTCAAACCAGAGCAGACTTCGTCATAGTTGGGATTGGGGGTAAAGCCGCCGGCATAACCTACGACAGTAGTGTATACCCCCGCCTGTTGCCAGAATTTACGTTCAGCGCCCCAAAAACAGCCCATACCGAACTGTGCCTGTTGGAGATGATCCGGAAATGGCGGCAGTAGCGGATTTCCCGTTACGATATGCCGGTTTGAGGGCAAGTAAACGCTTTGACGACCTGGCAAGGCGTTGTCGGCGCTGATGAGTGCTGATTTATTTGTCAGAAAATGCATATCGACTGATCCGAAGTCCAATGAAGTGGCGGCAGAGATTATAATCCTCGCCATTACTCAATCTGCCATAAAAACATGAAACAACAAGATTGCCTCAGGCGTTTTATATTCGAACAGCATGCCATCCGCGGAGAGTGGGTTTGCCTGCATCAGAGCTGGCAGCAGGCCAAGCAATATCAAGTATTTGCCAATGCGGATGTGGAAGCGCAATTGGGTCAGGCGCTGGCGGCAGTAGTGCTTTTGGCGGCCACCATCAAATTCAAGGGTGCGATGATATTGCAGGTGCAGGGGAGTGGCCAATTGAAAGCCCTGGTGGCGCAAGCCACTCACGAGCGCACTATTCGCGGCCTGGTGCGCAGTGAAGATACCGTCAGTGCCAACACGCTGCGTGGCATGCTGGGCGGCTCGGGTCGAATGGTGCTGACGTTGGAATCGGGGAATGCGGAGCCGTATCAAGGCATAGTGTCCGTGGATGAAGAGGATTTGGCCGGGGTGTTGAAAACGTATTTTGTGCAGTCTGAACAACTGGATACCCGCTTATGGCTGTTTGCCGATCAAAACCGCGCTGCTGGCCTGTTTATTCAGGAATTACCCGGAGAACAGCGCAATCGGGATGATTGGCAGCGCATCGAAATGTTGGCGGCTACAGTGACGGCCGACGAACTGTTGAGCCTGGATTGCGAAACCCTGTTGCATCGCCTGTTTCATGAAGAGCAGGTCAGGCTGTATGCCCCAGAGTCCGTAGCTTTTGCCTGTAATTGTTCACGGGAAAAAATCGCTGGCACTTTATTGGCGTTGGGTCGGTCTGAGCTGGAAAACATATTGCTAGAGCGGAAAGTGATTGATGTGGATTGCCAGTTTTGTGGTGCACATTACCTTTTCGATACTCCTGCTGTGCTGGCTTTGATGGAGACACCATTGCACAGTGAAAACCTTTCACCCACCCGGCACTGAGGGCTTTATGCACATAATCATCCGCTGGTTCAGACTGGCGTTTCTGTTTTTACTCCTGACCACACAGACGGGTTGCCTGGAATGGCTGCACGCCTATCAAACCTATCTGCAAATGAAAGAATTTGATCGTTACTTTACCGTGACGGCCAAGGATGATTTTACCGTACATTTCAAGGAGCCCCGCCTGTTGAGCGAGGATTTTGTCGCACTGGCCAAACTACAGGCCAGCAGTGAGGAACAAACGCCAGACGGTAAGCGTTGGCGTTATCGATTCCGCAAAATCGATAAACAAGGGCAGGTCGTTACACCGGAAATCAGTTTTTACTGCGATTTGACGTTTAACTTTAAACACGAAGTCACTGCCTGGACATTCTCCAAAATGTTCCTGCAGATCGCTCCACCGGAGTTTCTGGAAGCATCCTTTCGCTCGCTGGGCAGCGCACAAATCAACGAAGGCAGAAAGCAGTTGCGTGCCAACGCCGACCTTCTGCAAAAGACAGCCAGCGATCTGCCGAAAAAATCTGCTGTGATTAAAGGGTTGGGTGAGCCTCAGGACATAAAAGACAAGGAAAAAGAGGAAATTTACAAATACCAGTTTCGTCTTGATGCCCGCAATATTGAAGAAGGTTATGAGGACAGGGCGTTGAGCGAAGTCAAGCTGACATTTGACAAGGCCAGCAATGAATTGGTCAAAATGGCCGGACGCTTCGCCGGTTTGAAAATATCCATTAATTACCGCAATTATCAAGATGATGAGGAAAGCAAAATAGCCAATGCCCAACCTTGATGGCAATCCATGAATGAATTCGAATTCGCATAGCAAAATCCAATTCCAATATCGATTTGTATTGCCTTGGCGGGGCATCGATTTCTGTCGGTGCATTCGTTCAACCTGAATCCTGGATACGTTATGCTTGTGATGCGAAGAATTATCTTGTGGCTTTTATTTCCGGCAATGCTGGCCATGGGTATTTTATTGCTGCTAATCCTGGCATCATTGCCGGTTGAACAAGGTGAAATTTCCATACCCGGTCTATCTGCCACCACTACTGTCTTCAGCGATAATTTGGGAGTGCCCTCAATCACGGCTGAGAACCGAAACGACGCCCTGAAAATGCTGGGTTATCTGCATGCGCGCGACCGGTTGTTTCAAATGGATTTGATGCGTCGCAAGAGTGCCGGCCGTTTGGCGGAATTGTTCGGTGCATCGGCGTTACAACTCGATCGAAAACAGCGAATTTACCAACTTTTAAAAACCGCTCACACTATCGTCAACGATTTGCCGGTACCGCAACGTCAGGCCTTGCAGCACTATGCGGCAGGCGTGAATGCTTACATCGAGCAGTCCCTGATTCCGGCGCCCGAGTTTTTGCTATTGCGGCAAAGTCCGCAGCCCTGGCAGGCCGAGGATAGCATTTTGGTTATTTTGGCCATGTTTCAAACCTTGAACGGTCAGGAACAGGACGAGCGCATGGTCAGTGTGATGGAACAAGCTCTGCCAGTCGATTGGCTGACTTTTCTGACGCCGGATACCGATAGCTATGCCACGGTGCTACTGGGTGGTCCGTCATCGCGGCGTTTTAACCCGACTATCCCCTCTCAAGCCCTGGCGGCATTGCCAAAACTCGACGACTACGTAGCCTATGACAGGGTTGATGCCGAGAATGTGGTCGCCGGTTCCAACAACTGGGTGGTATCCGGTCGTAAAACTGCAGATGGCAGGGCCATCGTGGCCAATGATATGCACCTTGCCCTGAGTGTGCCCAATATCTGGTATCGCGCCGAGTTGTCTTATCAACAGTATCATCTTTATGGCGTCACCTTGCCTGGCGTACCGGGCGTGATTGTCGGCGGCAATGACGATGTGGCCTGGGGATTTACCAATGTCACCGCCGATCTGCTGGATTTGATCCGTCTGCAGATCAACCCCGAAAATCCTCGTCAGTACAAGACTCCGCAAGGTTGGCAGGACTTTGGGCAGCACACTGAAACGATACGGGTGAAAGATGCTGCCGACATTGAAATCAGTTTGCAAGACACCGTCTGGGGGCCTGTGTCCGATCAGGCATTGCTGGGTCAGTCGGTTGCAGTCAAATGGACTGCATTGGAGCGTTACGCGGTAGATTTAGGGTTGCTGGATATGGATACAGTTCATACCGTGCAACAAGCTATTTCGGTGTTGAACAACGCAGGTGGTCCGCCTCAGAACGTCGTACTGGCCGACCGGGAAGGCCATATTGGCTGGACCTACATGGGGCGCTTTCCAAAAAGGGTTGGCCTGGATGGTTTGATCAGTCGATCCTGGGCCGATGGTCAACCGGCCTGGCAGGGTTTCATCCCCGCGCAGGAATTACCAAGGTTGCTGGACCCGGAAGATGGATTTATCGTCACGGCCAACAATCGTACCCTGGGCAGCGAATATCCCTACGTCATTGGGCATAACTGGGCGTTAGGCTACCGTGCGTTTCGTATTGCGGAACTATTACGTGAACGGCAGGCAATGACGGAACAGGACTTGTTGGGCATCCAGCTGGATAATCGCAGTGCAGTGCTGGATTTTTATCAACAAATAGCTTTAAAAGTTTTACGCGATACCGGCAATAAAGACGACGTTTTGCTCGACGTTGAAGCAGCACTGCTTGCTTGGGACGGCCATATGCAGATCGGCAGCATTGGCGCGACCTTATTAGCAGAATTCAGGAATCGTTTGGCACAAGAGGTGTTTTCTAAAGTGGTAGCCGCCTGTCGTGATTACGATCCGGATTTTCGCTATGCCTGGCGGGAAATGGAAACGCCATTGCGACTGTTGTTGAATCAGCAACCGCAGGGGCTGCTGAATCCAGATTATCATGACGATTGGCAGCGGATGATACTGGTTACACTGCGTGAAACAGCCAGTTCATTGCAACAGCAATACCCCGGGTTGCGTTTGGCCCAATTGAACTGGGGCCAGACGCATCCCATCCGCATACAGCATCCATTTAGTAAGGTATCGGCTGTTTTGGGCAGCCTGCTGGATATGCAGAGCTTTGCGGGCGATGGTTGCGCCAGCATTTGCGTGAAAGTGCTGGATACGGCCCATGGAGCCAGCGAGCGCTTGGTGCTTGCACCGGCACATCCCGAAAGCGCCATTTTCCAAATGCCGACTGGACAGTCCGGTCATCCTTTGTCGCCACATTATCGCGACCAACAACTACGCTGGCAGCAAGGCGTTGCTGCGCCGTTAACAACAAATGACAAGCGACAAAGGCTAATGGTGAGACCGCAGGGTAATTGATGTTTTGAGAAAATCAAATTCACTGTAACGAAACAAATCCTTCTTTCTGGAAAATGAAAGTCATAGAGTGGGAGTGGCTCTAGCCTCGATGGAAGGTCGTGGCGCGTTTACAGTTGCTCCCTCATTAAACCTTAAACCTTCACATCAAGCCAAATGGTTTCATGGGCGAACTTGATCAGAATTTTTTGAAAATCCTAGCGCTTGAGTCTCAACTGGCGGGTTCGTTTAAACCATGTAGGCAATTATTTTGTTTCAGCCATATGTCCACCCAAGCAGGCAAGTCGGCGCCAGGCATGGGACGGGCTATGCCAAAGCCTTGTGCCAGTTCGCAGTCCAATGAAAGCAGCTTTAATCCATGGTCGATGCTTTCCACGCCTTCGGCGATGACCTGACGAGAGAAGACTTTGGCCAATCCGATGACCCCACTGACGATGGCCAGATCATCCGGATCATCAAGCATGTCCCGGATAAAGCTTTGATCGATTTTTAACGTATCGGCCGGTAAGCGTCTAAGGTATGTGAGCGAAGAGTAGCCTGTTCCAAAGTCGTCCAGGGCGAATCGGATCCCAATCTCCCGACAAGCTTGTATGTTGGTTGAACCGGCCATCATGTCATCGAGCAGGCTGGTTTCCAGAATTTCAAGTTCTAAATAATTGGGGTTTATATCGGGATGTTTGCCAAGAATCGCAGCTAATTGATGAAAGAAATCATGCTGTTGAAGTTGTTGGGCATCGATATTGACGCTGACAGGCATATCCAATCCTGATGCGCGCCAGTCGCCGATCTGCGTCAGTACGGTGTCGATTACCCACTGACCGATGCGAATTGCAAGGGGATGATTCTGAAGAATCGGCAGAAAGTCTGCAGGGGGTAACAGACCCCGTTCAGGATGCTGCCACCGAATCAGCGCTTCAACTCCGATGACTTCACCCGATTTCAAATTGACTTTAGGATGGTAATGCAACACAAATTGTCTTTGGTCGAGCGCTTGCTGCAAAAACTCCAGTCTCTCGTGTTGGGATTGTATGGCCATGTCTTGATCGACATCGAAAATGTGGTAGCGATTTTTGCCGGCCTGTTTGGCGATATACATGGCCTGATCGGCATGGCGCATCAATTGATCGGCATCCGCACCGTCTTTCGGATAAAACGTTACCCCAATACTGGCAGAAACTTGTAGCACCAAATGGCTGAATAGCACCGGATTGGCTGCGGCTGTAAGCAATCGGGCCAGTATGGGTTCACAGTCCGTAACGTTTTCAAAGTCGGCCAGTACCGCGACAAATTCATCGCCACCGATACGCGCCAACGTGTCACTGTCGCGCAAGCTTTCTTTCATACGTTGCGCGATAACCACCAATAATTCATCGCCGATATCATGCCCATGGGTATCATTCACTGCCTTGAATCCATCCAGGTCAAGATAGACGACAGCCAATAACTGATTGTGGCGTTGGCTGCGACTCATGGCATGTTTTAATCGATCAGCCAGCAGTACACGATTGGGCAGACTGGTAATTGGATCAAAATGTGCGATTTGCTCCAATTGTTGCTGATGCTCTTTCATCGGGGTAATGTCAGAAAAAAGACCGACATAATTCAGCGTTTTTCCTGTGGCATCAAGCACTGCGCTAATGGTGAGAATTTCCGCATACACCTGTCCATTCTTGCGTCGATTCCAGATTTCACCGCACCAATAGCCTTTTTCAAGTACTGATTTCCACATCTCAGCGTAGAACCCGGATTCTTGTCGCCCCGAATGCAGAAATTTTGGATTTTGGCCGAGGATTTCTTCTCGGTTGTAGCCGGTAATATGAGTGAATGTATCGTTGATCTCGAGAATAGAACCATCGGCGGCGGTGATCATGATGCCTTCTCGGGCATGCGTAAATACATTGGCCGCAAGCTGCAGTTTCAACTCGGCTTCCCGCCGCTCCGAGATATCGCGACTGACGCCTATCATGCCGAGAATAGTACCTTGCATATTTCTGAAAGGCGCTTTCAAGGTTTCCAGGCAAACCCGTTTGCCATTTGGATAGGTAACCCAATGCTCATTGATCCTTGCTTCTTCAGCAGTCAGCACCTCTTGGTCATGTTGCTGAAAGGATTTGGCCAAGTCGGCTGCAACTAAATCGAAATCGCTCTTGCCGATAATGTCAGATTCAGCTGCGCCAATATAGGCTTCGTACGCCTTGTTACAGCCGAGGTAAATACTATCGGGATTTTTGAAAAAAATGAGGTCAGGGATGCTGTCGATGACCACGCGAAGTAGGGCTTTTTCCCTATTGATAGCCTGATGCAAGGCTTTATGGGTTTCCAGTGCCGATTTTAATGTCGCATTGGTGTTGGCCAGAGCAACTGTGCGTTCGGTTACCCTAAATTCCAGTTCGGCATTCGCTTTTTCCAGTTGTGACTTTGCACTTTCAAGTTCTTGTGTGGAAGGGGCTAGCAGAGCCGATGGCATGATACGCCAGATAACGATGGCGGTGACTAGTGAAAAAATGGCGGTTAAGGCCTTGGCTATTGCATTGGTCCAATATTTTGGTTGCCAGATAGTCAAAACATCCAACAAATGAGTGATGCCGCAGGCGACAATAAACACGCCAAATAACAGAAATAGCCAGCGATGTGGTACGTCAGGTCGTTTGTTGGCAAAATAAAAAACGGCAAAAGGGATGGAAAAATACGAAATTGCTATTAACGTATCCGATATCACCAATGTCCATAACAATGCAGAATTCCATTGCAAACAGTAACCGTGAGGAAACTGTCCTGTCATACTGAAGCTTTCATTCAAAAACGACCACATTACGCATTTCTCTGCACTTGAAACTGGTTGTTTGGAGAGTAAACTAGATTTCAGCGTTTTAACAATGTCTTTATTGTCACATTGTGTCCGAGCCGGCATCCCAGGTCGCTTAAGTGGAGGGCAGTTTACAAAGTCCAGGGCGTTCCAGTGGTTTGCAAATACCACTCTCAGTCAAAATTGAGGCACTCGACAGCCATTGACGAGTGATTTCGCCATCGCAGAAGCGCTTGCAGGAGATATTGGAAACCCAAGAAATACCCGGTACTTAAATGCAAAGGACTGTCATTCCAAATGGGTGCAAACAGATGATAAAAACGCTGCCCAGATCTGTACAATCCTGACGCAAGGGGTTTGAGCATCCTGCTCAGCCGGCTTTTTGCTTGAAATAATCCTCCAGCTGTCGCGTCAGTCGCCGTGCCAGAAGCGAACGTTCTGCGTCTTTTGGCCTGGAATCCAGGGTAATTTCTTCGCCGGTTTCTATGCTAAGTTTGAAACGGCGGGCTGGTATCTGATACCACTTTTCCTGCTTGGTCAATGTAGTGGGATTACAGCTCAAGCGAATAGGCAGAATGGGGACTTGGGCTTGCAAGGCGATATTGGCTGCGCCGCGCTGGAACTTCAGCGCCTGGCCAGGTGTAGTTCGAGTGCCCTCCGGAAAAATGATCAAGGCACTTCCAGCCTGCAATTCCGCCACACAACGAGCCATCAGATCCTGGGCCGACTCAGCGTAGATATAACCCATGGCTCTGATCGGAATGCGCATGAATGGATTGCCTGCCAGCGCCGGTTTGACGATGCAGGTGGCATTTGGAATTTGCGACAGCAAAAACACAATGTCCAGCAAACAAGGGTGATTGGCAATCACCAGCCGCCCTGGACAGGCCAGCCTTTCTTTACCATGCACTTGATAGCTCAGTATGCCTATGGTCTGCATGAAATTCATGTAAATGCGAAAAATCTGCTGCATCAGCCAGCGTGAACGTAATTGTTTCTGCAGACTCTGGCCTAGAAATGGTGCCATTAAGGGAAACAGCATTCCCCAGAACACGACGCCGACTGCTCCGAACAGGAAAAAACTCAGTCCTGTACCGAACAAGCGCCAGTAATGATTGAAGCGTTCAAACATGCTGCAGGCTCCAGTGCCAGACCACCCCCTCCAACTGAGTATGCCCAGTGCGGTTGTCCGCCAAAATGGCTTCAATCAGGTCGGTGGATTTGTCTGGCAGAGCAGGGTGATGGTCAATTAATTCGCGTCTGAGGCAGAATTGCTGGCAGTCCTCTGTTGGGTGGCTCAGGACCATGGCCAGGGCCCATGTGGCATAGGGTGTAACTAAATAATCTTGATAAACCAGCGGCAACGGCTGTTCGTAACAGACCAATAAAACGCGGGGTGTTTCCTGCAAAAGGCCGGCCGCTTCAATGAAGGCGGCAAACAGACCATCGCTTCCGCCCGCCAGCGCGATGTAAGGCAGAGTGCACCGGCTTTGCATGCTGAAAAGGCCGGCAATGGCGTTATGCACACACAGACTGAAACGGCTGGGCGAAATCGGTTGATTGAGGCTCAGGTTTTCGAGCAGTTCGTAATAATCCAGGCTTTCGCCATGCAGGGAGCAATACACGGCCGGCAGGTTTCCGGCCTTTTCCCGGCAATGCCAAGCCACCGCGCAGGCGGCTCTGGCCAGCGGCGACATTCTGCGCCGTTGCAGCATCGGTATGAATTGCACGTCGGCACCGCCGGCGACATGGGGCAGGAGTTCGCCGCCAGGCCAAGTTCTCTGTGGTGTGGCTACAGCTGAATGCCAAAGACACCAATGTTCCAGATTGAAGCATAAATCGCGGACAGGTTGGATCGCTGTCGGCCCGCTTCGATGCATATTACTGATCCCAGCGACGAAAGATCAAAGAAGTATTGATGCCGCCGAAAGCAAAATTGTTGCTCATGATGTATTCGGTCTGAACATGTCGGCCGGCACCGGTTAGATAATCCAGGTCAGCGCAACGTGGGTCCGGATTGTCCAGGTTGATGGTCGGGTGAAACCAGCCCTGCCGCATCATGTGGATGGCGACCATGGCTTCCAGAGCGCCGCAAGCGCCCAGAGTATGGCCGGTGTAACTCTTCAGGCTGCTGATGGGGGTACTTTTGCCGAAAACCGCGAAACTGGCCTGGCTTTCGGCAATATCACCCTGGTCAGTGGCAGTGCCGTGGGCGCTGATGTAACCAATCTGTGCCGGGTCTAGCGCCGCATCCTCTAGCGCCAGTCGCATGACGATCTGCATGGTGTCGGCATTCGGTTGTGTGACGTGCGAACCGTCAGCATTGGTAGCGAAGCCGGCCACTTCGGCATAGATCTTTGCGCCGCGTTGCTGTGCGTGTTCCAGTGCTTCCAGAACCAGGGTGCAGCTACCCTCGCCGATAACCAGGCCGTCTCGGTCACGGTCAAAAGGACGTGGAGTCAGTTCGGGGTGGTCGTTGCGGGTGCTGGTGGCGTAAAGAGCATCAAAGGTGGCTGCTTCCGTAGCGCAGATTTCCTCGGCACCACCCGCCAGCATCAGATCCTGCAGACCGAATTTGATGGCTTCGTAGGCAAAACCGATGCCTTGACTGCCGGAGGTGCAGGCGCTGACAGCAGGAATCACCCGTCCACGTACCTGAAAAAAAAGGGCCACATTGGCCGCACTGGTGTGTCCCATCATTTTCAGATAGGTGGTGGCGTTCAGATTGCCGATATCCAGGTTGATCAGCATTTTGCCGAAATCGGCAATTGCGGGAGTCGAGCCCACGGAAGAACCATAGGCTACGCCGGTGCGTCCGCCTGATATGACGGGGTCGTTCAGCAAACCGGCATCCAGCATGGCGAGTTCCGTGGCACGAGTAGCCAGAAGCGAGACACGGCCCATGCTGCGGGTATTTTTGCGAGTGTAATGGGCTGGCAGGCTGAAGTTTGTCACCGGACCACCCAAACGGGTCAGTAAACCATTGTATTTGTCCCAGTCAGCTAAATAGCGGATGCCTGATTGCTTGCCGAGCAGCGCGGCGTATATATGCTCCCAGTCGTTGCCGATGGGAGAAAAACCGGCCATGCCGGTGACCACGACACGCCTAGTCAACATAAGCCTCCATTCACTGAAATAACCTGACGGGTGATGTAAGCGGCATCGTCTGACATCAGAAAAGCTACCAATGCGGCCACTTCCTCCGGATGGCCCAATCGTCTGGCCGGGATGCTGGCCAGTATCTCGTCCACAGGCAGATCAGCCAGCATGTCGGTTTTGATCAGACCGGGTGCGACGCAATTCACCGTGATTTTGC
>SXGT01702747.1_pt1 | contig 12202 bp, 8 predicted proteins | sample 3176221 | NCBI WGS metagenome assembly SXGT01 (sample SAMN11356862, study PRJNA531348) | freshwater metagenome | isolation source: freshwater sample F1-120 | place: China: Fuxian Lake, Yuxi | collected 2017-12-25
GCGGGTTTGGGCAATCCAGGTGAGTTCACGCGGAATAACCTCAGCGTACAGCCGGTTGGCGATGGTCACTTCCGGGCGGGTGCGGATTAGCCCCATATCTTCGGCATATTGCTGGTCGTCAACCGAAACGTCCAGCGTGATGCTATCCTCGGCACTCAGCAGTGGCGCGATGATGTGCTGGATACGGGGCTCGCGTAGTTTGTCGGTTAATTGATCCAGATGAGTGGCCCGGCTTTGAATCAGCTCTTCACGGGCTTTCCAGTAATCCTCCAGGGTAACGGCAATGGAACGATCATCGCGCAGGCGGCGGTTCTTATGAATCAGTTGATGACCCAGGGCATTCACCAGCCACGGTTGGCCCCAGGTATCCTCCCATAACTCCGGGAAAATAGCCGGGTCAAAGCTTTGGCCGGTGGCTTCGGTGTGCTGCAACCACAGAGCCTGATTTTCTTCCGGGCTGAAGTTACCCACCCGCAACGACTCTGCCTTGATGTTAAAGGCCGAGCCACCCGTGATGATTTCCTGATGGCTGGTATGAATACGGTAATCACGAATATCCCGGACTCCGCACAGAATCACGCTTTGCGGGAAACGGGCCGGGCGACCGGCATAACCGGCCCGCAGTTGCCGCAGCAGTGAAATCAGGGTATCGCCGACCAGTGCATCGACTTCGTCGAGTATCAGCACGGCGGGTTTTTCGTCCAGCCCGGCCCAGTCTGCCAGCAAGCTGGTGATCAGATCGGTGGGACTGTGCTGGCGATGCCGCTCCCGCCAGTCATGCAGGCGGGTTTCGCCGGTGGAGAATTCGATTTGCCGCAACAGCACCTCGGCGACGGTCGACATGCCGGTCGCCACATCATGCCGTGCAGCCTGCGCCGCTTCGATATTGGCGTACACCGCCCGGTAGTCGCTGGTGGCATTGAGGTAGCTGATCAGAGCCAGCAACGAGGTGGTTTTGCCGGTTTGCCGGGGCGCGTGCAGCACGAAGTAGCGTTCATCCCGGATCAGTGCCAGCACGTCCAGATGGTCGATACGGGCCAGCGGGTCGATTTGATAGTGCTTGTCAGCCTTGCAGGGACCGGCGGTATTGAATTGGCGTGGGTAGGTCATGGGGGGAATCCTTTAAGGTGGCGTGAAGGTGGCATTATAACCGGTGGCGAGGGGCGGGATGCCTGCGCTCACGGCAAGCATCGGTGGATGCGCTTCGCATCTGGAGCATTATTACGATCTCAAGCGGGCTGATGAATTTGACACCCTGTTCGGTGACCTGGACATCGGCCAGAATCCCACCACGCTGCATAACCAGTATTTCATCCTGCACTGGGATTTTTCCCTGGTGAAGGCGCAGGGCGAGGTGAAGGATATAGAGGCGGCCCTGCACCGGTATCTGGTTGCTTCCATACACCGCTGCGCCATGTACCATGATTTGACGGTTGAACTCAATCCTGATGATTCGCTGTATTCCTTCAATAACCTGCTGACCGCCATTCAAGCAACTGGCTACAAGCTGTATCTATTCATCGACGAATACGACAATTTTGCCAATGAAATACTCATGGCAAAAAAGGAACACTACGAGAAACTGTTATACGGCGAAGGGTTGTTCAAAACCGTGTTCAAGGCCGTCAAGGCAGCGGCAGGTCAAGGGCTGGATCGGGTGTTTATCACTGGCGTGTCACCGGTAGCCATGGCCGATTTGACCAGTGGGTATAATGTTGCTGAAAACATTTATCTGGATCGAAAGTTTAACGCCTTGTGCGGGTTTACTGAAGTTGAAATAAGTACGATCCTTGAGGCTATTCATGCCAGTGATGATACCTGGTCAGTGGAAGCAGCCCTGACCATCATGCGGACGTTTTATAACGGGTACCGCTTCAGTGAAGACAGTGACTTCAGTGTCTATAATCCTACACTCAGTCTCTATTTCTGCAAGCATCTGGCAACGACGGGAAAATATCCCCGCAACCTGCTGGACGATAACCTGGCCATGGATCGCAGCAAGCTCACCTATATTGCCGAATTACTCCAGGATGAACAGGTTTTGCTGGAGGCACTGGATACGGAAGCAGGCGTATTGATTCCGCGTCTGGCCACCCGGTTTGGCGTCACCGACCTGTTCCGGGGGCTGGAAGGCCACAGCACGATGGCCTCACTGCTGTATTATTTCGGCATACTCACGCTGGATGGCGAAACCGCCTTTGGCGAAACCCGCCTGAAAATCCCCAATCTGGTCTCGCGCTCGCTGTATATTGAGCGGATTCAGGACTGGCTGTCCCTGCCAGCCCGTGACCGTGAGACCGCCCTGGCGGTTGCCCGTACCCTGTGTCAGCACGGTGACATGCTGCCGGTTTGCGATTTTATCGAGCAACGCCTGTTTCCGGTGCTATCCACCCGCGATTATCGCTGGAGTAACGAACTGGCAGTCAAAGTCATGTTCATGACCGTGCTATTCAATGATCGACTTTACATGATGATTTCCGAAACTGAAGTCAATCATGGCTATATCGACCTGAGCCTGATCGTCCGGCCTGATATGCGCCGGTTTCAGGCACTGGATCTGATACTGGAATTCAAATATGTAAAACTGGATGCGATCAAATTGAATGGGCTTGAGGTGAAGAAAAAATCGCGGGAAGAATTGCTGGCCTTACCGCTCATACGCGACCAACTGGAGGCCGCCAAACAGCAAGCCAGACGCTACGCCACTGACCTGAAAGCCCGGTATCAACTCAAAACCATTACCTGCTTTGCGGTCGTGGCGGTGGGACTGGAGCGGATTGTGTTTGAGCGGTTGGTGGAAGGGGAGGGGTGAGGGGGTGGTGGATGCGCTATCGCTTATCCACCCTACGCATCTTACACATCAGCCACTAAATGTTCCCGAAACCGGGCCAATGCTTCCAGTGCAACACCGGTTTGCAGCTTGCGGGTGGCTTCAAGCACCGGTCGGAAGGTCATGCTTGATCGGGTTTGCTGCAACAGGCTTTCAATTTGTTCGGCGGTACGTCGGGCCGAGAGGTTATTGTCTGTCAGTTGTTGCTGTAGTTGTTCCAGTCGGGATTCCAGTTCTGCCTGGTTGGCCGGATTCAATTGGGTTGTTTCAACCTGGGTTGTTTCGACCGGCCTCACCCATTTCAGCAGGGTTTTTACCAGACGATCAACGTCAACGGGTTTGGTGAGATGATCCACCATACCGGCCGCCAAACAGGCCTGGCGATCACGCGACATGGCCATGGCCGTCAGGGCAATGATGGGCGGTGCAGAATTGCCCAACTGGCTCAGTATGCGGGCCGTGGTTTGATAACCATCCATTTCCGGCATTTGCACATCCATCAGCACAGCCGCGTGGCTCTGCGGATGAATCAGGCTCAAGGCTTCCATGCCGCTCCCGGCCAGAGTGATCTCAAGCCCTACTGATTTCAGCCAGTCGCCTACCAGTAAACGGTTGTTCTCCTGGTCATCTACCACCAGAATACGGCAACCGCGCAGAGGCCGGGCCAGTTCGTTCAGATCGGAAACGGTAGTCGGCACCGCAGGGGGCAACCCGGCTTGTGTCGTCAGCTTGAACGGCAGAACCACCCGGAAGGTACTGCCCTGACCGAGGCTGCTTTCCAGCGTGATCTGGCCTCCCATCAACTCAGCCAGTCGCCGGGTAATGGCCAGGCCCAGTCCGGTGCCCCCATACTTGCGGGTGGTGGAGGTATCGGCCTGTTCAAAACTGGAGAACAGCCGAACCTGCTGTTCCGGCGCAATGCCGATGCCGGTGTCGGTTACGGTTGTCTCAACCAGCAGGCCGGTTTCAGTAAAATCCAGAACCCTGACGAACAGGCTGACTGATCCCTGTTCGGTGAATTTAAGCGCGTTGCCAATCAGATTGGATAGTATCTGGTTAAAGCGTAGGGCATCACCACTCAGAAAACGTGGTAGACGTGAATCCAGTTCCAGTTTCCAGACCAGTCCCTTGCCCTTGATCTGATCGCTGTAGAGGTCTGCCACCGTATTGATGACGCTTTCTACATCAAAAGGGGCGGATTCCAGCTCCATGAAACCGGCCTCGATCTTGGAATAATCCAGTATGTCATTAAGCAAACGCAGCAAGGCCCGGGCAGCCCGGTCAACCTTGGTCAGATAGTCCCTCTGCCGTGAATCCAGCACGGTGTCGAGGGTGAGTGCGGTCAGCCCGATGATCGCGTTCATCGGGGTGCGAATATCATGACTGACATTGGCAAGGAATTCCCCCTTCGCCCGATTGGCAGTTTCTGCCAGTTGACGGGCTTCCTGCAGCTCTGCTTCAAACAATCGCTGCCGGGTAATGTCGCGGTTGATGCCGATCATCCGAACCGGCTGACCGTAAGCATCGGCCTCCACTACCGCCGCCGCATGAATGTGACGAATCCGGCCATCAGGAAACAACAGCCTGAAATCATCCTGCCATTCGGTCAGGGTGTTGCGGGCCACCCACAAATGCCGCGCTACACTATCGCGTTCTTCAGGATGCAGGCGGGTGTACCAGGCCTCGTAATACAGTTTGCTCTGACGTATGTGGGCGGGGGGTTCGTACAAGGCGAACATGCGTTCGTCCCATTCGAGTGAATCGTCCGCGAAGTTCCAGATCCAGATACCCACATCCGCCGCCTCAGTCGCCAGGCTCAGACGCCTGAAGGCACTTTGTATTTGCTGTTCGGCGGTAACGCGCCGACTGATGTCCAGCAGCGAAGCGATAATGTAGCGGGTTTCCCCAATGAGTGTGGTGCCCAGGCCAATTTCCACCGGAACTTCACTGCCATCACTGAGCAGTGCCTTGACGTCCTGATCCAGGTAAACCGGCAGCGGTTGAGTGACCTGCACAAAACCGATACGGGACTGCCGGTGCCGCTCCCGTTGGCTGATCGGCACAAAATCATCAACCAGACGCCCTTGCAGAGCCTCATGATCGCAGTGGAATAATTCGCCCGCCTTGCGGCCAACTCAATATGGCCATCCTCCCTGACCAGCAGCATGGCGATGGGGCTGCAGGCAATAATCTGGCGGGCCTTCAGTTCGCTCAGACGCAGCGCCTCGGTGCGTTCCTCTACCTTGCGCTCCAGACCGGCGTTCAGTTCGCGGATGCTGTTTTCCATGCGCCGTTGTTCAGTCACGTCGATCACCACACAGTGGGTGCGCAGGAACCGCCCCTCCACATCCCGTTGAATGCGACCCGACACCAGAACCGTGAGGGTGACCCCATCGCGTCGTACCAATTTGAGTTCGCCCTCGACCCGATGCTCTGCCTTGAACTCATCATAGGCGGTATCGAACTGATCCCGGATTGAATCATCCCAGAAATGGCAAAAATCAAGGCCGATCATTTGCTCCGGTGAATCAAATCCCAGTAATTCGGCCATTTTGTCATTTGCATCCACCCAGTTGCCGTGAATATCCAGTGACTGATAAGCGACCGGCAGGTGTTCAAACAGGTTGCGGAAACGGCTTTCACTCTCCGCCAGCAGCAACTGGCCCTGTTTGCGCTCGGTGATGTCCGAAGTAAACAGGATGATTCCGCCCACCTGGCCGTCGGCACTGTACCAGGGGTGGATGGCCCAGTTCAGCCACTGCTGTCTGCCATTGGGCCAGGTGTAAATATCCTCCTCACAAGAGACCTGCTGACCCCCGAGACCTTGGCGATGGGCCTCGCGCCAGTGTTCCGGCATGGCCGGAAAGAGTTCATAGTGGGACTGGCCAGCAAGATCGGCAGCCTGCAGTTGATAATCCTCACGCCAGCGACGGCTGGCCACCAGATAGCACATATTGCGGTCAAACATGGCCAGGGCAGCCGGGGCATGTTCTATGAAGAGGGCCAGACGGGCTTCGCTATCCCTGAGAGCCAGAGCGGTACGTTGCTGATCGGTGATGTCCATGATCACACCGGCCACCATCTCGGTGCCGGCCGCATCCGTACGAATGCGCCCGCGTCCGTAAATCCAGCGAATCTCGCCATCCGGTCGCCGGATGCGGCAATGGGTGTCACTGCACAATTTTTCACGCCTGATGTATTCCATGGCCTGCTGAACCTGAGGCCGGTCTTCCGGCAGGACATGACTCATGAAGCGTTCAATGCTCCAGTACGGGAGGGGCTCCTCGTAACCAAAGATACGGTCGTGTAGCGGTGAACGGCTGATTTCACCGGTTGCCGGGTTGGATTCCCACTCACCAACCCCGAGGGTTTCCAGGGCAAAGCGGTGACGGTGTTCCAGCAACTGAATCGCCTCCTCCCGCTTTTTCTGATCCGTGATGTCAATGTGAGTGCCCAGCAGAATACTCTGGCGGACACTATCTCCCTCGCTGATCATGGCCCCCCGCGACAGTATCCAGCGGTACGAACCGTCCCGGTGTCGCATGCGGAATTCCGTCTCGTACCCACCCTGTGGACGTTGTTCCAGATAGCGTGCCACAACCTCCATGGTCGGTTCAATATCGTCAGGATGAACCCGGTCGTACCATTCGCGGAAATGATCCGAAATTTCTTCCGGTTCATGGCCCAGTTGTTTTTTCCATTCGGGTGAGTAATACACCCGGTCAGTCTGGACGTTCCACTCCCACAGCCCGATTGAACCGCTCTGCACCGCAATCTGCAGTCGCTGGGCAATTTCCTCACGCAAGCGGGCCTCACGTACCCGCCGGGTTACGTCCAGCACCACCCCCATCAACTGGCTTTCGCTGTCCAATATGATCGAATGGGTGTGAATCTCGGTATCAATCAAGCGTCCGTCCCGGGGCATCATTCGTTCCAGGTGTACCGGTTGATCAGCGTCTTTGGCCATTTCCCGCAGTATGCAACCGGAAATAAAACCGGTGTGGAATCGTTCCATCATTTCATCCGCATCGGCATACCCGAACATCTGCACCAGGGCCGGATTGACGTAGATCAATCGCCCCTCCTATGGTCTTGACGTGAATCGGGTACTCGATGTGTGCGTACGGTCTGGGAAATTTACAGGAACAGATGACCTGCGAGCTAAACCCCTGAATGTAGCGGCCGGTGCAAAGCTTGACGCTGACCGGCTGGCCTACCCCAAGACTGATGACCCTGCCCATGCGCTGGGGCAAACTGGTAATGAGGCTCACATGCGGGATGATGCCGATGAAATCGACATTGGCGATGGTTTTTTCAGGGTGGCCGGATTCCAGGAAGGTGAATTGCATGCTTTCAACCGGGCAGGTCAGTCCCCTGAGTACATTCTGATCGGTGACCCGTTTGGCCGGTTGCGTGCTGGCATCCATCATTCGATTCTCTCTCGATTGGGTTGTAATACGGACAGCTATTGTACTCTAACGCCAGTTCGGGTTAAGGACAGGGTGAACGGAACGGTCAGTAGTATGCCGACGGCTTATCCCTTCGTGGTTTCCGTGGCCAAAAAATGGATCACCGAATACAATAAACCACAGAACCCCGCGCCAGCCCGTTTTTTACATAATTAACCCTGTGAGGGCCACCATGCAAACCATCGAAGAAAAAATAAACACCTTCAAACCCTTACTGGCTAAAGCCAGGGATCTTGAAGAGCCCTGGGCGTACTTTTTTGACTCACTGGCCACTGATAACCGATTTTTGGCCATGGGGAAACCCACCACGCTGGACAAGATAGAATCCATGCTGCGGCTGATAGCCGTCCGGGCACTCAACAGCAAGGGTGAGATCATTCCCCAGCGATCACTTGAAATACCCCGGTACCAGATGCTGCACGGTTCCTGCATCATCGACGGACAGTTGACTATTTTTTGTTTTTTTGACGATATGAACATGGGCATTGCCTGCTTCATGGATCCCAAAAACTTCCTTACCCGTCTGGTTCGCCTGACCCGAATGGATGGAGTGGCCAGTGAAAATTTCGATAAGACCTTTGTCCCGCACCTCAAGAGCAGCTTGCTGCATTAAGTTGCCGGGCGGTATATGCCAACATCGGAGGGACGCAGGCTCTGCGTCATGAGGCAGGATTGGCAATCAGTGCGATCCCGCCCCGGTGCTGACGCTGATTGACGGGGCGCAGCAACACCGGCGGAATAATCCGTATTCCAGGCCTGCATTATCCTGCTGGCGGTTCGCTCGTCCCTCGCGGTTTGCGGTTGAGGCTGTAGAGCGTGAGCAGGGTCAGAAACGACAAAACCACCAGACCGGCTGCCAGGGTGTGGGCCGCTCCGTATTCCAGGGCTTCGACATGGTCGTAAATCTGCACCGATACCACACGGGTCTGGCCGGGAATGTTGCCGCCGATCATCAAAACGACGCCAAATTCACCCACGGTGTGGGCGAAGGTCATGACGGCTCCACCGACAAAAGCCGGCAGGGCAGTTGGAACCACCACCGAAAAAAAGCGATCCCGGGGTGAGGCCCGCAGGGTGGCGGCAACGTCCAGCGGTCGCTGGCCCATCAGTTCAAACGCATTTTGCAGGGGCTGTACCATGAACGGCAGCGAGTACAGCAGCGATCCGGCCAGCAGTCCGCCAAAGCTGAAGGATAACAGTCCCAGTCCCAGTGATCGGGTCAGTTGCCCGACCGGCCCGTGCGGTCCCAGCAGGATGAGAAGGTAAAAGCCGATCACCGTGGGCGGCAACACCAGTGGCAGGGCGACCAGTGCCGCAACGACAGACCGCAACCGGGAACGGCTGCGGGCCAGCCACCAGGCCAGCGGGGTTGCCGCGATCAGCAGCAGTAGCGTGGTCAGCCCGGCCAGTTTGAGGGTCAGGCCGAGAGCCGCCAGGTCTTCTGCCTCAAGACCGGCCATTCAGCCTAATGGGCATGGGTGTGTGGCGGGGTGTTGGCGGAATGCTCGTGGGTATGCGGCGCGGTGTTGGCGGAGTGTTCATGGGTAGGCGGCGCGGCCGGGCTGCTGGCAGGCTGCTCATGGGTCTGTAGCGTGGTCGGGTTGCTGGCGGACTCGTGCGGGCCACCGTGTTCGTGCTGTTCAGCCTGGCGGGCGTCCTGCAATTTCTGGACACCGACTCCGTACCGGTACACCATGGTTCCCCCCAGGTCCGCCCCGAAAAACAGGCAGCCCCCGATCAGCAGACCCAGAAACCAGTTAAGTCCCTGTCCCATGCCGGAGGCCAGGGTCTGCCCCGCCATGAAACGCCACAGTGACAGCAACACCGAAAGGCTGGCTACGGTCAGCCCCAGAAACTCATGCCGCTCCATGATGGCATGCACCTCTTCGCCGTGTGGCACGATCTGCGCGGCAACCAACCCCGCCGCCACCGCTGCCAGGGCTCCCAGGGTTCCCAGATACAGCAGCCAGTTGGCACTGGTCTGCAATGACTCACTTTTGCGCAGCACAGCCAGAATATCCGTGAACAGATAGGCCGTGAGCAGAGCCACGGGAAAATGCACCAGCAGGGGATGAACGTTGTAGCCCAGGGTCAGGATACCGCCAAACAGCCCGCTCAGTGCGCCGGGTTCCATCAGGCCGCTCAGGCCGTCCAGCAGCCCTTCCAGCAGACCCGCCAGTCCGCCGCCGCCGTCGTCGCCACCGCCATGAATCTGCGGCATGAGGTTAAAATCATTCAGTTCTGACAGGACAGGTAAACTCGACATATAGCATTTCCCCTTTGTGGTTGTTGGCGACATCCGTGCCGGTTTGGGTGGTTTCCTGCGCGTCAGACCCGCTCGGTTCGATCCGGTTCAGCACCGGTGGGAAGAGCGTTACCCTTGCAGGCGGGCGATGTCAGCGATGTCCAGAAACAGGCGTTCAATGGAGGACAACAGGGCCAGACGGTTCTGCCGCACCCGCTCGTCCTCACACAGCACCATCACCTGATCAAAAAAGGCATCAATGGGCTCACGCAGGGTGGAAAGCCGCCGTAATACCGCCGCATAGTCAGCCGACGCCAGCCCGGGCCGGGTTTCTGCCTCGGCCAGACGAACTGCCTGCAACAAAACCCGTTCGACCGGTTCGGTGAGGGCCGTTTCGTCGACCACCGCCCCGACTGATTGCTCAACCTTGCGTAACAGGTTGCGGATACGCTTGTTGGCCGCTGCCAGGCTGTCTGCCTCGGGCAGTTGCCTGAAGGTTTTGACGGCCTCCAGCCGCTTGCCGAAATCCGGCAGCCGGGTGGGGCGCAATGCCAGTACCGCATCAAATTCGTCGGGCCGGTATCCCTTTTCCAGACAGTAACCCCGCAGCCGCTCCAGCATGAAATCAAGTACGCTGGCGGCTACGGCGGTTCGGTCGAAGGCATGGCTGAATCCGTCCAGGGCGCACTCGATCAACGCGCCAAGGTCAGTGTCCTGGCCGGTTTCCAGTTGAATGCGGATGATGCCGAGAGCCGCCCGACGCAGGGCGTAGGGATCCTTGTCGCCGCCGGGAATCAGGCCCGCGCTGAAGATGCCGGTCAGGGTGTCGAGTTTCTCGGCCACGGCCAGGACGCGACCGGTGTCGGTTTGCGGGAGTACTCCGCCGGACAATTTGGGCAGGTATTGTTCCTCAATGGCCTGGGCGACGTCGGCCGGTTCACCATCGGCCAGGGCATAGTGGCGTCCCATGATGCCTTGCAGCTCGGGAAATTCACCCACCATGTTACTGAGCAGATCGGCCTTGGCCAGCCAGGCGGCCCGGGCGACCGGAGCGGGATCAAGCGACAGGCGTTCGGCCAGAACCACGGCCAGAGCCTGAACCCGGCGGGTTTTGTCGAGTACCGAACCCAGGGTTTTCTGGAAGGTGATGCTGGCCAGTGCCGGTACACGGCTATCCAGCGATTGCCTGCGATCCTGGTTCCAGAAAAATTCGGCATCGGCCAGACGGGGTCTGACCACCCGCTCGTTACCGGCCTGTACCGTTGCCGGGTTGCGGCTGGCGATGTTGCTGAAGGTAATGAACCAGGGTAACAACTGACCGCTCGCATCCTTGACCGGAAAATACTTCTGGTTGGCCTGCAGGGTGGTGATGAGGGCTTCCGGCGGCAAAGCCAGAAAGCGTGCTTCAAAGGAGCCGGTAATGGGAACCGGCCATTCGACCAGGGCGGTGACTTCATCCAGCAGATCATCCTCAATGTGGGCGATGCCGCCAACCCGGGCCGCCTCGGCCATGGCCGCCTGACGGATGAGTTCACGCCGCTCGGCAAACCCGGCAATCACCTGACCCGTTGCCTGCAGGGTAACGGCATAGTCAGCGGGATTGTCGAGACGAATGCGATCCGGGTGATGGAAGCGGTGCCCCCGGGTGTCGCGACCGGTCTCAAGGTCGAGAATCCGGGCCGGAATAACCGCGTTCCCCCACAGCAATACCACCCAGTGGACTGGCCGAACGAACTCGGCCACTCCCTGTCCCCAGCGCATCCGTTTGGCGATGGGCAGTGCCGCCAGTGCCCGTTGCAGGATGTCGGGAATCAGGTTTTCGCTGGCCTCGCCCGCGATATGCTGGCTGACGCTGACCCAGGCATTTTTGCCGACGGTGGTCACCTGCAGTTGCTCCGGCGTGGCACCGGTGCTGCGCAAAAAGCCTTCCAGAGCCTTGCTGGGCGTGCCGTCGGCCTGATAGGCCGCAGCAACAGCCGGGCCGCGCCGTTCAACCGTCTGGTCGGGCTGCACCGTCACCAGTTCACGTACCCACAGGGCCAGTCGCCGGGGCGTGGCATACGCGGTAATGCTGCCGTGAGCCAGTCCGGCCTTGTCCAGACCGGCCCGTACCTGATCTGCCAAAGCCTGGCTCAGGGTCAGCAGGGATTTGGGCGGCAGTTCTTCGCTGCCCAGTTCAAACAATAAATCACGCAGTTCAGCCATCTGAGGTGCCTTGGGAATTCAGTAAGGGGAAACCGAGACTCTCGCGCCGCTGGTAATAGGCTTCGGCGACTGCCCGGGCCAGTTCGCGGACGCGGAGGATATAGCGTTGCCGTTCGGTGACGGAGATGGCCCGGCGGGCATCCAGCAGGTTGAAGGTGTGGGAAGCCTTCAGTACCATTTCGTAGGCAGGCAGGGGCAGGCCGGTTTCGATCAGTTTGCTGCATTCCTGTTCGTAGCTATCAAAATTGCTGAACAGGAATGCCGTATTGGCGTGTTCAAAATTGAAGGCTGACATTTCGACTTCGTTTTGATGATACACATCGCCGTAGGTGACGATCCCCTGCGGCCCTTGGGCCCAGACCAGATCAAATACGCTGGATTTGGCCTGAAGATAGAGGGCAATGCGTTCCAGCCCGTAGGTAATCTCTCCGCTCACCGGGCGGCAATCCAGCC
>SXGT01461922.1_pt1 | contig 12201 bp, 13 predicted proteins | sample 3176221 | NCBI WGS metagenome assembly SXGT01 (sample SAMN11356862, study PRJNA531348) | freshwater metagenome | isolation source: freshwater sample F1-120 | place: China: Fuxian Lake, Yuxi | collected 2017-12-25
CCTCAAAGCGTACACCCCGGGTCGCTCCCCGCCTCGTCGAGCAACAACTTGCGCGCCTGCACCCGCTCGCGCGCCCAGAAGCAGAGCGTGTCGGCGTTGGTGAGGTAGCCGTAGTCGTACAGCGTGGGGTTGCCGTTTCGCGTACGCAGGCGCTCGGGCTCGGGGTCGTGGAGCGCCGCGTGGCGACGCACGATGGCGGCTTCGCCTGCGGCGTACGCGGCGTCGGCTTCGGCCAGGGCCGCGGTGGGGTCGGCCCCTTCGGCCGCGGCGAGCACCGCAGCGTACAGGGCCGCGACGTACCGGGCCCGGGCGGCGGTCACCGCGAGGCCGTCCACCACCTCGGCGGTGATCGGGTCGCCCGCGTCGAGGCCCGCCCCCGCCTCCTCCAGCGCGTCGGCCAGCGTGCGCATGCCCGTGACCGCGTCGGCTTCCAAGGCGGCGCGGGCCGCGGCGTCGAGGCCGGCGACCTCGTCGAAGGGGGTGCGCCGCGGTTGGCTCAGGATGCCCTGGGTGTCGCCAAGGTCCATCGCGATGTCGCGGCCCGCCAGGTACGGCGCCAGGCGCTCGTCGACGAGCACGCGCTCGGCCTCGGCCGCCGCGACCACCGCGTCGGCGGTGGCGGGGTCGGCGTACATCGGGCGGATCGCGTCCTGCCACGTCGCGGGCAGCGTGTACCCCATGCGGAGCGTGGCCGCGTCGTTGAGCCAGTACCCCCACTCCCAGCCGCTCGCGAAGAGGACATGCCGCTCCAGCGGCGTTCCCGCGGCGCGCAGCGTATCGAGGTCCACCCAACGAGAGTGTACGTACAAGGGGAGGAAGGTGGGTACCGAGACGTCGAAGGCCACCCAGTACGCCGACTCCGGGAAGTAGGTGACCTGCTCCCCGGCGGCCAGCGCCGCCTCGAGGTACTCCCGGTGCTCGGTGAACGCATCCATCCCGTAGGCGCCCCCGGCGTCTTCGTACAGGCCGTAGTACATCACCGTGTGTACGAACGGTTCGATGGGGCGATCGGCGTAGGTGGCCAGAAAGTAGTAGGTCATCGTGCGGCCGTCGTACTCGACCTGCACGTCCTCGTTGCCGCCGACGTGGATCACCGCGTTCATCCGGGTGCCCGGCGCGACCTCCTGGAGCGTGTCGTAGGCCATCTCCACCCGGCCGATGAACAGCGTGGGCTCGGCCGAGAAGAACTCCCCGAACGACAGGCTGACCTCGTCCCACGCCACGCCTTCGGTGAGGGTACGCCATCGCGCGAGCATCGCCGCTTCGTCTTCGGCGTCGGTGCCGCTGTCGTCGAGCAGGTCGTAGGCGAGCTGGAGGTTGGACAACCCGAAGAGCTGCACCCCGACCCCGACCTCGAGCCCGCGGGCGTGTGCCGCGTCGACGATCTCGGCCGCGGCGGGGCGCCATCGCTCCGCCGTGGCGGGGTCGGACGCGATGTCGTCCAACCCCGGCCACTGGACATAGTTGCCGCGATTGCGTACCACCCAGTCGAGCATGGCGGCGGCGCGGGCGACGTCGGGTGCCCCCCACACATCGTACATCGCTTCGATGGGGTGGAGGGTGTGGGGGTGGTACCCCCGCCGCTCCATCTCGGGGGCGAAGTCGACGTCGAGCCCGGCGTCGTCGGCGAGGGAAGGGGAGTCCGGGACGACCGTGTGGAAGGGGTGGGGAAACCGCCACCCGTGCCACTCCATCACCTGTGCGAGCCCGTAGAGCGCCCCCGGCACCCCGCCCGCGCGGACGAGGAACCCTTCGCCCTCGCGCTCGACACGGAAACACTCCTCGCAGCGGTCGTCGGCCTCCAGGCGCACGTCGAGCGCGCCGGCGACGGGCGGGGCGGCCCCTTCGGTGACGAGCACCGCGTGGGGCAGGCTCGCTGCGTGGTCGGTGACCACGTCCAGCCACTCGGCCGGCACGGCCACCGCGAGCGGGGCCTCCGGGGCGCACGAAGCGAGGAGGAGCAGCATCAGCGGGCCTTCTTGTTCTCTTTCTCGAGCCACTTCCGGAGCGGCTCGAAGTGGGCGACCATCGCACGCGTGCTGAGCTCCTCGCCGGTGGCGTCGCGGAGCACCTTGCGCCAGTCCTCGGTCGAGCCCTTCTCCAGGATGCCGCGCAAGAAGGCGCCGACCTCCTTGTTGTCGTAGTAGTTGCAGTCGTGCGGGTCCTGCTTGAGGATCTTGCGCGCGATGTGTTCGTGGAGCTGGTACTTGATGACCGTCGCCAGCGCGTAGTCGTAGTATTGGGCCGGGTCGTCGATGACGTGGGTCTTGGTGCACGCGTCACACGCCGCGGCGTCGGCCAGCCGCGCCGCGTCGGGGACCGCGATGCCCTGGTACTGGCCGACGATGGCCCACCACCGCGCCTGGAACTGGTCCGCGGGGAGCTCCTTCTCGTAGAGCTCGTACTCGAAGCGGCTCATGGTGCCGGTGGCGAACGGGACGAACGCCACCGTCTGTTCCAGCGCCTCCTTCAGGAGCTGCTTGACCGGGTCGACCTTGTGGTTCTTCGGCACGATGCCCATCTGGCGCAGGTACGCCGGCTGGAACGCGGCCACGTTGGCCAGCTCGCCGATGCCCTCGTGGAAGGCGCGGTTTGCCCCGCGGCGCAGCACCGGCGGGACCTCGGGCCGGGTGTAGCTGACGTAGTAGTAGATGTGCCCGAGCTCGTGGTGGGCGGTGCCGAACCAGTTGGCGTCGGGCTGGATGCTCATGAGCGAGCGGATGTCGCCATCGAGGTCGAGGTGCCAGGCGGAGGCGTGGCTGTTCTTGTGGCGGGTCTGGCCGTCCGGCACCGGGAACAGGTCCGACTTCTCCCAGAAGACCGGCGGCAGCGCCGGAAACCCGAGCGAGACGTAGAACTGCTCGGCGCTCTTGGTGATCCACTCCGGCTTCTTGTCGGCGAAGTACGGGTCGAGGTCCACCCCGTCGACCAGCCCCCCCCACTCCTGGCCCCAGCGGTTCGGGAGCCAGTGCGCCGGGATGTCGCCGGCGGGGACCGGCTGCCCGTAGCGGGCGGCCAGCTTCCGCTTGGTCCAGGTGTGGAGCTCCTTGTACAAGGGCGCCATGTCGCGGTTGAGCTGGTCCAAGAGCGCCATCATCTCGTCGGCGGTCATGCCGTACTCGGAGACCTGGTACCCGAAGTAGGAGCTGTACCCGGACTTGCGCGCCACGTCGTTGCGCAGCGTGCGCAGCTCGGCGAGCCCACCCTTCAGCGGCACACCGATCTCCTTGGCGGCGGTCCACACCTTCAGGCGCTCCGCCACGTCGACCGACGTGCCGAGCTTCTCGTCGATGTCGTTGGCGCTGAGCGGGTGCGGGCACTTGCCGGCGGCGTCGCGCGCCTCGAGGCAGTACTCGAACGCGTCCTGCACCCCGCGCAGGCGCGTCTCGGCCGCGATGCGGGTGTTGACCAGGAGCGTCTGGTCGCCCGGGGCGTCGCCCGCGGCGTACAGGATCGCGTCGAGCTGGCGCACCTGGAGCGGGGTGAGCTCGGCCGACCGCGCCTTCCACGCCCGCGCTTCGGCGATGATGCGCGGGTCGCCGACGAACGCGGCGGTGGCCTGCGAAGCGGCGGTGGCCCGACCTTCGTTCAGCGGCGACACGTCGGTGGCCGCGTCCCAGCTGGCGTTGGCGTCGAGCGTGTACAGCCGCAGGAAGAGCGAGTGGTAGTCGTCGAGGAAGGACTGCGCACCGGCGACGGCGGCAGGTTCCGCGGCGAGGGCCACGGAGAGCACGAGGGTCAGCATCCCCCCGCGCTAACCGGCTACCTTGGCCCATGCTCTCGCTCTGGCTCCCCGCCGCGCTGGCCGCCGACCCCGCCCTGCTCCTGGTCGGCAACTCCTACGTGCTCACCAACGACCTCGCGGCGGTCACGCTCGCGGTCCACACCCTCGGCGGCGCGGGCACCGAGCCCGGCTGCGAGAGCCGCGCCACCCCCGGGTACACCTTGCCCCAACACCTCGCCGACGCCGACGGCACCCATGGCGACACCCCGCTCCGCGACGCGCTGGTGACCGGCGGCCGTACCTGGGACTGGGTGGTGCTGCAAGACCAGAGCCAGGTCCCGGGATTCCCGGAGACCGAGCCCGACTTCCAGGCGAGCCTCGCCGCGGTGCCGGAGCTCGACGCCCTGGTGGACGGCGCCGGGGGGCAGACCGTGTTCTTGATGACGTGGGGCCGGCGGGCCGGCGACGAGCTGAACCCGGACCTGTACCCCGACTACCTCACCATGCAGGCGCGCCTGGCCGAGGGGTACCTGCGCTATGCCGAGGCCGCGACCACCGACACGCGAACGAGTTGGGTGGCCCCCGTCGGCTACGCGTGGCGGCATGTGTACCAGGCCGCGCTCGACGCCGGGGATGACCCCCTGGCTGCCGATGCCCTCTTCACCCGGTTGTACCAGCCGGACGGCAGCCACCCGACGCCGCTGGGCACCTGGATGGCCGCGTGTGTGCTCTACAGCTCCACCACCGGGCGCCGGTGCACGGGGCTCGACTTCCCCGACGAGCTCGCCGAGGCCGACGTGGAGGCCATCCAGGCCGCCGCCGACGCCGCGGTCTTCGAGGAGTCGCCGGAGCTCGCGTACCCGTGGGCGGACGAGCCCGGCGGCGACACCGGGGACACCGACGACACCGGGGAAACCGCCGACACCGGGGACACCGGGGACGACGGGGTCGCCCCGGCGGGGTGTGGGTGTGACGCCGGCGGCGCGCGGGCTGGGGGCGTGGGGGGCGCGGCATTCGGCGTCGCGGCTGCCCTCCGGCGCGGGTCGACCGGGCGCCGCGGCGGGCGCCGGCCTCGGTGAACCCGAGCGGTCGGTCGCGGCCCGCCGCCCCGGGGCGCCGTCGGACTACAGGGAGTCGTCCAGGTGGCGCGCCCAGACCTTGGCCGCGTCGGCGTGTCCCTTGGCGCCCACCCAGAACGCGGCGAAGAACTCCTCCCACCGATCCTCGGCGATCCCGTCGCTCTTGAGCACCTTGGGGCTGCCGACCTTGAAGCCCTCGGCCGTGCCGCCGGGGACGTACGGCAACGCGAGCTCGACCACCAGGGGCGCCGGACCGTACTCGACCGCGCGCAAGAACAGCGCATCGCGCTTGGGACCGCCGGGGAGGGTGAGGTAGCCGTCGAACAGGAGCATGGCCCGCTCGACCCCGTCGGGGTTCTTGTCGAGCCAACGTTTCCCTTCTTCGACGCCCTCTTCCAGGGTGTCGCGGGCCACCCGCATCATGCCCCGCTTGCCGTCCTTCTCGTGGGCGATGAGCGGGATGAACACCTCGGGGTCGGAAACGCACCACACGCCGTGGGCGAGGATGCGACCGGTCAGATCGGCGAGCGCGAGCATGGCGCGCGTATAGCCTACGACCCGCCCCGCCGCTTCACCTCGCGCACGAGGTCGGCGATGTTGGTCGGGAGCGTGCTGCGGGCGGCGATCTCGCCCACCCAGCGGGGGATGCTGCCGCCGGCGTCGGTGCAGATGCGGTACCGGATGCGCGTGCCGCCGGGCTCGGGGGCAAACGTCCAGTCGCCGAGGTTGGTGCGGGTCGCCAGCGCGTCGGGGTACTTCTTCTGCAGCGCCGCGAGCTCGGTCGGGTAGGCGGTGGCGGCGTCGACCTGGTCCCAGCGGAAGATGCGCACGCCGGCTTCGTTGCTGGTGCGGGCGTGGACGAACCAGAACCGGTCGGAGACCGGGGAGGGGTTGTCCAGGAGCTGGTAGTAGTCGAAGCTGGTGGCGCCGGACGTCAACTTCCGGGCTTCGGGCACCTTCCACGTGGACCACGACGCCTGGTGCTCCACGTCGGTGGCGGCGACGAGGAGCACGTCGGGATCGAGCGCGGCGACGGTGCTGCCCGACAGGCAGTCTTCGCCGTGCACCTCCTTGTGGTGCACCTCGACGGTGCCGACGCCGTCGACCTTCTTGGTCTCCACGAGCTTCCAGCCCGCGGCGTCCTCGAGGCCGGCGCGGAGCGCCGCGGGGTCGGCCGCCAGGGCCAGGGACAGTCCCAGGATCATCGGCCGAGCTCCATCGTGGCGACGTAGTCCATCGTGTCGGGGGCGTGGGGATCGTCCGGAGGGGGCTCGATCTCGCCTTCGCCGGTGATCTCGCCAGTTTCGCCCGAGAGTTCGCCGCCCCACGTGCCGTCCGCCACCGGGGCTTCGCCTTCGGGCGCCAGGGAGGCCGCGAGCGTGGCCGTACACGCGGCGTCGACGGTCCCCTCCAGGCTCAGCTCCAGGGGCGGGGGCTCGGGCGCGCCGGGGTCGGCCGGGGCGTCGCCTTCGCACCAGCCCGTGCCTTGGACCTCGCCGTCGTCGGCCACGGTCAACGTGGCTTCACCCTCGCACAACACTGCGTAGTCGCCGCGCGGGTCGGCCACGTCGAGCTCCAAGGTGCCCTCCCACGTGCCGGCGCAGGGCAGCGGGGGCTCGCCGGTGTCGGTGTCGGCGGTGTCGCCACCGCCGGTGTCGGCACCTTCGCCGGTGTCGGGCGTGGAACCGTCGTCGTCGCCGAGGCCGACGACGGTGGTGGTGGGGGCGCAGGCGGTCAACCACACGACCAGGAAGGAGAACATCGCAGCTCCGGGCGCCCGGCGCGACGGCTCGCCGCGTGCGCTCGCCATGATAGCCGCCCGGCCGATGTTCGTCCTGGTCGCCGCCGTCGCCGTACTCCTGGGGGCCCCCCTGGTCGACGGGTTGCTCGTGCGTACGCCGCGCCTCACCCCGGGGTTGGACGCGGCGCTGGGCGTGGCGATCGGGGCCGCGGTCTTCGGGGCGGTGCTGCCCTGGGGCGCAGGGGTGCTGGGGTGGGGCGAAGCGGTCGCCGTGCTCGGGGGCGGCGCGGTCATCGGCCTGGTCGCGCATCGGTTTCCGGCCCTCGGCGACGCGGTCAACGCGTTTGCGTTCGTGGGCCTCGCGTTGCACGCCCTGGTGGACGGGGTGGCGCTCGCCGGGAGCGTCCCCACGATGGGCCTCGCGGTGGTGGCGCACAACCTGCCCGTGGGCCTGGCGTTGTGGCGCACCGTGGCGCCCGAGAACCCGCGCATGGCCCGCCTGGCGTTGTTGTTCTCGGCGTTCATCACCGTCGCGGGGTGGATGTTGGCCGCGCACGTGGCCGAGGTCGCCAGCGCCGCGCCGATGGCGATGTTGCAGCTCGCCGCGGGGGGCATGTTGTTGCACGCCGCGTGGCACCTCTTGGAGCGTGCCCGCCGGTGGATCACGACGCGCGCCCGGCGGTAGCCGCGGCCGCCTGTGGCACAATCCTTCGTGTGCTGACCCTCCTCGCCACCTTCGCGTTCGCCGCGCCTCCCGACCCCGCGACCGACGACTCCGTCCGCCGTGCGCTCGCCGGCGACTGCCCCGGCGCCGAGCCGGGGCTCTTGCGCCGGGTCGAGGCCACCGCCGACGACGTGCCCGCCCGCCTCGCGCTCGACGCTTGCCGGTACGCCGGCACCGAGCGCGGGGGGGCCCGGGTGGACCTCGAGGACCTGTTTCGGGTGGGAGCCCCGTTCGACCCTTCGCTGCTGACCCGTCGCCGCGGCACCGACCCGGCGGCCGCGGCCCGCTTGCAGAAGGAGGCCGAGCTGGCCGCGCTCCTGGTCGTCCAGGCGATGGTCGCCATCCAGGCCTACGAAGAAGCACAGGCCGCCCTGCCCGAGCTGGCACAGTCCGTCGGCGATTGTGGTCCGCTCGCCGCCGCGGCGGTGCTGGTGGATCGTGGGTACAACGGCCCCGCCGCGGCGTGGAAGGCCGCCGAGCGCGGCGTGGCCGCCTTCCTCGAGGACCCCGAGGTCCTCGAGGTGGCGGGCCGCCTGGTCTTCGAGGACGCGACCCAGGCGCCGCCCGCCCTCGTCGACGCGGTCCTGATCCGCGGGCGTCCCTCGGCGCGGCTCAATGTGTTGCTCGGCCTGTTACGGGCGAACAAGGCGCAGGAGTGTGTCGCACGCGCGGCCACCACGCCCGCCGCCGACGCCGATCGTCCCGCGCTCGACGCCGTGCGCTACCGCTGCGCCGCAGCCGCGGGCGACCTCGCCACCGCCGATACACTCCGTGTGTCACTCCGGCCGCCGGTGGACGAAGCAGCAACCATTCTCCACGCGCAGTTGCTCGATCGGTCCGGACGTGAGACAGATGCGCTGGGTCTCGTGGTCGGTCTCGTGGCCAAGGCCGACGCCGCGGCCGAGCTCGCGATCACGATCCACGCCCGCAACGGCCGCGCCGCCGAGGCCGAGGCGGTCGCCGCCGGCACGGCGCCGGGCTCGTTCGCACGGTTGTCGGCCGGCACGCAGCTCCTCAAGCTCCGCGAGTACGCCCGCGTCCGCCTGTTGTTGGAGGGCACCTGCGAAAAGTACGGTGGCGCCCATGCCGCGTTGTGTGCCCGGGCCCTCGAGGCCGCTCGCGCCGGCCGGTGACCCCACCGAGGGCGCTGCCCCGCGACCGTCCCGAACGAATCAGGGTCCGGCGGGCAGCGCGCGGCGAGGTCGACGCCTACAAGGACGGCCAGATCGCGGCGTAGAAGAGCCCGAGCGCCAAGAACGCCCCGATCCCGCCGAGGCACCCGCATCCCAGCGGCACCGCGGTGCGCACGCCCGCGCCGCGGGCGACGAAGTGCACGACCAGGGCCACCGCGGCGCCGGTACAGACAAAACCCAAGGGGAAGGCGGCGAGGTTGCTTGCCGCGACCCCGGCCGACTCCGAGCCGGCCGCCGCCATGCCGACCCCGGCGGCGACGAGCACCCCCACGATCGCGGCGAGCACGAACCACGCGATGGGCATGAGCCACGAAGGGCGCTCGGGGGGAGGGGAGTCGGTCATGGGGCGCGGCTATCACCGTGGGGCCGGGCAAGACGCGGCGAGAGCGGGGGGAGTTGCGTGCAACTCCCCCGTCTCGGTCAACATCGTGGCGAGCGGGGCGCCGGCTGACCGCCGCCGCCGCCGCCGTGCCGGCTGACCGCCCCCCTCGTCGTCACGCTTTGTCCGCGCTCCGACGGATCGGACGGTCGCGGGCGTCCCAAGCACATGGAGACGACGATGCCATCCTTCGACGCCGACCCCACCCCCTTCGCCGAGGTCGACACCGCCGCCGAGGTCGACGCCGACGGCTGGCGGCGCCGCCCGCCCCCGCCGCCCCCGCGCCACCGCCCGGCGCCGCGGGCCCCGGCAGACGCCGAGCACCACACCACCCTGTCGGTCTCGGCGTTGTCGGCGGGCGGTTCGATGCTCTCGCTCTCCGGCGAGGGGCGTGTCGCCCCCGGTCTCGGCGCGACGTTGACCGGCGGCCTCGGCGCGGGCGAGACCTTCGCCTGGGACGTGGGCGCCGGCCTCGACGGGTACGTCATCGGCGACTTCGACCGCGGCATCAGCATCGGCGGCCTCGTCGGCGCCGCCGACCTCGGCCTCGGGGTGGGCTCGGGCTTGACGTTCACCCCGCGCATCGGGGCGAAGTACACCTTCGCGGTGCCGTTCACCGTTCAGGCGCACGCGGGCGTGGCGATCCAGGACACGCAGGTCGCGACCGTCGTGGCGCCGAGCTTCCGCGTCGGCGTCGGGTTGAGCTTCTGACGGCGGCGCGGCGCCCACCGGACCCGGCCCGACGAGGCGCCGGTCGCGGGGCGCCGCCCCGGGGCGCTCGGCGGTGGGAATGAAGCGCCATTCAGGATAGGCGGCTCGCCTCCCGAGGCCGTCATGTTCGAGCTCCCCGAAGACATCCAGGAAATCCAGAAGCTGGCGCGCGACTTCGCACGTTCGGAGCTGTTGCCCGGCGCGGCGGCACGCGACCACGAACACCGGTTCCCGGCCGAGCAGGTCGCGCAGCTCTCCGAGATGGGGTTCATGGGCATGTTCGTGCCGGAGAACTACGGAGGCGCGGGCATGTCCACGCTCGCCTACGTCGTGGCGCTCGAAGAGATCTGCTACGCCGACGCGTCGGTGGGCGTCACGATGAGCGTGAACAACTCGCTCGCGTGCTGGCCGATCCTCGCCTACGGCGACGAAGCGCAGAAGCAGAAGTACCTCCCCGACCTCGCCACCGGCCGCAAGCTCGGCTGCTACGCGCTGACCGAGCCCAACGCCGGGTCCGACGCCGGGGCGCAGCGCACCAAGGCCACGCCGGTCGAGGGCGGCTACCGGCTCGACGGCAGCAAGATCTGGATCACCAACGCGCCCAAGGCGCAGGTGTGCGTCGCGTACGGCAACCTCGCGGTCGAGGAGCGGCACCGGGGGGTCACCGCGTTCATCCTGGAATCCCACTGGCCGGGCTACGGCATCGGCAAGCCCGAGGAGAAGCTCGGCATCACCTCCTCGGCCACCAGCGAGCTCAACTTCGACGGGCTCTTCGTTCCGACGGAGAACCGGCTCGCCGGGGAGCGCAAGGGGTTCGGCATCGCGATGGCCACGCTCGACGGCGGGCGCATCGGCATCGCGGCGCAGGCGCTCGGCATCGCGCAGCGGGCGTTCGACCTCGCGGTCGCGCACGCCAAGGCGCGCGAGCAGTTCGGGAAGCCGATCGCGGCGAACCAGGCGATCCAGTGGATGATCGCCGACATGGCCACGCGCATCGAGTCGGCGCGCCTGCTCACGTGGCGCGCGGCGGTGGCCAAGGACTCGGCCGACAAGGCGCGGGCCAGCCACTACTGCTCCATGGCCAAGCTCGCCGCGTCCGAAGCAGCGAACTGGTGCGCGGACAAGGCGCTCCAGATCCATGGCGGCTACGGGTACTCCAAGGAGTACGAGGTGGAGCGCCTGTACCGCGACGCGCGGATCACCACGTTGTACGAGGGCACCAGCGAAATCCAGCGGATCGTCATCTCGCGCAACTACCTGGGTTAGACGCGCCGACATGGAAGCTCGCATCCGAGTGCTCATCGCCAAGCCCGGGCTCGACGGTCACGACCGGGGGGCCAAGGTGGTGGCGCGCGGGCTGCGCGACGCGGGGATGGAGGTCGTGTACACCGGCCTGCACCGCACGCCTGAGCAGATCGTGCGCGCCGCGGTCGACGAGGATGTCGACGTGGTGGGCATCTCGGTGCTCTCGGGCGCGCACGATCGCCTGGTTCCCGAGGTCGTCTCGGGGCTGCGGGCCGAGGGTCGTGGCGACGCGTTGGTGCTCGTCGGGGGCATCATTCCCGACGCCGACGTTCCCGCGTTGCGGGCCGCCGGGGTGCACCTCGTTTTCGGTCCGGGCACCACGCTCGAACACATCGTCGAGGCGATCCGGGCCGGGGTGGGGAATCGTGACCAAGCGCTTGCAGGAACGTCACCAACTCGCTAGTTGAGTCGTGGGAACGGGCGCGTGGGAAACGACACCTCGCGTGGGGCGGAGCCGTGCGTACAGCCGGCGCTCCTCACGCGCACATCGCGGGAGCTGTTGGGCGACCGCGCGCTCCCGACGGTGCTCCGCACCCGGGAGGTGCGGTTCGTGCTCGGCCCGGAGGGCGTCGGGAAGACCACGGTGGGCCGCCGACTGCTCGGCCCGAACCCGCTCGAGTGCGACGCCGAGTGCGTGCGCAAGGCGCTGAACCTCGCGGGGCGGCAGGGGGCGTGGTCGGCGCAGTTGCTCGAGGCGCCCGACCTGTTGATCGACGGGCTCGAGTGCCTGCACCGGCGGTATGGAGCGGTGCGGCTCCTGGGCGAGCTGCTCAAGGCGCGGGCGTTGGCGGGGCGGCCCACGGTGCTCATCCAGGGCCCGGCCGACACGTCGGTCACGCTGTTGTACCCCGAGCTGCCGTGCGAATCGCGGGCCACGGTGCTCTTGCGCTTCCCGGTCGGCGGCGGCCGCCGCCGCTACGTCACGGAGCGGTGCCGGTCGCGCGGGATCGACCCGGCGCGCGCGGCGTCGGTCTTCGCGCTCGAGCCGTGGAGCTACGCCGGCGTGGAGCGGAGCCTCGACGAGCTGGGGTAGGGCGGCGGCGCGACGCGCCTACGGGCCCCGCGCGTCCCCGAACATCAGCACCTCCGGCGACACGACGACGCCGGCGCTCACCCCACTCCGCTGGCGGTCGCCCACGATGGCGACGGCCGGCTCACGCACCGCCGCCACCTGTGCCGGCGGCGCCTCGGGCACCGGCGGGAGGCGGCTCAGCGCGAGCCGGCCGGCGAGCGTGTCGCGCAGGCCGAGCGCACGACCGCGGAGGCGGCGATGGGCGGCGGCCACACGCTCAGGCGCCGCCTTGTCGAGGGCGGCGAGCTCGTCGGTCGCGACCTGGAGCGCGCG
>SXGT01682658.1_pt1 | contig 12201 bp, 12 predicted proteins | sample 3176221 | NCBI WGS metagenome assembly SXGT01 (sample SAMN11356862, study PRJNA531348) | freshwater metagenome | isolation source: freshwater sample F1-120 | place: China: Fuxian Lake, Yuxi | collected 2017-12-25
CTCGCCCTGCGCATCGGTGAACACCTTGCCGTGCTCGGCGGTGATCATTCGCGCGAGGTCGTCCTTGTGCTGGTTCACGAGTTCGAGGAACTTGAACATCACCCGCGCCCGGCGGATGGGCGGCGTGTCCGCCCAGGCGGGGAAGGCGGCTTGCGCAGCGGCCACGGCAGCGCCCACGTCCGCTGCGTTGGCCAGTGCCACGCGGCCGCTTACCGCGCCGGTGGCGGGGTTGTAGACATCCTGTCTGCGCGAAGCGCTGCCGCTGGAGGTGGCGCCTTGGATGAAATGATCGATCGGGGTAGGTTCAGTGGCCATGGCGGTCTCTCGTGGGGGATGTTCGGGCAAAGACGGCCAGTTTAGGCAGCCCCCTGCTTCGCGCCTAGTGGCAGGACTTGAACTGATTGTTCATGATGGTGAACAATGTCGGCATGACCGACAAAAAAATCGAAGGCCTGTGGACGCATCTGCACTGGCTCACCGTGCTGTCGCAACAGGGCAGCTACACGGCAGCCGCGCAACGGCTGGGCGTGAGCAAGGCCGCCATGAGCCAGCGCATCACCGAGCTGGAACGAGCCGCCGGTGTGCCGTTGGTGCAGCGCACCACGCGCAGCGTGCGCCTGACAGAGGCGGGTCAACAGCTGGTGGAGGGGATGCGCGAGCCTTTCGAGCGCATCGCGCAAAGCTTTTCGAGCGTGCGCGACCTCGCCGACGAGCCCGCCGGCCTTGTGCGGGTCACCGCGCCGGTGGCTTTTGCGCGCCAGCAACTGGTGCCCCGGTTGGCGGAGTTCCTGCGCGCGCATCCGCAGGTACGGCTCGAACTGGACATGTCGGACCGCCTGAACTCGCTGGCCACCGAGGGCTTCGATCTCGCCATCCGACACACCGCCTCCCCGCCGGACACGCACGTGGCCTGGCCCCTGTGCCACACACGCTCGGTGCTGGCGGCCAGCCGCGACTACCTTCGGCGCAACGGCACCCCGCTGGTGCCGCTCGATCTGGCGCGGCACGACTGTCTGCACTACCCGCGCGCGCAGGACACGCCCGCCTGGCACTTCCTGCCGCCCGAAGGCAGGCGCAAGGCACAGCGTCAGCGGGTGACGGTGCCGGTTTCGGGCCCTTTCTGCGCCAACAACAGCGAAGCCCTGCGCGATGCGGCCATGGCCGGTCTGGGCATTGCCCTGTTGCCCGACTTCACTGCGCAGACCGCACTGCAATCGGGCAAGCTGGTGGAGGTGCTGGCGGACTGGGAATCGGTGGGCACCTTCAGCAACCAGATCTACGCCATCCGGCCGTACGCCAGCCACGTGCCCCGTTCGGTGTCGGCGTTCGTGGCGTGGCTGCGGGTGGTGTGGGCGGAAGGCTTCGCCGTGCGGGGTTGAGATGTCAGCCTTGCAGCATCTTCTCGGCTTGCGCGTAGTTGTAGGCCTGGTAGAGCGTGTAAAGGCCCACCAGCAGGAATGGCAGGCCGATGATCATGAGGCTCAACGGGATACCCAGCGCCACCATGATGCCGCCCATGACGTACCCCGGCCAGGCGGCGGTGGCATAGACGGCACGGGTCTGGTCGTTGCGCAGCGCCAGCGCTCGGAAAGTCCCGTTTTTCGCGCGACCAGCCAGCGTCACGCGCTCGCCATCCCGCAGGTCCGGCATGTCCTTGAGCTTGATCTGCGCAGATCGCTCGTCGACCCGGAAAGCCATCACCTGGCCGGTCTGCACCGATCCGCCGTTCTTGCCGATCTGGCCCACGGTTTCAGTGGAATGGCGAATGCCGGTGACGGTGCCGGAGAGGGTGGTCAAGGCCATGGGTGTGCTCCTGATTGCAAGTGGAAAGACTGGCGGCCATCGCCGGGACGCTCCAGAATGCGGGGACGGACCAAGCGTAAAAGGGTCCCGAGCCGTGCGCATCTCCCAAATGGGAGCGCGCTGCACGCCCTGCCACCTCCATCCCGTCTCTCGTGCCCATGCGAGCCGATCTTGAAGAGTCGCTGATCGACACCGTGTACCGCACGGTGTTCGAGCCCGATGCCTGGGCGCAGGCGATGCGACTGGCCGCCGAAGCCTTTCCCTCCAATGGGCAGACCTTCTACTTTCTGGACAAGCCCACCGGACGCGTGCGGCCGGTGGCACTCGAAGGCATCGCGCCGCGCTGGCTGAACGACTTCGACGCGCTGTACTTCGCGCCGGACAACCCCTGGATCGAACTCAGTGAACGCCTGCACCGTCCCGGCGTGGTGCGCACCAACGAGCGACTGCATGCCTTCCTGCGCGATGACCAGGCCCTCTACCGCTCGGCCTACTACAACGAATGGATGCGCCCGCAGGATTTTCGCTACACCCTGGGCAACACGCTGCTCGCCGAGGATGGTGTGGTGGCCAATGTGACCTTGCTGCGCTCACCCGACATGCCCACATTCGACCGCCGCGAGGTGTCCGCGTTCGAGCGATTGAGCCGCCACATGACACGCGCGCTGCGCATGGCGGTGCGACTTGAACGCGCAGAGATGTGTGGCCTGGAGATGGCAGCGCTTGACGGCCTGCACCATGGCGTGGCGCTGATCGATGCGAACCTGCGCGTGGTACACGCAAACCGCGCCATGGAGGCGCTACTGCGCGCCGGTACGGGCCTGCGCCTGCGCGACGGCCGCCTGGTCACCCCTTCAGTTCACTCACAGTCGCAGCTATCGGCGCTCTTGGCTGCCGCCATCTCGCCACTGGATGGCGCCGCGACCACGTGCGCAGGGGTGGTGCTCCGGGAAGGATCCACCACCCTGAGCTTGCATGCCGCGCCGGCACGGGTCCAGGCGGGCCGCTACTTGCCGCACCAGGCACTCGCGGTGCTGACCGTCACCCAGACAGGGACGCCCGACCCGGCCGCGCCTGGCTGGCTGCGCCAGCACTACGGCTGTACACCGTCGGAAGTACGCCTGGTGACGGGGCTGCTCGAGGGCAGGAACCTGCGCGACGCAGCCGATGCAGCCGGCACCACCTACGAAACCGCCCGCACGACACTCAAGCGGGTATTCGTCAAGGTGGGCGTGCAAAGCCAGGCCCAACTGCTTTCGCGGCTGTTGCGCGACCTATGCGCGCCTCCTTGATCAATGCCGCGGCGCCACCAGCACGCGCACCGGGTGGCGGAAACCTGCGCTGCGCGTCTCCAGAATTTGCAGTACCTCGCGGCAGGTCGCATCGTCCAGGCCATCGGCCACCATCAGCGTGGCGCGCCGGGGTTGAAAGCGCTGCAGACCGTTGAGACCTTCCACGCTGCCGATGAGATAGCCGCAGTCCCATGGATCGGATGGACGGCGCGCGCGCCACCAAAGGCAGTCGTCGCGCTTCACGCGCAAGCGCAGCAGCAGGCCCGCCAGCGCGCCACCGGCCCGGGCGAGCTGGTCGCTGCCATCGAGATGGCGTGAAAACCGCTCGATGAGGCGTGCGCGATCCTCGGCCGGTTCGAAAGCGAACGCCAGCGCGCTCAATTTGCGTTCCACCTTCGGCACCGCCCAGGGCTGCAAGAGCGGGCTGCGACCATCGCCGGCCCCTTCGAAGCACCAGTCGTGCAGGCGTGCCCAGGCTTCGGTCCCCGCCTGGTCCTGCGCTGCGGTCATTGGGGTGATGGGGGTCGGCGGCTCCACGCGCAACACCGCGCGATCGAAGCGGGCCATCAGCGCCGGCAGCACGCGCCAGGCGACAACGGCGCAAACGCCCGACAGGGCCAGGCCAGCGATCCAGGGGGTTTCGGGCATGGCGTTTCGGGACTGTGCAGGGCGTGTGGTTAAAAAAGGCATGTTAAGGCCGACATCCGATGGCCGGCCCGTGCCACCTGCCGGGCAGCCTTGGGCAGACCGCCACGGGCCCTTACGATGCGCTCGTCTCCACTTCCCGTGCCGCCCATGGACCCCCTCCAACTGATCGGTGCCATCCCCGCCTTGCCAGCCGACACGCAACGCGACTGGGCCATCGCCGCCGTCGTAGCGGGCGCCGCCATCGTCCTGGTGCTCTGGCTTGAACACCGCTGGATGCGCGCACAAGGCAAGGCCGGGAGCTGGGCGGTGGTGCGCTTCACCTCCCTGCTGGCCGCCGCGCTGGCCGCGGTGGTCGTGATTCTGCCGGCGCAAGCGGTGTCGGGCATGGAGGGCCTGGCGGTGTTCTATGGCTTGCTGCTCACGGTCGCTCCGCTGATCTGGCTGGGCACCCACCTGGGGTTGGGCCGCAGCCTCAGGCCTTCGCTGACCTTGGGCGAAGGGGTGGCACTTTCGCTCAGCGGGCTGGTGGTGGTGATGCTGCCGACGCTGGGCGTTTTCGCGGCGCTGGAGCCGCTGGAGAAAGCCGCGCGGTACCTGCAGGACAACCCGCGCAATCCAGGCCCACCCGCAGCGCTGGCGCACACGGTGCAGCCGCTGCAACGCTTCCAGTTGCCCCTGGCCGGCGAGGTGTTTGCTCAATCATTGCTCGCGCCCCAGGGCTTGCGGCTGGTGAGGGTGGACGAAAGGGTGGGCGAACTCTGGGAAGACATGACCAGCCGCACGCACCCGCGCTATTGCCTGAAGGGCGCCGACCTGCACCTGCTGTGGTCGGCGCGGGAGGGTACACCCCGACTGCGCCTGCACTGGGTCGACGCCGACGGCCACCGAGGGGTGGCCGAGCACCGGCCCGATGTGAGCGCAGCGCACAGCGCAGACTTCACCACCACGTTTCGCCCCGACGGTTTCAACCTGCCCGTGCCGGTGCCGCGCACCCGGGTGCACTTTGCGAACCACCGCAATGCCGTCGGCGAGCCGAGCTACATCGCCATGGGCAATTCGGTGCAGGAAGGCGAACGATACGATGGCTGCGTGATGCCGGATTACCGGCGGTTGAATGCGGCCCGGGACACGCCGGTGATGGCGGTGATGATCCAGTTCGGCCGCCCCGGCGAGAGGGCGGCACTGGAAACATTCGTGCAGAGCAGCCCCTGATCCGACGAGCGCCCACCTGTCGCATACTTGGCGCGACTTCCACTCCCGACCGCCCCATGACCGCTCCCATCCCGGACCCGCCAAAACCCACGCACAGCGCAACGTCCGTCGCGCCCCCCCCGGTGGCGGCGATCTCGGGCTCCTTGATGTTGCGGGTGCTGCTGGTGGGCGTGTCGGCCGCGTTCTTCTGGATCCTGTTGCCGTTCTACGGCACCGTTCTCTGGGGCGTGATCATCGCGCTGCTGTTTGCGCCGCTCAACCGGTGGCTGCTGCCGCGCATGAAGCAGCGCCGCAACCTCGCGGCCCTCACCACCATGCTGGCCGCGCTGGTGGTGGTGGTGTTGCCGGCGGTGTTGGTCGGCGCCTCGCTGGCGCGCGAAGCGGCCCAACTGTATGCCCGCATCGAGTCGGGTGAACTCAGGCCCGCGCAGACGCTGCGCAGCATCTTCAACGCCCTGCCCGACTGGCTCAACGGCCTGCTAGACCGCTTCGGCCTGGGCAATTTCGATCTGCTGGTGCGCAAGATCACCGAGGCGCTCACCCAGGGCAGCCAGATCATCGCCTCGCAGACCGTGAACTTCGGCCAGGACATACTGGGCATCGTCGTCAGCCTGTTCGTCGCGCTGTACCTGGCCTTCTTCCTGGTGCGCGACGGCACGACCATCGTGCGCGCCATCCGCACCGCCATTCCCCTGCCGCCCGAAGACAAGCAGGAACTGTTGCAGCAGTTCGGCACCGTGTTGCGAGCCACCGTCAAAGGCAACCTCGTGGTGGCGCTGGTTCAGGGCGCGCTCGGCGGCATTGCTTTCTGGGTGATCGGCATCAACGCGGCGCTGCTGTGGGCGGTGCTCATGGCGATCCTCTCGCTGCTGCCGGCCGTGGGTGCAGGCCTGGTCTGGGGCCCGGTCGCGATCTGGCTGTTCGCCTCCGGAGAGACCGTCTGGGCCATTGCGCTGGTGGCCTATGGCGTGATGGTGATCGGGCTGGTCGACAACCTGCTGCGACCCTTGCTGGTCGGCAAGGACACCGGCATGCCGGACTACCTCGTGCTCATCAGCACCATCGGCGGCATCGCGGTGATGGGCATCAACGGCTTCGTGGTGGGCCCGGTGATTGCTGCGATGTTCGTGGCGGTCTGGGGCATCCAGACCACCACGCGGTCGCGCGCGGCCGCAGCGGCTGGCGCTGCGGCCCACGCAGAAGCGACGGCAGTGGCGGACCCAACGGACGCCAGCGGCGAACTGAAACCCTGATCAGGCCGAGGCAGCGCGTTGTCGACTCAGGCGGGCGGCGCGCTGAGCAGGCGTTGCACCAGCGGGTGCTGCACCTTGCGGGCGGTGCCGATGGCGTAGAAGTGTTCCTGAACCCCTTCGCACTGGGCAAACCATTTCAGGCCATAGCCTCTAGCGAGCGCCTCCCGCATGCGCTCGGCCGCCGGGAACACACCCATGCCCGAAGCGCCGAAGGTGGCGAGCAAGGCGCTGTCCTCGAACTCACCCACTACGCGCGGCGCCACGCCGTGGCGCTCGAACCACTGGTCGATGCGCAGGCGTACCGAGGAATGCGCCGTGGGCAACAACACCGGCACCTGCGCCAGGCTGTGCGGAAAATCGCGGCGCACCTGGGCCAGCCAATCCTTCGGCGCGTACCAGCCCAGGGGCGATGAGCCCAGTGCATGGCTGTAAAGCCGCAGGTTGGGATTGGCAGGGGCTGGTCGGTCGGACAGCACCACGTCGAGCCGGTGCAAGGCGAGCGCGGCCAGCAAGTCTTCGAAGTCGTCCTCATGGCAAAGCAGGCGCAGGTTCGGTTCGGCCAGCGCGGGGGCGAGCAGGTCACGCACGGCCAGCTTGGGCAGACCGTCGGAGATACCCACCACCAGGCGCACGCGCGTTTCGCTCGCGGCCTCCCCCAGTGCCGTGTGCAGTTGCTCGCCCAACTGAAAGATCTGCTCGGCCCGCTCCAGCGCGATGCGCCCGGCCTCGGTGAGCACCAGGCCACGCCCGGCGGGTTTGAACAGCGCGTGGCCGAGCGACTGCTCCAGCAAACGAACCTGCGCGCTCACGGTCTGCACCGCCATTCCCAGCCGCGCCGCCGCGTGCGACATGCCACCTTCCTTGGCCGCCACCCAGAAGTAATACAGGTGCTTGTAGTTGAGTTCCTGGCTCATTGATCGTCTTTAACTGATGTTTGTTCCATGATTTTCTGCTTTTTCCGAACTTCGTCCAACCCCAGAATCGCGGCTTCGCCCCAAGGGGCCCACCCGCAACAAAAGGAAAGGACACGACCATGCGTTCGTACCCGATCGACAGCCCGCAGGCGGCCGCTCGTCTGCTGGCCATGGCCCTGGTGGCCGATGGCAACTACTCATTCACCGAACTGCGCGCGCTCGACCGGCTCAACGCCTCGGCACAGCTCGGCCTCTCTCCCGAGGCGTTCAAGGACGTCATCGAAACCTTCTGCACCGATCTGCTGACCGCCGCACAGGGCGAGTGGACGGGCTCGGCCCGCATGGACGAAGGCAGCCGCCAGCAACTGCTGGACGAAGTCCGCGATGGGGCCCTGCGCAAACGCATCGTGGCGCTGTGTCAGGCGGTGGTGCAGGCCGACGGCCACGAGGCCGATGGTGAAGCGGCTCTGCTCGATGCCCTCACACGCGCCTGGCGCGAGCTGCCGGCGGGAGCCCCGTCATGAAGGTGATCGTCTGGGCCGTTTTCGCCGTGCTGGCCGCCGGCTGGACAGGCTTTGTGGCTTTGTCGATTTCCGTCACGCGGTGGTTGCTGGGCATGGGCGCGTCCGGCCAGGCGAACGAGTTGGCCACGGCGGCGGGTCAGTGGCCGGTGCCCGGCTGGGCGGCGGTGTGGGTCGACCCGGCGTGGGTTCAATCGCTGCAGGCCGCCTGGCTGGGGCTGGTGCAATGGCTCAGCCAGGTGCTGCCTTCGACCACCAGCCTGATGGACTGGGTGGCGCCGCTGATGTGGACCGGCTGGGCACTGGGCATGCTGTGTCTGGTGGTGCCGGCGGTGGCTTTGCACTGGCTGGCCGGCAGGCTCGGCACGCCCAGCTTGCCGCAGCGCGCGTGAAGCGGGGGCCGACCCCTAAAATCGGCCCACCCCTTCACGGTCCCCTTTCCGCTTGACGCCTGCCGCCGATCCACCCGAAGCGCCCGAGAACTGTCCACTCTATGTAGATCTGGACGGCACCCTCACGCCCAGCGACACGCTGTACGAGTCGGTGATGCTGTTCATCCGGCGCAATCCCTTCAACCTGTTGCGCATGCTGGCCTGGCTGATGCTGGGCAAGGCCGGATTCAAACAGCGCCTGGCCGGAGCGGTGCGCCCCGACCCGGCACGCCTGCCCTACAACGAGCGCTTCGTTCAGTTCCTGCGCGAAGAACGCGCCCGCGGCCGCACCCTGGTGCTGGCCAGCGCGGCCGATGTGCGCATCGTGCGCGACGTGGCGGCGCACCTGAAACTGTTCCACGACGCGCTGGGCACCAACGCCCGAGGTGACGGGCTCAACCTGAGTCGACGGCACAAGCGGGCTGCCATCGAGGCCCACGCCGGTGCGGGTCACCACACCCGCTGGGCCTACGCCGGCAACAGCCGCGACGACCTCGCCGTCTGGGAAGGCAGCACACAAGCCGTGGCGGTGAACGCGCCGCCTGCCGTGCTCGCCCGGCTTCAGCGGGTCCATCCGCGGGCACGCGTGTTCGAACGCCAACCGCTGAGCCTTTTCACGGTGCTGCGCGCCATCCGCCTCAAGCAGTGGTCCAAGAATGCGCTGCTGTTCGTGCCCCTGCTCGCCGCGCACTCGCTCGATCCGCAACGCTGGTCCATGGTGGCGCTGGCCTTCCTCGCCTTCGGCCTGTGCGCATCGGCCACCTACCTGTTCAACGACCTGCTGGACCTTCCCAACGACCGCGTGCACCGGCTGAAGCGGCACCGACCGTTGGCCTCGGCTGCCATCGCCATTCCCACCGCCGTGCTGCTGGGCATCGGGATGATGGCGCTGGCCTTCGTGCTGGCCTTCGCGGTGTCGAACGCGTTCGCGGCCCTGTTGCTGGCGTACACGGCGACCACCCTCGCGTACTCGATGGTGCTCAAGCGGCTGGCGCTGATCGATGTGCTGGTGCTCTCGGGGCTGTACACCCTGCGCATCGGGGCGGGCGCGGTGGCCGCCGGGGTGGAACTCTCCAACTGGCTGCTGGCCATCTCCATCTTTCTTTTCCTGAGCCTGGCACTCGTCAAGCGCTGTGCCGAGCTGGAGGAGCTGGACGGCGACAACGCCACGCTGGCACCCGGCCGCGGCTACCAGCCGCGAGACCTCACATCGCTGCGCGGCATGGGCATGGCCAGCGGCTTCCTGGCGGTGATGGTGTTTGCGCTCTACATCGACAGCCAGAACAGCCTGGCGCTCTACCGCCAGCCCGAATGGCTTTGGGCCGCGGCGCCCGTGCTGCTGTTGTGGATCATGCGCATCTGGCTCAAGACCGGGCGGCGCGAACTGCGCGGCGAAGACCCGCTGCAATTCGCCTTGCGCGACCCGTTCAGCTGGGTAACGCTGGTCGCCATGGGCGGCATCGGCCTGACGGCCACGGTCGGCTTTTGAACACGCTCGACGGAACACGCTCACCATGAAGTCCATAGCCCTGACCCTGGCGGTGTTCTGCGTGCTGCTGTCTTCCGCTGCGCAGATCGCCATGAAGCGCGGCATGGGTGCACCCGCGGGTGCAGACGTGGGGGCCACCTACCTGCACGCGCTCACAAGCCCGATGGTCTGGCTCGGCCTGGTGCTGTACGGCGTCAGCGCCGTGCTGTGGTTGTGGGTGCTCTCCCGGCTGCACGTGAGCGTGGCCTACCCACTGGTGAGTCTGGGCTTCGTGCTCACGCTGGCGCTCGGTGTGCTGTGGCTGGGTGAGCCCTTCTCGTGGCTGCGGGTAGCGGGCTGCACACTCATTGTTATCGGGGTTTCGCTGCTGGCCCTCGACGCTTGATTTCATGCACGCTTCAGAGTTCTCCGCCCACGTCTCGCGCCAGATCTTCTGGGGCACTTTCGCTGTCACGCTGCTGATCAAGATCGTGCTGGCTGCCGGTTTTCCCATGACCGGCGACGAGACGTTTTTCTACCAGTGGGGCGTGTTTCCGGCTTGGGGCTATTCCGACCACCCGCCCATGGTGGGCTGGCTGCTCGCGGTTCTGCGCCAGATCAGCGAACACCCGCTGGCGCTGCGAAGCGTCACGCTGATGGTCACCAGCGTGATCGCCCTGGGCATCGTGGATTTGTTGCGCCGCTTCCTGCCCGAAGAACGCGAGGCCAGTGCCTGGCTGGCCGGCGCGGTGTACCTGGCCATGCCCTGGTCGTGGATGTTCGTGCTGGTGACCACCGACACGCCGCTGGTGTTCTTCATGGCGCTTTCCGCCTGGGCCTACCTGCGTGCCGACACCAGCGCACGCGGCACGGGCTGGTACGCATGGGCTGGCCTGTTCCTCGGCCTGGCCTTTCTCTCCAAGTACTTCGCGGCCTTGCTGGGGTTTGCGTATGCGGCGCACTGCTTCGGCTGGCGACGCGAGCGGTGGTGGGCACCTTTCCTCATCTTTGTCGTTGCGCTCCCTGCCATCGCCTTGAACGTCGCTTTCAATGCCACGCACGGCTGGAGCAACGTGATGTTCAACGTGTTCAACCGCAACGAGGATTCGCAGTGGTCGCTGGAGGGTTTCGGCGTCTACATCGGCATGGCGATCTATCTGCTCACGCCCTGGCTGCTGTGGCGCGGTGCCGCCGCACGCGTGGCCAGCGGTGTGTCGCCCACCACGGCGCGCACGCTGGCCGTGTTGTGGATCTTCCCGCTGCTGGTGTTCCTGCTGCTGAGCACGCGGCGCACCATCGGGCTGCACTGGGTGCTGGGCTTCGCGCCGCTGTTCGTGGTGTGGGTCGGTCTGCGCCTGGACGCGCGACCGCTGCGCAACGCGCTGGGTTGGACGGTGGCGCTGTCGGTCCCGCACCTGCTGGTGGTGGCCGCCATTGCCTGGGCGCCGCTGAGCTGGTGGCAGCCGTTCAAGATCCACGACCGCGCGGTGTTCCTGCGCGAGACCGCCGCCGTGGTGGCCGAACTGCAGCGCGACCTGCCACCTGGCGCCACGCTGATGGCTCGAACCTACAACCCGGCCGGGATGCTGGCCTACCACCATGGTCGGTATGTGCCTGTGTTCGGTGTGGGCCGCCACCACGCGAGGCAGGACGACCAGATCGTCGACTTCCGAACGTTTGAAGGCAAGCCGCTGCGCATCTTCGCCTACGACGACCCCGACCTCGCGGCGTTCACGCCGTACTTCGCGCGTGTGAGCAAGCGCCGCTTCGAGATCGAGGGGGTGGCTTTCTTCGCCGTGGACGGTGAGGGCTTCAGGTACCAGCCCTACCGCGACAACGTGCTCGCCGAAGTGGCGCGCGAATTTCACGACATTCCGAAGTGGTTGCCCCTGCTCGGCAACCCGTTCTGCGAGCGCTACGGTTTCGAAGCGTGTTCACCGAAGCGGCGCTGACCGCCAGCCGGGTTCAGCGCGAGAACGGGACGCGCGCCGCCACCGCGCACATCAGTTCGTAGCCAATGGTGCCGGCAGACGCGGCCACTTCATCGACCGCAAGCACCGCACCCGAAGCCGCCCGGCCCCACAGAACCACTTCCGTACCCACGCCACAGGGAACACCCGCAGCATCCAGCGGCGACAGGTCGACGGTGATCATGTCCATGCTCACGCGCCCGATCAGGCGCGTCCTGATGCCCCCCACCAACACCGGCGTGCCCAGGGCCGCGTGGCGCGGGTAACCGTCGGCATAGCCGCAAGCCACCACGCCGATGCGCAGGGGGCCATCGGCCGTGAAGGCAGAGCCGTAGCCCACCGTGTCTCCGGCCTGCAGCGATTGGGTGCCGATGACACGGCTGGAGAGCGTCATGGCCGGTTGCAGATTCCAGTCGGCCGCGCTGTGTTGCGGGAAGTCGGGCGCGCTGCCGTACAGCGCAATGCCCTCGCGCACCCAGTCGGCGGCCAGCGCCAGAGCGCCCAGGCGCGCACTTGCGTGGCGCAGGATGGCTGCGCTGTTGCTCAGCGTGCGCTCGCCGGGCAGGTCGGCGGTGACGGCTTCGAAGATGGCCACCTGATGCGCCACGCCGCGCGGGCCGTCGGCGTCGCTGAAGTGCGTCATGAAGGAGATCTCTTCGACCTGCGGCAGCGCGTTCAGCCGCGCCCAC
>SXGT01240435.1_pt1 | contig 12200 bp, 10 predicted proteins | sample 3176221 | NCBI WGS metagenome assembly SXGT01 (sample SAMN11356862, study PRJNA531348) | freshwater metagenome | isolation source: freshwater sample F1-120 | place: China: Fuxian Lake, Yuxi | collected 2017-12-25
CGACGGATAGGGAAACATCGACAGGCAGTAGTACTTCGGCTTGGTCGCCTCTTCGGTCACGATGAAGGCGCGTGTGGTGTTCCAGTGAGCCTGGGCGGCCTGTTCGATTTCAGCGGGGCTGTATTTTTCCTGCATGGTCAGGGTATTAGCGGTGTTACGGCAAGGCGGCGAATTATACGCACCCGGACTTGTCCTTCAGGGAGTTGATCATGCGTTCCACCTTACAGATACTTGTCGTTGCAAGTAGCCTCCTGATGGCGGCCCTTGCCAATGCGGCCACCGCCACCTTGGCGACGGTCGAGGCCGTACAGGCCCCCGCGTGGCTCGAACGGGCGGGCAAGCGCGTGCCGCTCGCCCATGGTGCCGCGTTGCGCAGTGGCGATACCGTGCTGACTGGCCCTGAAGCGCGTACTTACTTGCTGCTGGCAGATGGCAGCCGCGTCAAGCTCGGTGCGTCGGCCCGTTTTGCCCTGCATTCCCAGAGCACACGTCCGACCAAGGTTTTGCATGGCGCCCTTGACGTCATCACCGGCGCTTTCCGTTTCACGAGCGGCGCGATCAAGCGGGCCACTGAACGTAACCTGCAGATTCGCGTGGGGACGGCAACCATCGGCATCCGTGGCACCGACATCTGGGGCAAATCTGGCAAAGACCGTGACATCGTTGCCCTTCTGGAAGGCCAGATCGAGGTCACACGCAGCGGCGAAACACTGGAACTGGCCGAACCCATGACCTACTTGGATGCCCCGCGCACAGGAGATGTGCTGATCCGGCCGCTCGAATCCGGGCAGATGAACCTTTGGGCAAGGGAAACGGAAATTCTGCCCGGCGATGGCGCCGCTCTTCAGTACGGCCACTGGCGCATACAAGTCGCCGTGGCAAGTACTCAGGAGGAAGCCTTGGCAGCTTATGACAAGCTGCGCGAGGCCGGCTTCGATGCCCGGCTCCGCCCATTCAAACCAGTGGAAGCGCCAGACTGGCAGTATGTGATTTACCTTGCCGGTTTTACTGATCGCAAGGAGGCTACTGTCGTCGTCGAACGCCTTGCCGGCCTAGGCTTTACAGCAACGGTAAAGCGCTGATCAGCTAAATTGCAGGGGCTTGAAGCTGCGCCAGCCGCGCTCGTTGTTCAATGTCAGCGCATCCAGAATCGCCAGCGGCGCTTGCCACAAGCGGTTGTTCAGCCGCGTCAGGCGCCGCCAGCCGAATGAAGCCGCATCTTCACGCAGGCTTTCTGCTGCCACAAGCTCAAGCAGGCGGTCCATCGCTACTGCCCAGTAGGCGGGGGTTTCGGTTTCGCCCGTCGCATGGGTGGCATGGCGTTGTGCAGCGTACCAAAGCATCTCGGTGCGATGTAGTGTAATGCCAGCCTTATGGGCCAGCCAGGGCAGGATCTTGGGGTTAGTGTTTTTCATGATGATTCCTTTCTCGCGCAATTTTGTTGCGCTGCAACATTAAACCATGAGATGGGGGATTGCGCCAAAAGTTCAATAACGAGCGTGTAGACTGCTCGTTTCATCGATAGCAGCTAACCTTTTGAATTTACTAAATGGGCTCAATGAGCCCCAACTCGCCGCCGTTACCCTGCCGCCCCAGCATGCGCTGATTCTCGCCGGTGCCGGGTCGGGTAAGACGCGAGTGCTCACTACCCGCATCGCCTGGCTGATATCAACGAGCCAGGCCCGCCCTCCGACCGTGCTGGCGGTGACCTTCACCAACACGGCGGCCAAGGAAATGCTGGCGCGCCTCTCGGCGATGCTGCCGATTAACGTGAAGGGCATGTGGATCGGCACTTTCCACGGCCTGTGCAACCGCATGTTGCGCGCCCATTACCGCGACGCCGGGTTGCCGCAACTGTTCCAGATCCTCGATTCGGCCGATCAACTGGCTGCCGTCAAACGCCTGCTCAAATCGCTCAACGTTGATGACGAGAAATATCCACCGCGCGAATTGTGCTGGTTCATCAACGCGCAGAAGGAAGCGGGCCTGCGCTCGGCTGCGGTGGAAGCCTGGGACGACTGGACGAAGAAGCGCGTTGAGCTGTACGCAGCCTACGAGGCGCAATGCCAGAAGGAAGGCGTGGTCGATTTCGCCGAACTGCTGTTGCGCTGCTACGAACTGCTGGAACGCAACGAGCCGCTGCGCCGGCATTATCAGGAACGGTTCAAACTCATCCTCGTCGACGAGTTTCAGGACACCAACAAGCTTCAATATCGCTGGCTGAAGCTGCTGGCTGGCGAAGGTGCAGCCTTGTTCTGTGTCGGCGACGATGACCAGAGCATCTACGCCTTCCGCGGCGCCGACGTCGGCAACATGCGCGACTTCGAACGCGAGTTCAAGGTGCAGAACTTGATCCGCCTCGAACAGAACTACCGCTCGCACGGCAACATCCTCGACGCCGCCAACGCCATCATCGAGAACAACCCCTCGCGCCTCGGCAAGAACCTGTGGACCGAAGCCGGTGCCGGCGAGCCGATCCGCGTCCATGAGTCCTACTCGGACGGTGACGAGGCGCGTTTCATCGTCGAAGAGGTCAAGGCACTGGCGCGCGACGGCCATGCGCGCAAGGAAATCGCTCTGCTATACCGCAGCAACGCGCAAAGCCGCGCGCTCGAACACGCGCTGTTCAACGCCGGCTTGCCCTATCGCGTCTATGGCGGCCTGCGCTTTTTCGAGCGCGCCGAGATCAAGCACGCGCTGGCTTATTTAAGATTGATCGCCAACGAGAACGACGACACCGCCTTTGCGCGCGTGGTGAATTTCCCGGCGCGCGGCATCGGGGCGCGCAGCATCGAACAACTGGCCGATGCCGCCAAGACGCAGGGCAGCAGCTTGCATGGCGCGATTCCGTATGTAACGGGTGCCGGCGGCGCCAAGCTCGCCACCTTCGCCGCGCTGATCGTCAAGCTGCGCGAGGCCGCCCATCTGCCGCTGCCGGAACTCGTCGAGCATGTGCTCGATCTATCGGGCCTGCGCGAACACTACCGCAACGAGAAGGAAGGCCAGGAACGCCTCGCCAACCTCGACGAACTCGTCAATGCCGCTGCCGGTTTCGTGGCGGAAGATGGCGTTGTGGGTGAAGAAGGGGAACTCTCGCTGGATCTGGCGTCCTTCCTCGCGCACGCCTCGCTCGAAGCCGGTGAGCACCAAGCCGGCGAGGGCGACGATGCGCTGCAATTGATGACGGTGCACTCGGCCAAGGGGCTGGAGTTCAACATCGTGTTCATCTGCGGGCTGGAGGAGGGCTTGTTTCCGCACGAAAACTCGCTGAACGAGAACAAGGGGCTGGAGGAAGAGCGCCGCCTGATGTATGTTGCCGTCACCCGTGCGCGCCAGCGCCTCTATCTGTGCCATGCGCAGACGCGCATGCTGCACGGGCAGATGCGTTACAACCTGCCATCGCGCTTCATCGAGGAAATTCCGGCGGGGCTGCTGAAGTTCCTCACCGCGCGTGCCAACAAGAGCGGCTATGCCGTCCCCACGTACGCAAATGAGGCGCCGGTATTTGATTCCGCACCGCGCCCACAAAAAAGTGGCGGCCTGCGCATCGGCCAGAATGTCATGCACGCCAAGTTCGGCCTCGGCGTCATTGTCAATGCAGAAGGCGGCGGCAACGACGCACGCGTGCAGATCAACTTCGGCAATGCCGGCATGAAATGGCTGGCACTGTCCGTCGCCAAACTGGAGCCTGTATGAAGATAAGCGCCAACGGCATCGACATCCATTACGAAATTTCCGGAGCGACCCCTGCGTGACACTCTGCCACTCGCTGGCCACCGACCTGACGCTGTGGGACGAACTCGCGACCGATCGGCCAGCATTTCGCACTGGCCGCGCCGGAGCGCCTCGACAAGCTGGTGATCAAGCAGGCGCAAACCTTCAACCATCTGTTGACCAAATTTCTCTGAGGAAAACACCATGCCCGGACTGTTGCACCACGTCGATCCCGACGGCCTGCTCGAATACTCGGTGGTCTACACCGACCGCACGCTCAACCACATGTCGCAAGCCTTCCAGGGCGTCATGCGCGACATTTCGGCGATCCTCAAGCGCACTTATGGGGCGACGACTGTTGCCATCGTGCCCGGCGGAGGCACCTTCGCCATGGAAGCCGTCACCCGCCAGTTTGCGACCGGCAAGTCCTGCTTGGTCTTGCGCAATGGCTGGTTCAGCTTCCGCTGGTCACAGATTCTCGATGCCGGCGCCATCGCCTCCCGCACGACCGTCCTGAAGGCACAGCGTCTGGGCAGCGCAGCGCAGTCACCCTTTGCACCCGCACCAATCGAGGCAGTGGTCGCCGCTATCAAGACTGAAAAACCGGCCATCGTTTTTGCGCCCCATGTGGAAACCGCCTCCGGCATGCTGCTGCCGGACGACTACCTGCGCCAGATTGGCGATGCCGTTCGGGCCGTCGATGGCCTGTTCGTGCTCGACTGCATTGCCTCGGGTGCGCTATGGGTCGACATGCGGGCCTGCGGTGTCGATGTGCTGATCAGCGCACCACAAAAGGGCTGGAGCGGACCGGCCTGCGCCGGCTTCGTCATGCTCGGCGAGCGGGCCGCCGCACGCATCGAAGCCACGACGAGTTCCAGCTTCGCCTGCGACCTGAAGAAATGGCTGCAGATCATGGCGGCCTACGAAGGCGACGGCCATGCCTACCATGCGACGATGCCCACCGAAGCCTTGCGGCAAGTCCGCGCGGCGATGCAGGAAACGGAAGCTTTCGGGCTGGAACGTGCCCTCACACAGCAACTCGAGCTCGGTCGCCAAGTACGTGCTCTCTTCGCCGAACGCGGTTTCCCCAGTGTGGCCGCGCCTGGTTTTGAAGCACCAGGTGTCGTGGTCAGCTATACGACGGATCCGGAAATCCAGTCCGGCAAGAAGTTTCTGGCACTCGGCTTGCAGACCGCCGCCGGCGTCCCCCTGCAATGCGACGAACCAGCGGAATACCGCAGCTTCCGCGTCGGGTTGTTCGGTCTTGACAAGCTCGGCAACATCGACCGCACCGTGGAGAACCTCAGGCAGGCGCTGGATCAACTGGGCTGAAAAGTCGGCGCTGGCAGGACGGCAGAACCCGATCTGAAGCTGTCCTTTAGGCTTTTGCTAAACGCGATCTTAGTCGCCAAACTGGATCCAGTGTAGCCGCTCAGCCGGTACTGGTTGTCATGCTCCGACGAGTACGTCAGGCGTGCAACATGTGGGACTCGATTATGCGGACGTTGCAGTAGTAATACGATTACGGCCATCCTCCTTCGAGCGATAAAGTGCCGTATCCGCGATCGTAATCAGTTCTTCTCCGCTGCCAGCGGAAACTTCCGGGTAGCTGGAAATACCGAGGCTGATTGTCACCTGCAGACCATCAACGCGCATGGTTTCGACGTTCTGGCGCAGTCGCTCGGCAACTGTGTATGCCCCGGCGGCATTCGTGCTTGGCAGGATTATCGTGAACTCCTCGCCACCGTAACGACAGGGTACGTCGTATTGACGTACTGATTGCTTCATCACTTCTCCTACCATCCTGAGAACACGGTCTCCCTGATCATGGCCGTAGGTGTCGTTGAATTTCTTGAAGTGATCGACATCGCACATGATGACCGACAATGGCAAGCTGATTTCGCGTGCGCGCGCCATCTCGGTTTTGAGTGTAGCGTCCAAATGACGTCGGTTATACACATCGGTAAGTGCATCGGTCGTAGACAGGCGCTGCAATTCATTGATCAAACGACGCTCCTGCGATACATCCCGCAACAGAGCTGCCGAGCCGATGACATTGCCTTCGTCATCATGAATCGTCGAGGCTGTCACCAGAAGGAAATGATCACGGTACTCAAAGAGTTCTGGTTCAACCTTGCCATCCGGCAGGCTGAGCATAGCCTGAAACCTATCTGGTGCATCCAGCAAGTGGGTGATGCCCTCATTGCAAATCTGCGCCTCAGACTTGCCGACCAGTTCACTTGCTGCACCATTTACCAGCACTACACTACCTTTGGCGTCAGTGACGACGACCGCTTCGCGTGTCCCCTGAATCACTGCACTGAGCTTTTCCTGCTCGTTGGACATCTTCAAGTAGGTCTGGCGCAGTTCGCCGATCATCTTGTTGAAGCTGTTGGCCATATTCCCTAGTTCGTCCTGCCGATCGACCTGCAGATGCGAACTGTAGTCGCCTGTCGATATTTTGGCGATTGCACGGGTGACGGCCTCGATTGGATCAGCCACTGATCGCCCCAGCATGTAGCCGGTCACACCCATCGTCACAAGCAGTGAGATAACCAGAATTACCAGCGACTGCAGTCGGGCTCTCATCATGTCTCGCTCAACCTCAGTCATCGATGCCGTCACCTTGAGGATGCCGCGCAACGGCGTGTCGTCCCCATGACATCGATGGCAGCGTGGCCCGCTAGGAATCGGCTGGAGAAACTGCACGATGCTTCCGTGTTCGACAGAATGTTCCGCTTGATAGACAGCCTGCCTGCTGCGCATGACCTCTTGCACGGTAGCGCTATCAGGAGCGAACACCGGGCCGGCCTGTGCAATATTGCGGCGCGGCGCGAAGAGTTCCTGACCGACACGCGCATTTACGGCCGCAATGGTTTTATTGTCGATATAGGCCTCGGTACCATCAATGCGACCAATGCGAAAATCAAGCAACCCCGGCAGCACCTTCAACCGATTGGCATACTCCGGCATGATCTCGGCGTGATTCTCGGTCATGATCGTCTCGATGCTCATAACTACCGAATCCGTCATACGCTTTAGTGTGCGCTGGTATTCGTCAATAATTGATCGCTCGACTGCCTGGTTGTAAAAATAAGCGATGGCGACAAAACCGATCGATAAAGCGATAGCCAACGCGATTAACAGCTTGTGGCGGATGCGGCGGATCGTCATGCAGTTATCTCCGCCGCGGTGGCGACCACGACACGGTTGCGCCCGCCCTCTTTGGCCTTGTAGAGGGCAGCATCCGCCGCCTCGATTAAGGCGGTGCCCTCCTTGAGGTCAAGATCCGGAAAGCTCGCCACGCCCAGACTGATATGTACATGCAGGCCATCAATCTCGGTTTCGGCAACATGCGCGCGTAACCGCTCGGCCATTGCCTGGGCGGCGATCGGTTCGAGTCCCGGCAGGATTGCAACGTACTCCTCTCCACCATAGCGGCAGGGAAAGTCGAAGCTGCGCACTATTTCACGCAAGCAGCGGGCAACTGTCTGCAACACGCGGTCGCCCTGATCATGACCATAGGTGTCATTAAACTTCTTGAAGTGATCGATATCGAACATGATCACCGAGATCAAACCGCCGCTGCGGCGGGCACGCTGGAACTCGGAGTCCAACGTCTGGTCGAGAAAGCGCCGGTTGAACAGACCGGTCAGGGCATCGGTCGTGGCTAGAAGACGCAGTTCCTCCTCTAGCCGCTTTTCCTTGGTGACATCGCGAATCAGGGCAGCCAAGCCGATCATGTGCCCCTCAGCTGCATGGATCACTGAGGCATGGATTTCAAGCGTCCGTTCCTTATAAACAATCGATTTGGGCCCCGACTGCTTTTGCAGGGCCTCAATTATTGCAGCATCGTCGATCAGGTCGGCGAATCCACCGGTGATAATGGCTGCTTCCGACTTACCCAACAGCTCAATCGCTGCTGGATTGGCCAGCACGACCTTGCCGTATGCGTCGGTAACGACAATGCCATCGGTTGCGCTTTCGATGATCGTCGTCAGCTTGTCTTGTTCGCGCTGCAACCCTTTGTAGGTAGTCTTCAGTTCCCTGGTCATCAGATTAAAACTCTGTGCCATGCGGCCGAGCTCGTCACCGCCGTGGACCACAACTTGATGATCGAGGTCGCCACCCGAAACGCGCGACATCCCATCCGTCACGGACTCAATCGGCCGCACAACGGTACGGCCGAGCATATAGCCTGTTAGCAGCATCGTACCCATCAAGGCCATTGCCAGGATGATCAAGGATTGCTGACGCACATTCAGGATATCGCGTTCGACTGGTGCTAGCGAGGTACTGAGGCGAATCATGCCACGCACCTGCTCGGTGCCACCATGACACTTGTGGCATACATCATGATTAAGGACTGGCGCAAGATAGGTCAGCATGCGCGCTCCTTGTGCGTCCTTGGAATAGACAGCGACAGGCTCGGCGTACCGGAGCACACGCTTGAAATCGGCATCGTTCGGGTCCATTACCCTAACCTCCTCCTCAGTCTCGCGCGGAAAGAAGGCGTCATCGCCGCGGCGTGCGTTAACTTCCTCGATGGTCTTGTTGTCGCGAAAAGCCTCGAGGCCGTCAGTGCGCATGATGCGGAACTCAAGAACCTCAGGCACCTTCTTAAGGCGATCTGCGAAAGACTGTGCAATGTCCGCCGAACCGGCGAGCATCACGCTTTGCAGACCCTCGATGATGCTATCGGTCAGCTTGCGCATGGTACGATCATTCTGCGCCAGGACGGCCTGCTCCTGATAATATGTATAAAAAGCGGCCATCGCGATCAAACCGGTCGTAGCGGCGATCCCCACGACCAGCAGCACCCGATAGCGGATCCGGTTCAGCAAGCCTGCTCCCCTTGAAAGTTATTGCGGTTGTTGCGCTACTGCCCCAACCCCCGGCCGAAGGATCATAGCGCTTCCTTTTTGTAAATGTAGGGTAGCATCAAGGTGAATAATTGACTTAGGAGAAACTACGCATGAAAAAATCCACATTCCCACTCGTCTTGGCAACTTTTCTGGTTGCGACGGCTCCGGCGTTAGCCCAGGTACCCAATGCCAGCGAGATCGTCAAGGCTGCCAACTGGGATTCGATGGAAACCGTGACAGTTGAGCTGTTGGAACACGACTTCCGCCCCAAGGATCTCAAGCTCAGCGCAGGAAAGCCCTATCGCCTGGTACTCAAGAACACGGGTGAGAAGGATCACTACTACACCGCTGAGGGGTTCTTCAAGTCTGTTGCTTGGCGCAAGGTTCAGACACCCAGGCCTCATGGTGGTGAGATCAAGGCGCCCTACTTCACAGCCATCGAAGCTTACAAAAAGGGCGGGCAAGTCGAATTGTTCTTCATTCCGGTGACCAAGGGAACCTTTGAAGTGATCTGTACAATCGACGATCACAAGGAGCAAGGCATGTTTGGTACGATCAAGGTTGAATGAATCTGCTTGCGATGAAATTCCCTGCCCTGATAGCGGCACTATTGTTGTCACTCCCGCTTCGTGCTGCCCCCCCACTCACGGTTCCGGTGCCTGCACTATCAAAAACACCGACTGTTGATGGCAGAATTGATGAGTGGGGGAACCTCAAGTGGACCAAGGTAGCCGTGAAACCTGCGCTAGAACGTGCCGAACGCACCAAGTTCGGCTTGGGTGCAGAAGACGACCACAATTTAACGGGTAGTTTGACCGTCGAATTGAAGGCCGGGGTGGCCGATGGGCGCATCTTCCTGGCATTGCGTTATCCCGACAATCAGGCTGATACGGAGCATCGTCCGTGGGAATGGGGTGGCGACAAATATATCGAGGGGCGGTTGCGAGAGGATATGTTCGCGGTGCGCTTCCACATGGCCGGTGATTTCGATCGCTCGATGCTAACCACCCACGACTACAAGGCCGATGTCTGGCTCTGGTCGGCGGCGCGCACCGATCCTCAGGGGCTGGCCGAGGACCAAGTGCATCACATCACGACGTCAATGCTCGAAAATGCGGCGGAATACTCGATGAGCGAGAGCGGCAAAACCATCTACATCCGCAAGCAGCGCGACACCGGCAAACCCTCTTACCGGATGCTGCCGCGGCCGCGCGAGAACAAAGGCGCCAAACTCGCCCCTTTCGCTACGCAAGAGGCAAGCGGCAGTGTCGCGGATGTTGCTGCCAAAGGAATTTGGTCCAAAGGCTATTGGCATCTGGAGTTTTCCCGGGTACTCGACACCGGCCAGCCAGACGATGTCGCTTTCAAGCCCGGCGAAAAAGTTCTCGGCCAGATTGCGGTTTTCAACCGGGGATATTCCGAACATAAAAGCATTTCGGAGTTGCTGCTGTTCGACTTTTCTGCGCTTACCGTCCGCTGAATGTTAGAAGCGGCCAGGCGGCTCAGGGTGGAATTATGCGTGGTATTGGGTTAAGTACGCTTACTTCAAAGAGGAAGTAGTTTTCGGACCCCATGATAATTCACGCCAATGGCATCAATGTCCACTATGAACTTTCTGGCGATAGCACGGCTGCCGGCGTATTAATGTTTGCTCACTCGCTCGGCAGCGACCTTTCGATCTGGGAAGCACAAAAGTCGGCGCTGGCAGGACGGCATACGGTGCTGCGCTATGACCTCCGCGGCCACGGTCAGACCGCCGCTCCCTCCGGTGCCTATGATTTCGATTTATTGGCAGCAGATGCCATTGCGTTGCTTGATGCGCTGAAGATCGCAACTGCCAGCTTCGTCGGTATCTCGCTGGGTGGCATGATTGGTCAGGCACTGGCACTCAGGGCGCCGGCGCGCTTGAAAAAACTGGTGCTTGCTGACACTACGGCCGCCTATCCACCCGAAACACAGGCATTGTGGCCGGAGCGCATACGCCAAATCGAGGCAACCGGACTGGAACCTCTTATTGCCCCGACACTGGACCGCTGGTTCACCGCGCCCTACCGATCTTCCCATCCGGAAACTGTCGCCCGCATCGGAAATCTCATTCGCCACACTTCGCCGACCGGATACATCGGCTGCTGCCATGCCATTGCCGGACTAAAGTTCGCCGAACTACTGCCAGCGATCAGGGTTCCAACATTAGTGCTTGTCGGCGAATTGGACTCTGGTACGCCGCCGGCAATGGCCCGCCAACTGGCCTGCGCAATCCCTGATGCACGACTGGAAATCATTGCCGGAGCAGCGCATCTGTCAAACATCGAGCAGGCCGATCGCTTTAACGACTTGCTGTGGGAATTCCTGACGGTTCAGTAAGCCGGGAGATACTTGTTCAAAAGGACGGTCGCGTCGGCCAGCCCCAGCACAATGAGAATCGTCAGTATCACGATCAGCAGCGAACCGCCGAAGGGATGTAGATAATTGAGACAGCGCTCCGCCGCGCGCAGGCGTGGCGGAATGTTCAACTCGGCATAGCGCGGATAGCCTTGGATAAGCGCCAGGTCGGCCTTGCGCGGAACGCGCTTGTAGCCAGTAAACATCGCCAACACGTAGTTTTCCCGGTGGGCACGCGCGGCCCAGAGCACGCCAAGAATATGCATGCCGACACAAGCCGCCGTAACGTGGCCCATGATCTGATGGACTTTGATAAGCATATCTTCCCAGTCCGCCGGCACGGTTGCGCCGAGCGGACCGAGTTGCTGGCCAGCGCTGTACAGCATCAGACCGGTGATGCCGTTGATCAGCAGCAGTGTAAGCAAGGCGAATACCATCCACGCCCCCATCGGGTTGTGGCTGACGTAATAGCCGGCATGGCCACGCAGGGCGCTGATGAAATAACGGATCGTCTCACGTGGTGTGAATACGAAATTCTCGAAACGGGCAGCGCGTCCACCGATAAAACCCCAAAGCAGTCGCATAGTTACCAATAAAATCAGGAAATAGCCCGCGTACGCATGCGTCGGAAATTTGCGGTAGAAGAGATAGTTCACCGCAAAGGCGAACACCAAACTCCAGTGACCGGTACGCACCAGCAGATCCCAGACACGTATGATAGGTTCGCGCTGCTTCCGGCGTTCCTGCAATTCTAGGGCACCCGTAGATGGGCCACTTGTTATGCGAGATGTCATAGGTACATATTAGACGCGGAAACGGGACATTTCCGTCCTGAGATCCTCAGCCAGGCTACTGAGTTGTCGCGTCGCTCCGGTCATGCCTTCGATCATGCCCGTGTTCTCGCGCGCGAGTTGGGCGATCGCCTCGACGCTGCTGGCGACAATGCTGCTGGTGGCGCTTTGGTCGCCCGTGGCGTTGCGAATGTGCGCCATGCCCGTCGCCACGCTGCCCACCGCATTCGCGGCATCGTCGAGAATCGCCACGACGCCGAGCATCGAATCGTGCGTTGATTTGAGTACATCGAGGCCCGAGCCGATAGCCGCCGTTACCTCTTCCGATTCCTTGTCCAGTGCGCGTGTGATCATGTCAATCTCGTTGGCTGACTGCGATGACTTTTCAGCCAGCTTACGCACCTCGTCGGCTACCACCGCGAAGCCGCGGCCGTGTTCGCCAGCGCGC
>SXGT01400527.1_pt1 | contig 12200 bp, 9 predicted proteins | sample 3176221 | NCBI WGS metagenome assembly SXGT01 (sample SAMN11356862, study PRJNA531348) | freshwater metagenome | isolation source: freshwater sample F1-120 | place: China: Fuxian Lake, Yuxi | collected 2017-12-25
CATGGCGATGTCGCGGTCCTTCGAGGTGAGATCGTTCACTACTTTGTCGCCGATCGACACCGTGCCGTTGGAGATTGCCTCAAGTCCCGCCACCATCCGCAATGCGGTGGTCTTACCACAACCCGAGGGACCCACCAACACGAGGAATTCGCCGTCGCGTATCTCGAGCGTCATGTCGGACACGGCCTTCACTCCATTGTCGAACACCTTGTCGACGTGCTCGAACTTCACTTCAGCCATGGCTGTTCTCCATTCTTGATTTCGTTGTTGTTCCCGGGGTTGCCGTTGAATTTTCGGTGGATCCCTCGAGTCGCCAGACGTGGAACGACGGGCCATCGGCCGGCAGCACGATGCGATCTTCCAACAGAGTGACTGAATCACCAAGCACCGTCACGATTCTTTCGCAGAGCAGCGCCTCAGTCGGCAACTGGACCGCGGCATGCACCGCGCGGGAAGCACAGCACAGCAAACGATCTTCGGGGGTTTCACGCAGGTACACGACGACATCAGCACCAACATGCAACCAGCGCAGCGATCCCACGGCGAGTGCGTCGCTCGAGCGCCGAATCGCAATGCACTGTCGATACCACTCGAAGAGGTCGTTGTCCCACGAAGCCTCGTTCTCCCACGGCATCGGGCGACGCGAATCTTCACCGCACGTCACACCACCGATACCAATTTCGTCTCCCATCCACACCATGGGCACGCCGGGCATGGTCATTTGCAAACCGACCCCAACCTTGGTTCGATCACGATTACCTGCCAGCGCGTGGAATCGTGGCGTGTCGTGACTGTCGAGAATCAGCCACGAGCGCAAGACTGCGTCAAACGGCACCCCAGCCGTGAACGCCCGCATTGCAGCCACCATGGAAATACCATCGCGTTTCGGCACACCGAAGGTTGAACCCAGGAACGAGTCGGGGAATCCAACGGGCAGTGAGTCGGCCCGGAGCCATGCCCACACGGGTCGCGTGAATGCCGAGTAGGCCATCACACCATGCCAGCCACCTGCAGCCAAGTCTGCTCGACCGTCCTGGAAGTGCTCGCCGACGACGTATGAGTCGCTCTTCTCCTCCTGACACGCTCCAACGAACTCCTGAGATACCTCATGGGACACATCGTGTTCTCCACGTCGAGCGGCCATGTTGGCAACATCGATTCGCCAACCATCCATGCCGTTCTCCCCGCGCAGCCACTTCTTGGCAATGGAGGATTCCCCGCGGTACATCTCGTCACGCAATCGATCGCTGGCAAAGTTCAGTTTGATGAGGGAACTCACACCCAGCCAGGTGGCTGGGCGGTCCACGCCATCCTCCCCATGCTCGAAATAGAAGTACTCGCGCTCCCTTGCAAGCGCGTCGGAGTTCGCTCGCTCGTACCACGGGTGCGCAGCACCGCAATGATTCAAGGTGAGGTCTCCCATCACTCGCATGTTCCAAGCATGGGCCTGTTTGGAAAGCATGTTCAATGCGTCGTTCCCACCGAGCAGTGGATCCACCTCGTCGAACGTTGATGCGTCGTAGCGGTGAGCACTACGGGCGGTGAAGATCGGCGTCAGGTACACCACGTCGGCACCCAGGCGAGCGACGTGGTCCAAGTGCTCAGCGGCGCCGTAGAGGTCGCCCCCGAAAAGTTCGCTACTCCAGTCCGGACCCTGTGGAAGTTCGTTCCACGACCGTCGCCGCGCCCACTCGGGTGTGGCGAGATCCAAGCCACTGGTGGCGAATCGGTCAGGGAACACCTGATACACCACCGAGTGCACGGGCCACATCGGATACGACAAGTCCGCACGGAGTACGAAATCGTCGGAGTCTGCGGTGTCGTGTGTGTGCACACCCGTACCGTTCAGCCAAGTGTCGGGGTTGCCTCTTCGGGACAACAGAAAGCGGTACGACACAAGCGGATTCGTGAGTGGCACGTCGTATCCCCACCACGTCTCGAGTTCGTTGACGTACTCCTGCTCCATGGGTATGCACGCCTGCTCGCCGTCGTGCGTGTAGCGAACGGCCACCGCCTCGATTTCCGATGCGCATGGCACACGAACCCGCACTCGCGCAGAACCACCAACTCTCCAATCCGTACGCTCGACATACAACGCCGAGCCGTCGTGGTGCGGTGCCACCAGCATGCTCATCCCTTTACCGATCCCTGGGTGAGACCGGAGATGATGTATTTTTGCACGAAGATGAATCCGATGATCGCAGGAATCTGTGCAATCAGAACACCCGCAGCAAACGAGCCCCAATTTTCCTCGAAGTTCGTGCCGATGTACGACTGGAGCCCGAGCGGCAGCGTGAAGTTGTCCACTGTTTCCAGCAACACGCTGGCAGTGATGAATTCGTTCAACGTGCCAACGAAGGCGAACATACCCACCACCGACAGCACCGGCACCGCGAGTGGGAGGATGACTCCCCAGAAGATCTGTGCCGGTGTCGCACCATCGACACGAGCCGATTCATCCAGCTCTGCCGGAATGGAATCGAAGAATCCCTTCATGAGCCAGAGGTTGACGCTCATCGCACCCGAGAGGTACACCACCAGGAGCGCGGTCAGTTTGTTGAGCCCTAGAGCCGGAATCACTTCACCCGTGCGCAACACGATGAGATAGATCGCCACCAAGTTGAGTAATCCAGGGAACATCTGAATGAGGAGCAGGAAGAGCATTCCCATGCGACGACCACGAAAACGGAATCTCGAGAATGCATACGCCGATAGCGCACCTATGAACACGGTGAAAAATGCGTTCAGCACAGCGATGATCACGGACGCCCTGAACCACCGCACGAAGAACACCTCCGCTCCACCCTCCTTTTGCACGAAGAGGCCCTTGAAATTCTCCAGCGTGAGCGAGCGCGGGATGAGACTGGATCCGGAAAGTGTCTGGTCGGCATTGAATGCAGCAGTAACCACGTACAGCGGTGGTAATACCGCAATGGAGATCGCCACCCACATCACCAGGTGCCGCCACCAATGGTCGTTGCGATGATTGGTGGAATCGCTCACTTCATGTTCTCCAGTGCCTTCGATCTCAAGAAGCCACTAGCCGACATGGCTGCAACGATGAAAAAGATGTATACGGAGATGGCGCTCGCCAAGCCGTAGTCCTGACCCTTGCCGCTCTCGAAAGCCAGTTTGTAGGTGTACGAGATCAGGATGTCCGTGGCACCGGCAACTGCCTGATCATCGGTGCTGGGCCCACCACCCGTCAGCAAGTACACGTTGTTGAAGTTGTTGAAGTTGTACGCGAATGACGCAATCAACAGGGGTGTCACCACCACCAGAAGAAGAGGCAGCGTGACTTTTCGGAACACCTGCCAGCGCCCGGCACCATCCACCCGGGCAGCCTCCACCAACTCTGCCGGAATCGATTGCAGCGCACCCATGCAAACAAGGAGGAAGTACGGCGTCGTGAGCCACACCGACACCAAGATCACCGAGAGGCGTGCCCACCAAGGATCGAACAACCATGGTGGATCGAATGGCAACAACTTGTTGATGAGTCCGTAGTCGTCGTTGAGCAATCCCTTGAACACCAGGAGTGAAAGGAAGCCGGGAATCGCATACGGGATTACGAGCATCGAGCGATACAGCTTCTTGCCTCGAAAGTTCGGCTTGTCGATCACCTTGGCCAAGAACAACCCGATGGCAAACGAGAGCAGGACCGTAGATCCTGCAAATCCGATCGTCCAAACGAAGGCTCGGAGGAACGGCTGACGAACGAGCGGATTCGTTATCACCGATGTGAAGTTCTCGAATCCGATGTACTCGCGCCAGCCCACGACGAGCTCTTCGCCATCGGCACTTGTGAAACTTCCCCGACCATTGTCGCGGTATGCCACACCCGAATCCGCGGCAATCAAGGAGTCACTTGAAGCGTCGTACTCAAAACCGGGCACGGAGTCGTATGCTCCGGAGAGTCCCTCGGTCCTTATCACCCCGCCGTTGTCGAGTGGAACCTCGAATGCTGCAAGTTCGGCATCGATTGCAAACAGTTCGTCGCCCACCAGTGCGGTGAAGCCCGCCGGCGGCAACACATCGCCGAAGTCGTCGACGCTCACCGTCGTGGAGTCGATCTCCTCGAGACCACTTTGCCGACCAAGGTAGGTCTGACCGCTCGTATCATCCACGAGCACCAAGACCAACTCACCGGAGGCATCACGTGCCGGAGTCATCTGAAAAAAACGATCACCCTGTACGACGTTCTGTTCGATGTTGGTATCAATGGCCTCGGCTTTGGTAAGCACGTGGCCGGTGGAGTACTCCTGAAATGCCGTGTTGATGGTGAAGAAGATCGGGACGATGAGGTACGCGATCAGCAAGACGCTCCCAGGGATGATGAATTTCGCCGGAAGAAATCGATTGGGTACCAGGTAGATGAAATCGATCAGCCCAAGAACCGCAATGGTGCCCAACGCCCATGCGATCCTGTCCTGGGTAAACAGCACGATGATTGCCCAACCAGTGATGCCATTCAGCACACACAGCAACAACAACTTGACGAGGAGACCGCCCACTCCCGAAAACAATGAGATGACCCGAGCCAGCAGAGATGGGCGGTACTGCGCAGCTTGCGTCAACTGAGGCTCCTCTTCGTTTTTACTCTCTCACATACGAACGGGGCGGGGGTCCGAAGACCCCCGCCCCGCGCGTTGCGAGTGAACTCTCGTCAGCCAATCTTGGCGACGATGTTCTTTCCTGCAGTGCGGAATGCCGACTTGGCCGGAGTCGCATCTGCACCCTTGAACACGTTGGTCCACGCAGTGCCGAGGTCACCCCATACCGAGCTCATTTCGGGGATGTTCGGCATTGGCACGCCACCCTTGCCGGCAGCAGCGAACTGCTTCAGCAGCGGATCGGTGATCTTCGCTGCGGCATCGGTGTTGGCTGGTGCACGACCGTTCTCCGACGACAACTGCGTCTGAGCGCCAGCGGACATCATGTAGCTGCCCACCAGATCACGTGCTTGGCTCTCTACGCCGTGGGTTTTGGCGAACTTCGTCACCATGAAACCCTGTACGCCGAGGAACGGCACTGAATCGCACTTGTTCTTCGGCATTTGCACGATCTGGACCTTCAGACCGCTCTTGTCGAGCGTGTCCTTCTCCCATGGTCCGGTCACCCAGAAGGCAGCCTTGCCAGCAAGGAACGCGTTCTTGGCGATGCCGTAGTCAACCTTCGAGGACAGAAGTCCCGACTTGTTCCACGAATCGATCTGTGATGCATTATCCAACAACTTTGCGTTGCCGACACCAACGTCACTGGAATTGAGGTTTCCTTTCGCATCCTTACCGAACACATAGCCACACAGGCCAGAAAAGAGTGGGTAGTTGTGATAGGCGTCGCCTCCAGGGATGACCAAACCGAAATTACCGGTGGCTTTCTTCTGGAATGCGAGTGCTTGCGACACCATGTCGTCGAACGACGTTGGCACCTTAGCTACCTTGGTGTTCACGACGAGTCCTACGTTTTCCAACGCCACTGGCGCCCCGTAGAGCACCTTGTTGCCTTTGGCGTTGGCGTACGAAAACGCATCCAACGAGTAGGAAGGAATCTTCGCTGCGACTGACTTGGAGACGGTGAGTGGAATCACTGAACCGTTCGCTGCAAGTTCGCCAACCCAGTCGTGTGCGCCGACGATGACGTCAGGAGCAGTTGCGACATCCACGGTCTTCAGATCGTCACGAATCTTGCCGAAGTCCTTTTGCACCACGGTGACGGTGACGCCATTCTTTTTGCCCCAGGCGCCGGCAACCTTCTCCACGGATGCCTTGCGGTCGGCGTCTGCCCAAATGCGCAACGTGGTTGCGGCACCAGAGGCGGTCGGCATCGACAGCGCAGCAAACGCGGCGACGGTGAGCCCGGCGACGAACTTTGCTAAGTGTTTCTTCATTGAGTGTTCTCCCCTTGTTCTGAACCGATGGCTCGGCTCTGTCAAACAAGAGGATAGCCCAAGGTGAACAACTGCTCTACTCGTGCTCAACGAAAGGTTGACAATTCGTAAAATCACTTGTTCGCAACCACCTTGCCGCCATGCACGCGGCGCCGCATGGACGCCAGCGCGTCGTCAACTGCGCGGGTGGTGGCAGGCTACGAATTGGTCCGGCGACACTTCGCGCAACTGTGGCTCCTCAGCAGCACACTTTTCCGTTGCGGCAGGACAACGGGTGCGGAATCGACAACCCGACGGTGGAGCTACTGGCGAGGGTGGCTCACCCTGCAGCGGAACTGCAGTGCTCTTTCGGGTGGGGTCGGGAATCGGCACGGAGTTGATGAGCGCGCTCGTGTAGTGGTGTGCCGGTTTGGAATAGATCACGTCTGGTGAGCCGACTTCACAAATCTTGCCGAGGTACATCACCATGATGCGGTTGCTGACGGCCTTCACCACAGCCAAGTCGTGGCTGATGAAGATCATCGTCAGCCCGTAGCGGTCCTTCATGTCCTGCAGCAAGTTGAGGATCTGTGCTTGGATGCTCACGTCGAGCGCGCTGACGGGCTCGTCACAGATCAGCATGCGAGGCTCGAGTGCCAGACTGCGCGCAATGCTGATGCGTTGACACTGACCGCCCGAGAACTCGTACGAGCGGCGGTTGAGCACCAGCTCCGGGTCCAAACCCACGTTGTTGAGTAACTCACGAACCTTGACTGCGCGTTCCTCCTCGGTCCCACGCTCCCAGATTTCGAGTGGTTCTTCGATGAGGTCGCCCACAGTCATACGCGGATCAAGCGACGAGATCGGATCTTGAAACACCATCTGAATGGCGGTTCGAGCGGAACGAAGCTGTTCCTTGGGCAACTTCGGCAAGTTAGTTCCCTCGAAAATCACATCACCGGAATTGGGCGGCGGCAATTGCAGTATTGCCTTGCCAAGCGTGGTCTTGCCACAACCGGACTCGCCAACTATGGCGAGTGTCTCACCTCGACAGACGTCGAAACTGATCTTGGACACCGCGTTGACCACGCGTCCGCCGCCGACGCGAAACTCCACCACAATGTCGCGCACATCCAGAACCACTTCATCGTTATTGCGAAGGTGTGCGGTACCCGAACCTGCCATTACGACTTCCTCGCAATCGTGTGACCGAGCGGGAACCAGCATCGGTAGAGATGTCCATTGCCGGCATCGACGAGGGGCGGGTGTTCCGCAGTGCACTTCGCTTGCACGTAGCTGCACCGTGTGGCAAAACCGCAACCAGACGGACGGTTGGTAGGGTCCGGCAGTCGACCTTCGATTACCTGCAGGCGCTGTCCACTCTTCATGTCGATCTTCGGAATCGATTTGAGTAGTGCCTCGGTGTACGGCATCTTCATATTGGCAAACAATTCCGTGGTCGGTGCTTGCTCCACGACTTCACCTGCATACATCACCGACACGTAGTCCGTATTGCCTGCAACCACTCCGAGGTCGTGTGTAACGAGCACCATCGACATCTTCAGATCGCGTCGCAAATCGGACAGCAACTGCAATATCTGAGACTGCACGGAGACATCCAGCGCGGTGGTCGGCTCAACGGCGAACAGAAGCTTTGGGTTGCAGGAGATCGCTATCGCGATCATTACTCGTTGACGCATTCCACCCGACAACTGATACGGAAACTTCCTCAACATCGCCTCAGGATCCGGAATTCTCACCAACGACAGCAGTTCTATGCATCGGGCAGTCGCCGTCGCCTTGTCCATCCCGAGACGAACTCGCAGGCTCTCTGCCAGCTGAGCGCCGATTCGCCGCACGGGATTGAGTGCCGTCATTGGGTCTTGGAAAATCATCGCCATACCCGTTCCGAACTCCTGACGGACCTCCTCGCGGGTCATGGCGGTCAATTCTTTTCCAGCGAATACCACCGTGCCATCACGGCGAACGTTCGAGCCCGAGAGAAGCCCCATCGCCGCTCGAGACATGACGGTTTTCCCGGAGCCTGACTCCCCAACGATGCCGACACTCGCTCCCTCGGGAATGTCGAGGCTCACATCGCGTACGGCCTCCAGCAAACCACGTGGTGTGACGAACTTGATGTTCATCGAACGAATTGACAGCAACGTGTTCACAGGCGACCCTCGCGTCGATCGAGCCCGCCACGCAGTACATCACCGATGTGATTGGTGCTGATCACGGTAAATGCCAACACGACGATGGGGAAATAGAGCGCATGTGGGTTGTACTCCAGATCGTTGCGACCGCGTGCGATCATGCCGCCCCACGATGCTCCGTCCGGAATTCCCACTCCAAGTAGCGACAGCGATGCCTCGGCAATGATGACCACACCGATTGCGAGAAACCCAACTGCGATAAGCGACGGCAGCACGTTTGGAACGATATGTCGAGTGATTATTTGGCGATCTCGCATTCCCATGGATCGAGCAGCAGTGACGAATTCGCGTCCCGACCACGCGAGCGTGGCTGCACGTGCAATACGGCCAAGAATCGGGACAATCACCACGGTGAGCGCAATCACCAATGTGGCGAGTCGTCGCCACGTGGGCACCGGTTGGTTGATGTCGACATTGGTGGCGAGCACTGCGACGAGTGCCAATGCAAGCACCAGGTTTGGTACCGACAGCACCACGTTGAAGAACGTGCTCACCACGCCGTCGTAGCGACCGCGATAATAGGCCGCAGTAACTCCCAAGAAACTTCCCACCAAGCCACCGACTCCAACCGAGACCAGGGCAACGAAAATCGACAGCCGAGCGCCGTTGATGATGCCAGAGAGGATGTCGTAGCCATTTGAGTCAACACCAAACCAGTGCCCGGCAGTAAGCGGTGGTGAGTCGATGAAGTCACCGTGAATGGTTTGGTAACTGTCGATCGGCAGGAACGACCCGAATACTGCGAGAAACGCCGCCACGCCGAGCCAACCGAATGCCAGATACGTCGGAATGGTGTACTTCCTACGCATTTACGCGCCGATCACGGGTGCGGGGATCGACAAAGCCGGCGATGAAGTCGACGGCCATATTGAAAAGTACATAGAAGATCGAAATCAATCCCACGAGTGACTGCAGCGCAATGTACTGACGGCCGTTGATCGCGGCGAATACTTCGAAGCCCACGCCGTACGTGGCAAAAATCGTTTCGATGACGATTGCACCACCGATCAAGCCACCCATGTTGAGTGCAGCCGACGTAAAGAGCGTGATACTCGATGGACGAAATGCATGTCGCCAGAGAATTCGGCGGTCGGTGAGACCCTTCGACGCAGCCATGGTGATGTAGTCCTCACGCAGCGTTGCAATCATGTCGGCCCGCAACAACCTGGTGTACGACGCAATGAGGCCCACGCTCAAACTGAGCACCGGCATGATCATGTGCTTGAAGTGCTCCCATATCCCGGCCGAGTACGGCTGGTAGTCCAAAGTAGGTAGCCACTGCAGACGGACTCCAATGACGAGCACCAGCACGAGCGCAATGGCGAAACTCGGAATCGACGACGTCGCGAACAACGTGTTACTGATGACCCTGTCGGCACGACGACCCACCCGGTATGCCGACCATACGCCGAGGGGGATTGCAATCGCCAGAGCCAGGATTTGGGTGTAGATCATGAGCCACATTGACCGCGGAAAAGCGTCGGCCAAACGCGTCGAAACTTCTTCGGTTCCACCCGAGTAATAGATTTTTCCGAAGTTTCCGGTCACGAAGTCTCCCAGCCACTTCACGTAATAGCCAATCGGTCCGCGATCAAGGCCGATTTCGGCGGTGAGCAAGGCACGCTCTTCTGGCGAGCCAACGGGGAGCAGGATCTCCGCCGGCGACACCGGAACCAGTTGAATCAACAACGAACAACCGAAGGTCACGCAGAACACCACGATGAGTAGCTGCGCTATTCGCTGCAGAAAAAACGTGGCTCGCATGAACTCCCCCCCTTCTGAGATACGCAGGCTAGACGACGTGGCGACAACTCCCCAAACAACTCACCCTCTACATGAAAAGCGGGTGACGAGGCCGAAACCTCGCCACCCGCTTTTGCAGATGTATTACTGCTGACTTACTTGCCTGACTTCCACACTCCAGTGAAGTCGATTCCGAAGTTCGTCATGAGTTTGCGCTGGCCACCCTGTGTCAGGCCGAGCTCGCCGACACCCTTCACGTTCGAGCGGTATGCGAGGGCATACTTCTGATACGTGATGGTGGTGAGACGTGCCTCGCTCTGAATCAGTTCGGTGGCTCGTGCATACACCTTCTTACGTGCTGCAGCGTTGGCCGTGGCTTTTGCCTGCCAAATCAGTTCGTCGCTCGTTGTGTCGGTGAACGCCGACAGGTTGAGGATGCCGTAGAGCACCGCAAGCGGTGTCTTACGCAGAATGTGCGTCTGATTACCACCCGAGGTATCGCTGGTGATGAACGGCGCGATGAACGCGGTGCCGGTGCCCTCCATCAAGAGGAGCGCCATGGCCTGGAACTGCTGCGGGAACGCACGCTGGATGATCTCCGCCGTGGTGAGCGGCAAGAGGTTCATCTTGATGCCTGCGGCCGTCATGTACTTCTGAATCTGCGTGACGTTTGCCAGCGACTCAGTTGAACCTGCGGTGTACGGGAACGAAAACTCGAGGTCCTTGCCGGTTTCAGCCTTGTAGGCAGCAGCAGCGTCCTTGGCTTTCTTCAGGTCGAACTGAATGAAGCCCTTCTCGTTGTACATGATGTTGTTCGGTCCAACGATGCTCTTGGCCGGCGACGTGTAGTTGCGTTGACGCACCTTGTTGTAGTCGACACGGTCGACTGCATACGAGAATGCCAAGCGGGCGTTCTTGTTGTTGAACGGTGCAACTCGGTTGTTCAACCAGATCGAGGGGTAGTACTCCTCGGGCGACTCGATGACCGTCATGCTCTTGTTCTGCTGCAGGTCACGAATCTGCTTCACTTCACCAGCGCTGGTGAACATCGCCATGTCGAGCGATTTGCTCTTCAAACCGCTGACGCGGCTGGCGGTTTCCACGAGGAAGGTGAAGGTGATGCCATCGAGGTACGGCAAGCGGGTGCCGTTCTTGTCCTCGCGCCAGTAGGCGGTGTTCTTCGCGACGACGAGCTCGTTCAGCTTGGTCGAGACCAACTTGAACGGTCCGGTGCCGATTGGCGTGGTGGAGCACTTAGCACCACCGAGAATCTGGCTTGGCGCACGTACGAAGAATCGGCCCGAGGCGTAGAGCGTTTCGAGGAAGTCGACCTGCGGACGGTACAGGTTGACCTGCACGGTGTTGGTCGCCACCTTGACCACGTCGACGATGTTCGCGGTGAACCCACCAGCGGTGCCGGGGCTCGGAGCGCGACCGAGCAAGGTCAGTGCACCACGCAACGCTTGCAGGTTGGTGACGAGTGCATCGCCGTTCACCGGCGTACCGTCGTGGAACTGCACTCCGTCACGGACGGTGAGTTTCCAGCTCTTGAAGTCGGGGCTGTTCTCTACAGCCGAGAGTACGTATGGCACGACCTTGCCGTCAGCACGCTGCTCGACCCAAGTTTCGTAAATCGTGCGACCGGCCATGAGTGCCGAGTTCGCCAAGTTGTCAGCCATGCAGTAGCCAGGGAAGCTGTCAAAAATACCGACGGTCAACGTGCCGCCCGATGTTGGCTTTACCGCAGCGCTTGACGGCGCCACTTGGCTGAGCGAGGCAACGAGTGCCACCGCCATAACAGCAGCCACCTTGCGGCGACCACCCTTGAATAGATGTTTCATTTCCTGTTCCCCCCTCGAGGTTGATTGAGTATTGATAACTCGGTTGCCACCGTACAGCCTTTTTGGGCAAAGTGTCAATTGTCTCACTCGGCTTGTGCTCTCGGGCACGACTCGCCAAGGCAGAGGTACCACCCGCAATGGTTGGACCCATCAGCCTGATTGGCGGGTGGTGTCACTAGGTGGCGCCTAGGTCAGTGCCTGCTTTACCAATCCCGCAATAGCGGAGCCATCGGCGCCTGATCCCACCCGGGCACGCACCGCCTTCACCACCTGGCCCATGGCCTTGGTTCCGGTTGCTCCCTGAGCTGCGGCTGCTGCCACTTCTTCGGAAATGATTTTTACCAGTTCGTCATCACTCATGCGGGCAGGGAGATAGCGCTCGAGGATGGCCAACTCGGCCCGTTCGCTCGCTTCGGCATCACTTCGCCCTGCGTCCTTATATATGTCTGCGGCCTCGGCCCGTTTCTTTGCCTCCGATTGCAGGACCCCCAGCACTTGGTCGTCGGTGAGTGTCACCGCCGCATCGCCTGC
>SXGT01735508.1_pt1 | contig 12199 bp, 9 predicted proteins | sample 3176221 | NCBI WGS metagenome assembly SXGT01 (sample SAMN11356862, study PRJNA531348) | freshwater metagenome | isolation source: freshwater sample F1-120 | place: China: Fuxian Lake, Yuxi | collected 2017-12-25
GGCAATGAGTTTTGCCGAAATAGGTACTCTTGGCTTATCTTTCCGATCCTGTCTGGCATAACCAAAATAGGGAATGACCGCTGTGATATACCCAGCTGAAGCTCTTTTGGCAGCGTCAATCATCAGGAGTAGTTCCATAAGATTGTCCATAGGCTGGAAGGTCGACTGGATTAAAAATACATAAGCTCCTCTAATGGATTCATTAAAAACGGGTTGCATTTCGCCGTCGCTAAATCGGTTAACTTTTAAATCTCCAATACCCTGACCATAATAATCTGCAATTTTTTCTGCCAGATATTTTGACTGAGTCCCAGAAAACAATTTTACTTCAACCATAAGAAAATTTGAATAGGGTTAATTTCAAAAATGTAGGGTTATTTTTTTCTCTCGGTAACGAAAGTTACTAATTCTTCAAGAGAATTTCGAGCGTCAGAGTCTGGGAATGTGCGTAATATATCAAAGGCTTTTTGTTGAAAAGACTTCATTGTTGTTTCTGCATATTGAAGACCACCAGAATGGTGGACAAATCGTACAACCTCATTTACTTTTTCTGGATTATCACTATGGTTCCTAATAAGTGAAAGAATGGATTTTTTTGTGCTGATATCACTTTGAGCCAAAGCAAAAATGAGGGGAAGGGTCATTTTTTTTTCTTTAATATCAATGCCTAAGGGTTTTCCAATATCATCTGCTCCAAAATCCATTAAATCATCTCTGATTTGGAAAGCCATCCCTATATTTTCACCAAAAAGTCTCATTTTTTCTACCTGATCTAAATCACTTGTAACCGAGGCAGCGCCGGCACTGCAAGCAGATGCGATCAAAGAAGCCGTTTTTTGTCTGATTATATCATAATATACAGATTCTGCAATATCTAATCGACGCGCCTTTTCAATCTGAAGCAATTCCCCTTCACTCATTGATTTTACTGACTGGGAAACAATCTCCAGCAATAAATATTCCTTATTTTTTACTGCCAGTAACATTCCTTGAGAAAGAAGGTAATCGCCCACCAAAACGGCAATTTTATTTTTCCAAAGCGCATTGATTGAGAAGAAACTGCGTCTTTGCAGAGAATCATCTACAACATCATCGTGAACGAGTGTTGCCGTATGCAATAATTCAATCATAGAGGCGGCCCTAAAGGTAGACTCTGATATTTCACCACATACTTTGGCTGCAAGAAAGACAAACATAGGCCGAACCTGCTTTCCTTTTCTCTTTACCAGATAAAAGGTGATTTTATCCAACAGGGGAACCTGGCTTTCCATGGCATTACGAAAATGACCTTCGAATGCACTTAACGCTTCGTCAATAGGTTTTTTTATTTGGTCTAATGATCGGCTCATGCCCAGGTTGGATAAATTTCGGACGAAGGTAATAAATAACAGTCGATTGAGGTAATACTTGGAAATATAGGTTGGCAAGATTTAAAAAAGTGATTCAAAAGATTTTCTTTTGTAAATTCGCCGCAGTTTTATAAAATTCTATTTCCCAAAAAATTATCAGATGAATCATTCAGATCCAGTTTTTTCGTTGATTAACATAGAGTTAAATCGTCAAAGAGAAGGTGTTGAGTTAATAGCTTCAGAAAACTTTACCAGTGAAGCGGTTATTCAAGCCACTGGATCTTGTTTGACTAATAAATATGCCGAGGGGTATCCTGGCAAGAGATATTATGGCGGGTGTGAGGTTGTTGATGAAATAGAGCAAATAGCCATAGACAGGCTTTGTCAGTTATTTGGTGCTGAGTATGCCAATGTGCAACCCCATTCTGGTGCTCAGGCAAATGCGGCTGTATTTCTGTCTGTTTTAGAACCTGGTGATACCATTCTGGGATTTGATTTGGCACATGGTGGTCATCTTTCCCACGGTTCTCCAGTAAATTATTCGGGAAGGGTGTATAAACCTCATTTTTATGGAGTTGAAGCGGAAACAGGTAGAATCGATATGGATAAAGTGGCTGCTAAAGCTGATGAAGTCCGTCCTAAATTGATTATTTGTGGTGCATCAGCTTATTCCAGAGAATGGGATTATAAAAGGTTCAGAGAGATAGCCGACAAGGTAGGGGCTTTACTTCTTGCCGATATTGCGCATCCTGCGGGCCTTATTGCAGCAGGTATTTTAGATAATCCACTTCCTTATTGCCATATAGTAACGTCAACTACTCATAAAACCTTGAGAGGTCCCCGTGGTGGTATTATCATGATGGGGAAAAATTTTGAAAATCCATGGGGGAGGACGCTAAAAAATGGAACAAAGATTAAGATGGCGCAAATCTTAAACAGTGGCGTTTTTCCAGGTATGCAAGGCGGTCCATTGGAACATGTTATTGCAGCTAAAGCAATCGCATTTGGCGAAGCCTTAGAGCCTTCCTTCAAAGAATATGGAAATCAGGTGATTGCAAATTCTCAGGCAATGGCAAATGCATTCCTGGCAAAAGGTTATAAAATTATCTCTGGAGGTACCGATAATCATTTGATGCTTTTAGACCTCTCTGAAAAAGGTCTCACAGGTAAACTGGCCGATGAGGTTTTAGGGAAAGCTTCCATCACTGTAAATAAAAACATGGTGCCTTTCGACAAACAATCACCTATGGTCACTTCAGGAATACGTATTGGTACCGCAGCGATAACTTCAAGAGGTTTTAAAGTAGCAGATGCCCTTCAGGTTGTAGAATGGATAGATAAACTATTGTTACAGCCAGAGAATGAAAAATTAATGGCGGATATAAAGGAAGAAGTTCATACTTATATGAAACAATTTCCTTTATATCCCTCTTTCTGATTATTTTAGGAATAAAGCAAACTCTACCCTTCTGTTTAGTTTTCGGCCAGCTTCGGTATCATTTGTTGTTATTGGAGCCACTTCACCAAAGCCTCTGAAAACTAATCGGGATGGATCTATGCCTTTGCTTACCAGGTAATTCAGACACGCAGCCGCTCTATTTTCTGAAAGTACCTGATTATTGGTCTGATTGCCTACATTATCGGTGAAACCACTAATCAACATCGCATAATCTTTATATTCATAAAGAACATCCAGGACTTTATTTAATACGGAATAAGACTCATCTGTTAGCTTGGCACTATTGGTATGGAAGAGAACATTCTGTGTGACAAATTTCAGGATTTCCTTGGTTTCGCTTCTGATTATAGGACAACCCCGGTTTTCAGCTGAGCCAGGTGTAACTGGACATCTGTCATCTTTGTCCATAACGCCGTCGCCATCTGAGTCAGGGCAACCTTTAAATTGAGATTTGCCGGGAATATCAGGGCATTCATCCTGGGTATTTGGAACCCCATCACCATCTCTGTCTGTCTCTGTTCCTGCGGGACAGCCCTGATTACTCGCCACACCAGCCAGATCTGGACATTCATCATCTGAATTTGGAATGCCATCACCATCCGTGTCAGGGCAACCTCCGAAGATGACTAATCCTGCTTCATCAGGACATTTATCTTCTGAATCAGCCACGCCATCATCGTCTGCATCGGGACAGCCTCTTAACATACCTGCTATGTCAGGACAACGATCTGCAGAATCAGGAATACCATCTCCATCTTTATCGGCAAAAGCAGGATCTTTCGAATTATTTTTTGTCGGAGATTTTACTGGTTTTGGTTTGTATGGGAATCGATAAACCAATTGAACATTTCCAAAATTATACCAGTCTTTATTGTCTTTGTTTGCCGATAAACTAATTCCATCTACATAGTCCGAAAAAGTGGGTCTCGCACCCCATTCAAAGGCAAGCATGATCCTTCTCGTTAAGTCAATTTTTGCTCCAATACCAATCGGAACGGTTACAATTGAATTTGTTCGTTGAGCCTGAATACTGTCTTTGGTTATGTTGGCTGCACTACTGGCTATAATATTGGGATATTTGGGCGATGACCAACTTGATGCAACGCCAGCGCCAACAAATATATAAGGAGAAAATACTTTTTGGAAACCTCCTCTTGCAGGAAATCTTTTTCCACCCAAAAAGTCCCATTCAAGTAAAATAGAACTTTCAAAAATAGTGGACTTGAAAGAGAATGAGGTTACGGGTTCATATGTATCTTTCAGATTTGCTCCATTTCCAGAAATACCCGTATATAAAGCCTGGAAACGAATTGCAAATTTGTTGCTGACATTGTTTCTTAGGAAAAAAGCTGCTCCTGGTTTAAACGTATTAATCTTCAGAGTACCTAAAGATAACAAATCACCTATATAATACCCGCCGCCAAAGGCAAGGCCCATTTCCCATGGGTCAGGTTGAGTGGTAGTGTCCTTTTTAATTGTCTTTTCTAAGACCGGCTTAGGGGGCGTCGGTATGCTGTCCTGAGCAAAAAGAAGGTTCGAAAACAACCATAAGGCTAAAGGAAGGGTAATTATTTTATTCATTACAAATGAGCTTAAGAAACCTGAAATAGGAAGGATTTGCTTACATTAAATTAGTTGTTACTGACTAATTCAAAACATAAAATTAATATAAAACATTGATTATCCAATAAAAATTATAAATATATGTAATACAAATTTGTTTACTTTTTCGTATTGTAGAATTTTATAATGTATTTGGTTATAAAAAATAAGTAGAAAAAAGCGTTTTACTCAGGCAACAAAAATAAAGAAAGGGGAGTCTTAAGGTAAAAAATAAAATAAAATGGTTTTCACTAGCTTGTCAATTAGTCTGCTCGCATTTATATATCTGGGAAAAGTTTATTTTTCGCAAACAAAACGCAAACACCAGTTTTAATTTTCTGCACGAGCAACCTCTTTGGCTTCAAAGCCTGCCTCATCTATTGCTTCAATAATTTTATTGGCCGTTAATTCGTCGCTTCCAATCGCAGTAATTATTTTTTTCGGATGATTCAAGTCCACCTCCCAATGGGTTAATTCAGTTATTTCAGATAAAAACCCTTTTACACTGCGAACACAATTACTACAATGAAGGTTTGTTTCTAATAAAATCGTTTTCATCATCTGGAAAATATTTATTTTTCAAATATAATGGAATTATTCACATTTAAAATCTTTATTTTATGGCTATCAAGTGGGTTAAAAGGGAAGAAATAGATAAGGTTAAATGGAATAGTTGTATTCATTACGCTTATAATGGAAATGTTTTTGGTTATTTATGGTTCTTAGATTTTATTGGTAAATCGTGGTCAGCTTTAGTTGAAGATGATTATCAGGCTGTTATGCCTCTGATTTTTAGGCCTGGCTTAAATAAACTGGAGGTTTTTCAACCCAATTTTATCAGGGAACTAGGCGTTTTTAGTTACGCTCCGCTAAATGCAAATAGGGTGAATCTTTTTTTTGAGGCTATTCCGGAAGTTTACAGGCTCATCAATATGCGGGTTAGTGAGGAATGTAAACCCGCAGATAATCATGGATTTATAGTCAAAGAACATACAAATCATGTGTTCAGTTTATTACAGACTTATGAGGTATTAGCCAATAGATATTCTCCTGCTTTTAAAAATGCCCTGGATCGTGCGCTGACCCATAAATTACAATCCTCAGAGTCTATTACACCAGAACAATTCGCCGCGTTTTTTGAAAAAAATGGTAAAGGAAAAAGGAGTCAGAGAGAAAAAGATAAACATGCTTTGTTACGCATTATGTATAATGTTTTGCACAGAGGCTGGGGGTTTTTGTCAGGTATCACAGATGAAAATGGGGAGCTTTTCGCAGCAGATTTTTATATTACGTCCCACAGTAGAATCATGTCTTTAGCACCTGTTATTTCAAAAAATGGAGAAGCCTTAGGCGCAGCTGCCATGCAATTTGATTTTTTAATGAGAACAAATGCAGGAAAACCTCTTCTTTTTGATTTCAATGAGGATCAGTCTTTTATTAATCCAGCGCATGTTCATGCAATGCCCTATCCATTTTATGAAATTAAAAAAGACCTAAGACTTGCTGGAATTTGGTAGTGTAAAAAACGTAACTACCTTTTGAATGGACAGAGATGGTTTCTTTCCAACTTGTTAAATAGATCAATTTCATTAGAATTTTCTTATAAAATATTGAAATACAAACATTTAAATTAAATTTATTTTTCAACTGATTTATTGAAGAAATTATTCTGAGGGTAGTTGACCCTTGCAAGGCAGCTTTAAATTGATGTAATTGCGTGTCAAACCGGGCCGGTTATTTATCATCTTTTAAATTGATTGCAAATGAAACAAATCGTATTTACCTTGTTGTTGATGGCTGCCGCCTTCCAAGGGTACAGTAAAAATGTCTTGCTGGAAGAAACATCCCTGGTTCCAAATGAATTGTCCGTTATCGGCAATTCTTATCTACAGAATTTAGATGATTGCCGTATTACGATGCGCGCCAGTATTGGATTTATCACTGTAGAGGTTTCTGTAACAGCTCCAACTTGCCGTGGTGCTTTTAATGAGGCGATTGCAGCATTAAGAGATGCAGCAAATTCTGCCAGAGATGCCATAAAGTAGTCTAATTATTACTGATTTCACCGGGAGGGATACTACAAAAATTTCCCCTAATGTTTTTGTATTGCTGTTTGTGATTTTCAAAGGAAAATGCAAATGCCCCTCCCGATTTAAATATGATGAAATGATCAAATGCAATTTATTTTTACTTTGGTGGATTCTTCCTTTCTTTGTGTTGTCTCAATCGTACGAAATTCAATATGCTCAACCTCAATCTTTTGCAAAATCAGGTGATCCAGATTTTTCCCGTTTTGCTACCTTGAAGATAAATTTTGATAAATCTTTATTTGTCCTTCATGGAACTGCTGGTTTTGACACTGCCGATGAAGAAAGACAGGAGATAACTATGGTTACTGCTGAGCCAGACAGATGGTACTTTTCCGACAGAAGTAAAGGCTCATTGAATTCTTTTGAACAAACGATGACCGGAAATACTTTTCAAATTTCAGAAGACATTCCAAAATTAGAATGGATTTTAACAGAAGTTGAAAAAATAATTGGTGGTTTCATTTGTAAACAGGCCTTTACCACCTTTAGAGGTCGTGATTATGAGGCCTGGTATGCGGTAAATCTTCCTTTTCCCATGGGACCCTGGAAATTAAATGGTCTGCCAGGATTGATTTTAGAGGCAAATGACAAGGAACAAGAAGTTGTTTTTCAATTTTACTCTTTTCAGATTTTATTAGACCCTTCCATAAGAATTGATTCTCCGCCTTGTGAAGCCAGAAAAGTCCCTTTCCTTACTTTTTTTGAGGCTCAATATAAAGATGGGGAAAAATTTTATCAGTTTATTTCAGATAAATTAAAACGAAATTTAGAAAAATCAGGCAACATTAATGTGGAAATGAAACAATCGGGTGCACCCAGATTTTGGGAAAGAAAAATGCCTTGATTATGTCAAAACAAGCTAGTATTCTATTTTTTATAATGATTTGCAGTTGGTCTTCCCTTTTTTCACAGGAACATTTTAGCCTAAAGGGTAAAATAGTTGACGAAAAAGGAATGAATCTCCCTTTTGTACAGGTACAACTATTTCATAAAATGAATGGAATAATTAAAATGTCAACGTACGGCTGGGCAGATTCTTTAGGTAATTTTCAACTGATATTTACCCCTCCATTACTAAATGCTTTTATTTGTATGAATGCCATGGGTTGGCAATCAGATACTTTGATTTTAAAGGATCAAATCCTTTTTTCAACTTTTATAGGGTCCATTTCATTAAATGAATCACCTATTCCCTTAAATGAAATTTTAATAAAGGAAAAGGCCATTGCTTATTATCAACGGGGTGATACAACTATCTTTAAGCCTTCGTTATATAAAGATGGTTCCGAAAGAGTGCTGGAAGATCTTTTAGCAAAGCTTCCTGGAGTAAGAGTAGCCGATGACGGATTTCTATATTTTAGAGGTAAAAGAGTTAGTAAAGTGTTGTGGGATGGAGATGATCTTTTAGGAAATGATTATGCAAAAGGTACGAAAAGAATGCCTGCAGGTATCGCTGCTGAATTCAGATTTTTAGATAAATTTGAAGGGAATCCATTGATGAAATCAATGAATCGAAGTGATCAGCTCGTTTTGGATATTAATGTTAAAAATACCTTTAAAGGTAAATGGATTGGGGATTCTTTTTTGGGTTTTGGTCTTTCTCCATTTCTGACTGCGGGATACAGCGGTTACCGTATTCAGAAAAAAATTAAATTCTTGTCTTTTGCAGAGGGGAATACTTTTACGGATGTATCTCCGGGGAAAAAATTAAAATTCGGTTATGCCGATGAATTGAATAGTACTTTTCAACCGATTTACTTGTTAAGCTGGTTTGTTTTTCCATCATTCTTCCCACTTTCGCTTTTACAAGTACGATTTAATCAAGGGAAAAGTATCTCGTTCACGGGAGGACCACACTGGAAACTGGGAAAGGAAAGCTATTTGAATATGCACGTTGATGCTGTTTTAGCAAGTGATTTTTTTCAACAAAATAATTTTATAAATCAATGGACTTCTCTGAGAACTTGGGATCAGAAATGGAACCAAAATGAAAATTTAAGGAACCTAAAAATAGATATAGAAGGAAGAATTAAAATGTCAGAAAAATCAAATCTCACCTTTTATCTTCATGGCGTGGTAGAAAATTTATCCGTTGATAAATCAGATTCCATTTCTGGGATATCCTCCCTACCTTTCAGTTCAACAGAACAGGTGGAGAATGAAAAATATTCATTTGATTTACATACAGACTGGATATATAGACCTGACTCAAAAAAAGTATGGCGAATTAAATCATGGTCACATTTGGAAAATATGAGTGATAGTTATGATTGGAAAGTTAAAAAGGAAACATCTTTTAATACCCAGTATGTTTTTCAATCTAATAATTTTACCAGGTTACAGGGATTTTTTGTAAAACCATCCTATCAACTGGAAATAGGAACTCATTTTAATCAAAATCAATTTAATGCTTTTCTTGAGACTAATCAGGATAGGACAAATAAGGTGCGTTTATTATCTTATATGCAGTGGATTGGCGGGAAAACCGAATGGGTTAGAAAGAAGCATCTAATTGCATTTTCGGGAAATGTAGGTTCTTCTAGCTTTCATGTATATCGCCAAAAAAGGGAAATAAAGAAAAATTCGCTTCTGCTGGAAGGTCATTTAAGATATAGATGGTCGTTTTCTAAAAAATGGCATTTTGAATCTGTTTTTCAAATATCTCCCGTTTTTCCCGATGCAGGGCAGCTTTTTAAAGGACAGATTAGGACGGGTATTTTACAGAGAGAAACGGGTATGGAGGATCTGATTGTCCCGATAAGCACCCAGTTTAAAAATAAAATTCATTTTTCAGATAATAAGAGGCAGTGGGAATCACAGGCTTTTTTTACCTTAAATTATAAATCTCCGTATTTAGGTAACAACATTCTTTCTGACAATCAGCCCGATTGGTTAATCGAAAAAATTGCCTTCAATTTATCAAAAGGAGCACATTTTCAGTGGAATATAGATAAATATTTTTTAGAACAATCTGCATCATTTGGTATTCAGTTATCTGCATCCAGACAGCAATTTTTATTTGGATTAAATCGGTTGTCGGGGGAAAATATATTCCATTATGTAATGGGAAAATGGGATACCCGGATGAAGTTAGGTAAGTTAAAATTAGTATTTTCTCCAACTATATATTACCGACAAACTAAGACGACAAATGGAAATTTAGCTGTTTTAACCCAGTTTGTTTCTTCTGGAAACCTCCACTTTCCAATTGGGAAGTATAGTTATTTGAAATGGATTGTCGAGTATCTTCCCAGAAATACAACAGGTAACAAAGGTTGGATATGGGCAAAGATGGAAGGAAAATTTGCGCTGAATGAAAAATTTTACCTTTTATTGGAATTCAAAAATATATTCAATAAACAGGAATTAAAACTGGGAGATTTATGGGCTGATAGTCAATTGATTCAGCAATTTCAAGTCAATCCAGCATTGATGAGTATTAAAATATATAAAAATTTCTAAAATTCCATTTAGGGGATAAATGGTCTAAAAAGCGTTTCAGAATAATTAATCATTCCATCGATTTAGAACAAGTAGTTAGCATATAAAAAACTTACCTTTGCATGAAATTTTAAAAAATGCGCAAAGAGATTAAGGAAACATTGTACCTGGGATGGCCAATAATATTAGGAAATCTCTCACAAATGTTCCTTGGGGTTATTGATAGTGCCATGGTGGGTGCCATACACAGTAGCCAGTTGGCAGCGGCTAGTTTTGTAAATAATTTATTAACTATACCTCTGGTTTTAGGTTTTGGATTGACTATGGCTATTTCACCATTGGTGGCACATTCAATAGGTAACGGGGACAAAAATAAACCATTGGTAATTGCCATTAATGGGTTGTTTGTTGCCTTTTTTATGATGCTTTTTTTGGCAGTTGGTATTGAATTTTCTAAGCACTTTTTACTTCATAATATGGGGCAAGATGATATCGTAGTGAAGTTATCATCCTCCTATTTAAGGTGGATGACCTGGAGTATGTTGCCGATGATTCTATTTATGGTTTTAAAGCAATTTTCCGACGGATTGGGAGAAACAAAATGGCCGATGTATCTGTCACTTGCTTCTTTACCAGTAAATGGATTTTTAAATTACCTGTTCATTTTTGGAAAATTTGGCTTTCCAAGATTGGAGCTTGCAGGTGCCGGGGTTGCCACTTTTATTTCCAGACTTTTGCTATTTATTTCAATCATACTTTTACTTCTTTATAAATCGACTTATAAGCCTTATTTACAGGATGTTAAGCATGCCTTTTTACTTAAATTATCAAGGATTAAAGAAATTCTTAGAGTGGGTATTCCGAGTGCTGTTCAATACGGAATGGAAGCTGGTGCTTTTGCAGTGTCAGGAGTGATGTCAGGATGGTTGGGTTATGTTCAGCAAGCTGCTCATCAAATTGCTTTAAATATGGCGGCCATTACTTATATGGTATCTCTGGGAATTAGTTCTGCGGGAAGTATTCGCGTGGCAAATGCAAGAGGCATGGGGAGTTCGGTCCAGGTAAAAAAAATTGGATATAGTAATTTTTCAATGGCTGCGATATATGGATTGATTTGTGCTTTTCTTTTATTTTTGGGAAGAAATGCTTTGCCGCAGCTTTTTAATGACGAATTTGAAGTGTTAAAATATACCTCTGGCCTGATGATCTTGGCAGGTATTTTTCAGATTTCCGACTCAACACAAGCCGTTGGAATTGGCCTTTTAAGAGGTGTCCAGGACATGAAAGTACCCACCTTAATTGTCTTGCTAGCCTATTGGATTGTTGGTATCCCTATCGGTTATTATTTGGCCTTTGATTTAAAATGGGAGGTTTATGGACTTTGGGTAGGGTTTATTGTTGGTTTAAGTGCAAGTGCACTTTTGTTGTTTTTTAGATTCAGGCACAAAGCAAACGAATAAGAAATTCAAGTTGTTCCAAATTATTTATTTGTTCTTCTGATTCACCAAAAACATAATTCCGTTTATTTTTAATTCACTACGTAAACGTTTTCGTAAATATTTTAAAATTTAGCTTTAGTTCAAATCGTCATAGTGCTAATTTTTCAAACTTTATCTCTTATATTTAAGAATTATTATCCTTTTAAATAAGGAAATGAGTTAAATATAGTAAGATGAATGATGACACAACAACATCTTTTTCTTTAAAAGGAAAGGTAATTGTAGTTACTGGAGGTTATGGGATCCTCGGTAAATCTTTTTGTGAGGCTATAGCGCTTGCCGGTGGGGAAGTTGTTATTTTAGGCAGAGATGAAAATAAGGGACTGGCAGCAGTCAAACATATCGAAAACCTGGGAGGCATTGCTTTTTTTGCTCAGGCTGATGTGATGGACGAAAACTCGTTGGAACAGGCGAAAGAATCTGTATTAAAAAGGTTTGGAAAAATTAATGGACTCGTAAATGCAGCAGGGGGAAATGTTCCAGAGGCCGTTTTACAGCCGGAAGCAGATATTTTTTCTCTGAATATGAATGGGATGAAAAAGGCGCTTGATTTAAATATCTGGGGAACCCTACTGCCAACCCAGATTTTCGGAGCCGCATTTATAGAGCAACAATCGGGAAGTATTGTTAATATTTCTTCTGTAAGTACCGTCAGACCGCTCACTAAAGTATTAGGCTACAGTATGGCAAAAGCAGCTATCGATGCTTATACTAAATGGTTCGCCATTGAAGTGGCCAACCGACATGGGGACAGTATCA
>SXGT01203599.1_pt1 | contig 12198 bp, 12 predicted proteins | sample 3176221 | NCBI WGS metagenome assembly SXGT01 (sample SAMN11356862, study PRJNA531348) | freshwater metagenome | isolation source: freshwater sample F1-120 | place: China: Fuxian Lake, Yuxi | collected 2017-12-25
CTCGGCTACCTCTGGGCGCTCTTCGACACGGAGCGGCGCACGCTGCACGACTGGCTCTCGGGCACGTGGCTCATCCGCTCACGGTCGGTGAGGCCGCCCGGGTGAGCCGCGTTCTGCCGTGGCTGCTGTGCTGCGCCGTCGCCTGCACCGCGCGCAAGCGTCCAGTCGACTGGGAGGCGCTCCTGTCGGTGCCCGCTCTAGCCGCCACAGACCCCACTCCCACCGACGCGCCGCCCGCGGAACCCGGTCCCAGTCGCGCGGTCCGGCTCGTCGTGCGCGACCTCACCTCGGAAGGCGAGCGCCCCGTCGCGTTGCCCCAGGACAAGCTGCTGGCGGTGGCGCGACAAGCCGCCAAAGAGGCCGGGCTCGAGGTCGACCCCGACGGCGCCGTCCTGGCGGGGGTGGAGCTGCTCTACGGGCTGACCGTCGACGGCAAGCCTGCGCCCCAGGCCGACCGCGGGCTGCTCTCTTGGGCGGCGCAGGTCACGCTGCGCGTCGAGGACGAGAGCGGCCTGGCCGAGGAGGTCGTCGGTCGCACGCGCGACGAGTCGCCGTGGGTCAAGGCCGCCACGCCCGACCTGGAGGGCGCGCTGGTGCACCTGTATGCCCGCACGCTCGGCGGCGCGTTTCGCGATGCGGTGGCCCAGATCCAGTTCCGCGCGGCGACCGAGGCCGAGGCGCTGGCCGCGCTCGACGCCGACCACCCGGAGCTGCGCTGGGCCGGGATCCGCCGGCTTGCGGACCTGCGTGTGAAGACCGCCCTCCCGCGCCTGCTGGAGTTCCTGCACGCCGACGACGACCTGACGGTCGAGGTCACGATCGCCGCCCTCGGCCGCCTGGGCGACGACGAGACCGTCGAGGCACTCGCGCAGGCGGGTGACGGCCCCGATCCCGATCGGTCCATCAAGGTCATCGAGGCGCTCGGCCGTATTGGTACGGCGAAGGCGCGCAAGTACCTGAGCCTGATCGGCGAGAGCCACCCCGTCGAGCGCGTTCGCGAGCGCGCCAAGCGTGTCCTGGACGACGCCGGAAAACCGCGTTAGGGAACGCCCATGCTGAGCGACACGCGTCACGTTCATCTCATTGGCATCGGCGGCATCGGCGTCTCGGCCGTCGCGCGGATCTTGCTCGCGCGCGGCTTCGCCGTGAGCGGGTCGGACGTGCGCGAGTCGCAGCTCACCTCCGCGCTGCGCGACGAGGGCGCGACGGTCACCATCGGCCACCGGGCCGAGAACCTCGACGGCGCCGACCTCGTCGTCTGGTCGACCGCGGTGCCGGAGACCAACCCGGAGCTCGTCGAGGCGCGACGGCGCGGCATGCCGGTCCGACATCGCGCGGAGGTGCTCGGCGCGCTGCTCTCGGGCTACCGGTCGGTCGGCGTCATCGGCACGCACGGCAAGGGCACCGTCAGCGCGATGATCACGCGCGTGCTGGATGCCGCGGGGCGGGACCCGAGCTTCATCATCGGCGGTCTGCTGCTCGACTACGGCACCAACGCCCGGGCGCGCCGCGACAGCCCGGATCTCGTGGTCGAGATCGACGAGTCCGACGGCTCGCTCGTGCACGTGCGGCCCGAGGTCTTGACCGTCAACAACCTGGAAGCCGACCACCTGAACTACTACAAGGACTTAGACGCCGTCTACGAGGTCGTCGCGGGCGTCCTGTCCCACGACGACGGCCGCCACGTCGCGGTCGTTCACCTCGGCGACCCCGGAGTGCGCGCGGTGCTCGAGCGCGTGACGCGACCGATTCGCACCGTGGGCTTCGGCTTCGACGACGACCTGGGGACGGTGACGGCGAGCATCGTGGGCACGGAGCTGCGTGTCGGGCCCCACGGCTCGACCTTCGCGGTCTCCCGCGACGGCGTCCGGCTCGGGTCCATCGCGGTCCGCCAACCCGGTCGCTACAACGCGATGAACGCGCTCGCGGCCACGGCGACGGGCCTCGTGCTGGGCGTCCCATTTGCGACCATCGCCGCGGGCCTGATGGGCTACTCCGGCATCGAGAACCGCTTCACGGTCGTCGACGTCGCCACGCGCGTCGGCTCGGTGCGGGTCGTCAAGGACTACATCAGCCACCCCACGGGCATTCGGCGCGTCCTCGCCGCCGCCAAGACCCTGTCGGATGGCCCGATCATCGCCATCTTCAAGCCCTACCGCTTCACGATGATCCACTACCTCGGCGACGAGTACGCGGTGGCGTTCCACGACGCGAGCCACACGGTCGTGACCGAGCTCTACACGGCCGGCGAGGTGCCCATCGCGGGCGTCGACGCACCGTGGCTCGTCGACAAGATCCGGGCTGCGGGCTCCGAGGTCACCTTCGTCCCGGAGATGGAGGACCTGCCGGCGTGGCTCGAGGCACGACTCGAGGCCGGCCAGCAGCTCCTGTTCTTTGGGGGCGACGACCTGTTTCGCCTGGCGGACAGGTTCATCGCGCGCGTCGGTGGGTCACGCCCAACCACCTTGACATCATGATGCGGGCTCACTACTCACTGCACCATGCGGACCACGATCTCGCTGGACGACGCGTTCTATTCGGTGATCAGGCGCGCGGCCGCCGCCGAAGGGGTGAGCATCAGCCGCCTCATTGAGCGACTGGTGCGCGAGGGGCTGGCTGACTCGGCGACTGCTCCGTCGGAGGAACCGCCGTACGTCCCAGTGACCTTCGGAGGCTCCGGCGTAGCGCCCGGCGTTCGTTGGGACCGGCTCACAGAGATCGACGATGATCTGCCCTGACGTCAACGTGCTCATCTATGCACACCGCGAAGATGCGCCAGAGCACGGCGCCTACGCCACGTGGCTCCGGGACCTCGTACATCACCCCCAGCCGTTTGCGCTTTCGGAGCTCGTCCTCTCGGCAGTCATTCGCATCGTGACAAACCGTCGGGCGTTCTCTGAACCTACGTCGCTCTCGCTGGCCGTCGGCTTCGTGGAGGGGCTGCGTGCACGCCGCAACGCGCGCGTGGTGCGTCCCGGAGAACGTCACTGGAGTACATTCGTGGAGCTGTGCAACGCGAGCAAGGCCTCTGGCAAACTCGTGGCCGATGCCTATCACGCGGCCATTGCCATTGAGCATGGCCTGACGTGGGCCACGGCCGACAGCGACTTCGCCCGATTTCCGTTGCTGAACTGGCGGCACCCGCTCCGTCCCTGAAATGCGTCACCCCCGGGGCGGCGACGACCGATAGGCCCGAAGCTCGGGCGTGAGCGCGCCGATGACGAGCGCCGCGAGCGCCGCACCCAGTCCACCGCTGACGACCGACACGACCGCGCCGAACGCCGACGCCACGGCCGCGGCCTCGAGGTTGCCGAGCTGCGGTCCGCCGCGAAAGAAGATCATCTGGAGCCCGATGGCCCGTCCGCGCAGGTCGTGCGGGGTCTCCTCCTGGCGCAGCACGCTGCGCAGCACGGTGCCGACCGTATCGGCAGCGCCCACGCCGACGAGCGCGAGGAAGGCGAGCCAAACGGTCGTCGCTAGCCCGAAGGCGACGGTGCCGAGACCGTACGTGACGCCGACGACGAGCAGAACGCGCCCGGTGCGCTCGACGTGGGCGCCAAAGCGCACGACGGCGAGGCTCGCGAGCCAGGCGCCGATGGGCGTCGCCGCGCGCAGCCAGCCGTAGGCGGCGGGGCCGACATGGAGCACGTCCTGCGCGATGACCGGAAGGAGAACCGTGGCCGAGGCGAAGAACGAGGCGGCGAAGTCGAGCAGGACCGCGCCGCGCAGCACCGCATGGCCAAACAGGAAGCGGAGCCCCTCACTCGCGCGCTCGGGTCGTGCGGGGCCCGACGGGGGCAGGACGAGCTCGCGCACCGACAGGACGGCACGAACGACGACCAGGAACGACAGCGCGTTGGCGGCGTAGACGACCCAGCGCGGCAGCGTCGCGAGCGCGAGGCCCGCCAAGAGTGGACCGGCGACGACCGCCGTGCGGTTGCCCAAGGCCACGAGGCTGACGGCGCCGCGCAGGTCGGGCGGTGGCACGAGGGAGGCCAACATCACGTGACGGGCGGGGAAGTCGAACGCCTCGAAGGTCGCGGCCAGAAACGACAGGGCGAAGAACGGCCAGACCGTGCTCAGCCCCACGAACGACCAGAGCGCGAGCACGGCCGGCGGCAGCGCCAGGAGCAGCTGCGTCGCGACGAGCAGCCGGCGGCGATCGACCCGATCGGCTGCGACGCCGCCGAGCACCGCGAAGCCAATCGTGGGGAGGACCCGGGCCAGCGCGATGCCGCCGAGCGCCTCGGCGCGCCAGCCTTCCGGGGCCACCTCCGTCACGTGCCAGAGCAGCGTGGCGGCCTGCATCGAGGTGCCGAGCCGCGAGGTGACCAGAGCCGTCACGTAGGCGCGAAAGTCGCGATGTCGCAGCGCCGCCGTGGCGGGTTGTGCGGCGGGCGCGCTCATGGTGTGCTCGGCCGGTGCCGATCCCCGGACTGACCGCCAGCAACCGCATCCTGTGCGAAGAGTCCGAGCGGCTCGGTTTTCACGTCACGGCCATCACGGGTGCGGACACGGTGCTCATTCACGAGGGGCACGGGCTGCGATTCTACACGCGCGGGACTCAAACCAGCGTGCAGTCGTCGGTCGGGCGCACGATCGCGTTCGACAAGGCGCTGGCCAAGGCCCTGCTCGTGCACCATGGGCTGCCGACGGCCCGCGGGTTTCTGGCCACGACCGAGGCGGACCTCGACCAGCTCGCCGGGCTCGAGGCGCCCTACGTCGTCAAACCCGTCGACGGCAAGCAGGGCGTGGGTGTCACGGTCGGCCTCCCGGACGCGGCGGCGGTGCGGTCGCGCTTCATGGTGCGGACGGGTCCCGTCGTCGTCGAGGAGCTGCTGCGTGGCACCGAATACCGCGTCGTGTGCATCGCGGGCGAGGTCGTCGCAGTCGCGTGTCGCCGCGCGGCGTTCGTCACGGGGGATGGCCAGGCGACCATCGCAGCGCTCGTGGCGCAGAAGAACACGCATCCGTGGCGCGGGGCGGGCCACCTCAACAACCTCACGGCCATCACGTTTGACGACGGTGTCCATGACCAGCTCGCATCGCTCAACCTGACCGTCGCGAGCATTCCAGCGGCGGGCCAGGACGTCCCGCTGCGACGGGCCGCGAACCTCTCGCTCGGTGGCGAGGCGGTCGACGTGACCGACGCCATGAGCCCCCAAAATCGGGCGCTGATGGGCCAGGTCGCGCGCGCGGTCGACCTCGACATCGTCGGCATTGACGTCATTTGCGCCTCGCTCAGTGACCCGATCGCGGCCCAGCCGCACGCCGGCGTCGTGGAGGTCAACGCCTCGCCCGGGCTGCGGATGCATCACTTCCCCATGTCCGGGACGCCACGCAACGTGGGGCGGCTCGTGCTGGAGCACGTCATCGCGCGGCTCGGTGGGAGGCGCTGACCCATGGGGCGCACGCTGTGGGTCATGACCGACAAGCCGGAGACGGCGAGCACGCGCCGGCTGCTCGAGGTGGCATCCGAGCGGGGGCTCACGGCCCAGCGCGTCGCGCCGGCGGAGGTGGTCATCGACCTGCACCCGGAGGCGTCGCTGCGGGGCCTCGACCTCCCGGACGTCGTCCTGGCGCGCATGGGTGGCGGCACCGCGCGCGCGGCCTTCGACGTCCTTCTGGCGCTCGAGGCGCTGGGTGTCCCCATCGTGAGCCCCGCCAGCGCGCTGCTGACGGCGCGCGACAAGTTCCTCAGCGCCCTGACGCTCGGCGCACACGGCGTGCCCACACCGCGGACCGTCTGGGTCGCCCCGGGTGCGGCGAACCTGGCGGTCGACGGCCTTGGCGGGCCCCCCTGGGTGGTGAAGCTGCCGGAGTCGCACCAGGGGACGGGGGTCATGCGACTCGACTCGCTGGCGTCCTTGCGAAGCGTGGTCGACGCGCTCGCCCCGACCACGCCGCGGCTGCTGGTCCAGGAGTACGTCACGACGGCGGCGGGCAGTGACGTGCGCGTCATCGTGGTCCACGGCCAGGTCGTCGCCGCGATGCGACGTTCCGCGCGGGGCGACGAGTTCCGGAGCAACCTGCACCTCGGTGGCGTAGCGAACGCGTTGGCGCCTTCCGAGGCGATCGTCGCGCTCGCGGTGCGTGCGACCGCGGCGTTGGGGCTCGCGGTCGCCGGCGTCGACGTGCTGGAGGCGAGCTCGGGTCCGCTGGTCCTGGAGGTCAACGCCTCGCCCGGGCTGGTCGGGATCGAGTCCACGACCGGGAGCGACGTCGCCTCAGCCATCCTGGACGTAGTCGAGATGACCTTGGCTAATAAAACTAACAAAGTCGACCGCGTGCCCGCAGACCGCCCGTAGCGTCTCGACGTCGACTCCGAGCGCCGCGAGCGTCCCCGCGTTGGCGAGCGGCAGCGCGTGTTCGTTGGGCGCCTCGGGGTTCTCCGCGCCCGAGAGGGCGACCGTGTTGAGCAGCATGCGCTCGTCGTCGACCGCGGGGTCAAAGCGCCGCGCGGCGACCTTGGCGATCGACGGGAAGGCGCGGAGCCGGCCGGCCTGGCGATAGAGGATGACGCGGAGCTCGAAGCGATGACCGAACAGCGGGTGTGATGGCTCCCCAACGGTGGCGCCGTCGAGGAGATCGCACACGGCGTATGGGAACGCACGCCGCGGGGGCTGGCCCTCGGGCGACTCGAACGTGACCGACTGCACCGAGGCGTCGACCCGAGCCACCAGCGCGTCGAGGGTCATCGGCGGGCGAAAGAAGGCGATCCCGCGCGCGGCGCCGGCGGCATGCGGCTTGATGACCGCAGAGCGCCCGTCGCGGAGCCGTCGCTCGACGCTGGCGAGGAGCCCGTCCCGCTCGTGAACGGCCTCGAAGCCAGTTGGAGCCAGAGGTTCGCGTGGCGCCGCCCGGAGAAAGCCGTCGAAGCGCCGATAGGTCTCGGGCTTGCTCGACGAGACGCGAAACGTCGGGTTGATGCACTGGACGGCGTTTGCGGGCAGGGCGCCATCGAAGCGCTCTTCGAGGTGACGGCAGAACAGGTCATGGAACGCCGCGGTCACCGGGCGCGCTCCCAAGCGGAGCACTCCGTCATCAAGCTGGACGGCGCGGCGCAGCGCGTCGGACGCCGCGACCGCCACGATGGGGCCCTCGGGGAGTTCCGCCACACGGGGAAGCCACTGGAGCCGAGCGTGACCATGGCGCTGCGCGAGGCCATGTGCCAACGCCTGCGCGAGCAACGCGCGCTCGTAGCGCACGCCGGTCGACGACCCGCCGCGCATGGGAAAGAGGAGTAACGGCGCGACGCCGGAGAGCTCGCCGGCGGCCTCGGCGACCCCAGCGTAGAGCGCCTCCTGGTGCGTGCCCGGCAGGTTCGAGATGCCGCGCGTACCGCAGCCATTGAGCTCCAACAGATGAAAACGGAGCGAGCCATCGGCCTGACGGACGGGCATGAAGTCCGCCGAGGCGTACGCAAATCCCAGAGGAGCCCTGGGCGCCTCCGCGGGGACCGTGTCTACGTCGGCGAGCTCGGCCGGCAAGAGCGCACCGTCTTGGCCGCGTCGCACGTGCGCGCGATCCTCGAAGCGCGTCGTGCCCGCAAGGCCGTCCTGGAGCTCGACGAGGGTGTCGATCGACAATCGCGAGAGCACGCCGTGGCCGCCCCTCAACGCGGCGCCGCGCCCATCAGCCCGCACGCGGCGAGGCTCCCGAGCGCGGCTGCGACGTAGGTGGTCGCAAAGCGGCTGGTCTCCCGAACGAGGTCGAGTGACAGGCCGAGGCTCTCCAGCGTGTCCGCGTTGCACAGCGGGAGAATGAAGCGGTGACCTGGCTGACCCGACTGCTCGGTAGAGTAGGTGATGTTGTTCAACAACATGCTGGGCGTCGGCGCCTCGGGGTTCCAGCGGGCGCTGGCGATCTTGGCGATCGCCGGACAGGCCCGGAGGACGTCCCCATCGCGATAGACGACGATGCGCATCTCGAACTTGTGGCCAAAGAGTGGGCTCGCTGCATCGGGGATCGTCGCGGCGTCGACGTACTCGCAGAGCGTGTAGGGGAAGGCCGCGCCCGGTGTCGCACAGATTCGATTGGTGAGATCGGTCGAGCGCGTGACGGCCGCCTCGATAGTGGCGCGACTGGCGTTGACGTCGAGGAAGAACTCGATGCCGTGCCCGAGCCCGGTGCCCTGCGGCTTGATGAGCAGCGGCTCACGACGCTCCGCGTGCCAGCGCTGAATCTCGGTGACCAAAGCATCACGCGACCCGGCCCGACGGAACTCCCATCGCGGACGCACTGACGGAAAGCGCGCCGCGGTCGTCGGGGCGAGCGTGTCGAGCACGTCGTAGGCGACGCTCTTGTCCGCGCCGGCGACGAAGCAGCGATTGACCGCGAGGAAGGGCGGTGGTGCGTCGCCGCCCAGCCGCTTGTACGCGTGAAGGCAGAGGCGGTCGTTGACGATGGCGACCACGCGCCGGCCCGCAAGCCATGGGGCCCCGTCGCGGAGCTCGATGGCCTCCATCAGCTCGCGAATGTAGCCAAGCACCAAGGCCGTGGAGGCACGCGCAGGAGTCGTCGCCCGCAACGCATCGAGGCCACAGACGGCCGCGGCGTGCCCGCTCGCGGCGAGGCCGGCCCGCAACGCGTCCACATAGAGGACCTTCTCGTAGAGCAGCCGATTCTGGCGCGGGTTGGGCGAGGACTCGCGCTCGGACGCGGCCACGAGGATGACCGACGGTTCGCCGGAAGGCAGCGAGAGCTCCAGCGTGCGCAAGTTCCCCAAGATGGCCGCAATCGCGATCTCGGGGAGGTTGGTCAGGCCCCCGATGCCGCTGCCGTTCAGCTCGAGGAGGTGGACGCGACGGGCCTCGGGCGGGCCGCTGACGAGGAAGTCGAGGGGAGCCACGCAGAACCCATTCAACAGGTCCGCCGCGACGCGGCAGGCGCTCTCCTGAGTCACGAGTGAGACGACGTCGGGCTGCTGGCGGTCACGAATGACGCTGCGGTCCTCCTGCGGGAACCCGAGCAGGGGAGCGACGCCGAGGAGCGTGTGGAGCGAGAGGTTGAGGGTGGAGTCAGCGGTCATCGTTCCGGTCCCGCAGCGGCCATCGCGCGGGCGGCGGAATCTGCCACATCGAAGCCTCCGGAGGAAGCGGAACTGGACACGTCACGCTGCGCTGCTCCGCGCGCGCCTTCCCCCGCCCTAGGGCCGCTTTCGGCTCCCCTCCGGCAGGTACCAGTGTCCGTGCGCGGGGCTCAACGGAGCGGGCTGCGTCGAGTGAATGACCGTGTCGTGTGAGGGCGGACGCCGCGTCGCCGCGGGTGCCTCGGGAGGGCGCGGTCGCTTGGGCAACGCGATGGTGGCCTCCGCGTCCTCGGTCGCGGGAGAGCCGGGCGCAGGTCGGGGAGCCGAGCGGCCCGGCAGATACCAGAGCCCGGAGTTGTCGAGGCGTGGATCGCGGGTCGGTGCCGCTGCGCGTGCGTCCACGGCCGCGCGTGAGGGGGGCCGTGACCCCACGGGGCTGCGTTGGGGGGCCGGCTGCGGCGCGCGAGGCTCCTGCCAGCCGACGGACGAGGCGCTCGTCGCCGCGACGGTCGCGTAGGGTGACCGCTCCGGCGGCCCTTCCGGGACCAGTCCGGTCTGCACGCCCGTGTCGATGCCGCGCCTCAGCCGCTTGCCGCCAAAACCCCACGGGCTCGCTGCGACCTCGCCGGCACGCTCGTGAAAGGCGCTGGAGCTCGCCTGAGCTGCCAGCCCGAGTCGCGCCGCGACCGCGGTCACGGTCTCGCAGTAGATGAGCTTCGTGTTGCCGATCCGGATGACGTCGCCATCGGACAGCCGGCGGCGCGCGTCGATCCGCTCGTCGTTCACGAAGGTGCCCCGTTCGCTGCGGGTATCCACGACGTAGGTCGCGCCGGGCGCGTAGGTCTCGATCTGACACTGGCTGCGCGCGATCGCAGGGTCCTGCAAGGAAAGCTCGCCGTGGTCGCGCCCGATGGTGAGCACCTGACGCCGCGTGGCGTAGGCGCTGCCCGGCTCACCCGGCCTGCGAATCACGAGCCACGTCGCGCACGGCGCCTCGAGCAGGTCGCGCGCAAAGAGCATCTCGGTGTCACCGAGCGTGATGCGGTCGGCGTGCTCCAGGCTGACCGGGCCGCGAACGATGGCTCCGTTCTGGCGCACCTCGGCGTCGTCCAATGGGCGCAGCGTGAAGACGCCGGCTGCGTGCGAAATCTGGGCGTGGCGGGCTAGCACGAGGTCGTCGCGAATGATGATGTCGTTGCCCGGCGCGCTGCCAAAGGTCAGGAGGTCCCGCGTGAGCTGACAGCGATAGACCCTGTTCCCTGCCTCCAACAGCAGATACCCGTGCACTCGGCTCACGGCGCGTCCTCGTCGGCGAGCGCGACCCACGAGCCATCGTTGCGGCAGCAGCGCGTCAGGCAGCGGCGCTCGTGCCCCATCCGGCGCGTGGCCGTGCGGGGTGGCACCTCGGGGCCGGGTCGGCAGACGGACAGGCAATCCCGTCGGGCACAGCAGCGACTGCCGAGGCAATCGAGCCCGGCCGCGCAGTCCGCCGGTGCGACGCACACCATGCCCGGCTCGCCCGTCTCATAATGAATGTCTGCCCCCGGTCGACTGCACGCCACGACGACCAGGCTCGACGCGACGACCGTCGCGAGCCCCCGCCAGGAAAATGACGCGCGCCGTCGCGCGACGGCCGTGGCCTCTGGCATCGGTGCCATGGGGTCGTATATTAGGGGCGCTTCACCGGCCTCGCAACGGCATCGCTGCCGGTCCGAAACGCAGAAGCAATCCTCAGGAGGGCACATGGCAGGCTGGCAAGACGAGCTCGTGGCAACGCTCACGGGGGGCGAGGGGGGCGCGTCCACCCAGGGCCCGACGACCGATTCGCGCGCGACCGCGTCCGCGCGGGCTCACGAGGTCTTCGAGCTCTTGAGAACGGCATTTGGCTCCGCGATCGCGTCCGTTGCGGGCCGGCTCAACACCACCGTGGAGGGGCGACACGATGAGGGCGCACACCGCGGTCGGTGGACGTTCGCGGCGCGCTCGATCACCCTGCGACTCGACGCCGACGCAGCGCGCGTGTTCCTCTCCGCCGATGTGGGACACGACCTGGCGCTGGAGGAGCTGGACGTCGCGCAGGATGGCGCCGTGACCGACGCCCGGGGCCGCCCGGTCGCGACCGACGAGCTCGTGCAGCGCTTCGTCACGCTGCTGTTTCGGGGCTGAGGACTGCGGCCGGTACTTGCAGCCGACCAATTCGGCGCCGGCCCGCCTTGTTGAACGAAGGTCGTCTGCTATCCTGCGGCCGGTCTGCGCCGTCGGACCCGTCCAAAGGAGCCTCCGTGACCCAATCGCTGCATACCCGAAATCTCGTCGCCCTCGCCTGCGCCGTCGTGCTGGGCGCCACCGCCGGCCTTGGCCAGACGGCCGCCGCGCTGGAGCTGACTGAGCGCCAGGTCAAGCTCGGGCCCGAGCTCAACATCCCCGCCGCGCGCAAGGCCGCCGAGGACCTCTTCAAGCTCGACGCCCAGGGCGACGAGCCGATTTACCTCATCATCGACGTGCGTTCCGGCTTCACGCCCGCGGCCCTGGTGCTGGTGGACGCCATCGCGGCGGTCAAGAGCAAGGTTCACGCGGTCATCCATTCGGAGGCCATCGGCGCGGGCGCCGTGGTCGCGATCTTCTGCCACAAGCGGGCCATGTTCCCGAACGCGACGCTGCTGTTCACCGCGTTCCAATACGACAACGAGAAGACGATGAAGGAGCAGCCGCCCGTTCCGGCCACGGTCGCAACGACCATCCTGGAGCGCGCCTATGCGACGGTGGCCAAGCGCGCGGGGCTCGGACAGGACGAGCTGAAGCAGAAGGCCAACAACGGCTGGTACCTCACGGCGGCGGAGGCCAAGAAGGCCGGCCTCGTCGACGAGATCGTCGAGCGCGTCACGTGGCAGGAGCTGGCGACCGAGCTCATCGAGGTCAAGAAGACGAGCACCGTGCGCGAGACGCGGCCCCTGCCGCCGTTGGCGCCGACCAAGAAGTCCAAGTAGCGCCGTGCAGGACGCGTACCTCGCGCTGGCCCTGCGGACGCCGATTAGCCGAAACTTCGGCAGCTTGGCGCAGGTGCGCTGCGACGACCTCGCAGCGGTGCCCTTGCGCGCCTTGGTCGAGCAGCACGGCCTCGATCCAGCCCTAGTCGACGACGTAATCTACGGTTGCGCCAATCAGGC
>SXGT01121840.1_pt1 | contig 12196 bp, 12 predicted proteins | sample 3176221 | NCBI WGS metagenome assembly SXGT01 (sample SAMN11356862, study PRJNA531348) | freshwater metagenome | isolation source: freshwater sample F1-120 | place: China: Fuxian Lake, Yuxi | collected 2017-12-25
GCGACTGCCCTACGACCTCATCGAGCGGATCTAGAGCCGCATAATCAACGAGGTCCCGGGTGTCTACCGGGTGGTGCTCGACGTCACGTCGAAGCCCCCCGGCACGATCGAGTGGGAGTAGGTTCGCCCCTCCGGGGATCCGGGCGGGCACGCTGACCGAGTGCTGTGCGGATGAGCAGTGGGAGCAGGTCCGCCCCCCCAAGGGGATCCGGGCGGTCAGGACACACGATGGTCGCCGAGCATTACGCGGGAGCCGGTCCGCCCTCCAGGGGAGGCGGCCGGGGTACCGGGCCAGCCGCCCGAGGCCCCGGGAGCGGGAGCAGGCCCGCCCCTCAGGACACCGGGCCGGCGACTACGCGCGCGGTGCCACCTCGGCCTCGACCGCGCGCTCGATCCGCTCGAGTTGCTCACGGGTGAGGTCGGACCTCAGGATGCGGTCGGCCAGCACCTTCGAGTGGTCGCCGCCGCGCAGCGACTCACGTCGCAGGTCCTCGCGGTCGGCCCGGGCGGTGTGGTGCCAGCAGAAGGGGCTCGTCAGGTATGGCGTCTGCAGGCAGCGCCGACCGTGGGCGGCAACCGCCGCACAGCGGCAGATCGTGAAGCGGGACTCTCTCATTCGGGTCTCCGATGAGGTGCGGACGTGTGTTCGCTCAGTGGTGATTGGTGGCGTACGCAGGGTACCAGACAGTGTAAGGCTGTGCCACGGGCGTCGCACGGGTCGTATCCGGGCCGTCGCGCCGAGGCCGGTTGCGGCCGCGGCGGGGCTTCCCTACGATTCGCCGTCGTTCACGGGCGGTGCCGCTGCCGCCTGCCCACGCATCGGAGGACCGTGCCGACCGCATACCCGACCAAGTCGACGAGGAGCCCCAAGCCCGGCGAGGTTGACCGCCGCTGGTACGTCGTCGACGCCGAGGGCCAGAACCTCGGGCGCCTCGCCGCCACCATCGCCGAGACGCTCCGTGGGAAGCGGTCGCCGTTCTACACGCCGCACGCCGACTGCGGGGACTTCGTGGTCGTGGTGAATGCCGGGAAGATTGCGGTCACCGGCCAAAAGATGGACGACAAGTTGTACTGGCGTCACTCGGGATACCCGGGCGGCATCCGCAAGCGCACCCTGCGCGAGCAGTTGGACCGCCGCCCCGAGGAGGTCATCCGCATGGCCGTCCGTGGGATGCTCCCCAAGAACTCGCTGGGCCGCGCGCAGCTGCTGAAGATGAAGGTCTACGCCGGCCCCGATCACCCGCATGAGGCGCAGTCGCCCGAGCCGCTCCGGCTCGAGAGGAAGGTCATCGCATGAGCACCGCCCAGGTCCGCATCCAGGCCACCGGCAAGCGGAAGACCTCGGTCGCCCGTATCATCCTGGAGCCCGGGGACGGCACCATCACCTGCAACGGGCGCCCGATTGACGCCTTCTTCGGCCGCAAGGTCCTCGTCACCGAGGCGCGCTCACCGCTGGTGGTCGCCGGCGTCGAGGGGCAGTTCAACGTGAAGGCGCGCCTTGACGGCGGTGGCATCTCCGGGCAGGCAGGGGCACTCCGCCACGCCGTGGCCCGGGCCCTCGTCGAGATGGATGAGAACCTGCGGCCCGAGCTTAAGCGCGAGGGGTTCCTCACGCGTGACGCGCGTGAGAAGGAGCGCAAGAAGGCGGGCCTCAAGGGCGCCCGCAAGCGTCCGCAGTTCTCGAAGCGCTGAGCGGCCAGGCGCCCCCGCCCCGGAACCTCTTCGGGACGGACGGCGTCCGCGGCGTCGCGAACGCCGACCTCACGCCCGAGTTGGCCATGGCCATCGGGCGCGCTTTGGGGCAGGCATCCGGGGGCACCGGCACCGTGCTGGTGGGGCGGGACACCCGGCGGAGCGGGCCGATGCTCGAGGCGGCGCTGGCCGCCGGCATCGCCTCGACGGGCACCGATGTGGTGCTGGGGGGCGTGATGCCCACGCCGGCCGTCGCCGAACTGGTGGCCCACGACGGTGTGTTCACGAACGGCGTGGTCATCAGTGCGTCGCACAACCCGTTCCCCGACAACGGCATCAAGGTGTTCGGGGCCGACGGCTTCAAGTTGCCCGACGAGGCCGAGGCGGCGCTTGAGGCACTGATCCACACCCCCGGCGGGCAGCGCCCCACGGGCGGCGGCGTGGGCGCAATCACCCGCGGGGACGGCGCCCTTGCGGTCTATCGCGAGCGGCTCGTGCAGCGCCTCGGCCTTGATCTGTCGGGGGTGCGCATCGTCGTGGACTGCGCCAACGGCGCCACGGTGACCACGGCCCCGGATGTACTGGCGATGCTGGGGGCCGACGTGGTGGTGCTCGGCGCCGACCCGGATGGGGTGAACATCAACGTCGGCTGCGGGTCCACCGACCTGGCGGCGGTGCAGGCCGCCGTGGTGGAGCAGGGCGCGGTGCTGGGGCTTGCGTTCGACGGCGACGGTGACCGGGTGCTGGCCGTGGATGGCTCGGGCGCCGTGGTGGACGGCGACCAGATCCTCGCGATCCTCGCCATCTGGCTGGCGGGGCGCGGCGACCTACCCGGCTCCGCGGTGGTCACCACCACGATGACCAACCTGGGGTTCCGGCGGGCGATGGCCGAGCACGGCATCGCGGTGCGCTGGACGGACGTGGGCGATCGCTACGTGCTGGCCGAGATGCGCACCCATGGGCTCGTGCTTGGCGGTGAGCAGAGCGGGCACCTCATCAACCTCGCCTCGGGTCCCACCGGGGACGGCCTGGCCGGCGGACTCATGCTGCTGGCCGCCCTGACCGCACAGGGCCTCACTCTGGCGGATGCCGCATCGGTGATGACGCGCATGCCGCAGCACCTCGAAAGCGTCCGCGTGGAGCGGAAGTCCGATCTGGCCGGCGCCGAGGAGGCCTGGGCCCTGGTACGGGCGCACGAGGCCGCGCTGGGGGAGGATGGCCGCATCGTTCTGCGCGCCTCGGGCACCGAGCCCCTGGTGCGCGTGATGGTGGAGGCGCCGACGTCCGACCAGTGCGCGAAGATCGCCGCCGAGATCGCGGACGCCGCGGCCCGCGCGCTGGGGCCGGCCGGGGGAGGCCACTGAGATGTGCGGCATCATCGGATACGTGGGCAGGCGCCCCTGCGAGGAACTGATCCTCGCAGGGCTCGAACGCCTGGAATACCGCGGCTACGACTCGGCCGGCATGGTCCTGCTCGATGGCGAGGGGATGAGGACGGTCCGGGCCGTGGGCAACCTCGCCGAGTTGCGCAAGGCCGCGCGCGCCGCGCATGCCGAGGCCCTGCCGGCCACCACGGGCATGGGCCACACCCGCTGGGCCACGCACGGTCGCGTCACCGAGGCCAATGCGCACCCGCACTCCGACACGCACGGCCGCATCACCGTCGTGATGAACGGCATCGTCGAGAACTACGCGCGCCTGCGCGCCGAACTGCAGGACGCGGGCGTGGTATTCCGCAGCGAGACCGACGCCGAGGTCATCCCGCACCTGATCAGCCGTCACTACGGCGGCGACCTCCTGCAGGCGATGCGTGACACCGTGGCGCTGCTCGAGGGCCACTTCACGATTGTGGCCGCCAGTGCGGATGAGCCCGGGCGCCTCGTGGCGTATCGGCAGGAGACGCCGTTGGTGGTGGGCGTGGGGAAGGGTGAGCACTTCGTCGCGTCGGCGATTCCGGCATTCCTCCCCGAGACCCGTGATGCCATCCTCGTGGAGTCGGGCGAGATCGTCGTCGTCGAGGCCGACGCGGTGGTGATCCACGACGCCGATGGCGTGGTGACGCGCACGCCCGCGCGCGTGGACTGGGATGAGGACGCCGCCGAGAAGGGCGGATTCGAGACGTTCATGCTCAAGGAGATCCACGAGCAGCCCGCGGCACTGCGCGACACGATCGGCGATCGGCTGCGCCCGGAGGGCGAGGTGGACCTGCCGGGGCTGGGCCTCGATGACGCGGCGCTCGCGCGCGTCGAGCGCGTGCACATCGTCGCCTGCGGCACGTCGTTCCATGCCGGCCTGGTGGGGCGGTACCTCCTCGAGGACTGGGCCCGGGTGCCCGTGCACGTCGAGGTCGCCAGCGAGTACCGGTACCGCACGTGCCTTGCGGGTCCCGGTGATCTGGTGATCGGCATCACCCAGAGCGGCGAGACCGCGGATACCCTGGCCGCCATGCGCGTGGCCCGTGAGCGCGGTGCTCATGTGGTGGCGCTCACCAACATCATGGGGTCTCAGGCCGTGCGGGATGCCGACGGTGTGCTCTACACCCGTGCGGGGCTCGAGATCGGGGTGGCCGCGACCAAGACCCACAGCGCCCAGGTCGTGGCGCTGGCCCTGCTCGCCCTCAAGCTCGGGCGTGCGCGCCACGTCCTGTCGGCCGCCGGCGCCGGTGACCTCGGGGATGAGCTCACGCGCATCCCCGATCTGGTGCAGGAGTACCTCGGGTCGCCCGCGGCCGCGCATGCCATGGAGGTCGGCCGGCAGTACGCCGACCGCCCGTTCTTCCTCTACCTGGGCCGGCACGTGGGAATGCCGGTCGCGTATGAGGGGGCACTGAAGCTCAAGGAGATCTCGTACGTCCCCACCGAGGCCTATCCGGCCGGCGAGATGAAGCACGGTCCCATTGCGCTGCTCGAGGACGGGTCGCCGGTGGTGGTGGTGGCCACCGACGGCCATGTGTTCGACAAGGTCGTCTCGAACATTCAGGAGGTGCGGGCCCGCGGGGCCCGGGTCATCGCGGTCGCGACGTCCGGGAACGAGGAGATCGCCGCGCACGCGGACGCCATCATGTTCATCCCGCGCACACCGCCCCTGCTCGCGTCGGTGCTCGCTGTGGTGCCGCTGCAGCTGTTCGCCTATGCGGTCGCCCGGGCCCGGGGTCTCAACGTGGATCAGCCCCGCAACTTGGCGAAGACGGTCACGGTGGAATGACCCGCCCGACGGGTACTGGCATCATGGGCATTGGCATCGACCTCATCGAGATCGATCGCATCGAGCGGGCCCTGGAGCGGTATCCGCGGTTTGCGCAGCGATGCTTCACCCCGGCCGAGGCGGACTACTGCTCGTCGCGTGCGTACCCGGCGCAGCACTTCGCGGTGCGGTTCGCGGCGAAGGAGGCCATCGGCAAGGCGCTCGGAATCGGCATGACGCGCTGGCACGAGGCCGAGGTGGTACGCGAACGGGCCGCGCCCACGGCGATCCTGACCGGCGGGTGCCTGAGCCGCGCGCGCGACATGGGCGTGGTCGAGGTCCTGCTGTCGCTCACGCACTCGCGCGGCATGGCCGCAGCGGTGGCGATCGTACGGGGCACCTCGCCCCGTCAATAGGATATGGGCGTGCTGCCCCTGTCCGGAATGCGCCCGCTCTATGACGCCGCCGCCGTGCGTGAGGCGGACGCGCGCGCGATCGCCGCAGGAAGCCCGGGCGAGGTGCTGATGGAGGCCGCCGGCGTGATCGCCGCCCGCGAGGTGCTCGCGTCATTCGCACCGGGGTCGGCGGCAACGGTGCTGGTGGGTCCGGGCCGCAACGGGGGCGATGGCATGGTCGTTGCGCGGCTCCTCGCCGAGGCGGGCTGGGACGTGCAGGTGCAGGCGCCCGGGGCGCGGCCCCCCGGGTCACCGGAGGGTGCGCTCATGACGGCCCGCGCCGCCGCGAGCGGGATCGTCGTGGACGACGTCGACCTTCCGGCCCTCCGGGCGGGCGGCCGCGTGATCATTGACGCCCTCCTCGGCACCGGCACCGAGGGCGCGCCGCGCGGTGCGATGGCCGATGTGGTCTCCGCGGTGCGCGGCTCGGGTGCCCCGGTCGCGGCGCTCGACATCCCGACGGGCGTGGACGCCGGCACGGGCGCGGCCCCGGGCCCCGCGGTGCGCGCCGAGGTGACCGTCACGTTTGCGGCCGACAAGGTGGGCCTGCACATCGCCCCGGGACGCGGCCTGGCGGGGCGTGTGGTGGTCGCCGACATCGGCATCCCCGGACGGCTGCTTCCGCCGCCGGTCGCGTGGCTGGCCACCGAGGGCGTGATCAGCACCATTCCGTCCAAGGGCGCCGACGATGACAAGTACGGGGCGGGCGGAGCGCTGGTGGTGGGCGGGGCACCCGGCATGAGTGGCGCCGTACGCCTGTCCACCCGTGCGGCCCTGCGCTCGGGCGCCGGCGTCGTCGTGGCCTGCGTACCGGGGTCCGTGCGCACCGAGGTGGCCGTCGGCACGCCCGAGGTCATGGTGAACCCGCTCGACCTCGACGAGGTGATGCGTCAGGCGGGGCGCGTCACGGCGGTGGCGATCGGTCCGGGGCTCGGGCGTGCAGACGCAACCACCGTTCTGGTGCGGGCGCTGCTCGCCGGCATCGCCCTGCCCGTCGTACTGGATGCCGACGGCCTGTGGCACCTGGGCGACGACCTCGTGTCGCTCCGGGAGCGCCCCGGCCCGACCATCATCACGCCCCACGCGGGCGAGGCCGCGCGCCTCCTCGCTACCGGGCGCCGCGACGTGGAGGCCGCGCGGTTCGATGCGGCACGCGCGCTGGCCGATCGATCGGGCGCAGTGGCCCTGCTCAAGGGCCCCGGCACGATCATCTGCGCACCGGACGCGGACCCCGTCATCATCGAGGGAGGCACCCCGGCGCTCGCCACTGCGGGCTCGGGCGACGTGCTCACCGGGGTCATCACGGCCCTGGTCGCGCGCGGGGTCGGGCCCCGGGACGCCGCGATCTGCGGTGCCGTGCTCCACGCACGCGCGGGCGTGCTGGCGGGCATGGGTGATGGCACCATCGCCGGCGACATCGTCGAGGCGCTGCCGAACGCGCTCGCCGTGGGATCAGGCCGATGAGTGACGCCCGGTCCACGGCCGTCATCGACCTCGCGGCGCTGCGGCACAACGTGTCCCGCCTCGTACGGGCCGCCGCCGGTGCGGAGATGATGGCCGTGGTCAAGGCCAACGCGTATGGCCACGGGGCCGTCGCGTGCGCACACGCGGCCCTCGAGGGCGGTGCCGGCAGCCTGGCCGTGGCGAGCGTGGAGGAGGCCGAGGAGTTGCGGCTGGGCGGCGTGACGGCATCCATCCTCGTCATGAGTCCGCTCACGGGGGGCGGGTTCGCGAGGGCCCTCGCGGCGGGGTGCGAGGTGGTCGTGGGCGACCCGGCGGGTGTCCATGGCATGGCGGGGGCCTCCGGCGGCCGGCCCGCCCGCGTGCATGTGGAGGTGGACACCGGGATGGGCCGGCTCGGCGTGCCCCCGGACGGTGCGATGGCCCTGGCCGAGGCCGCCGCGGCCGCGGGGTGCGATGTGGTGGGCCTGATGACCCACTTCGCCACGGCCGACGAGCGGGAGGGGCCCGAGGCCGGGTTCATGAGGGAGCAACTGGTGCGCTTCCGGCAGCTGGTCCCGGCATTCCGTGACCGCTTCCCCGGTGTCCGGATGCACGCGGCCAACAGTGCGGCCGTGCTGCGTGACCCCGATGCGGCGTTCGACATGGTGCGCTGCGGCATCGCCGTGTACGGCTGCTCACCGTTCGGTGGTGACCCGTCGGACGATGACCTCGTGCCGGTGATGCGATGGGTGTCGCACCTTGCCCAGGTGAAGCCCTTCACCTCGCGCATGAGTGCGGGGTACGGGCGCATGTGGCGGGCCGCGCGGGGTACCGCGGTCGGCATCATCCCGGTGGGCTATGCGGATGGGTTCGCGCGTGACCTGTCGAACAACGATGAGGTGCTGGTGGGGGGCCGCCGCGTACCGGTGGTCGGTGCCGTCTCGATGGACCTCATCGCCGTTGACCTCGGGCCCGGGGCCGCGGAGTGGGGCGGGGAGGAGGTGGTGATCATCGGACGCCAGGGCGACGAACGCATCACCGCCGAGGAGATCGCCCGGCGCCGTGGCTCCATCCCGTACGAGGTCACGTGCGCCGTGAGCCCGCGCGTGGCGCGGGTGCACGAGGGGTGAGCGCGGGCCTGGACGCCCGGGCGCTTACGGCGCCCCTCGCACCCCTGACCGCCCCCGCCTGGGTGGTGGGGGGCGGGTTGCGCGATGCGCTGCTCGGTCTGCCCGTGGCCGACCTCGACGTGGTCACCACGGGGGATCCCGAGGCGGAGGCCCGGGCGCTGGCGCGCGCGCACGGCGCCGCGCGGTTCCGGCTCTCGCGGGATTTCGGTGCCTGGCGCCTGACCGGCGGCCGCCTCCCGTGCCAGGTGGACATCATGCCCGTGCTGGGCAGTGGGCTGGACGACGACCTCGCCCGCCGCGACTTCACGGTGAACGCGCTGGCCCTGGCGGCCACCGGCGATGGCCGCGTGATCGACCGTCACGGCGGCCTGCGCGATCTCGAGGCGCGGCGCATGGCGCTGGTGGGTCCGTCGGCGCTCTCGGATGATCCCGTGCGCGTTCTGCGCCTCGCCCGCATCGCCGACCAGTTGGGGTTCGCCGTGGACCCTGCTGCTGCTGCCGCCGCCCGGGTCGCGGCCCCGGCCATTGGCGACGCCCCGGGCGAGCGTGTGATGGAGGAGTTCGCGCGCATCATCCGGGCCTCCGACCCCGGGCGTTCCGTACGCGCCCTCGATGCGCTGGGCGGCCTCGGCGGGGTGGCGCCCGCGCTGGACGACTGCCGCGGGGTGGTCCAGAGCGGGTACCACCACCTCGATGTGCTGGAGCACACCCTGGCCGTGCTCGACGGCGTGGTGGCCATCGCCCGCGACCCGGAGCCGGCATTCCGGGGGCACGCCGCCCGTGTGTCGCGATCACTGGAGGCGCCGCTGGCCGACGGCCTCACGCGCGGTGAGGCCCTGCGCCTGACAGCCCTTCTGCACGACATGGCCAAGGCCGAGACGCATGTGGTGATGGACGGCGGCCGCGTGGGCTTCCCCTATCACGACCGCCGCGGCGCCACCATGGCCGACGACTGGTCCCGCCGCATGAGGACCTCCAATCGCCTGCGCGAGTTCGTGGTGCGCGGGGTGCGCCACCATCTGGTCCTGGGGTTCATGGTGCACCGGCAGCCGCTCACCCTGGTGCAGATGGACCGGTACCTCCGGCGGGTTGCGCCCGACCCCATCGAGGCCCTGGTGCTGTCGGTGGCCGACCGCCTGGCCACCGACGGGCCCCGCACCACCCCGATCCAGATCACCCGCCACCTGGCCCTCTCGCGCGACCTGATGGAGGCGCACGCCCGCATCGCCGCGATGGAGCCCATCCGGCCTCCGCTTGACGGCGCCACCCTCGCCGATCAGGTCGGTCGCCCCCCCGGACCATGGCTCGCCGACCTGCTCATCGCCACGCGTGAGGAGCAGCTGATGGGCCGGGTGCACGACGAGGCCTCGGCCCATCGGTTCGCCGGCGCGTGGGCGGCCCGGCATCCCACCGACGGCTGAGCATGGCCCGGCCCCCGGGGGCGTGCCCTCCTCGTGACCGGGCGCTAACGTCACCGGCATGGGCATCCACCTGACCAGGATCTACACGCGGCAGGGTGACGGGGGCGACACGCGTCTGGGGGACATGACGCTCGTGCGCAAGGACCACCTGCGCGTGGCCGCGTACGGGGACGTGGACGAGACCAACGCCGTCATCGGGGTGGTGCGTGCGCAGGACCTGCCGGACGGCTGGGACGTGGGTCTGGGCCGGGTGCAGAACGACCTGTTCGACGTGGGAGCGGACCTCGCCGTCCCGGTGGACCCGGCGTCGGCGGACGCACGCCTGCGGATCGCCGCGGGCCGCGTCACGTGGCTCGAGGAGTGGTGCGATGACGTGAACGCCGGGCTCGCGCCCCTCGAATCCTTCGTGCTGCCCGGTGGCGGTGCCGCCGCCGTGCACCTCCACGTGGCGCGCACGGTGTGCCGTCGCGCCGAGCGGTCCGTGGTGATGCTGTGCGACCACGAGCCCGTGGGGACCGTAGGCGTGAACGTCGTGGCCTATCTCAACCGGCTCTCCGACCTGCTGTTCATCCTCGCGCGCGGTGCCAACGCGGCGTCCGGGCGTGGGGACGTGCTGTGGATCCCGGGGGGCGGTGCCAGCGGTGGCGACAGCGCTACCGGCTGATCGCCACCAAGTTCATCATGCCCGCCACGGAGTCGAAGCGCCGGTCGGGGTAACGGCGCTGCCCGTACACGACCGCGTTGGGGGCGAGCACCAGTCCGGTCACGTCGGAGCCGGCCCGGGTGCTCACATGGGATCCCGCGGCGCCGAACCCCACATCGGGGGTGCCGTTCGTATGGAACCGGCTCACCACTGAGTAGCGCGCTCCTGCGGCTCCGCGCCGCCCCGCGCCGCCGAGGTACACACGCTTGGCCGCGTCAATGAGCAGATGGCCCCCGGAGAAGGCCACGAGGCCGCCGGGGGCGGTGATCACCCGGCCACGGTTCCCGAACGCGCCATCGGGTGCCCCTGCTGCTGTGAGCCGCGCCACGGCGAGCCTCCGCCGGGCAACGGGTCCGGCGGTGGTACCGCCGACGATGATCCGCCCGTCCGCAGCAACAATCAGCGACATCAGGGACTGCGTCGCCAGGTCACGAACGGCCGGCGTGCGTACGCCAAGCACTCCGAACGCCGGGTCGGGGACGCCGGCCGGGGTCAGGCGCGCGATGGTGAGGCGTCCGGTATCACCACCGTCGGGCACGGCCTCGAGGCCTGCCAGCACGACCCCGCCGTCCGGCGCCGCCGCGATGCGGACCGAGTCGAGCGCCGCGACCCCGCGCTGGATGCCACCGGCACCGAAGGCCGGATCGAGATTCCCGGTCATGAGCAGGCGGGCCACGAACCACGTGCCCCCGGCGCGGCCGGCGACGGTGATGCGCCCGCCGGACTCGTACATTGACGAGATGCGCCCGGTTGCGCCGGGGGCCGGATCGAAGGACACGACCCCCCGGACACCGAATGCCGGGTCGGGATCCCCGGACCCGTTGGCGACGAAGATGGTGGGACGCACCCGCGGCTCGTTCACCCGTCCCGGGGACGCGCCCGCGAAGGCCGAGCCACGGTTGGACAGGCCGATGGCGACGGCGGTGGGCGCGCACTCGCATCCCATGTTCCCGCTGTCGTCGATGAAGACGTTGCCGATGCGCCGGCCCGGCTCACCGGTGCGTGAGGAGGTGCGGACGGCGGTGACGCCGCGATCACCCATGCCCGCACGTGACTGGCCCCAGGAGAGGATCTCTCCATCGGGTTGCGCGGTGATGCCGATGGGGTAGGCATCGTCTTCTCCCCCGGTGACCAGGTAGGTGCTGGTCGAGCCCCACGAACCGAAGGCCGTTACCACCTGCCCCGGCCGGGCAAGGGCGACGGGCACCGCGGCGAGGGCTGCGGCCGTGATGGCACCGATGATGGCGCCTCGGTGGCGGGAGTGGCGTATCGGACCGTGTCGCATCGTTGTCTCCGTGAACGCCCGTTCAGGAACCGCTACACGGGTCTGCGAATGCGGGCCGGGCCCCCGCGGTTCCATCCCGTGGCCACCAGCGCACCGCCGACGATGACGATCGCGATCGAGATGAACTGCGCGGCCGTGAGGCCGCCGGCCACGATCGGCGTGGCGCGTACGAACTCCACGAGGAAGCGCTCGACGCCGGCGAGCACCAGGTACAGGCCGAAGAGGGACCACGGTGCCGTGAGGCGGCCTCTCGTCCGCCAGAGCACCCAGAAGATGACCAGGCTGGCGAGGGTCTCGTACACCGGGGTCGGGTGGACGATCTCGGTGGTCGGCACCGTGCCCTCGGGGTAGGCCATTCCCCAGGGGAGGGTGGTGACGTCACCGTAATCGCCGTCCCCGGCCAACTGGCAGCCGATACGGCCGATCGCGTACGCGAGGGCGAGCGGGGCCGCCACGAGGTTGGCCACGAGGCCGAGGGGCAGGTGACGCCACAGCGCGACCAGGATGACCGCGATGGTGCCGCCCGCCACGCCGCCGTACCAGACGATGCCCGCCCCCGAGAACAGCCCCTCGCCCGGCTCTCCCCAGTGCTCGATCACGTAGTAGATGCGGGCCCCGAGGAAGCCGCCGATGCCCGCGGCGATCGCGATCTCGATTGCGCCGCCGGGGTCGAGACCGCGCTGGCGCATGTCGGTGGCGAGGATGACCGCCGCGACCACGATCGCGACCGCGGCCATGAGGCCGAAGGAGTAGAAGGTGAAGGGGCCGATGGACCCGAGCTCGGGAAGCACGCGCCGATGTTCTCACGTTTCCCGAACACGGAGCCCCCGATTCCCGAATCGCCGCGTGATCGGCTGAGGGCATGCCCCGGTGCGCACCACTCC
>SXGT01324209.1_pt1 | contig 12196 bp, 4 predicted proteins | sample 3176221 | NCBI WGS metagenome assembly SXGT01 (sample SAMN11356862, study PRJNA531348) | freshwater metagenome | isolation source: freshwater sample F1-120 | place: China: Fuxian Lake, Yuxi | collected 2017-12-25
GCTCGATGCGGCCCGGCCGCCGTTCGAGCGCGCCAGTGACGGCGCCGCGTTCGTGGCCGAACAGCTCGGAGTCGATGAGCGACGGCTGCAGGTCCGCGAGATGAACCGCGACGAAAGGGTCGTGCGCTCGAGGGCTCCAAGTGTGAATCGCCCGCGCGAGGGCCGTCTTGCCCACACCGGTCTCGCCCGTGAGCAATACCGCCGCGTCTGTGGCTGCTGCCCGGCGTGCCCTCGCCAAGGCCTCACCGAACGCGGGGCTCTCGGCCACGAGCCCATCCGCCGGCAGCGGCGCCGACAGCGCCGTGCCCACTACTCGCGCCACGCCGGCGAGCCCGGCGAGCTGCTCGGAGTGGCAGGCGCCGGGCGTCCTCGAGCCGGTGTTGAAGACCCCGGCGATCTGACCACCCAGCTTCACGGGGACCGACAGCGTGGAGCGGATACCGTCGTGCGCCGCATGCCCGAAGGTGATCTCGCGGTCGGCCCGGACATCCGCGACCGCGCGGGCTTCGCCGTCGCGGACCACGCGCCCCACGACCGTGTCGTGCACTCGCACGCGTGGTAACTCCCCGCCTGCGCCAGCCAGCCGCGGTACGAGCCGGTAGAAGCGCAGGAAGTCCCTGTCCGCCGGATCGAGGAGGGCGAGCGACACACGGTCCGCCACCGGCAGGAGGCGGGGGAGCTCGGCGGCGAGCAGATCCAGCACCTCGTCCTGAGTCGCGGCGCGCCGCAGGGCCCGCGCGAGCAGAGCTAGCGGGTCAGCCGATGGGGCGGGACGGACGCTCGGGCGTTGAGGGGCGCGCATTGCGACGAAGGGTAGGGACCCGCAGGTGCGGGCGTCAAGCCGCGGCCAGTCCGCGCAGTCCGCGCAGTCCGCGCAGTCCGCGCCCTTCCTGCGCGTCCAGGCGAGCCCCACCGACTCGAAGGCCCGCAGCTGGGTTCAGCCACTGGCCGCGCGAAGCAGCTCCAGCAGCTCGTGGGTTGTCAGCGGGCTGGCACCCCCGGTGTCGGCGAGCAGCTCGCTCACCAGGGCACGTTTCTCCGCGTGCAAGCCGACGATGGCGTCCTCGACGGTGCTGCGCGCCACGAGCCGGTACACGGTCACTGGCCGGGTCTGGCCGATACGGTGCGCGCGATCGGTCCCCTGGTCCTCGATGGCGGGGTTCCACCACGGGTCGAGGTGGATCACGTAGTCTGCCGCGGGGAGGTTGAGGCCCGTCCCGCCGGCCTTGAGCGAGATGAGGAACACGTCCCCGTGTCCCGCCTGGAACGCGTCCACCTCCTTGCGGCGGCTCGACGCGGAGGTGGCGCCGTCGATGAGGCGCCAGGTGATGCCGGCCGCGTCGAGGGCCTCAGCGACGAGCGCGAGGTGGCGTGCGAACTGGCTGAAGATTAGCGCTCGGTGGCCCTCCGCTTTGAGCTCGTGGACCAGCTCCATCAGCGCGTCCAGCTTCGCGGAGCGCTCCGTCGAGGTCGGGTCGATGAGGCGAGGGTGGCACGCGGCTTGGCGGAGCCGCGTGAGGGCCGCGAGGACCTGGATGCGGTGCGACGGCTCCTCGGAGTCCTTCGACCGCTCCAGAGCCTGAAGCGCCGCATGTCGCAGGAGCTCGTAGCGCGTGCGCTCGGCCTCCGTGAGCTCCACGTCGTGGCGCACGTCTGTGCGCGTGGGTAGGTCGCTGGCGACGTCCCGCTTGAGCCGGCGAAGAAGGAAGGGGCGGATCGCGCCCGCGAGTCCGGTCCGGTCGGCGCCGGCAGTGGTGAAGCGCTCGCGGAAGCCGTCCAGGCTCCCGAAGAGGCCCGGGACAGTGGCCGCGAAGATGCTCCAGAGCTCCTCCAGCCGGTTCTCGACGGGCGTCCCGGTGAGCGCGACCCGGAAGTCGGACGAGAGCGAGTGGATCGCTCTCGCCCGCTGGGTGCCCGCGTTCTTCACCGCCTGCGCCTCGTCGAGGACCAGGGTGGCCCAGGGGGTGGCGAAGTACTCGGGGTTTTGCGCGACGAGGTCGTAGCTGGCCACGATCAGCTGCCCCGTGGCGGGGGCGAGGCGTGCGAGGTCCGCTCGGCTGCGGACGGCCACGACCTCCAGCGTGGGCGCGAAGGCTGCCGCCTCGCGTTGCCAGTTGAAGCCGAGGGACATCGGCGCCACGACCAGGGCGGGACCGCGCGGGGCCCGATGCAGGAGGAGGGCGAGCGCCTGTAGCGTCTTGCCGAGCCCCATGTCGTCACAGAGGCACGCGCCGCCGGCCCACTCCGCGAGCCGCGCCAGCCATCGGAAGCCTGCGAGCTGGTATGGGCGGAGCGTGGCGCGAAGCTCCGGGGGCAGCGGGGCCTCCCACGTCTGCGCCGCTTCGAAGGCCGCGAGACGCTGGGTGAGCGCACCCACGCCGTCCGCGGAAGCGCCCGCGCTGGTGAGCTCGTGGACCAGCGGCGCCGCCAGGTCGGGGAGCCCGTCCTTCTGGGTCATTGCCGAGAGCGCCTGCAGCGGCGCTCGGAGCCGCTCGGCCAGCGTCACCCAGGTCCCCGGGCTCACCTCAACGTAGCGCCGGCGCTCGGAGAGGGCGCGGAGCAAGAGGTCCAGCGGCACGAGCTCCTCGCCCACCCGCGCTTGGCCGCCGATCCGGAACCAGCGCCCGCGACCCTCCGCCCGAACGGTCACGGCCGGGGCGTCTATCGCAGCCACCTTCGCCGGGCGGCCCGACCACTCGATGCGGGCCGGGAGTCCCTCGGAGCGCCGGACCACGTCCAGCCCCTCGTCCATCGGGAGGCGCCAAGCCCAGCCCGGCAGCGACGTGAGGCCCAGCGCTTCGCGAATTTCTTCCGCTCGGCGAGCTTCATCCCGCGGTGTCCTCCAGACACGCGCCGGGCCATCCGGCCCGCGGACGAACAGCTCCAGCGGACCCTCGTCCGGAGCGAACACCGGGTAGTCGGCGTGGTGGTGGAAGCCCAGCTTCACCTCCAGGCCCCCCTCGAGCAGCTGGAAGCGGACCACCGCTTCGGGCTCGGCCTCGATGCGCGCGGCTACGAGGCTCGAGTCCACATCGGTGTCGGCCAGCGCGCCCAGCTCCCCAAGGTGGCGCAACAGCGGCTCTATTGCGTCGGTCGGGACCTCCCCCATGGCGAGGAGCAGGCGGCCCGCGGCCACGAGCGCTGCGCTGGCTTCCGAGACGGTGAGGAGCCGTCGTTCGGCATCCGCCATTATATAGCTGCCAACTACCGGGCTCGAGAGCCACGCCTCGAGGCTTGGCCCCGGCCCCTCGGGTGTCATCAGCGCCGCCACGAGTCGACTCTCGGACGCCGCCAGCTTCAGGGAGAGCCGCGTTCGGGTTACGCGCCAGAGCTGGCCTTCGTGGAGGACCAGCCCCTGATTGGCCAGGAGCGCGATCGCGGAGATGGTTGCAGACGGCTCGTCTCCCGCGCCCGAGAGCAGCGCTGCCGCCGCGCGTTCTCCGGGCAGCAGCACGATCGCGTCCACTTCGGCGCGAGCCGCGCGGGTCACCGCCCAGCCCTCGCCCCGTCGCTTTGGGGCGGCGAACACGACGCGCGCCTCGGTGACCGTGGCGTCAACGCCTTCGCCGGCTACGGTCACGTCCACCGCGAGGCGGCGTTCGCCTGTGTCGGGCTTCGCAGCCGCGTCCAGCACGCGCCGCCAGCGGGGCGTGGCCAGCTGCCGGGACAGCTGCTCCGCCTCCGGGCTCCCCGCCGAGATCGCGTCGAGCAGCACATCGCACGCCAGCCTCGCCACACCGCAACGGCCCGAGTCGCGTCCGCAGAGACAGGACGCCGTGCTTGCCTCGAGGGTCAGCGCGACCCGGGGAGTCTGGCCCGACAGGCGGCAACGGCCCTCCGGCCAGACCACGGTCGCCCGGCACTCGGTGGCGTGGGCGCCCACTACGACGGGCCCCGCCGGCAGCGGCGGCGCGATGAGCTCGGTGGGCGTGCGTGCCTGCGCAGACACGACGCGATCCCACACGGCGCGGAGTCCCGGGTCCTCCGGGGGGCTCCGGGGAGGTGGCGTGATCGCTCGTCGGCGCTCCGCGAGCCCCAGGAGATACCGGAGCGTCGGCTCGGCGCCGGCGGGCTCCGCGTCGAGCGCCAGCGCCCACAGCGGACCGTCGCTCACCACCCACGCGGCAGTTGCTTTGTGGATCGCCTCGGCGTGGCCCGACACGCGCTCCGCCAATACGGGGGCGATCCCCTGCTCCTCGGCCCAGGCCGTGAACGCGACGCGGCCCATCTCGTTGTTCAGCGCGCCCACCTCGACGCGGCCGGTTGTGCGTAACGGGGCCGCCGAGGGGCGTCTGGGCAGCCGACCCCACGCGGCGCGGGCCATGTCCACCATGGCGACCACCGCGAGCACATGCACGCACGGGGAGCGCTGGGAGACCATGAAACACTGGCAGCTCCAGGTGACGCTGGGCAGGTGCGTTCCCACGACCGTGGCGGTGTATGTGCCGCCCGACTTCACGCGCGCGCGGACGCCTTCGCCGGACGGGGCGAGATCTGTGACCTTGGACTTCAGCAGCGCCTGGGCGGCCTCGAGGGAGCCGCGAGGCGCGAGCTGGGCGAGCTCAGCTGCGGTGACCAACTCGACGTCACGAATCCAGCTCTCGACGACCGCCACGTATCCCTCCGGGGAGGGGAACGTAGTGCCTCGATCGCCGCGAGTCTACACGTCGCATGCGTCTCCCTTGCCGTCGCTGTCCTTGTCCGTCTGGAGCTTGTTCGACGCGCTCGGGCAGTTGTCGCACCCGTCTCCGACGCCGTCGCCGTCCTTGTCGCTCTGGTCGTTCGGGATGAGCCGGCAGTTGTCCTTGGCGTCGGTCACCCCGTCGGCGTCCGAGTCGTCGCACGCGTCGCCCACCCCGTCCTTGTCGCCGTCCTGCTGCAGCGGGTTGAACGACATGTCGCAGTTGTCCTTGGCATCCACGATGCCGTCGGTGTCCGAGTCGTCGCAGACGTCCCCGAGGCCGTCCTGATCCGAGTCCACCTGACCCGGGTCCGCCATCTTTGCGCAGTTGTCGGACGCGTCTGGGACGCCGTCTCCGTCCGAGTCGTCGCAGGCGTCGCCCTGCCCATCGCCGTCCTGATCATCCTGGGACGCGTTCTGCAGCCACGGGCAGTTGTCCACCGCGTCGATGCGGCCATCCCCGTCCGAGTCGTCGCACGCGTCGCCCGCGCCGTCGCCATCCGCGTCCGCCTGCGCCGCGTTGGGGTGCAGCCAGCAGTTGTCCGACGCGTCCATGCGCCCGTCGCCATCCGAGTCGTCACAGGCGTCACCGCGGCCGTCGCCATCCTTGTCCACGTCCTTGGCCTCGGGCACCAGGGGGCAGGCGTCCTTGGCGTCCGAGCGCCCGTCTCCGTCGCTGTCGTCGCAGGCGTCGCCGACGCCGTCGCCGTCCAGGTCCGCTTGCGCGGCGTCCGACACCAACGGGCACTTGTCGTTCGCGTCTGGGACGCCGTCTCCGTCGGAGTCGTCGCACGCGTCCCCGGTGCCGTCCCCGTCTCCGTCCCACTGGCCAGGATCCGCGACCCACGGGCAGCCGTCGTACGCGTCCACGTAGCCGTCGCCGTCGGAGTCGTCGCAGACATCTCCTTTCCCGTCCCCGTCCGAGTCCGCGGTGCCGCCGGATCCGCCGGGGCACGAATCCACCGCGTCGATGAGCCCGTCGCCGTCGGTGTCGTCACAGACATCACCCAAGAGATCACCGTCCCAGTCGCTCTGGGTCGGGTTCGCCTGGGTGGGGCAGTTGTCCGCCGCGTCGTTGTGGCCATCGCCGTCGCCGTCGCCGCACGCGTCACCCTTGCCGTCTCCGTCCAGGTCGCTCTGCGTCGCGTTCGCGGTCCACACGCAGGTGTCAGCGGCGTCCAACACGCCGTCGCCGTCTACGTCGTCGCAGGCGTCACCCTGTCCGTCGCCGTTCACGTCGAGCTGCAACGGATCGGGGGTCCACGGACAGCCGTCCACGGCGTCCAGAACGTCGTCGCCGTCGATGTCGTCGCACGCATCTCCGTGGCCATCGTGGTCCAGGTCGCTCTGAGCCGGGTCCGCGGCGTACGGGCACACGTCCACGATGTCCAGGACGCCGTCGCCGTCATCGTCGTCGCAGGCGTCGCCGGCGCCATCGCCGTCAGAATCCGCCTGAGCCGGGTCGGGAGTTCCCGGGCACCGGTCCACGCCGTCCTTGATCCCGTCACCGTCCGTGTCGGCGCAAGCGGCGGCGCTGCCGAGATCGCACGGAGACACGCATTCTCCTTCGGGGCCGAGCGTGTCATCGCGGCTGAAGGGGCACGGATCGCAGAGGTCGCCGAGGTCGTCTCCGTCGGAGTTCAGCTGATCTGGGTCTGAGACCCCGGGGCATACGTCCGCCGCGTCGGGGACCTCGTCGCCGTCAGCATCAGCTGGTGCATCCACCTCACCCCCGGCGACTCCATCGACGCAGCCGGCGATCCCCTCGTCGACGAGGGTGTCGCAGTCGTCATCGACACCGTTACAGAGCTCGACGGCGACCGAGTCGTCGCACCCGCTCCACCCGGCCGCTCCAAGGCACTGGCGCTCGCCTGCGCAAGGTGCCTCGCCGCAGGACGCGACCGCGCCGACGTTGCCGCGGCCGCAGCAGGCTCCGCCCTCTACTGGGATACAAGCCTCGTGCCCCGGCTCGCCGCTGCACTGGTAGCCCGAGGGGCACTCGCCGTCACAGCCCAGCGCGCAGATGCGCCCCTCTGCTGTCTGGGCGCACCGGCTGACGCCCCCACAGTCCGAGTCCTGGCTGCACTCGCCGCAAAGCGGTGCTGGGTCGGGGAGGCACAAGAAGACCAGGTCGCCGCCGATCCCCTGCTCCGCCCCCACACACGACCAGCCGGCGCTGCACTCGGTGACGCACACCTCGGTGCAGAATCGCCCGCCCTCGGCGGCGATGCAGTATCCAGAGGCGCAGTCCTCGCCCGTATGACAAGGCAGCACGGGCAGCGGTGGACGCTCGGCAAAGGCGACGGGCTCTACCTGATAGCCGCCCTCGAAGCCCGCCGGCGAGGCCGGGGTGCCCGCGGTGGGGGCGTCTAGCGTGGGGCCATCGCCACATGCCGGAACCAAAACGAAGAGGAGCAGTGTGGGGGAGGGTCGGCGCATGTCGTGCTGAACGTCACGTCGGCCGGCGTGCTTAAGTGGCCGCTCAGCGGCAGGGTCTTCCGGGGGGTGGAGGCCTCGAGAGGCGCAATGGGCCAACTCCTTGACCCGCCGAGTACTCGCCCGAATACTGAACGGTTGGCGGGGAACTGCGGGCTCGCTGCCCGTCGGGACGAGGTAGAGGCATGACGAAACGAGTAACTTTCGGGACACCGGCCCGGAGGAAACCGGCTTCCGGGCCAGGCGCTGGGCTGCTGGTCCGCGTGAGCGTGGGGCTCGTGGTCCTCGCTTGTGGCCCCGAGGACGAAAGCTCGCCAGCTGCAGCCGACGTGGCCGACGCCGCGGAGACGACTGAGCTCGATATTCCGCCAATCCCCGACATCGTCGACCCGGTGCTCCCTCCGCTTGGGGGGTGCACCATCACGCCGGGCGCGCCCGCCGCCGGAGCGCTGGTCGGAAGTGACTACGCGTTGGCCGCCAAGGTCACGCCGAAGGTGGCACAGAACACGATCATCAAGGGCACGGCGTTCTACTGGGCCAACACGTGCGACAAGCCTCCGGCGGACCCGGCGGAGGTGAAGAAGCTGCCAGACATTGAAGCGGCTGACTTCACCGATGACGGGAGCTTCGGCTGGGTCGCGCCGTCGCTCGAGATCCCGCCCTACACCGGCACGTCCCCGCTGTTCGAGCACCCCAGCCCGACGGTTTGTATCCAGTTTGCAGCAGAGGTGTCGGTGCCCGAGGGGCACCCCGATGGCACGCCGGCTCCCACTTGCTCAGCGCAGCTTCAGTACCAGATCGATCGAGAGTGCCCCGCAGTCCTCCGGTTCGCCCCCGCGCTCGCGGGTGAGGTGGGCTTCGAGCCGTACGTAGCCAAGCTCCCGTTCAAGCTCGCGGTCTACGACCCGAGCGGCATCGACTGGGTCCGGATCACCACGGAAGCCGGTGAAGAGCTGCAGCGTTTCGTCCCATCGACGGAGGGCGCCACGGACGCGGAGTTCGAGCACACGTTCGACGTCTCCGGCTGGGAAACGGGCGCCCACGAGCTCACCATCGAGTCCCGTGACCGCAAGGGCAATGTCTGCACGCGCGTCTTTACCTCCGGTGAGCTGCGTCCGAAGACTGACGACTTCTCGGGTTGCCCTCTCGTCGCGAGCTGCGCCCTGAACACCGTCAGCCCCAACGTCGTCAAGAAGACGAGCTTTCTGGGACCGCTACGCCCACCGCCTGCGCCCGGCCCCATCCAGCGGGTGTCGGTCACCGATATTGACGGCGACAGCATCTCCGACGTCCTCGGCCTCACTGGGGCAGGCGCGTTGGGTTATTACCGGGGCGATGGCACTGGTCAGCTCGGGGAGTGGGAGCCCCTCGAACTGGGACCCGCGCCCATCGCCTTCGCGTTCGCGACGCAGCTGAATCCCAATACAGATGGCCTCGTCGACCTCGTGGTCGTTGCCGAGCAGGAGGAGGGCGCCCTCCTGCAGGCGTTCGTCCAGGTACCCGCAGAGCACCCCTCCGGCGGGGTCTGCACGCTCCCCACACCCGACCCGATCGCAGGCGGGATTCCGGAGCTCCAGTGCGCACCCGGGTGGGGATTGGTCGACCAGCACGCCCTCCCGGCCTTGCCCACCGCCGCGCTCTTCGAGGACATCGCGGTGGATCCGGCGTTGCCGGAGTCGGTCAAGTTCGACAACCGCTTTGACCTCGTCCTGGGCCACAAGGACGACGATCACGCCCTGGCCATGGTGGTGGCCGCCGTGCTCGAGACCGTCGAGTGGGAGAGCCCTGCGGGGGACGTGGTGACCATGGACGCCTGTGACTACCGCCCACCGACGCAGCTGCCGGACGGCGCGATCGTGCCCCCGCCTCCTTCGCGATGCTTCAACACGCCGGTCTATTTCCCAGGCATCGGTAGCATCATCGCGCTCGGCGCCAGCGACCTCCTCGAGGACAGCTCCAGCGGCGTGGACATCATCGCCAGCCGGGACGGGCCCACCCGCGCGGTCACCATTCACAGGCACAACGGGCGCGGCGCCGTCTCGCAGGCCTTCGCTTGGGGAGAGGTGGAGCTGCCTGCGGCGGTGACGCAGATCATCGCCGGCCAGAACAGCTTCGACAACGACCCGAAGTACGACCTGATGCTGGTCCTCCCCGAGGCCGGGCAGCTCTGGCAAATCATGGGCACCGGGGGCAGCGAGTTCAAGAGCACCGGCGGCGCCATCCCGGTCACCCTGCATCGCGCGATCTGCGTGGAGGGCACCCCGACCTCCGTCGTGTATGAAGACATCGGCGGCGTCGCCCAGGTCAGCGGAATGCCGCCCGCACCCCCTGACATCCTGGTGGCGAACGGCGACACCGGAACGCTCTGGACCTTCATGACCCGGGACCTGGTGGACGAAGGCTCCAACGGCACGCTCATCAACTACGACCCGCCCAAGGTCGTGGGGCTCGGGATGTCTCCCGTCCAGATCGTCCTGGCTCACCTCGACGGAGACACCTTCAAAGATCTCGTCGTCCTGGGTCACGACGGACTCGTTGAGGTCCTGCTCGCCTCCAACCCGGACCTCCCGCCCACCGATCCACGGTTCGGACCGCGCGGCACCTTCTCGGGACCGATCCACGTCACCACGCCCATCGTGGCCCAATCCAACCGCCTCAGCTGCAGCGGGGGCGTCGCACCCACTGACTGCGTCGAGCCGTGGGCGATTAGCACGAGCGTGGCATCCAGCGTCGCCCTAGGCACGCCGGGCAATCGGCTCGAGCCTGTCCAGATGGTCGTTCGCGACTTCAACGGGGACGCGCGGGAAGACCTGGTCCTCGTCTGCAGCAGCGCGGAGACGGGCTCGGAGTGCGATGCGTCCGAGGCGATCGAGCGGCGCATTCCGGTCCTTCCCTACCACGCATCCAGCGCGCCCTTCTTCCCAACCACACCGCAGCCCGTGAACGAGCTCAACCCTCAAACGGCCTACTGCAACCCCCAGATCCCCGCGGATCCCCCCTGCGCGGCCCCTTACTGGGGTCCCAAGGGCGAGCCCCGCGCCGTCGTCGCGGGGAACTTCGACTTCGCCTTGGCCCAGGACCTCATCATCGCCACGGACACCGCCTACGTGGACGCGTCTTGTCCAGAAGGTAATCCGCTGAATCCACTGGACTTTCTCCTGAACGCTCAGGGGCAGGGCACGCGCTTCGTCCAGAAGGAGTACTCACCCGGCCTCGACAACACGCCAATCGTCGAGTGCGCGGCCGAGGCCCCCCCGATCCCGCCGCTGCCCGGCTTCTGGAAGATGCTGGGACTTCAGAGGGGCGTCGCGAGCCGACCCAAGGCGCTTGCTGCTCTCTCCTGCGACAAGAACAACGATGCATCCACGGACCTCGTGGTGCTCGGCGAACGACAGGCGGAGTACGAGGGTTCGATCGTCCGGCACGACATGGTCCAGGTCTACAAGATGGGCAACGGCAACCTGTCCGACGAGGGCCCCATCAAGAGCGTCTCCAGCCCCCTCGTCGTGAAGGGCGGCTACTTCGAGATCGGCAAAGTCACCGTCGACGTGTTCTCGGGCCGCGTCGGGAAGAAGCACGGGGCCCAGCCGCCAGCGACGCTGAAAGAGGTGGATGGCGAGGATGACTTCGTCGTGGTCACGGACCTCGGCGTGGTGCTGTTCGAGGGGCGCGCAGGTCTCGACTGCAACTTCGTGAGGATCGGCTTCCGCGAGCTCGGCACCGACATTCGAGGCGCCGCCATGGCGGACCTCGACGGGGACCGTTACGTCGATCTCATCGGCGCCCGCGGCGACGGCGCGGTGACGGTGGCCTACGGCGGCCCGAAGGCCGGGGCAACCGCGGGCGCTTACGACTCGATCGACTGGGCGGCGCCGGTGGTTGCCGCAACTTCCGTACCCGGCATCTCGAAGCCTCAGGTCACCGACGTCAACTCGGACGGGCTCACGGACCTCGTGGTCCTCGGCGCTAGCGCCCTGCACGCCTTCTTGAATACCGGGCTCCCGGCCGCGGATGCCCCGAATCGGTACACGGCGCTTCCCTGCCCGATCCCCGTCGCGCCCGGGACGGTCGCCTACGAGTTCGTCGACTTCAATGACGACGGCTGTTTGGACGTTGTGACCCTGTCGCCGGAGGCCAAGGCGGCGGAGATCCAGCACAACATCGTCCCCAACTGCCAGTGAGCGAGCTCTCACACCTGGACCGCGAGGGCGCGGCCCGCATGGTCGACGTGGGCGACAAGCCGGCGACCTCACGGAGGGCGGTTGCCACTGGTGAGGTAGGGCTCGCACCCGCCACCGTCGAGCTCATCCGCGCTGCCGCGCTAAAGAAGGGCGACGTGCTCGCCGTGTCTCGCCTCGCCGGGATCATGGGCGGCACGCGCACAGCCGAGCTGATCCCGCTCTGCCACCCCCTGGCGCTCACCCACCTCGATGTGGACGCCACGGTGCACGACGGTGGAGTTCTTCTTCGCGCCGAGGCGCGCTGTACCGGCCCAACCGGGGTCGAGATGGAGGCGCTCACGGCGGTCTCGATCGCCGCTCTCACCGTGTACGACATGGTCAAGGCCGTCGATCGCAGCGCCACCATCGGCCCGATCCGACTTGTGGAAAAGTCCGGCGGAAAGACGCCGCACGGCCCCACAGATTCTCGTTGACAGCCAGATCGCCCTACCTATACTCCGCCCGTCCTCCGTGGGGGACTTGTCTCTTGGGAACCGCATCCGGTCGAGAAAACCTCGTCCCCGGGTGAAGGCCCACGAGAAGGCGCCAAGGCGCCACCGCACGACGAAAACAAAGCAAGCCTCGCGCCGGCAACCGGGGGCGCGAGGGCAGGGGTGAACGGCCAGCTATGCCGACGATCAACCAGCTTATCCGCCACGGCCGAGAAGTCCGCCGTGACAAGAGCGACGCTCCGGCCCTGATGGGGTGTCCGCAGCGCCGTGGCGTTTGTACCCGCGTGTACACGACCACGCCCAAGAAGCCGAACTCCGCGCTCCGCAAGATCGCGCGTGTGCGCCTCACCAACGGCATGGAGGTCCCCTCCTACATCCCGGGCGAGGGCCACAGCCTTCAGGAGCAC
>SXGT01101711.1_pt1 | contig 12195 bp, 6 predicted proteins | sample 3176221 | NCBI WGS metagenome assembly SXGT01 (sample SAMN11356862, study PRJNA531348) | freshwater metagenome | isolation source: freshwater sample F1-120 | place: China: Fuxian Lake, Yuxi | collected 2017-12-25
AGATCGGCCTGCTGCGGGCGTGGATTGATCAAGGGGCGAACTGGCCAGACGCCGCCAGCGTCGCGATAGGAAACCGCCTCGATTGGTGGTCGATCAAACCGTTGACGCGTCCAAGTGTGCCGACAATCAAGGACGCGAAGATCAGGATTCAAAATCCTGTGGATGCGTTCGTGGTAACAAAGTTAAAAGAGAAAGAACTACCTCAATCGCCCGAAGCCGATCGACGCACACTCATTCGCCGACTCTCCCTCGATTTGCTCGGTTTGCCGCCGACGCCGGAGCGCGGGGAACGTTTCGTGAAGGATGCCGACCCGAAGGCTTACGAAAAACTCGTAGATGAACTTCTCGCCTCGCCTCATTACGGCGAGCGCTGGGCGCGGCACTGGCTCGATGTCGTACACTACGGCGAATCAAACGGCTTCGGAATGGACCGACCGCGGTTTCAGGCGTGGCCGTATCGCGACTACGTCATCGCATCGTTGAACGCCGACAAGCCTTATGCGCGTTTCGTTCAGGAACAACTCGCGGCGGATGCGCTCTTCCCCGCAGACCCAGCGCTCACGCCCGCGCTCGGTTTCGCGGCGGCAGGACCATTCAATCAAAGCGCGCTCGTCGAACAAGTGGACGGCACGGATTGCAAACGCATCGCGTTGAACCTCGATCGCGACGACATGGTGGCGAGCACGGCAAGCACGTTTCTCAGCATGACGGTTCATTGCGCGCGCTGCCACGAACACAAGTTCGATCCGATTTCTCAGCAGGATTACTATCGTCTGCAGGCTGTCTTCGCAGGTGTCGGCCGCACGGAGCGGATCTTCGATACTGACCCGAAGCTTCGTGTCCACCGCGCCGGACTGCGGCAAAAAATCGCGGACTTGGAAAAGAATTCCGATGCACATCCCGCAACCATTGTTGAGAGCAACGCTCTCGCGACCGCGCAAGTCGCTTGGGAGAAATCGTTCACCGCTCAAGCGGCAAGCTGGACCCCGCTCCAAATCGAGCGCGTCGAATCCACGAACAGCACGACCACGTTCAGTAAACTCGACGATGGCTCGTGGTTGGTCGCCGGCGCGGCCGCCGACAAGGACACCTACACGATTCGCGCCCGCATTACGTTGCCAAAGATCACCGCGTTTCGGCTCGAAGTTCTTCCTGACGGCCGACTGCCAATGCGCGGCCCGGGGCGGCAGGAGAATGGGAATCTGCATCTCTCGGAATTCCGTGCAAGTTTGACGGGCGCAGTCGAAACAGAAAAACCAAAACCGCTCGCGTTGCGTAACGCCTCGGCGGACTTCAATCAGGTTGGCTGGGGCATTGAGCGAGCGCTCGACGGCAAACCGGAAACGGCTTGGGGCATTTATCCGCAAATCGCGAAGCCGCACCACGCGGTTTTCGAAATCACGTCGCCTTCCACCGCCACGAACGGTGTGACGCTCGTCATTCACTTGGACCAACTCCACGGCCAGCGACATCTCATCGGACGTTTCCGGCTCTCGGCCACCGACAAGCCGCAGCCCGTTCGCGCGCCGACGCTGTCCCTCGAGCTTCTTGCCCAACTCGCCCGTCCAGAATCCGAACGCACCGTGGCTCATCGCAAAACGTTGTTCGACACGCACCGCCTCGTGTTCCTCAAAGAGCAACTCGCACAGCTTCCCGCCGAGGAGCGAGTCTGGGCCATCGCCTCGAATTTTGCGCCGATCCGTAATTACAAACCGGCGAAAGAACCTGCAGCCATCGCTGTGCTGCAGCGCGGCAATATCAATCAACCTCTCGCACCCGTCGGCCCCGGCGCGTTGGCGGCGGTGAGCGCGTTGCCGTTTGAATTCGCGATTCCGAATATCAAAGATGAATCGGCGCGCCGCGCCGCGCTCGCTCGATGGATCACGTCACCCGAAAATATGCTGACTTGGCGCAGCATCGTGAACCGCGTCTGGCACTGGCATTTCGGCCGCGGTCTCGTGGAGACGCCGAATGACTTCGGCCGCATGGGTTCGCTGCCGACGCATCCAGAATTACTCGACTGGCTCGCCGTGGAGTTTCGCGACAGTGGCGGTTCATTGAAGCAATTGCACAAGCTCATCGTGACGAGCGCCACGTATCGCCAGACGTCCACGCATCAGGAAATCTCGGCCCGCTTGGATAGCGACAATCGTTTTCTCTCTCGCATGAATCGTCCGCGGCTCGACGCCGAAACCGTGCGCGACGCCCTGCTCGCCGCCAGCGGCAAAATCGATCTCACGATGGGCGGCCCGTCGGCGATGCAGTTCAAGTTCGACGATCCGAACAAGGAGGTCAGCCCGCGCATTGACTACGCCGGCTTCGATCCCGACAGCCCGGCCAGCTATCGCCGCAGCATTTACCGCTTCCTCTTTCGTAACTTGAACGACCCGCTGCTCGAGGCTCTCGACGCCGTGGATCCCTCGCTCTCCACGCCCAAACGCAACGCCACCATCACGCCGCTGCAAGCGCTCTCGCTTTGGAACAATCGCTTCGTCCTGCGCCAGTGCGAGCATCTCGCCGCCCGTGTCGAACGCGAAGCCATCGGTCTCGATGCCCAAATCGCCCGCGCGTTCCATCTGCTCTGTGCGCGCCCGCCGACGCCCGACGAAGCCGCGCTGCTCACCGACCACGCCCGCCGCCATGGTCTCGCCCACGCTTGCCGCGTGCTCGTGAACTTGAACGAGTTTCTGTTTGTGAACTGAAACATTATGAAGCCCGCTTCCAATCCACTTAACCGCCGCGAGTTCGTCTCGCAGATCGGCAGCGGATTCGGCTCCGTCGCACTCGCCGCGTTGTTGCAGGAACAAGGTCTCCTCGCAGCGGGAGCGACGGGAACAACGACGACTCATCATCGCCCGCGCGCGAAGCAGGTGATTCAGCTTTTCATGCTCGGCGGCGCGAGCCAATGCGACACGTTTGATTACAAGCCGGAGTTGCAGCGGCGCGGGGGCGAGAAGGTCAACTTCACCGTCACCGGCGGCACGCAGGCCAGCGCGGGACCGTTGCTGAAAAGTCCGTGGGAATGGCGGCAGCACGGCAAATGCGGGCGCTGGGTGACGAACGCCCTGCCGCATCTCGCCGGTTGCGTGGACGACATGGCGTTCCTCATGGCGATGAACGCGCCGACCAGCGAGCACAGCGCGGGACAGACGATGCAGACCAGCGGCTTCGTGGTGCCGGGCTTCCCGACCGTCGGCGCATGGGTCAGCTACGCGCTGGGCAAACTCACGGACAACCTGCCGGTATTCGTCGCGCTGCCCGACCCCGTGGGCCTGCCGTGGACAGGCAAAGCCGCGTGGACGAATGGTTTTCTTCCCGCGCTGCATCAAGGCACGATGCTCAATCCCGCCGCTGAGAATCCCGTGCCCGACCTGTTCGCGCCGAAGAGTGCGGGTTTCGTCAACGCCGGTAGCGAACGCGACGGACTCGAGCTTCTCGCGAAGCTCAACCGCGCACGGCTTCAGCCCGGCGACTCACGGCTGGAAGCCCGCATCGCCAGCTACGAACTCGCCGCGCGCATGCAACTGGCCGTGCCCGAAGTGCTCGACCTTCACGGCGAGACTGCCGCCACGAAGCAGCTTTACGGTTTTGGCGACGCGAAGACCGAGCCGCTGGGCCGCAATTGCCTCATCGCGCGGCGGCTCGTCGAGCGCGGCGTGCGCTTCGTGCAGCTCTGGTGCGGCTCCGGCCTCGCGGGCGCTTCGGGCAACTGGGACAACCACGGCGACATCACGCCCGGCTCGGACTTCGAGAAGATGTGCGTGCGCTCGGACAAGCCGATCGCCGGCTTGCTGCACGATCTGAAAGCGCGCGGGCTGCTGGAGGAAACCATCGTGCTCTGGACCACGGAGTTCGGCCGCACGCCCTACAGCCAAGGAACGAAAGGCCGCGACCACAACGGCAACACGTTCGTAAGCTGGATGGCTGGCGGCGGCATCAAGGGCGGCGCCACTTACGGCGAGAGCGATGAGTTCTCCTTCAAGGCCGCACGGAACACGACGATGTGCTACGACCAGCACGCCACGTTGCTGCATCTTCTGGGTTACGACCACGAGCGGCTCGCCTTCCGACACAACGGCGCGGATCGCCGCTTGACCGACGTGCATGGGCGGGTGGTAAAGGCGCTGCTCGCATGACCCGACACCACTTCGCCCGCCATCTTGCTGCCGCGCCGTCACGGACGACTTCGCTCGTCGTGATGGCGGTCTGGCTGGCGGCATGCAGCTTGCCGGCGGTCGAAGTGGACAAGTCCAAGCTCCCGCCGGCGGCGACGCGACCGGTGGATTTCGCCCGGGACATCCGGCCGATCTTCACGCAGCACTGCCTCTCCTGTCACGGGCCGGAAAAGCAGAAGAGCGGCTATCGCGTGGACGTGAAGGCCGTCGCGCTCAAGGGCGGCGACACGCACGGCACGGCGCTCGTTCCCGGCCGGAGCGCGGAGAGCCCGCTCATCCGTTTCGTCGCCGGACTCGCCGAGGACATGCTCATGCCGCCGAAGGGCGAGCGGCTCACAGCCGGGGAGATCGGCCTGCTGCGGGCGTGGATTGATCAAGGGGCGAACTGGCCGGAGACGGCCGGCACCAAGCAAGCGGACCCGTTGAACTGGTGGTCACTCAGGCCACTTACGAAGCCGGCTGTGCCGCGGATTCAGGACGCACGGTTCAGAATCCAAAACCCGGTGGACGCGTTCGTTGTCGCGAAGTTGCAGGAGAAGAAACTCGCGCAGTCGCCCGAGGCGGATGCGCGCACGCTGGTGCGCCGCCTTTACTTCGACCTAGTCGGCCTACCGCCGACGCCGGAGCGAGTGGAACGGTTTGTGAAGGATGCCGATCCGAAGTCTTACGAAAAACTCGTGGATGAACTCCTGGCCTCGCCCCACTACGGCGAGCGCTGGGCGCGGCACTGGCTCGATGTCGTCCACTACGGCGACACGCACGGTTACGACAAAGACAAGTTGCGCCCAAACGCGTGGCCGTACCGCGACTACGTGATCCGCGCTTTTAACGAGGACAAGCCGTACGCGCGCTTCGTACAGGAACAGATCGCCGGCGATGCGCTCTTCCCCGGCACACGCGAGGGCGTCGAAGCGCTCGGTTTCATCGCCGCCGGCCCGTGGGATTTCATCGGCCACGCCGAGGTGCCGGAGAGCAAGATTGACGGCAAAATCGCGCGCCACCTCGACCGCGATGACATGGTGCAGAACACCATCGGCACGTTCAACAGCCTCACGATCGGCTGCGCGCAGTGCCACAACCACAAGTTCGATCCGATCCCACAGGCCGATTATTACAGCCTGCAGTCCATCTTCGCCGCGCTGGATCGTGCGGACAAAAAATATTTCGCCGACGCGAAACTGACGCAGCGCTTCGCGGAGTTAGAGCACCGACAACGCACATTCATCGATCGGAAGAACGCGGTGGAGGCGCGGCTTAAACAAGCTGCTGGAAAAGAACTGGAGGAACTCGATCGACAGATCGAAGCGGCGAACAAGATGAAAGGCGGACTGCGCCCGGAGTATGGCTATCACAGCGGCATCGCGCCGGCGCAGGACACGGCGAAGTGGGTGCAGGTGGACCTGGGCCGCAGCGTGGTGATTGACCGCGTGGTGCTGCGACCGTGCTACGACGACTTCAACAAGATTGGCGCGGGCTTCGGCTTCCCGGTGCGCTTCAAGGTGGAGGCGAGCGATGACGCGCAGTTCAAGGCGGGCGTCGTGGCTGTCGCGGACAAGACGGCCGCGGATTTCGCCACTCCCGGCACCGCGCCGCAGACGTTCAAGAGCACGGGCGCGACGGCGCGCTTCATCCGCGTCACGGCCACGAAGCTCGCGCCGCGGCAGAATGACTTCATCCTCGCGCTGGCCGAGTTGCAGGCCTTCGACAGCACGGGCAGCAACGTCGCGCTCAAGGCCGCCGTCACCGCGCTCGACTCCATCGAGGCCCCACCGCGCTGGCGCAAGACGAACCTCACCGACGACATTGCGCCCGCCGCCGACAACGCCGGCGAGTTGGCCGGATTCCGCGCGAAGCGGGACGCGCTGATCGCGAAAGCCACGGACGACAAGACCCGCGCCGAACTCGCTTCACTCGCGAAGGGCTTGGAACAAGTCGCGGTGGATCTGAAGCAGTTCCCGAAACCCGATGTGATTTATGCCGGCACGGTACATTACGGCAGCGGCTCCTTCGCGGGAACGGGAGCGACCGGCGGGAAGCCGCGCGTCATCAAGGTTCTTCACCGGGGCGACGTGAGGCAACCGAAGGCGGATGCGGCGCCGGGCGCGCCGAGTTATCTCACAGGACTGCCTGCCGAATTCGCGTTGCCGCCTGACGCGGCCGAGAGCGAACGGCGCGCCGCGCTGGCAAAGTGGCTTTCGTCGCCAGACAACCCGCTCACGTGGCGGAGCATCGTGAATCGTGTCTGGCAATATCACTTCGGCCGTGGCCTCGTGGAAACGCCGAACGATTTCGGCCGCATGGGCGCATTGCCGACGCATCCGGAATTGCTCAACTGGCTCGCGCTGGAATTCCGCGATGGCGGCGGCTCGTTGAAGAAGTTGCACAAGCTCATCGCCATGAGCGCGACGTACCGGCAGGCGTCGACGAATCTTCCTTTGAACGAAAGACTCGACGGCGACAACTCCCTGCTCTGGCGCCAGAATCGCCGCAAGCTCGATGCCGAGAGCGTCCGCGACAGCGCCCTGTTCATCAGCGGCAAACTCGACGCGCGGCTCGGCGGGCCGGCCTTTCAGGACTTCGTTATCACGCACCCCGAGCACTCGCCCCACTACGAGTATCATTTGCACGACCCCGATGACCCGCGCTCGCACCGCCGCAGCATCTACCGCTTCATCGTCCGATCGCAGATGCAACCGTTCATGACCGCGCTCGACTGCGCCGATCCCTCGATGCAAGTCGGGCGCCGCAATGAATCCGTCTCGCCCCTGCAGTCGCTGGCGCTGCTCAATAACAGCTTCATGGTCGCCATGTCGAAGCACTTCGCCGCGAAGCTCGACGGCGCCGGCGGCGACTTACCGACGAAGATGGAACGCGCCTTCCGAGAAGCCCTCGCGCGGACGCCGTCGCCAAAGGAAACGGAAATACTCGTCGCGTACGCCCGCCAGCACGGCCTCGCCAATGCCTGCCGCGTGATTTTCAATCTGAACGAGTTCGTGTTCGTGGACTGAAGCATGAGAAACGATTCTCCATTCCATCGCCTGCGAATGCCAACACCGTTCACGCGCCGCGAGTTTCTCTGGAACAGCGGCGGCGGACTCGGCGGCATCGCACTAGCCAGCCTGCTCGGCGGAGGGGAATTACTCGCAGCGGATTCTGTCGCTTCAAAACAAACGGGCACGAAGCCACCTCACAAGCCGAGAGCCAAACGCGTGGTGCAGCTCTTCATGGCCGGCGCGGCGAGCCACATCGACCTGTTCGACTTCAAGCCGGAGTTGGTGAAACGCGATGGCCAGCCGAGCGATTTCGGCGAACCGGTCGAGGCATTCCAAAATGGCCTCGGCCCGTGGAAGAAGCCGGTCTGGCCGTTCAAGCCTCATGGCCGCAGCGGCAAGATGATCTCCGAACCGGTCGCCGCGCTCGGCGCGTGCGTGGATGACATGGCGTTCATCCATAATCTCATCGGCAAGACCGGCATCCACTCGCAGGCGACGCTGCTGCAGGCGACCGGCTTTCAATTGCCCGGCTTCCCTGGAATGGGTTGCTGGGCGAGCTACGGCCTCGGCAGTCTGAACGAGAACCTGCCGACGTTCGTCGTGCTGCCCGACCATCGCGGCCTCGCCTCCAACGGCGTGAAGAATTGGGACGCCGCTTTCCTGCCATCGCAACACAGCGGCACCGCGATTTATCCCGGCGCGGAAACGCCGATTGCCGATCTGTTCCCGCACAAGAAAGGCGACTTCATCACACGCGGAAGCGAGGCGGCGGCGCACGCGCTGATGGCCGAGTTGAACCGCGGCCACGCGGCGGCCCGTGCCGGCGATGGCCGACTCGATGCGAGGATCCGCAGTTACGAGCTGGCGGCGCGGATGCAACTCGCCGCGCCCGAAGCGCTCGACATCTCGAAGGAACCGGACCACATCCTCGACCTCTACGGTGTGAAACGAAACGCGCCCGCGTGGCCGAAGGAGATCAACGCCGCCGAGGAGATGGATCACTTCGGCCGCAAATGCCTCGCCACGCGGCGACTGCTCGAGCGCGGCGTCCGGTTCGTGCAGATCTGGAGCGGCAACGACAATGGGTTTCCCCGCCGCAATTGGGATTCGCACGAGGATGTGGAGCGCGACCACGGCCCGCTGGCGATGGGCATGGCGCGCGGCGCGGCCGCGTTGATCCAGGATTTGAAACAGCGCGGGCTGCTCGAGGACACAGTCATTCTTTGGACGACCGAGTTCGGCCGAATGCCTTCAACACAGGGAGGCAAAGGGCGCGACCACAATCCCTACGTCTTCACCAACTGGCTCGCCGGCGGCGGCATCAAAGGCGGCGTGACGCACGGCGAAAGCGACGACTTCGGCTACAAGCCGGCGGACCGCAAGAACCCGACACAGGTTTACGACATCCACGCGACGATCCTCCACCTGCTCGGCATCGATCATGAGAAGCTCACCGTTCGCCACAACGGCATTGACCGCCGCCTCACCGACGTGCACGGGCATGTGATCCAGGAATTACTGGCTTGAAATGGCATCCGAACTGCTCTAGTTGATTCCATTATGAAAACGACCTCCATTTCGCGTCAGCGCCACGCTGCCCGCGTTGCATTCACGCTCATTGAGCTGTTGGTAGTGATTGCCATCATCGGCATCCTCGCCTCGATGCTGTTGCCGGCCCTCGGCAAGGCGAAGGCGCGCGCCCACTCGACCAAGTGCCTGAGCAACCAGAAACAGATCGGTCAGGCCGTGATGCTCTACCTCGGCGACAATCAGGATCGATTCCCCAGCGGCACGGCGGCCGAGAACGCCGGACTGGCGGCGGCGGATACTTGGTTCCGCTTGATCGAACCGATCTTGGGCAACACGCAATTGTATTCCTGCCCCGCCAACCAGATGACCACCCGGCACGGTTCGTTGCCCTATAATCTGGACTACGTCTCCAACCAGCATCTCATGCGCGCCACGGGGCGCCCGCCCATGCGCGCCGGCGACCTTGATTCCCCCTCCTCCTACCTCGTCACCACGGAAGACTCGCGTGCGATGAACAACTTCGACTGGCACGCGAGCGACTTCGAGTGGACCCGGAACAACTGGCACTTCGGCAGCACGTACGGCTGGGGCTTGACCCGGCACTACGGTGGCGGTAATGCGGCATGCGCCGACGGCCATGCGGAATACCTCGTCATGCCAAAGGTAGATGGCGCCTCCGCCAGCGCCGTGACCGCGGATCTGGGCCAGATCGGTGATTGCAGGACCGGTACGCCGCTCTGGAGTTCGCCGGGAGCAAAGGTGGTCATCCGCGGCGTCTCCGACAATCTTTCCTACGCCGCCGGCGGCGGCGGAAATCTCGGTTTCTGAACGGGCACCGCCAGCCCGCCTTCCCCAACCGCCTCCATGAGCCACGTGAAGCATTTCGGCGCCGTGGGCGACGGACGCGCCGATGACACGCGCGCCATCCGGCATTGCCTCGAGAAAAGCGACGGCCTCGTCATCTTCCCGCGCGGCGTCTATCGCATCACCCAGCCCATCGAGATTGACCTCGCCAAACTCAGCCGGCTCGCCATCAACGGCGATGGCGGCGTGGCGACGCTCGTGATGGACGGTCCCGGACCAGCGCTGCGCATCGTCGGTTCGCACGCCGGCTCGGCGCATCCGCCCACCATCAAGCCCGCCGTCTGGGAACGCGAACGCATGCCGACCGTCTCGCAACTGGAGATCATCGGCAACCACGACCAAGCCGATGGCATCGAACTGGAGGGCACGATGCAGGCCACGCTGGCCGGCCTGCTCATCCGCCGTTGCCGCTACGGCGTCCATCTCGTGAAGCGCAATCGCAACCTGCTCCTTTCCCACTGCCACCTCTACGAAGGCCGCAGCACGAACGCCATCGGCGTTTACTTCGACGGCGTGAACCTGCACCAAGCCAACCTCGTCGGTTGCCACATCAGCTACTTCGCCCATGCCGGCGTGAAGATTCAGCGCAGCGAGATCCGCAACCTTCAGATCACTGGCTGCGACATCGAGTACAATCACGATCCCGCCTTTGCCGCGCCCGATTCCGCCGATGTCTGGATTGACGCCCGCGAAGGCACCGTGCGCGAGGGCACCATCGCCTCGTGCACCATCCAAGCGAAGAAAAGCCCCGGCGGCGTGAACGTGCGCATCGAGGGGGCGCCCAACGCTCTCTCCACTAGCGCGGGACTTTGGACCATCACCGGCAACGTCATCCAAAGCCAATCCGTGAATCTGCTGCTGCGGAACTGCCGCGGCGTGGTCGTCAGCGGCAACTCCTTCTGCTCCGGCTACGAGCGCACCGCCGTGATCGAACGCTGCCACAACATCGCACTCGGCACGAACACGATTGATTACAACCCCGACTACGAAGGCGACCGCGTGGATGGCGTAGTCGTGCGCGATTCCAGCGGTGTCGTGCTCGATGGCTTGGTGCTACAGTCCATCCGCGCCGGCGACGCCGAGAGCGGCGGCGCCATCGACGTGCGCGATTCGCGCGATGTGACGATCGCCAATTGCCAAGCCTTCGACCCCGTCCAGCGCGGCCTGCACCTGCACAACGTGCGCGACGCCATCGTCCACGGCTGCCGCGTGGCTGACCGCCGGACGCCCGCCGCCATGCGCGAATCTCTCCTGCTCACCGGCGGCACCGAACCGACCCTCGCCGCCAACCGCTTCGACAAGGGCACTCAGGGCGACATTGTTCGGCGTTGATTCCTCGCCAACGTTCAAGGCCATAGAATCAGGCGTTTTCATGCTTCACGGCCTCCTTCCATTTGTTAACGTTCGCCCATGTCAATCGCCCGTCCGCTTCGCGGCTCTCCCCTCGTTCGGGCCTTTCTCCTCGCGCTCGCCGTAGCTGCGGCGTCTTCGACCGGCAGACGTTCGTCGCCACCAAGTCGAAAGAGAAAGGCATCTTCCGCAGCACTGATGCCGGCGCGACGTGGAAAGACCTCGGCACGCCAGCGGAGGCGGTCTTCGGGCCTTACTTCGGAAAGGATGGGAAACACTTCGTGGTCGTGGGCAAGGGCGGCTTCCACGAAACCAAAGATGGCGGCAAGACGTGGCGGTTGGCGGCGCCGTTGCCGCCCGGTTTTACCATCGGCCGCGTCGGGCCGAACTACGCGTGGGATCCGAATGCGGACATCTTCTACGCCTCGACGATGGGCAAGCCGGCGTTCAAGTGGCAGCGGTGAATCGCGGCGATCTGAAACGCGGTGGGCACGGACTGTTGGCACCTTTCTGTCTCCGTCCGATTCAAAAGACCTCTGGTTCTCATGAATTATTCGCGCGTGCGAATACATTCTCGATCTGTTTAGTCTATCTCTTAACCTGACGTAACCCGTCCGATCCGACCAACGTTGCTGCTACCAGAACGATTGGGGTTTGTCCGCAATGAATGCGCCAGCACAACAGCCAAATGAGCCCACCTCGGGCGTGACCCTCCACCTTTCGCCGGCGCTTTTGGTCGGGCTGGTCGTCCTGATCGCCGCCACGGTTTGGGGGGCGTGTCTCTTCTCGCGGCCGGGGAAACCTTCGCCACTGGCCCAGCCCAGCACCACCGAGGCACCGGTTCGCTCCTCGCAGGCCGACGGTCCGTGGGGACAACTGAAAGGGGTCTACTTCCACATCGAGCGCCCGGATCACTTCCTCACGATCGCCCAACCGTTCACCGAGAAGGCGCGGTGGCTGTTCGAGAAGCAGAGCCGCGCGGAAGTCGAGGCGCTGTTCGACCGCGCCGGTGTGGGGCCGACGCAAAAGGCGGCCCTGCTCGATCCGGCCCGGTGCAAGGAGACGGTGGATGGATTGGAAATCTTGCCAGACCATCGCCTGCTCCTCGAACTCAGCAAGACCGCGCGCGAAACCATCTATCCCGTGTTGGCCCGCTCACCGCTGAACCCACGGCACCATTCTCCCTCGTGCTTTATGGAGCGCTGGCTGATGGACCGTTCCCAAACCAATGGTTTGTCGCTGGCGACCCTCGAGTTGGCCAGTCGCTTCCTCTACCACCAAGG